>Ga0307512_10002927_pt1 | contig 20643 bp, 21 predicted proteins | sample 14_EM_MG_FD_200267 | JGI IMG/M metagenome (GOLD analysis project Ga0307512, IMG submission 200267) | Populus trichocarpa ectomycorrhiza microbial communities from riparian zone in the Pacific Northwest, United States - 14_EM | ecosystem: Host-associated > Plants > Roots > Unclassified | place... | reverse complement strand
TATCGTGTAACGAGACATGTCGCATCGACATAAGGTCGATCGATGACTAATGGCGCTAACTACAAAAGAGGCAAGTTACATCATAGTCCTTGGCATAGTGATATCCGTACTTCCAATCAGCTCAACAACCGCACCCGGTAATTTGTCTGGATTTACTTAAAGGAGAGAAGTCTTTACCGGAAGAGAGGTCTTGGAGAGTTGTAAGACGTAGAGTAGCAACGAAAACACCCCAAAATTGACATTATCTCTAACAGCTACTAGCGCTGATGGCGGCTTCGCCGCCCCTAGAGGAACATGAATCTACTGAGCCTTTCTCGAGCGACACCCAATTTTGTATTCTTGGAGTGGACTGGATCCGAGGGAGTATGCAGTCGAGTATGGTGCCTGTCTTTGTCCAAATATGTCGGCACGTCGACGTGTATAAAGTGCTGTATTTCAGTCCAGCATACATGCTTGGGCTTGACTCCATCCTCATACTCGACAGTATACTTTTAAACGTGCTCGACTCCACACCGCCAGGCACAGTCCGCTCCATCCACCCAGGTGCCTAACACCATGGTGCTACGTACGCTCAACTACATACTCCCAACGGCGACCGACTCCCAGCAGCGATCAGCTCTCAAGGGGGGTCAACTCCCAGCCGCGACTAACACCCAGCGGCAATCGATCCCATGCATACTCCTAGTTCCCGGGTATTAGTTTTGGGTTTTTGGAGAGGGAAAGGCGGAGTCCAGCACTCCAGGGAGCATACAGTCAACTACAGCTTAGATAGATCGTTAGTTAGAGCTAATCTCCGCTGGGAGTCAATTACCGCTGGGAGCATGTAGTCAAGCACACCTGGGTGTATGGAGTCGAGCGTAGCTAGCAACATGGAGTCGAGCGAGCCTACAAGTATAGAACACTTTGTGATAGGAGTGAAACTCATGAACTTAGTTGGACGGGCGATATTTATTTCATATATGTTCCGACCCCGTTGTCAAGTAATTTACTTCGTCAAGAGGCCGACCCACTTACCAGTTGGGCCGTCTCTTGACCAAGGGCCCACTTTGTAACTAGGTCGACCTGTTTGCGAAGTAGGAGGGTCTAGCAATCAAGCAGTGTACTTGGTGACTAGACCCGCCCAGTTGTCAAGTGAGTGGCAATCAACAGCGGAGCTAATGACCCTATCACCGTGTACTCCCAACCGGGTGTTGCAGTACAGTCCACCGATCTGATTAGTCAGCTCACGCCCATCGCTATTTGGGGTTGGGCTATCTACTCAAATACTAGTCATCTCACGCCAGGGTTAGGGGTTCGGGGTAGGCGGAAACTTGAAAAATCGCCGAGTCAACGCCACCCCCTCTTAATACTAGCCTTGTAAACTGTATAGGAAATCTACTCGATCCTTCATCATTACCTGAGTCTGGCAGCCGATAGCTGCAGACCGGCCAATTTGTTATCATTGTGTATAGAGAGATCGGCAGACAATAAGAAAACACCATCGCTTCTGGGCTTTACTCTCCTTCTTATTTTTATTACTAAGCAAGAATTCAAGTCGACTCAAGTAGCAATTATAGATCATTTTAACTAGGCCAGCTTAAAAGGTAGCCCTGTCACCATGTCTTCCACTTGGCCAATGGACTGGGCCTGCTTGCCAAATGGCTGACCCAGTTGCAAAGCGAGCCACTTGCTAAGTAGGCCGTCCTCTTGACAAAGTAAATTACTTGACAACCGGGTCGGAACACATATTATTTGCCGCAACCAGCCACAGTATGTAGGTACGTACCACCTGTAAACCAATGAGAATGCTTCGAGCTGACAGCTATGTGTATAACTATTAGATAGCTCTCGTGGGCGATAGTTCATGGGTTGGTGAGGAAACAAATTATGTTCACTGAGGCACAGGGTTTCAAGGTTAATACAGCCAGGGTGCAAGGGAAGCGTTGTGAAATCGAACTCGAGCAGCAAATCCTCGTGACTCCTCGTCTCACCCTCAACTCACCTGTACATGGCCGCTGAGAGATTCGGGCGACCCGCGACGAGCCCGAGCTCGCCCAAGGCCAGTCACAACTTTCCTAAGCATTTAATATTAACACAACGAGACTAGATGGATAACACACTACCACCACCGCGACAAATCGAGTGGTTTTCTGTGAATATAGTCATAGAAGTATAACTATATGTAATCAGTGGTGCACACATCTGAGTATGGGGTGTTATTGATGAGACAATGGAATTACTGTATGGACTTTTCTCGTGCCCAGGCGCTCTGCCCTAGCTCGTACCTCGCTATAGTGGCTGGTATAGTGCATAAGTCGAAAATCAGAGCCTACCAAGATTTGAGGCTCAACAGGCGCGCTATGCCTGCCACCTTTGTCTGGGCACGAAAAAATATGGACAATACATCAGAAGACAATGTAGTTCCTAACACAAGTAGCAGCAAGACTGAGGACAAGCGATTGAGATGTAGTAGACATCACCAGGTTTCTTCATCTGTTTGTAATTGAATTATACTCTATTTTTATTTTTATTTTGGTATGGTACATGTTTTTTCGTTCCTGGGCATATCACATAAATATGTATGTTAGTGTCAGGCTCGTCAGATAAATCTCGCCCGCTCCAACTCGCCAGGTTTATATCTACAGCCAGGCCACTGCCCCAGTGGCCTTGGGCGAGCCCGGTCTCGTCGTGACTCGCCCGAATCCCTCAGCCGCCCCGCACACAGCACATACATGAATACGCTTGACATCTCTCCCATCTCTGTCAACACATATTGCTCCCGTTTCCTTTTCGCCAAACCAAATAAATCTAGCCGCGCAGGTGAGCCAAACAAAAATTTCCAACATGTGACCAGGCATAAAATCCCCTAAAGCAAAACGTCCCTCGAGATCCAACCACGATACAGCGTAGGAAACCTCTCCTCAGACTCCAAATTTCTAATAACTTTTCAGAGAGCGTATCAACCCTGAATAACGCCATTGATGAAAAGCTACTAAGCCATGCCAGAGTTAGAGATAAAAGTCATCAAGCTTTAATGCATGTATTGTATAAACGCTTTGCAACACGACCTGTTCCATTATTAACCGGTTATCCTGGTACCCAAGGCTTGTCGATTTATTGAAACCGGGGTTGACAGGGCTTTTATACGAAATTAAGAATACACCTCGAGTAGTTGCTTTATATACTTTTAGTCATCTTTCCTAATCAGCGGCAGCATTCTGTTGGATGTTGCATTAGTGGCTAGCAGTGATATCAATGGTTCGATGATGAACCGGTTCGGACCGGCAGTTCGTGGTGCGGTTCGAACTGGTTCAGGTTAGTGAACTGCACCGCTTGAACCGGTTCACATTGCAGGAGAGACTGGTTCAGAACTGGTTCGAACCAGTTCATTGGTGCTGGTGATTGGGTTTCAAACGATCTGGAATGAGGTCTAAGGTCGCTGATACACTGAAGTCATCAATTGACTCACATACGTAGACTCATACTTGATTGTTCACTTGCCACCCACCACTAAAGTCTAGAGATCCCACCGAGATAATGAAGTGGCGAATGGCGCGTGACAGGTGGGGAGTGAGTAATTGCGTATGAGCCCACTACTCACTTCCCACCCATCACAAGCATCTGGATATTGGAGGTCCCCCGGAATAAAATAATGTTTGTATGCCTGGGCTTCAGATGCTCTATATACAATTGGTAGTACTAGTGACCGTGTGAACCATCTTTGAAAATGCGCTAATGCATATAGTCTCCTTACTAATTACTCAACAATCACAAACTACCGGAAGGAAATTAATTTGCACAATTCATCCGAGTACTATCGTGAACTCCCCCGTTAATGGACCGTACAGTGTGTATCCATGAGACGGATCACCCGCCGGAACATCTTTATCACGACTTCAAGTTTATATCTGTGAACAGAGAAGGTTTGTGTGGCTACTCACATCTTTCCGTCACTATTCAATCCCGAACAGTATCCAAGAGGAAAAATTTAGGCGGGAGGTAAGTTTCATGGAAGACTACCGGACCGGAAAGATATCGACGTCAGTTGCGTCGGTTTTAGCACCCACTCACGTTTGACTTCGGGACCTTTTCCAACTCAAGGGTTAAAAAAAAGGCAACCGACGCATTGAGACGCATTCCTGGAATCCGGCCTAGAGGACTGTTTCCTGGGGTCAGCACTCATGTTCGGGCCTTTCATTATGGATGTTGGGGCTACAAAGTAAGTAACTGTAGCGGCTTTATTGTACTATCAGGCTTGTGTGGTGGGTCCTAATGATGATATACGAAGGCATCCAGGATGAGTTCTGGTTTCACCTAGAGATCCTTTGCAGCTTACCAGCTACGACCTCGAAACCCTCCGAGCTTATGTGACGGACAATGGTAAATATATACAGTTGAACCAGTTGTCAACCAGTTCATTGCACTGGTTTAGCATGCAGTGCAATTTGAACAATTAAGTAGTTGGTGCAGTGCAGTTTCCCCGCGGAAACCCAACTGGTTTCCACCGTTGGGAGGTCTGGATGGATGGAGCGAGCACTTGGTGCCTATGTATTTGATCTCCCCATCAACACAACCTGCATACTCCAAACTCAGCTTTTTCAAGGACGAGCGTTCTCCCCCACGAGTATCCGCAATTCATCGGGGTCGACTTGGTGGCTGGAGAACCGTCTGGGTGGGTTGCAGCGGCCAAGTCTTTTCAGCTATAGTTACATTGCCCAGATACACCTCCAATTCCAGATTGAGTTTCTGCGGGCGGGAAACGTAGAATGGGCCCTGCCGCCAACATACCTGGCGAGAGCCCACCGAACGGATAGGCGCCATGGATATCACCGGATTGCTTCGAACGAGATGGTGGCTGATGATGAGTACACTGCGCTGCGTCACACTCTTGTCTTAGCTCTATACCCCACGGATAGAAATGCACAGCATATATAAAGTATAGAAAAAGCAGTGCTATCGCTACTCTAAGCAAAAGTAAGGAGGGAAGATATAGAAAGATGGACACCTTAAGGGCAGTGACATTGGCAACGAAGCCATGTGTCGTAATAGGGAAACCCTTTGGTCAATGTATATGTTCCGTACGGTTGACGAATCCGCCAGTTCGCGAACAGTTAAAGGCCAGTTCGCAAAATTTTTGCTCAGTTCGTAATCTGTAGAAAAGTTTGCGAACCCAACACAAGTTTCTAGAGAAAAGCTTCTCCAAATGTACTCCCATTGTCAAATCTTCATGTTGCAAGCTCACTTTAGCCGAAGATAGAAAAAGTCTACACCCAATAGCATTGTTACAGCACTCGCTTTTCACTGCCACCTCTACATTTCGAACTTTCGAACTCTCTTCCTACATTCTTTTTCAACCACATTCCATTAGTGAAAATTGCCATAATATAGCAGAGCGAACATGTAATTAGATTGCAATAGTTACAGTCTCATGGTAAGTACTAGGTCTAAATTGTAAGCTCTTTTATCAGGTTACTTTACATATGCATAAATAGGCGGTTGCAATTGTAATCTCGATTCATACCTTAACGAGTTCATCCATCGGCTAGCCAGTTTGGGAACTTTCCACAAGTTCGCGAATAGGCCCAAGATCGCGAACCAGTGTAGTTCGTCAGCCAGATAGAACATATACATGCGCCTAGTGTAATCTCCGGCCCTCGATCAGAATGAGGCGTTGGTATTTGCTTTTGTTTGTGCTTGTATGATTTAGATTTTGTTTGCATCGGTTCATCAGTATTTTCGTGGTAGTCACATGAATATATCACCCGTAATCAGTATGCATGCGGCTCAGCAATTGATAGTCTAGCTTACCGTCATCCGAAGGATATGTGCACATAAGATAGTGAGGACGATCGACATCAGAGGGCGAGAGATTGACGATGATTGAGATGGACTAGACTAGATTAGATAGCTGTCAGTTAAGTCCGTTCACGTGCCGAGCCAAGGATAGAGTAGTGGTCGATGCTTCAGAGGTAATTGAAGTTCCTTCCTTCTCTCTGTACCTCATCGTACATCATACATCGAATTCATTTCACTGGCAAGCGTATAGCAGACTAAAAATCCGTACTAGCAGGCGGTAAAAGGCGTCTACCATGGCACCCTGATCCAGACAGAACTACAACCGTTTGCAACTCCATCATTCGCTACCGACAACAAGGGATATACTTTAGCCATAGTTGCTAGCGGCAGAACGCCGTATGAGTACAACAGTGGCAGCAAAGCAAAGGACGAGGAGAGAAAACTTAGTGATGTAGCACAACACCGCAGGACTTTAATATCAAGTGCTTACATCAGATTACTCGATATTATTGCCTTACTTAGAACACTGCATTATATTACTGATACACTGGATACGATTAACCATGCGTATATCCAACAGACGGTAGTAACTGCTCTAAAGAGTTATTTAGTCCCCTTAGTCGGTCCAGCGGTTACTTAGGAATGCTTTGTGTTCGGTAGAGGGCGGGATAAGGTGTGATTAGTTTCTTCCGTGCGCAACTGCGTAAATGACTGTGTAGCTCTAACCCAGATACCTACTTAAGTATTACTGAACTGAGTATTAAAATCCTTTGGCATGCAATCTCCGAACACTGCGCCAATCAAGGACCCCGCCGAACCTTGCACAGCCGGAAGTTGACATATGAGATCTCCGTATCAACGGGATCGCATGATTAGTATTCATTCATGCAGGCGGGTCAAAACCCTAACCCCACAAACGATCTCAGTCGAACCAATCATTTCGGTGCTGTACTTGTCGAAAGGGAGAATTTACGAACTATTGATCTTTCTGGACCGCTGGAGGCCTGAAACCCCCTTTGAACGGACCAGACCGACGCTCCCTGACATGTGGACCCTATGCTATCATTCGTTAGTTACGGCCTGCTAACATGTTTACTGAGATATTCGGCAGGACAGTATAGGTATTATTTATCCATAGCGTTTGCAAGTCCAAGCTCTCCCGCTAAATTCTGCCCTACTCCCTTCGAACCCCTTCGTCGTCGACCGATGCAGTAAGTTCAGTTGCTCCCTTAAGAAGGAAGAAACGTGAGAAATGCTATAAAGATTCGAATGTTTTCCCCTCTGTTCTGGTTTTTCAGCTAATAAGTTACAACCAAACAGATCAACGGCTTCACAGTACTTCCCATAGCCCGAGATATTTCAAATCACAATGCAATTCTCTCTCATTTCCATTGGCCTCGCCGCCCTCTTCCTCTTTCAAGGAACTACTGCTGCAGCCGTACCTGCCGAGCTTCAGGTAATCTACCTTCTTTCTTTACTTCACCTTTCTCAAGCTAATCTCTTCCACTTCAACAGACTCGCGGATGCTCACGTAGTAACTCCGGCACGCACTGCACGTCGTCAAACCAATCGACGGACGCCAACGCGCGACAAGCACTCCGGGACCTTCTAAGCCAATGCCAGAACGGCAATTTCCCGGCCAACGCCAAGCGCACCAGCAGCTCCTCAGTCAACGGAGTTGTCGCCTACGCGTGCAACGGCTTCTGCAGGACCCCGTTTATGCCCTGTCAGGATGCGGAGTGGAGCATTAATCGTGTAATCTCTAATTGTAACTTTGGAAGGGGCATGGGTTGGGATTCGCAGGAGACTAGAGGTACTTGGTACGGAATTGCAAAGGAAGGGGATAGTCCTTGCGGTTACGCTTATCACGGGAAGGGGTCGGACTTTTAGACGGTGCACGTGATGCGATGGGGGTTTGTAGAGTAAATGCGGCAGATCAGTCGGAAGTTGTTATATTATTTATATTATTTATAGTCGAGTGCGAGGAATAGATCTTGTATACCTAGAAGGTACCCTCAGTAGGAGCCAATAATGGTTGGACATGAATCATGATGACAGGTAGTATCAGCATTCAAAAGTACCGCCTGTGATCACTTATATAACTATTTGCTAGTAATCAGTAACCACTTTCATCTCAGGCACACATGAATAAACCTCCGCGTGTAATCCATCCAATGCAATTGAATAAACTATTGTTATCAGCAACAAGTACGACTGTGCTGCGCTCGAAAATCAACCGTCTGGCAGATAGCTTGCGAGCGACGAGAAACCGGGGAACGAGAGAACGACTGGGCGAGGGAGTGCACGACATCCCAAACACAAAAAGTAACTCGGCCCCTACCCGATGAGTCTCCTTTCCTTTTATATTACTTAAGAATACTCCGTTTGACCATCTAATAGTTATGCACATGATTGTCAGCTCGTAGCATTCTCATTGGTTGACTGGTGGTACATACCTTCATACTATGGCTGACTTGTGGCAAAATAAGCCGAGCTTGAAATAAAAACCAAAATCGCCCGATGGATTAAGTTCACAAGTTTAGCTCCAATCACAGTGTTCTATATAAGAAATTTATATACATTAACCTTCTTTCCCCACCCAGTCTTTAATAGCAATATCTCTAATATCAAATGAACGGTTGTGAGAAAAGGAGCGTTGTTGAATAGCCCACTCCATGAATGCTAGCGATATTGTAACCCAGAGACCGGGAAGCAAAGAGCCCCTGTTACGCATATTTTCTGGACTGAATACGTTGTGATTGGATTAAAACTCAAACTTTAATTGATTGAGGTAGCCGAGTAGAAAGCCTCTTCTAAGTCTCCAACATGTTTCTCCTCTGGCTACTGATATGGTACAGATAGACCACCGGGAGCTAGATACAAGTCTATCTAGGCCACCTCAGAAGGCGGCGAAGCCGCCACTGTATCTTGTACCATTTATAAACCAAGTCACCGCTCCTAACTACCACCTAGCACATAAAATTTCCGGATCTGGAGCTCCTCGTTGGTGTCCACACCCGCACATCTTACGATGCATGTATAGCATGAGCATCCCCTGCCTGGTCCGAAAACTCCAGCCATTTTTGAATCCCCGACTTCCACTCTACAGTTTTTTCTATGCAGTAAACACTCCCAACTCCCGTCCATTGCACATGCAAGTCTCGAATCCCCGTTGACTTATGTTAATATGACTGTCGATTTCAGGTGTTCCTCCACGTTCTGAACCGGCACCTCGACACAGCAAGCTTTGCAAGCACTCGCCATCGGGTGAAACCTCTCATGGTGATGCTTCTGTTATTTTGGTGTGTTCAGGAAGTCATGGGTACATTTTCTACACCTGCGCTCTGGAGACGGCAACAACGCAAGGCAGCGGGGCAACAATGGTTTATTTCGCCGGAAATGTGGAAAAGGACGCTTTGCAGTGACAGCAATGTGATCCACGATGATGGACGTGTGTTCCGTAAGGTCTAGGTATGCAGCTTAGGCCGTGGGCCGGGCGTTCTGCCGAACATCCCCGCGCACTTTGCGAAGTCTCGACACACACCTCCGACAACACCTCCCTCCGCCTGGTGTTGCCAAGCTTTTCCCCTCGCGGGGCAAAGCGGGGTTTTACTTTGGCTTCATCACGACTTTCCTGTGTGTGTCTGCTCTGCCAGTACGGTACCAGTTCGAAAACAGAGTGTATCTCGTCACCAAATATCCGCCAAATGTTGCTCAGCATCGACATCGATCGGTAGTCCCTCTTCTAGGGCAACTCGCCTTCTTTCGAATGTTTTACGCCAGTCTAAGTGGCTTTTTAACGACAACTGGGCTCAGTGAAGAGAATTCTGAGAGACCACACGACCTTACGATAACATCACCATCCGCCCACCCGGCACGTCAAGCCCTACGATGAACAGCGCGCCGTGAATGTTCTAGGGAGTTTTCCTTTCCGGACCTATAAACCTGCTGGCCTTTCGGCCGGTTGGGGTATTCCACTGCGATAGCATCAAAGAGACCCTGCAGGTGGCGATAGCGAGGGCTGTGTAAATGGCGGACGTCAAACCGGGATCAGCAGGTTACATTTTAGGAATGGGGGTCTAATAATCTTAGGGAAGCTATGCCCTCTGATTTATGGTTGCGTCTGGTAGCAATTCGGAGCGACACCTCTTTCGGCCAGTACCCTGGGCAAGCTTGGGGAAGCCGAGATAACAAGAAGTTATGGAGGAGATTGCGGTTTTTTTTTGCTGGACTTTGGCTGTGACTGTGTCGTGTGAGTTTTAATTGCGGGGCTTCGGGTTTTGTGAGCTTCCTGGGGTTTTTAGAGTTTTAATTTGCGCGGAGACGGCTATAGGGTTTTGTGGGGGGTCCTGTTCTTAATATGCCATGGCCGCTTCGCGGCCTAATGCAATATGATTAAAACAAACAAAACTTTGCGAAGTCTCGAGTTTCTCCTGTGCTGACATTGTGACGCCGGCAATCAACTGGTATATTCGCGTAGTGCTTCCTCGATATGCCGCTCGCTTTGTAGATGGAACATAAATATTTCGTTGGTAGAAAACCCCTCGCTGCAGGTGGTACAGGTCCGACATCTATAGTCCCGGATCTGACAATTGTCATTGCATACCAGCGGGTTGCTTTTTTGTGTACTCGGACATAGAATTGGGCCATGTGTTCGCTATTGATGTGTGGGAAACGACCGTGAAATGCAACAATAGGATGGCTGAGGGGCAGCTTCAGGACGTGCAAATAATCTATTATCTGCGGTCTTCGTATGTATAATCATCGGTGCTGACTCCTTTTGCATTTCGGACACCCTAACCTGATGCTGACTGATGTAAAAACCTGCCTGGACGGGCAATCCATACTGACTGCTGACGTCCGCCCTACATTTCATCAGGTCTAGTGGCATTTGCAGTAGCATGTGTAGTGGCAGTTGTGGTGCCATTTATCAAGAGATTTATTGAACAATGACACCCAATGCAATTGGCCAATTGGTGGGGTCATCCAATTTACACAATTTAATTGTATAAATCACACAAAATTTCTACATGATTCACATGATATGTTGTTTAAATCCCACCACTTTTGCTACTCCAACTGGCTGTTAGTTGGGAAGGGGAGGGAATTTAGATCAGGTGGCATTCGGCTACAGGACTTTAGGGCTCCGCAGAGTTGGCAGTGCACCGTTGTCACTGTCACCATCACCATCACCATCACCGTCACAATCACCATCACCATCACCACCGCCATCACCACTGCCATCATCATCATCATCAGCGCCACTCTTTGCACCCACGTTGTGCATACACAATTTGACAGGACAAACTGCCAAATTATAGCTACCAAAATTGTAAGAGGGAAATGTGAATGACGCGACACTGTATCTCTTGAAACTAAGCCATCCGGCTGCTTGAAAACATCAACACCAATATTCAATCTCACAATAGTTGCTCAGACCTCTGCATGCGATATCACTCGATTGTAGTGTAATTTACACTGTTGCATATATGGTTTATCTCCCTGTCGTATGGCTTCAGTTGTATGATGCATAATCTCTCTGAGATGATGGTCATTCCAGACTCAGCTGGAGATGCCAGACTCAGCTGGAGATACCGGACTCAGCTGGAGATGCCAGCTGAGTGCGCATGCATGCGTACAAGACATACTCTGAATACCGTATATATAAGAGCACGAATGTACCTGTACTTAAGAATATAAGCTTCTAGCAATCAGTACATTTCAACATACACTGTTACGATATGGAAGTTGGGGAGAACCGTGTACGTGTATTCTATGGTACAGAGAAGAGAGAAGGAGAAAGACTCGAGATATATACAGGAGGCATCAGCCCCTGCAGCAGTGACCGTGTATCAGACATGTAACATCATCTACATCTGTAACATTACTCTCTTAAGAGTAGTGGCAATGTTCTAGTGGCATTGCTACTACTGCCAGATTCATGCCCCCATAATTAGTGTCGTGAGATCAAAGTGTAAATTAAACAAAATGTAAACTACACTTACACTACATTATCTATTTTACACTGTATCTTATACTACAGTACTTTACTTTATACTATACCGTACTAAAACTTTGTACCTTAGGAGTTCGGACTATGGCGGTAAGTAGAGTATTACGTTGTACAGCGAAGTTAACCATTCCATCCGTCCGGGATCACTGAGGAGACGGAAACGGTGCCGTTATTTTCATTCAGGACGGGGACTGACGGCAATGTCGGCCGGGCACACATGGACTGCCGTCCCAGGCCGTCATCCACTGACTTCCATGGACATCCACAGTGCAAATAATAAAATACTATTAAACTAGCTACATCTAATCTCCTGACTTTGATGCAAGATCCTTCAGCATCTGCTCCGTCCTGACCATATCTGACTCCGTTGCTCCGAAGATTAAGCCCTACTGCACCCATGATTTCAGGCACTCAGAGTTTGATGAAGAGAAGTGTCGATGAGCAGGTACTTCATCAACATTTATATACAGTCTTTATTCACTATTACTTACACTCTACAATGTAGTTCTATACATAGATTGAGTGTGAAACAGTTTCGAGCATTCAATTATATCTCTTACCGCGCGCTTTCGAAGCTTCCTTGCGTTCAATCCAAAAATAAACTACAACCGCCCGATGTCCACCGGGGACGGTGATTTCGCCGTCGGACGGGACGGTTGACTTCACTGACGTTACATTCGCAACAGATTTACGAGAGCTTTAGTTTAGTATATAGAAGAACACAATGTTCGCAGGCGGTACGGCCGAAATACAGGTACAGTAGCGGGACAAAAGCGAGGGAACGCATGATAGCCTGCAACTCGGTTAACGCCCATTGTACTGCGTCGATTCGACTGGTACTTTTGGTCAAAATTTAATAGAAACCAAATGATGTTGACGAGCTGCTTCTATCTTTTTGGGATCGAGCTCAGCATTGTTGCTGTTGGACGGGTTGATTGGTAGGTATAGATATATCGTGCGTTCCCTCACTTTTGTCCCGCTACTGTACCTATGGGCTGACCGGCCGGTCATGCAAGTCCATGGATTTACGGATACCGTCCGGCATTCTAGATGCCTCCTCAGATGGCATAAATATGTAGACACCAGCAGGTATCTGTTTAGACTGCATAAAAATAAGGCACCGGCAGGTGTCTGCAGGTTACCTGTTTGGACTGCGTAAAATGAAGGTATCAGCAGGTATCTATTTAGACTGCATGATAATCAAGGTGCCTAAAAGCTCCTGGCGCGTATCTTGAAGCTCGCTTTGAATAAATAGAGCTGCTTTCGCCAACTGATCTTAGGTTATACAGTCAATTAATACATAATGTACTTTCCATTGTGAAGTGTCAGCATCATTTACAAGCCACTAGGCACCTACAGTCCTTGAAACAGGCACCTGTTTTATTCAGTTCGGCCCGGCCCAACCTCACGAGTTAGCAGGCCGGCCAGTCCAAGGCTCAAAAATGCCGGACTGGACTATTGAGATACGAAAGTGAATAGTGACCACGAGCATTGTTCCCAAGAGGCCTGGCCTCCATTCTGAAAGCCCGTGCTAGCGGCGGCCTGCACATAGTTGAAAGCCGGTCTGGTTGATGGGATGCGGCAATGGCAAAGCTACGATGGTTGGGTTGGATATGGTGCATGTTTTGTACTTTGGAGGCTTTCTTAGTGTAGGTAGCAGACGGTGTCTTTCAAACAAAGTATGTTGTTTATCCTTTGTTCCATTCAACCTACTAACCGGCAAATAAAGCCTGCAGGCCCAGACCTCATTTAAAAGCCGCCGCTAAGGCCGGCTAGGCCAGGGTTTTAGCGGCCTGCAGATCAGGCAGGCCCGGCCGCTGATGGAATACCTTCCGAAAACCCGCTTTTATATGGGCTACGCGTCGCGTAAATTCATTTTACCGATGCCGTAGAGATAGATTCGTCGAAAGCTAGCTAGAGATGGTTAATCTGAGCTAGCCTGGAGCACAGTCGAGATGGTAGAAATGGACTCGCTGCGAGCGGGCTAGAGATGGTCAATCGGACGCGCTATGAGCGGGCTAGAGAGAGACTCTCAACTAGCTTGAGATGATTAATGTGGGCTGCTTCGGCAGACACTTAATTAAGGTTCTGTTGGACAATTCCAACCAGCCACTATCCACCTCTGGACCTGAACAGAGAGCCTAGGAGGAGTCAAGTTCCGCAGAGGTTCTTGATATCTTCGTGTGGGCAATACCCACCTGTGAGCGAAATTAGAAAATATACAGGGGTCAGGGCTCATCTGTGGAAAAAGACTCTTCAGAAGATGAGTATTCTTTCTATTCAGCACCGACATTCGTGTCTATTATGTATAAAAAAAACCAAGGCTTTACTTCTTAGATAGAAACAACCAATTATCGCGATCGTTTCATAAGGTTAAATTATGCGGTACTGATGAAGTCTCTCTCTTGATCTAAAGGTAGAACCTATGCCTTATATACAATATTAATGAGAGTCCGGAAATCCCGTCAGTCACCCGAGGCCGTCAAGAGTGGCAATCGGAGTGGTGGGGTGGAAACTATAGCTAGCGGAGTGGCAGGTGGTGAAAGACCCTAGATCACGGCTCGACTCGACACTAAGAACAGAGAGAAACAAGAGAAGGTGATAATTCAACTAGAGTGACAAGTTGTGTGTAGAAGCATGTACAGAAGAGAGAAAAAGCAAAACCTAGAAACCGAATGCCAAAAGAGCCGCACTAAGACTAATCAAGAAAACACCACTTCTCCTCTTCTCAGTGGTTTTGTGTAGGCATGTACCGATAATCTGTAGAGGCTTTATAGCAACAACATTATTGGAGTGATAGCGGGTGATTCATGGTGAGGCACTAGGTTTATGGCAGTACACTACTTGTGACTATAGTACTTAGGGGAGAACCGTGTGTTGATTCTATGATATAGTGAAGAGAAGGAGAGAAGGAGAAAGACTCGACTTATATACAGAGAATTATGAGAAAACTTTGATGCTTCGCCACTCACTACTCTGAGTCACTTGCCACAGGATATGTAACACTACTCACAACTCATTACGTACGTGTGCTATCTATCCGGATGTCAATGACTTCTAGTTAAGACAATACCAAGAGCATCAATCGACTTCCAAATTAACACCATAAGCAGTACAAAAAAACCAAGAAAAAAACAGCACACTAATATTAATGCAGGCAGAGTACGTGGTATTGACGGATGTACTCCTGCTATAGGTGGAAATCACTGTCGTGGTGGCTGTTTCAGATTACGGATGGCGTATATTCCGGTTGTTCTGGTAGTGTCCGAAAACATCTGGTAGTATTGCTGCAACAGTTACAATAGTGGCAATCATACTTGCTGGAACTGTAGCATTTTGGAGATCCCCGGGATTTTCACTTAGCCACCAGCCAGCAAACCCCATCGATGACGACCAAACAATCATGAACAGCAATGTGACCCTCACAGGGCAGAGATTTTGTCGTAGCTCAAGACCCCAGGCGATACGTTCTTGGCCAAGTTTTCCAACGATCCTCTTCGGGATTATTTTTAGACAGTTTTCGGAGGTCCCCGCACATTCCGGGTTTTCGAAGTAGTGCAGCAGCTCTCGCATTGGAAAATGCGAAGGGTCGTCGGGCGGCTTTGGTGTGTAATCGTAATTATTGTATTCAGGGTCATTGCTGGGTGGTACACCTTCTGGACCATGACAATCCACGTACTCTTTATAATACCGGGTGAACTAAATTGTATAAGAAACAAAACTAGCTAGGGATTAATTGAAAAGGGGACTTACCCGACCAAAAATTATGCTGGAAACGCAAGACAGCCCGAACCATCGTTTCCAACTTCTAACTTTACAATATTCGTATCTCAATTCCTGAAAGAATTCGCGGTCTTTCCTGAGCGCTGACTGTGATTTAGGAAGTTGTGCAAGGAGCGTATGACGCCTCGATTTTGGGATACAGCACATCACAGTAGGATCAGATACACAGTTCGCTTGCGGCTGCTGTTCAGATGACAAGCCCGTCACTGGCGGTGTTCCAGGGGGGATGCCAAGGGCCAACAATGCAGATGGCGTGGTGGGAAGAGTAGTTGCAGCTGTTATCGATATGTTGTTCACAGAAAGAGGTAAGCTAATGGTTGAGCCCATGGGAGATATCGCATGCTGATAAAGGGTCTGGTAGCGTTCAGCGGCAGCTTGGCTGAGAACGATGGATAACCTCGTGCCACATCCCTACAAACTTTTACTATTCTGAGCGTGGTTGAGGAGGAAGGAAGGTAAAACGCACACATGTCCAAATCATGTTCATATTATTTTCCTGGTCTGCAGTCACTGGTGGGTCCAGGGGCCACCAGAATACCTTCATTCTCAGCTTACGCTCTACCCAATCCCTCATTCGATCGAACTTGCTGCATTCATATGGAATGAATTCAAGGGGGGGAGATTGCGCAATGTAGGGATCTTGCGGCCAAGCACCAGGGATTTGAAGTTCTGGGACCTGGTGCACATTCATATCTCGTCGAACTACCACACCATAGCTTTGTAAAATAGTCCTGGTGAGCTGTGGGTTGGAGGTGAGCACGTCTAGAACCCGCTCGAATTCCCACGCTGGGTTGCTCGCGACTGAAAGAAGCACTGCTTCAACGATATGTCCGTCGAATTTTCGGCCTAAAATCAACTTCCGGAGAGCCTCACCATTCCGTGGGTTGCTGGCTACTGCAGTAGCGGCCGCTTGGGTCATTCGGGTATCTGGGTACCAAGTGCGTAGTAGGCCCATGATATATTCTCCGGATAATGAGCCTGGAATGCTCATGTCCGGGTCGCCTGTTGCGGTATCAGTGCTGTTATCCGATGTCGTATGGATCAAATCGTTCACTACGGGTGAGTATCCGTAAGAACCTGAATGGAGGTAGCCTTCCGCTTTTTGAACCTATGGCGTTCTCAGTGACTATAGGGGAATATGCAGAAGAATTTTACCTCGGCCTTCCACTGGATTTCCGGTAACGAAAGATGAGTGCATAATTCCACGAGTCTCCTATAACCAGGCCCTCCGAACAAGAAGCGTTTCTCTTCGGTTTGGTTCTGGGGGCGTTTCCGTGGGGTCGCGGGGCGGCGGGTCTTCTGGCCGAAATGTCGCAGAGCAGTATCTATTCGGCCCCACGAACGTAGATTGAGGCGAGAACGTATGACAGAGCATATCTTTGCTTTTCGCTTCTCTGATCTGAGTTGTCGACAGGCTTTCTGCTGTATCGGAGTTGTGGCACACCGGACTAAATCGGTATGATAAACATGCAGAAGTTTTCTCAATCTCCTGTCTAATGTATCTGCACCTATTTTCTCGCATGCTTGTATAAGTGAAGGCATTATAAGTTCTGATTTGGAAAATTGTTGCGCAATTATTTCTGCCCAGGGTGGTTTGATTGGTTGTTGTGACATTACTGTTGGAGTTCCTTTCCATGTCTCTTCAGTAGGTTCCGGATATTTAGAATCGGGTGTGGTCTGGAGGTTGTTCACAGGTACCAATTGCTTGCCCTTCTCAAAGTCGGATCCTGGGTGTGGATTGGCAAGATCTTGGGCGTTCTTTTCAGCACCAGAGGATTGTTCCACCGAGGAGTGCCCCGAAGAAAAATCTGTTTCACTGCTGACGTCGTGCAACTGTAAACATACTGTTTCTTGGCGGATTTCTAATCCATGTTCCTTCTGAAGCTCGGTCTTGCACGAAAGGGTGTCCGGCGGTACCAGTGGCTCCCTTCGGCGTTTGCTGTGTTGGCTGTGCCTCCTACCGTTGCCAAACGAAGGTCCGGGCTCCACAGTCTTTGGACCCGAGCCGCAGTCCGGCCCTGATTCTCCTTGGTTGTGCACGACTATTTCCCCACGCTCAACGGTTTCATATCCAACGGGATTCTCTGCCGGACCACCCGTGGAGAGCCCACCGTGTACCCTCCCAGTGAATACATAACCTTTTCGGATTCGGATTCCCTGCTTATACCCTTGTGGCATTTCCGATTTAGTCTTCAGTGACTCTCTTGCTCCTGAATCAGGTCTGACTGTATAAGCCTGTATAGAGTAGCCGTGTGTATTGGTGGTGGTAGCGGTAGTGGTGTGGTATACGGTGCGGAGGGAGGACGATGAAGCCGCCGAGTATAAGGAAAACGGTGAGGATCGGTTAGGCAGCACGGCGCGAGCTGCAATACTTGGACGCTTGCTATTGACCATTGGTAGACAACAGACCCTACTATATTTGATCGATTCTTATCTTTCTGGACTAAAAGCTGGAACAGGATCTCTGGAAAATTATTGAATATGGAATAAAACGTGCTACTCAAAGATAACGGACGCAGTTGTCAATCTCGGGGCATCGCCAGAACTTAAGAAACGTGGAAGACGAAAGTAAACACCAAGCAACACCTACAGAAATACTATGTGGTCATGCAAGCGGTGATAGGACGATACCGATGTTCAGCTCCGCCCTAACCCATGCCATCATTCATTGGATGTTAGTGCTGCACACGGAGCCTGTCCCGGAAGGCTTAGCTGTAATCGCCGGGGCAACTAGTCTAGAAGTTCCTTCGCCCGTTGATCCGTAGGATTGATTGGGCCAATTTGTTAGTGGCTATGGCTGCATAGTTCTTCAAAGAAAAGCTCAACCTGCAAGCTTTGCATTCCATCATGCAACCATATCCCAAAGCATTAGGAATTGGGCAGAATAGCCCCGCATTCTACCGCGATTCCGTCCTTTGCCCGTTGGAAATCCAAGCTTCCTGGCGCCATGGCTTTGCTGGCACACTGCGGGTGACCCGCATCAACGGTGAGGCAACTAATCAGAGACACGGAGAGCAACCAAAAGCCCGACACCCGGCTAGATATGAACTCTTCAACTTGCTGTGCCCGTCAGGTGCACTACGAGCCCATGAGCTCGGGATGCCATCCATTGTGGCCGGCGGGCTGCTCTTCCATCATTATCCAATGCATCCAGATGGTATTGTATTATCAATCTAACTAACCTTATCCATCTAATCACACACCATCTCCCATCTAGCGGCTTGGCGGCCTGCTGGGGTAGTAGTACAGGGCTGGGAAGACAATTAGACATCGTGTATTTTCCCCACCGTCGTCTCGTGCATCGCTTTCTTGTATGGTTGTCTGCGGAACCAACTTTCACCTAGCTAGCGGGAATGTCCTTCCCCCGGAACTAACACTTATTGGAGCCACAAAAAATTGTCTTATTCCTAGGTTACTTTGGCACTCGTGGCTGATTCACGCACACCTTCAAGGATTTCAGGCTTTTCATACCGGTACCTTCGTTGAGAAAACAATCAGGGACCAAGAAGTTAGTATAAATACGGAGGTAAATAGCGACCACGAGTATCATGATTAGAAAGTCAACGACCGCAACCGCAAATACGCACTTCCAAAACAAAAGAACAGTTAAAAGATTCTGCTACCACTTAGATGAAAAGAACAAACCCGAAACGCTATTTACAATCCTCTACCCATTGTAGCTGCAATTAGTCTCATGTAATTTCCAAGTACTGAAGTTAGCATTGTGCCTTCCAACCCAACAAAATAGCACAATTGATGATGAAACCAAGGGGCGTACACTTATTTTACCTGTCAGAATTGAGTAGCAAGTAATTTACGAAGATTTCATGTATACGTATGTATGTGTACATGCCCGTGTGGGTCTACGCTTAATGCTGCACCGATTGTGACGGAGGTTGATCTTGTAGGTGCTCATAATGGTGGAGATACCGATATACATACACCTCATGCATACAGCCCAGGCGCCTTACTAGGGGCGTGGGCACGCCCAGCGCCCATACCTAACAAGCTGCTAGCGGGGCACCTTGTAAATCCCGGAATTTTTTTCAAAATTGCAAATTGCTCAACAACCACACAATGGAGAAAATATCAGAGAGAGCAGTATAATAGACAACTCCAAGGCCTACATGTCAATCCAAAAATCTAGTCAAATGGTCCAATTTTGAGTAAGATGAAAATGTGAGTGAGAGTCTATGAAGCTGGCGGATTTTTGCCCACCTCCTAACCCCTCCTGTTTTATCACCAATTGTAAATGGAATTCACTGGTAATACTATTAGAGCATATACAGTATGCTAGCTGTCAATTAATGTCAGTCTTGGCAGATTTGGGCTGGTGGTTGTTGAGATAGGTACTAGTTCTGAGTTGCTGAAGTGAGAGACCCTCTCTAGTACCATAACTCAGGTAATTTTTGCCCAAGTGACATTTCATTGTCCATAGAAACTGCCAAGCTGCACCCAAGTAGCCTTGTAGCATGCCAAAGAGACTCAGGCAGCAAGGGAAATAAATTCCAACTGTAAGTGGTGGAGAAATCATATGGGGTAGATAGCTCTCCATTTCTTTATTCTCCCTTAGCAGTCAACGCCAAAGTCCACCAATCGTTGGTTAGATTCAAAGTTCTTCGGCATAGAGTAGCTATACTATATACAGATGAGTTTGGAATTATTGTTGGCCTGATACTGGTTGTAAACTGGTCAGTCTCTATATTTGAGTCATAAGCTGTCACTCATCACAGATGTACCTTACAGTCAGGTAGAAAATATTTACCTGACAGTGTATGACATGAATCTAAGTGTAAGGTAGAAAAGATTTACCTGATGGTATACAACATGTATCTAAGCATCAGGTAGAAATAATTTACCTGACACAAAACACCAGCAGTGCTAAGCAGTGCTTAGCAGCATCAACAGTGCTAAGTATAGTCTAAGCCACTGTACTTGATCTACAACCACTCCTTGAATTTTAGAGGAAACTAAAAGAGGAGACAAGCAAGTGAAAGAGCATCTTGTTAACTACATTTCATATATAAACAATATCCTGGTCAAAGTAAAACTCATGGAGTTAATTGAGCTCA
>Ga0307512_10002926_pt1 | contig 20646 bp, 11 predicted proteins | sample 14_EM_MG_FD_200267 | JGI IMG/M metagenome (GOLD analysis project Ga0307512, IMG submission 200267) | Populus trichocarpa ectomycorrhiza microbial communities from riparian zone in the Pacific Northwest, United States - 14_EM | ecosystem: Host-associated > Plants > Roots > Unclassified | place... | reverse complement strand
AGAGCGAATTTTGGAGGAACAGTAAGACTTACAAAGTCACATCACATATAATTTATAATTCATTTGGATAGAAAGTTTTATTTGCTACTAAAGAAGGCTTGATAAAAAGGAGGGCCTCTGACGACCATTTTTGGATGTGTGGCGAGGTGGTTGCGCGGGCGGTCCGTATGGGCCGGGAACCGGTTACGATCCAGGGGATACGGTCCAGATTTCACCACATCGAACCACAACGTTTGCTTACCTATACCTTCTATGACACTGGCTTTCATTCTCCTGGTCGACTATGGTATTTGCATTTCATGTTTAAATAAAACAGAGCCGATAGATGTTCCTTCAGGCTTTTAGGAGAAATATTAGAAACCGATCGACCCCCTACTTGCACGGCCTGTTTAAAACAGCCACTCGCTATGTGCCGCTATATGGTCGTACTATGGCGTTATGTTGCTGCAGTTGAGTAACTACGTCTTTATCTTATCACTCGCTGTAGGTATTCGTTAATTTTAGGACGGTAGGTCAGTTATCTCGCGTGATGAGGCAAAGTTGCCGTAAACAATATCACAGGAAATTAGAAAGTTGGTGCGGCTGGGGAGAATATACTTAGCAGGATTTAGTTGGGGTACAGCCAAACATCTATTTACTTCCGCTAGATTGAAGGTAGAGGACAATGTTTCCCGCTACATGGTACGTTTGTTTGCGGCACTAGCAAAGCTAATTACACAACCATCGGAGGGATATTTGAGAAATAAGAAAATACCCGTTGCAGTTGTAATGGTAAAGCAAAAATAAAAAGTTCAAATAAATACACAAGGCTAGTTAAAGCTCAGGATAAGCCCGAACTTGTTTTCGGCTTCTTTAGGAGTGTGGTATCCAAAGGTTTTAATACACAGTTATAGGCTAATTTATTATGGATGCGGAGATATTGAAAAACAAGCGCACGTTGAGTTTATGTTAACTTTGTTATAAGGAGTAACTATATAGCGACAGTATTCTAAAGTTTCATCCAAAAATGCACTCCGGTAAGAAAACGATTAACGACTCTGCTATTGCACAACTGCTTGCTTCTCTTGGCAACTTCGTGATTCTGAGTGAAGAGGAAGGGGAAAATATTCTACCCACTCGTTTTCCTGGCCGCTAGTATCTTGTCGTCTCCACCCCAGCTGACTCCAGTTACGAAAGCTCCCGGTAACAGTGTCGACCACTGGTAGAAGGAGGGAGAGGGAAATTAGGTACTGCCATTCTCTAGTTAGAGTGCGTGCAGAATGATTAAAACAAAACAAACAAACAAACAAACAGTGTCGATCATATCCCGGAAACTAAGTGGTCGAGAAACCCCGAGATAATAACGCTAATAGTTCTTATAGCTGAGTTATAGGGTTCATGTACAGGACTCTAGAGATAACTTGTAGTAGCAGATGGACCATAAGGTCCGTTTTATTGGGACTTCTCGCCCCACAGCCTCGGCTAAAGTAAGTCAACGCCACGAGTGACTGTGCATGAATGCATACTTCACCTGCCCCATATCCCGTACAACTTTGATCTCCACGTGACGTCATAATCAGTGCCATTGAAATCGTCATACCCCGAAAGTCGGGAGATTTTCCCGGCTTTAAACTTCCTAAGAACTGCGAACGACAGCTTTGTTACCGGGGCTGGGCCCGCATCAGCCAAAAACCAAGCCCATTGGCTGGTAAGTTTGTATATATATAGTTTCTGGGTATTACAAGCAGCAAATAGCCACGCCGTTCAGCGGCGGTTCTATGCAGTGGTGAAACTTTGGGCGTGAGTTCCCAGATTGGGCTGCTACTCCGCCGTGAGAAACGGTCAAACGCCCTTTAACCGTTCATGATTACTCGCCATCAGATTACGACGCAGCGGCGTCTACATGCATACTTAAGTACGTATACTTTATACACTTCCAAGAAACTCAAGTCATGTACATGTAACGGGGTAACGGGGGTTATCCGGGTGTAACCGTCAGCTATTGTGCTACCTCGAATCACAATATAGCACTCGATAAGGCAGTAGCCGCCAGCGTTCCCTCATGTTTGAGTAATAAGCTAGAGGGAGGTCAGATTTGCATCGGCAAGGCCAAACAGACAGGATATATATTGCAGCGCGCCAATATATGGCGGGTAACCAGCGGCTAGGTGACTAAGTGCTACTTGCAAATGCACCCGGGTAGTGAAGGCACAGTTCCTTGCATGCGCATGGAGAAAAGCATCCTGCGAGTTATTCACAGCGCTCAGGGGAGTACGTAACATGCCGACTTTGCCTTAAGCCTCTACGTTTCACTACCGGGAGCTCTCGTCTACAGGAGGTCTTTGTACAACAATGACTGTAGAGGACCTTGCATCTCTTCATATTACAGGCGGTAATACTTGCAACATTCCAATACTACTTGCTTAGTATGTATTAACTTGTGGCTCCTTATGAACACCGAACCCGCGCGGCGGCTGCCGTGGTACAAACTTTGCCTCCACCGGGAAGGAAGATTCTTCTTGCACATCGAAATCGCTAACCGAAACAAGTGGCTAAGCTTTAGCAGGCAGTGATCAACAGAGAAACGGAAAAGACTCGATTGGCTGCATTGATCAGCTTGGCTCCATTGAAACCCGACCTCCTCACAGACCGAATTTGAAGATCCACGAATCAACCAACGCTCAGCACTAAAAGCATGGCATCCCCTTGTCTACCAGATTATAGAGAAGCATTGTAGATGAAACACGGAGATCGTGATGTCAACAATCGGCCGATAGTCACGCGAAAAGCTTATTTTATGCGATTGGACGGATATGACTCAGGTATGATACCGAGCACGACATAAAGCGAACCTACTCAAACCAGTAATTCTGCAGTCAAAAGTTTCCATATCCAGAAGGCACGGCTTTGGTGGCTCAGATTTTCTAGATAATCAAGATCCTCCATCTCTATCCGCATATCCGGAAGACCTGCCACGCGTCCAGTCACCAATCATGCTGGTGAGCCTCAATTGCCGGCTATACTGGTGAGCTAGAGTCGCGTATTCATTGGGCTGTGCACTCTAGCCGCGTTAGGAGAGCAAAAAATAACCTTTTTGTTTCCTTGTATTTCCTGATTTCAAGTGTTAAAACGAATTCGTTCGGAATGTCCCACAGCATGCGCTAACTCCTGTCCCGACTGCTATTCCAGTCGAACTGCCGGGGGCGGCACGGGACAATGGTGGTGCATGAATTGAAGCGAACCGACGATGGGCTCTGGCCGTTTCTTGCTGGCGTTCGCGAGGTGGTGCAATTACATGATTCGAGGCCCGTGGAATGCACATACCTGCCTCCTTTTTATGAAGCTTGAGAAACTAGAAAGTATTCAATGACACTGCCCCGGGAACTGTGGCATGAGCTCGAGCTCATCTTGCCCCTTACATAGAAGCAGGACATTAATTTCTATATGACGTTCTTTGCACGACTATTGATCGTATCGCATCGAGTACTTCTCGAAGAAAAAGGGGTTTGCACTTGCGAGGCTATCGCCACGCACCATTCCTATTATAGCGCCCTAAGTTAAGGTCCTGCGTCGCCTGCAGAGCATCCGCCGGTACCTGCATATAAATGAAGGTGCCAATTTTTGACGCGGGTCAGCCAACGTTTGGGGAAAGGCGTACGCAGGAACTTGAAACAGTGGTGTGCATGGCCCCTGCTTAGGCAATTTTGGAGGGTCCCAGCAATTCAAGCGGCCAAATGAATGGGCCTCTCTTCAGGGAGACAACGGTTTCAAACAAAAAGGTGCCGAGGGCCTACAGATACATTAGGAACCAGAATCCGCTCCCCTTCCGTTTCTCTTCTCCCCTTCACTCACCACCAAGGAATTCACTCTTTCAATATCTCCCCGACGGTCTTTTTCAATTGTCACCAAAGCCAGCATAAAAAGTCAAAATTACAATCCTACGCTCGTTCTAGCAACTTACAGTCCCATAACACGATGAAGCTCCTCGCAATTCCCGCCGTAATGGCCATGCTTACTGGCAGCGCCTTCGCACACTCGTGGCTTGAGTGTGTCGACACCGTCATTCAAGACAAAGAATACGCCAAAGCACATCCTTCCGCTACGCTGTTCGTACTCCTTTAATATCCATCTCGGTATTTAGTGAGCTAACTCCTCGTCGCAGTAAGCAGACTTGCAAGGGTTACCCGCGTAACAAGGTCAACAACGGTGACTGGATCGCCGAGTCATCTAACTACGCTTACAACTTCGCGACCGAATATGCGTGCCGTAACAACCAGAGAGTTCCTGGCCAGACTGCACCCGGTGCACCCATGGCCACCGCATCTCCTGGCGATACGCTTACTCTTCGTTTCTGGGGTAATGGTCACAGTCGTTGGGACATAGGCTCCCCTAACCACCGTGATCCTGGCCTCGTTCGTGTCTTCTGGGCAGGCAAGCCGGAGACTGAAATCAAGTACGCTAAGGACTTGAATGAGAAATACTGGATCCCTGGCGCGCAGGGCAACTTCTCCGGCGATGCTGTGACGGAAATCACCGGAAACCACATGAACGAGAAGGCCAATTACTTCGAATTCACTCTGCCAGAGAAGATTCAGAACGGAGTTCACATGATGGTGTGGGCCTGGGCATGGAAGGCCTCGATGATTGAGGGTAAAGAAGGCAACCCCGATGTCTACGATGATAGCTGGGACAACGCTTGGGGAACTTGCTTCGATATCAAGATTGTCAACTCTCATTACACTGGTTTGTTACTCTTGGAATTCTTGCCCATGACCATAGGCTAACACCCCAGTAGAGGCAGCCAACCCCGATATCCTCTGCAACCAGAAAGGTTTCTCCGAAGCTAAGCTCGAGAAAGAGAAGGAGTCTGCCATCTGCTCCAAGACTTGTCTTCGTGGTGGAATAGCTGGTCAGGAGTGCACTGGCGCCAGCTGCCCTCCTTGCTGGTACAAGAACGAGGGCAAGGTGAACTGCTTCGACTATGCCTCTGGCACCACCTGCCCGTTCCCTGGTGCTTGGGACTGCAAGACTGGTGGAACCTCCTTCAAGCGGGAGGCGGAGTCGGTCCACAACCACGCCAGGAAGCACCGACGCAATTACAAGTTGTAAAGGAGTTTGAGGTAGAGGAAGTACGGAGTATCTGATTGCATTAAATGGGAGTTGAGGATGTGGGAAAACTAAGTTCTTAACTATTTTTCAGTCGGGTGATGCTTGTGTAGGTGTGTTTGAGGCAATCTTTTTTGTTTCGCTTGCGAGTGTAGGCATACAATATGTCGGTGCGTTCGGGTGACCTTCGATTCGGCGTTCATATATAAATTATAGCTTTGGAGTGTCCTTAGATTTTGCCGGACATCTGATGATGCTGGATCGAATTTAATCCTCCTAGATGGTCCTGTGGTATATTGTTTTGGGTTTTGTAGCTATCGAGGTATCCCTTTTTGTTTTGCTGTTTGTCTTTCTCTTGTTTATTTATAGGTTCCGGCAGTACAAAGTCTTATCTTTTTGGTTTGCTTGTACAGCAGCATAGAATTTGTTAGACTTCAAGCATTTTGGCTTCCATAGATTTGGATTTGGATTTCTTCTATGGTAGTGCGTTTGTTCTTGTGAAGCGGTCCTTCCAGAACTCCTACATACTCTGCCTGTCGGACTTTAAACATCTCAGCTGATGTGTAACGAATCTTATAACTTCGAATTCGCCAATAACATGGAAGTGTTGCGGCCGTTTATCTGTCAGATCTCACACATCATAAGATCGTGCGTGGAGCTAGCAAGCCCCTTTTCTTGGCTGGTTAAAATTACACCGAAAGCGTCTGGTTCCGAGATTGGACAGCGTATCCCTACCACATCTGGAGATGAGGATTTCTGGATCGACAACTCTTTGTTCGGGTTCTCTTCCGCCGAACAGAGAAGTGTCCTTCGCACTCGGCCGGCGTTGTCGTGCCGTTGACTCACATGTGGGGCTCAACACCGTCGGCGATCTTGACCGACCGATAGAAGCTATTCTTAATTTCATTTCGGAATTTGTGGGAGTCCTACATTCTTGTTTCAACTTTGTGTCTTGTTCCACCTGCACATTTCAGCGAGAATTTTATCTTGAAATTGGAGGAATCGGCGACACCATATGTAACGCGCTACATGTATACTTTAATCTATTGGCTAACAGGGCGTTACGTGCTACTATGCAAATTCAGGTTGTCGCAGTTCAAGTATACCATAGCTACCTCTGGATATACGCGCGCCTCGGATGGATGGCAAAATGGTACTTCCGAGGTTATGGATTCAAACTCTCATTCCGAAGATCAATAACTAAATACAAGCAGTGTTGTGTGAAACAAACAGAACCAGTAGTTAAACCCCTCCAAATCTTTAGCACGTCGCTCACTTCGTAGCGCAGAGCGGAGAAAGGTCACAAGCCTGTCTACACCAGTAAAGAACGTTGAACATCATAGTTTCAACGTCTATTGGCAATTTATGGTTCTCTTCGCCCAACTAGCATGAATCCCCAGTGACACTCGATACATTTCCGGCACCTCTCCGCCAGAGGATACTCGGTCCTGGGGTCTTGAATGTGAGCAGCAAGTACACATTCGAGGAGCGTCTTCACAGCAATACCAACAAGTGGTAGATGCTGTTTATACTCCAAATCGCAGTACCAAGTACGTGAGCAATTTCGAGCGAGAAAAAATCTGGGAACGAGAGTACGTGAGCGGTGGCGCCAGCTGTAATTTCCCCTTGTAACAAGTATAGTGGTTCAGTATTCAGTTCATGTACCCCTTGCAATGACAAGCACCCACATCTCAAACAGGCACAGATTACCTCAGTTCATGCAGTAACCAGCGTAAGTGACATCTCAACTCCCCCACGAGTAGCAGGACCAATGCTATCCAAGTAGTGCATCGCACGGTCTGAGCTTAAGAAATTCCAGGAGTGGCATGTGCCACTTCTCGGCTTGACTATCTCATCGCCCAGCACTCGCAGATACGTCGATGCATCTTGCACCGAAATTCATGTCCTGGAAATGGAGGGCTAGAAGCGGGAGGTTGATGAGAACCCGCGTATCCTGTACTCTGAACTGGGAGCATCGTTGCTGCTCATCCCCAGCAAAGATTTAGAGAACATATGGTGATATACTTTAATTATCGGTGAAGTCCCTGAGATAGCGGCATACCGGGTGATGGCCATTTGCAGATTGTGTAGAGAGTGTTCCAAACCGCCCAGGCGACATCAGGCGCATGTATGCTACGGAGGTCCTAAGCCTTATCCGACGGCCTCAAATGCTGCACCAACCACTCTCCACGGTTCCCGGGAACGCACATTCTAAGCGATCACGGCAGGGTGCGGCGCAGGCTGGGGGTACCCGGGGAGATGTTCCGTTGTGCCCCGCCCCATAGTGATGTCGGTCGATGTTGCGACAAATAGAAACTGTCCCCGAACATCAGCACCCTTTCCCGCGTGGCTGTCAGAAACCATCGAGTTAGCCAAATCGCGAACGATGCAAGCGGACTTCGGGAACAGGCCCATATGTGCGACCTAGCTCAACGTCGCCAGTGTTGCAATTGGAAACGAGGGCTCCAACACCGGGAAGACGGGAGTAGACAACACCATGGGCCCCGTCGGAGACCCCAACCCTAACATCTGTCAATTTAACACTTAATCTAGTTTGTTTCCGCAAGGCCCGGGGTGTTGCAGGCGGGCCCAGTGGGAGAGTTGGCGGGGATCATGGGGTCGAGGAATATGCCCGAGCAACTTCTGGAGCATTGCTGTGAAAGCGCTTTAAATTAGGAATATCTAGCGCAGTGCAATGAGATCAATCACAAGTCCACCTGTGGAATAGATTTGAGTTTAACTATAGCACGCATCTGACCGCGCCGAAATCCACGACGTCTAGCTCGATCACAGAGCTGGTTTCGACTAGGTAAGATCGTGTATGCATGAGGATCGCGATTGAGTGGGCTGTTGGGACATATCGCCCAGGATATAGTTGCCGTTGGCTAGGTATGACGCGCGCGGGTGGTTATCGAAAGGAAAAGGAGCTCGGAGAAGCCAGATCGAGAGGAGAAAAGCCTCTACTCTAAAATATAGTCGTTTTTAGAGCTCTAACATACTTTCGCATGGTAACAAAAACGAATTTTACCCGGCTGTAGCATGGTAACCAGGGAATAAAGCACTCAACACGCCCTATTCTGTCATACGCCCGAAGGAGCCGAAAGCGGGTTTAGGCCAGTACTTTTTCACTTGTTTGGACTTATCAGTTTGGCTGCGCCGTTGCAACTGCAACGAGTGTTCACTTGTATAGGTCGACAAGGTAGAATCAATGCCAATACTACAAACCCACACTAATGACTTCATGAAGATATGGCGGAATATAAAAGTAGAGGGTATTCTCGGTCATCTGGATCTAAATATTGTGGGCATTGGTTGTGTAGAGTCTTTCATGAGGAAATTAACACGTGAAAGCAATCTCATACATCGTCACTCGGCTTTGGCCTGTAGACTTTATTTGGTAGCTTCGTGATGACCCCCTGGTAATGGTTTTGGGTGCATCGGATTAATACTAGAGGGTAGTCTCGATTAGCCGCTCACCCAACAAGTTGCTGTGAAGCAGCGGGAAAAAAAGCGTCCGACCGATACTAACTAGAGGGATGGCGAGATCTGTCCTCCCAGCTCAATAAACTACCAGCCGGTGTTGTCCCCGGTTTAATGCGCTCTCAGGTTCTGGTGGTTATTTATTGCTATTGGGTTCGGGGTTGCAAGTAGATGCTTCGCCCTGCTGCCCGGTTCAAGACCACCAAAGGTCACCGAATATGTACATTCTCACTGTATAGCTTTAGGGCGATTGGAAAAGGCGGCGTCAAAGAGTGCCAGCCACTGTACTAGGTCACAAAGGTTTGGCATTTCTGACAAAGTCCCTTCGCGAGTCATGGGAGCTTACTTGGGCAATTAGTTATGACGTCAGAATAAGATTGAGTTGCCTAGTGGAGTTGTCCGGTAGTCTTAGGGCCCCTATTTGGTCGAACTGAGGTCTATATAAACGTGTGTTAATAAAACGTACGCTTTGGGTGTTCCTACACACAAAAAAACACTGTATATTTCCAAGACTTGAGTACAAGCACAAGAGGATGCTTTTTGAATAAGGTCTCCAATAATTCTGATAGATTTTAGGGGGCAGTGCATTACAGCAAATAGTAGTTTTCAAGGGTCTCAATGGACCAGGTCGGATCCATTTTGATCAAACGGGCTCTTAGCCTTGATTGGCGGGAACAGAGTTCGTTCGGTTTTAAACCACAATACATTCCAACATTCGAATTTATAGTGGTGTTGTGAGATGTGGCCGTCAAAAAATTGGTGGTTTCTCCGCTCGTGAGAAGGACCTGAGGTCCTTTTCACCTCCATTTGTTAGCTTACTTCACGCCAACGGCGGAACCTAACAGATTTCCGATCGCCAACCAAATGGGACTTAAACTACTCATGATTTTGCAATTTCCGTACGGCAATGGCAACACCTTTTCGCGTTGCAATAAAGTACAGATGGGCGAGGTGCAATCCACTTTGCGGCTATGGTTGTTCGGACCTGTTGGGAATTCAGATGACATGTCGACACTTGGATGAAGCTCTACGGTGCAGAGATAAGTAGTAGATAGGGTAATCTATAGCCTACAATCATACCATCCTCATACCCTCCTACGTCTTTATCCGCAAGTATGTATATGGCCTCTCCAGTAAGGCCTTAACTGTCGGATTGGCTTATGTACCACCTATTCCACCAACTCAGCTCACCACCAACAACAGACATTTGACATTCATCCCCTGGGCCTTGACACCGCAAGCTTAGCGTTCCCGTTATGCATGTTATTATCCAGGGAACGGGGTATACTATAAGCAACATCGCACCCTGTTGATGTGGAGTGATCCTGAGCAGCCAGTTTCAGCTTATAGCCGGCCGGGCCACGGAAGGCGTTGGTACATCAACTTACTTTAAGTGTGAGAACTAGGAGATTCTGCGTAAACTACAGCTCTCGAAGCTCGCAGGTTAATCTGCACGGGTGTCTGATCATAATATGGGGGAGTTGAGATCACTATTGAACTACAGAAGACTAACAGTACATTAAGTGAAGCCTTCGTTACGTATACTCGTTTGGTGGTGAAGTAAATGTAAAGATGTCGCTTGAGACGTCGTCAGAAGGTGAAGAATACGACCACTTTTCCTTAACGCAATGCAAATTGCTGATGTGCAAACACCCGCAGTTTACACAGCTGTTGGAAAGAATAGAGGAAAGCTTCTTGCTTTAAGCTTGAGAGTAGGGGCCCCCTCCTGCATGATTTTGGATAGAAGCGGTCTCATCTAGTCCAACATATATAAAAGCTTCAGGCCACGACTGACCAACCCCCTCTTTACAAGCGATTTCTTTTTTAGGGGTTTGATGGGGCTCGCGACTTTGCTTTTGTTTCGTTATGTTACAGGAGAAGCGGGGAGGAAATATGTGAGATATATGCCATAGCCGTAAGCGGCTGAATGCAATATGATTACAAACAAACAAACCCCCTCTTTACAGAACAATACGACATCTCTTTACTAGAATTTTACTAATAATTCACGCATTCCCATCTCAAATAGACCATAGCCTGGGCGACCGGTCGGCGTCCCCAGCTAGTAGGTCGTTGAAGGAAAACAAATCAATGTAGTCTAGATTTGGACCCTGCAGGTAGATAGACACTGGACTGCGCGGCAAAAAAATACGCGGGGGAATATTTCGGTACATAATTTGAACGGTCTAACGCTCGACAATAACACGTGACCAGAAAATCGGGCTCGCCGAGTCAGGTTTCAGATGGCGGATAGATATCGAAACCTAATTTCTAGTAGCTGTAGGCGATTAAAAAATGTGGGCGGTGAGACGATGGCCGTGCGTATCCGGACAAAATTACGGTCTGACAATGGGGTACCTGCGAGTGAGGGCGGTATGAATAAGGGCGGTATTGGAAGTTACATTTCAGATCATGGTCAGTGAGTATGGTCGTATTTCGTAGCGTTGGCGGTGATTTTGAGGCGGTAGTAACTCTGTGGAGAGCTAGTGGTAGGAAAGGAAATAATCCTGTAGTACGAAGTCTCAGTGGATGTAAGCCAATCTAGAGAGACACATAATAGGGTTCTTGTACAGCCGTACGATAATCGCTGGCTCCTAAGAAAGCGCATTTTGTGATCCTAGGTTCTCGAGGAGCGCTCGTTGAGGAATTGAGGCCCTATTTGGTCCCATGCAGCGGGTGTAACAAAATCTTCAGTAAGCGGACCCTCGGCGGTAGCTACTACCATAGTTGTAGATAAATTAAATTACTGAACGTATTCAAGAAGATCTCCTGTGCGTTTCGTTTACCTGTGGTTATTTCTTCTGCTGCTTGCTGCCACATTGCATCTAGAATAGTGGGAGTTTTTCCTTCCATTGTGCACAAAAACACGTACAAAAGTGTAGTTATGGACAAATTAATGCCTATTGTGAGCTTTAGGTCAGGAGTCAGGTAAGACTGTTACAGGTTACTGTCCGCTCACCGCTGCACATCAGACACTACATGATTGTAGTGGTAAATGCTGGGGCATTGAATTAACGGGTGAGTGTGTTGAAGGAAGCAGATGTGAAAACAAACCTCAATGCGATTCTGTACAGGCTGTAGTGACCTCTGTTATAACTATCTCCGCATTCAAATTCTACAGTAAAGCACACACGTTTTCGTTTATATACCTTGTGAGAAGACGTAGACGCCGCCCTCTAAATCGGCAATCACTGGTGGGTCTGAGTTACCTTTGCTACAAAGTGGACCCTGTCTCGCTTAGCCTATTTTACTGTTGCGCGGAAATCTCGAGCAGACGGGTAACTGTAGGGATGGATTGGAGACGTACGGGACTGTATGGTTGGGTTCCTACATCAAGGATAATTTCTATGAGTGCTTCTCCAAGCGAAATTTGCCGAAGAAAGGTTAAGTTTCGAAAGACGCAGATGTGAAGACATTATCGCGATGCCCACGGGGCGGACTACAAAAGGTGGCAGCGGTAATGAAACCTGCAGGTTCACCGACGTACTGGATGCAATTAAATTGCGCTTATTCTTAATTTTAGGTATCCAAAGTAGGAATTGTACCTCAAGATGCGTAACCCCGAGAGGGATGTGACTGTTCGGAATGGGTTAGACACCGCGTGTATTTAATACTGTCACGCGTAGAGTGCTATATACCTGGCTGTGAGTGCTCATGTGTGACGGAGATATTTCTCTGATCCCGGCATGGGCTGCACATACCTCTTTGATAAACGCAGCCACTCCGGCCATTGCCGCAGGTAATGTGGTCGTTCTGTGCTTATCACATCAATTTGAGAACAGAAAGTAGCCGAGTAATTAGATTGGGCTTAAAAGGTAGGTATTCACCTTCCAAAGAAGACAGCAATGTATATTAATCTACGCCTCCCGTTGGAGTCTTTAGGGGAAAGCGACAACAATTGCATCCTTGATCTTACAAGCCGTAACCCCCCACACCCCACTTTACGTACCGTAGGTAATGAGCTGCCCACTTCGGTCCCGACTGTTCTACGGATATTATCCTAGCTTAATGTTGTGGAACTTAACGCCTTATCCGTAACTGTGGCATTGGTTGTGAGTTCCGGAAGCCACTGAATGATTCTTTAGTGATGATTATGGTGGTGAGGCCTGTTCAGCTCTCGGATACGGTGATATTCCAGTGGCGAAACGTTGACAGACCCTGCGCTCGAAAACCAGCCGTCTGACTGACAGCTTGCGAGCGAGAAATCTGGAAACGAGAGCAGGCAAACCCTAGGTTTCACAGTTGCTATTATATTTCGGGCTTATGAGTAGAGCATACTCGTACTGTGTACGACTTCGAGAAACTTCACCGATATTTGGGTCGATGTCCAGACATGCCGTCGGGGTATTGCTGCATACTGCATATATGCATAGCAATACTTGGGCCAGATACTATCCGGAAATTTCTAAAGGCGCGTTACAGCAGGTCGGTGAAAGGCATCTTCCGCCATGGCTTTTGAGATAGTTAGGCGGGTAGATCACTTTGGGGTCCGGTCCTCAGTTGAAAGCGACTAATGATATGTATAAATCTCCAGGGCTAGGTTGTTCCTGAGGTTGCAAACCAGTCGCGGGATTAAGTACCGGGGCTATTAACTATTATGCTGGTACGGTAGGTCGTTCGGGTATGCAGTTTAGCAGGGTTGAAAATATATGAAACATGAGAAGTTCCCTGTCGGCAAAGATGGAGGTACCACATAGCTCGCCATGCCTCGGGAAACATACATAAGCCTTCCATCCCTTTAAATCTCTAAACGATGATAAAATAACAAAGCGCTGGTCGATGCACAACTCCTGCTATGGTCGACGCCGTGGGTGCCACCGTTAGTATTCTACGATTTCGTTCACCCCGCTGTAAACGCTAACTCCACCACTAGGTCTCGATTTGGGCTATGGTTGCCAGCAGCTTGGCTCTCCTCTCCACTCGTTTCTATATCCGGCTGATACGACAAAGAGCCCGCCTGCATCCATCCGATTGCCTTCTCAGCTTCGTCTTCCTCGTAATACTGGCGGAATCGATACTCACCACGATCAGCAACTGGCAAGAGATCCAGTATCTCGCGGCGCATCCTGACTTTTCCCGCAAAATCGATGTGTTCGTGCTTGGGGCTTCGTCGTCCATGCAGGAGAACTATCTCAAGGTGTCTCCGCCCGGCGAGGGGTGTTGAGCTTTGCACGGTTTGCTGATAAGCGAACAGAGGTTGTATGGCGTCCTCTTCTGTAACCTCGTCGCGGTCTATGCCGCCAAGGCCACGATTCTGGTATTCTTCTACGAGGTCTTTCCCGCGCGCCTCCGGGCAGTACTACACTTCGTCACTGGCCTCGTCCTGACGACATTTCTCGCGGGCATTCTCGCCACGTCGTTCTGGTGCCTGCCACGCAGGCGTATGTGGGATCCGACGATAATCCACTCCAACGACTCCTGCGAGCTACGCATTGTCCCAAGCTACAACACCCTGCTGTTCGCCATGCACACCACAACCATGGTCGCAGTCGTGATTCTCCCGATGGTACTCTTGCGGTGGGTGCCAGGGATGAGAGGGGGGGAGGTAGCGTTTGCGCTTTCGACGTTGGGATTTGGCGCCGGCAGCGTGGTGTGCAGTATAATTACATTCCATTTCATACTGAGGACGTCGGTTCTGTCGACAGATCCTTGCATAAAGCATGCAGCGACACTCACCATTTTAGCCGATCAGAGTGCAGTGTTTTGGGCGGCAACACTGTCGGCGTTCAGAGTGCGGGGGCGGCGCAAGGAGGCGGCAGGGGCAGGCGACGGGAACGGCCTGGTGATCGAAGTGGAGAGCAGGTTTAGTGTTACAGTTGAAATTGTCAGCGAGTGGGGACATGACTGGAAGGATCCGTGGGAAAGCGGGCGGTTAGAGCATGAGAGGATGAAAGTCAACACAGTGACAGCTAACAGATAGGATGGGGAGGGGAGGCGGAGGCGCTGTCTCCTTCGTCTGATATGCGCTCGATGTCATGAAATAGACCGTAGTGGACCCTAGTATACAACGGAGCGAGGTGGATTCATCATTGCGGGCTGTATTTGGCGTTAGACATCGAATAGAATGTATTATATCTGGCCAGCTGAGAATGGCCAGAAGCCTGAGGAGAAGCACTAAGACAGTGCGTATAATCGATGGCAGCCCGGAACTCCGAGTTTAGCAGTACGGAATACAATCGCTCCGTAGATCGCTCTGCCAGCCGCTCACGGCATCTGTCGCAGCACGTCCAAGACGCGGGAACAGTGGCGTGTTGTCGCAGCCAATCGCCAGACCTGAGCAGCGCACGTCCAGACATCTGACATCACCCACGGCGCGAGAGCCAGCATGGCGGAAGCCCGCCGGAGCTTGGCTTGGTCTCTGTTCCAGACCCAGACATCGCGGCCGCACTGCTTAAAAGGGACGTTGATCCTGCACGTCGCCTCCTGCACCACCACCGCTTCGGGCTTCCGCAACAACGATGTTCAACGTCAAGAGCTTGTTCCTTATTGCGCTGGCCGGCTTTGCCTCCCTGTCCGCTGCAGACGGCAAGCATGGCCGTGGCGGCGACGAGAAGGGCGAGAGGCAGTCGAAGGGTGGACGCCCCAGGAACTTCATCATGGTTTGTTGACGCCAGCCCCAACCCTGGCTGTTGCTGACCCCGGTGGCGGTGCAGGTGGTTCCTGATGGATTCGGTGTTGCGTCGGAGACTATGGCTCGCGATTACATCCACTGGACCAACAATGCGACCGTCAACCTGCCGATCGACGAGATGGTGATCGGAATGGTTCGTGACAACCCCGGCATTCGAATGCTGAGCACTACTGACAGCCCCAGGTCCGCACCCGCGCAACCGACAGCTACGTGACCGACTCCGCCGCCTCCGCCACCGCCTACTCCTGCGGAATCAAGTCCTACAACGGCGCTATCGGTGTCGACGACGACTACGAGCCCTGCGGCACCGTCCTCGAGGCCGCTCACCTCCAGGGTATGTCCCCCCTCCCCTTCCACCTCGGATTTAACTCCCCCAGGCTACAAAACCGGCCTCATCGTGACCTCGCGGATCACCCACGCCACCCCCGCCACCTTCGCCTCCCACATCTACGACCGCGACCTCGAGTCCGAAATTGCCCTGCAAGAAATCGGCTACGCCCACCCCCTCGGCCGCACCGTCGACATCATCCTCGGCGGAGGCCGGTGCTTCTTCACCCCCAACACCACGGCCAACTCCTGCCGTGACGACGGCATCGATGGGCTCGCACTCGCAAAGGACCTTGGGTACACTGTCTTCTCTGACCGCAAGACCTTCGACTCCAAGGACCTCAAGATGCCGTATCTAGGCCTGTTCACAGAGGACCACATGTCCTACGAAGCTGACCGTGATGCGGCAAAGGAGCCGTCGCTGAAGGAGATGGCGATCCGGGGACTGAACGATTTGTATGCTGCGACTGAAGACAGCGAGAAGGGGTTCTTTGTGATGGTTGAAGCATCACGGATCGATCACGCAGGCCACGCGAACGATCCTGTCGGCCGTTTGTTCCCCTCCTTCTGCCACCTCCAGAAGGGTACTGACGGTTCCAGATCTCGGCGACATCCTCGCCTACAATGACGCCATGCTTGCGATGCGTGAGTGGATCGACGAGCACACCGACTCTCCCACAACCCTGATCTCGACCGCCGACCACGAATGCGGTGGTCTCACCGTCGGAGTCCAACTCGAGGGGCCACCCGACTACTGGTACGCGCCCGAGCACTTCTCCAAGGCGTCCGCCACCTCGGGCCCTCTCGCCAGTAAGTGGGCTGCGTACACCGGTTCCGACCTGCGTGGGTTCCTCAAGAATTCCATCTTTGCCAAATACGGCATCATGAAGCCGACAGAGGAGGAGCTTTCCGAGGGTCTCGCGTTAAAAGCCGAGAAGGACAAGTTTGCAAAGCTGCTTACGAAGATTCTGAGTGGGCGATTGGGTGTGAACTGGGCTACTGGGGGGCATACGGCGGCAGATGTCACACTCTATGGATGGGGAGTGGGCGCGCAGAGGTTTAGGGGGATGAGGGAGAATAATGAGGTTGGACTGTTTATTGCCGAGCAGTTGGGATTGGATTTGGAGAGTGTTACGGAAAGGATACAGAGGAATGAGACGTGGATGGAGGAGTGGGTTAAGCCTAAGGAGGGGGTGGAGAAGGTGGTTAGGAGGAGTTTGGCAATGCATCATCACTAGAAGGAGGGTAAGGGAGTTTGTAAATAGTTGCTTTTGTAGATAGTTGCTTTTTGTTTGTTGCGAAAATAGTAATACGAGTGTTGGATTGGTGTCCTCCGATCAAGATCTGCCGCGTTAGGATGGTGCAAACTAGGGCGTAATTGAGTAGGGGAGTTCGACTAAGTGATGAGTGAAACCCTCGCCTTACCAGGAGCCAGTTTCTCACCAATAACAGTAGCTAATTGACGAAAATCTTTGCGGCTATACACCATGACTCCACACATGCATTTTGCAACCAATGCAATCACTCACAAAAGAGGGTCTCCCCAGCATGGGATAGAATCCTGGTTTCCCGCGTTGCTATCTATGATAGGCGGAAATACAAGCTACAACTTCAGATGTTGATGACCTAGGCCCGTGTACGTAATATCACCCAGTAGCTGAAATGCGAGTGAGATGCCGTCAATAGCGCGTTGTTGACACCCAGATCTAGCATTCAGACACAGTTGGAAACTCGGGTCATAACGCGGCAGGTATTGATTGAATCTGACCTGATAAGTTTCTCCGGTCTTTGCTAATCAATACTCCCACGTACCGTTAAATTTCAACGTACATTGCTCGTATTACTTTGTCCTAGGCAGACCGAATATTGTAGTGTCTCTATGCCCATAGAAATTTTCCTCACAACTCCTCACTTCATCCTCATCTAGCCTCAACTACTTAAATTTATGATGATAATACAACCACAACATATCATTCGCGCACATGAGTAGCACTCGACACTGCATGGAAAGAGTGGTAGTGGGGTGGAGGAAACCACGTATTCAACTTTTGAGGTGATGAGATACTGGGATCTTGGAGACGTTAAGGGTTAGGGCTTGCATGCAAGGGTCAACTGTGCATGCATAATGAGTTCTTTGCGCCGCGAAAGTACTCTAGGGGCTATCTTTCAAAAATTTCTTCCTTAGGAATGATGGAATCAATGGTTTAGAACTGGCAGAATTGAGTGCACTGCTGAGCGGTAGCGCGAGCCACGCAAACTGAATGAGGCACCGGAATCAAGGTCAGTTCACCTAGCCACAGTACTCTACTTCCTGGTACCAAAAAAAAAAAGCTACATATGGGTAGTAATATATCTGCATGACCCTCCAGCCCGATTAAATTGCGAAATTAGAACCGCGTACGCGGATACGAATGAGAAGTGCCGTATCCCCCGCAATGGTGAAAGTGCTGCATAAAGGACGCCTAGTCCATACGTTATTTGATTGGCCCGTGTTGACCATTTGTACCAATCAGATTTCAGAGAACCACTGCGAGGGATAATCCAGAATAATCCGGTTTCTTTTACCACCGTATGAAAGAGATCTCGCCCTTCAATTTGTCTGGATTCCTGCACTGGCAGTTGTCTATGCAGGTTCAGCCTGTCCAGTTAAATCGGAATCGCTGTTGAAGGCTGATGCAATGCGAAAAACAATCGGATTACTCATTACAGACGACTATAGTGAATAGTCTCGCTTCTGAGGGCTGGAAAGAAATTATGCGGTGATCTGAGTTCTAACTGCTCGTACGTTCTTGGTAGAGTTGATGAGGCTAGAAGACGCATCGACGCTTTTTTGTCTGCTACTAAACGCATTATTCTATAGTTATAGTATGCTGCCAAATAAACGAAGTGACAGAACCACACTTCTATATACTAAATAGCCACTACAGCCCCAACAACCCCAACAGCTACAGCTAGTAGCGTACCAACTCCCGCCCTCCTCGAGCCACCGGCACCGTTAGTACCAGTGGCCGAAGATGCAGCACCCATAGTATTTGTCGCAGCCAACTCATAGTCCTTAGTTGTCGTCGCCGATCCGACGCTACAACACCCCTCATTATCAGCCCAATTCCATCAGTTGCAGGTGATTCTTACCCAATAAGTTTCCCCCATTTATCCTCCTTGAATTCCGACCCCAAACACTCCTGCATTTTGTCATACACCTTCTTCCTATCTTCACCATCGAATCTTGCGTTGCAGGACACATTCACACAGCTGGATGCCGAGCTTTGGAATTCAACCTTGTCGCAGCCGCAGCTCTTGTTGGCGGTGTCGCATTGACCATCAATTGCTAGGTTGATCTGCACATCTTGTTAGACTGTCGCCGGAACACAAGGCTGGGAAATTTTACGCACACATGTTTGAGAGCAGATTGGCCATTCTGTGGAATTGAAGGTTGCGGCAGAGGCGATGGAAAGAACTGAGAGGAGTACAAAGACAGCTTGGAAACGCATTTTGGGATGTAGAGAGATGCACGCGACTGTAATGGACCTAAAGAGGTTTTAGTAAAAATGAGGATTTGTTCATATATACCCGGAGCCGCCAATTTTGAGGTTTGATTTCCAGGATCACACTTAAATAAGTAGTGCCAACGTATGAATAAAGGGCGTGTCCCCACACCGTCACGATTGGCTTCGATGGTCGTGTAATATCTGGTACTACGGCTCTGCGGGAGATTATCGAGATTTGGCCGTTTCACTTGCGCTCTCACTCGCGCTGTGCGCCAAGTATCGCTACAAACTATGGAAATGAATAGGGTAAGTGTATTTCAAGCTGTGGGGCACAGAAGACATTGTCTTCTCGCTCGTTATACGCATATGAAGCAAAAGCCGGTTTCTTGGTCTAGATTACCATTTCGTTATTCTCCTAGGGGAGCCAGGGAGGCACCCGAATACTGCGGTGTCCCATGGTCCTGATATCCCAAAGTAGAGAACCAGTCATATTCCACTAGAGTACTCTACTGGTCTGGAAAATTTCGCTTGTAATATTGCTAGTCCATGTTACAGGTTCAGCCCTGGGGAGATGAGACGTTCCACAAGCCAACACCCTATGTTCCCATTCGCGCCAATCCAGCGTACCACAGCGCAAGCCAAGCGCGAGGCTGAGTACCGCTGAGATAGACTATACGTTCTGGAACTACAGCAAAGAACTGTCACCGAATAATGATCCTGTCCTCTATCGGTGGCGAAAGAATTAGCTAACGAGAAAAGGTTCGCTTTCTGCGGACCTATCAAGCCGTGGTGATGGCCATTTCACTGGCGGCCGCCGCCTCATTGCAAGTCACAATTCCCTACAGTATAACGAACTTAATATGTACATGTACAGTACATCTAGCTCTCATCATCCGCAAAAACGTCTTTCGGAATAGCTTCCCAGGCTCTTGGCATGTACGTGCTGTGGAAACCTCGTATATTTTTCCAGTGAATACTCTAATTTAAGCTTATTTTCTAATAAGATCGTTCTATGTGACCAGACCTCCCGCAAACCTAATCTAATTAGTTGTCGTCAAGTTAGTACTGTGGCTTTGACGATGTTAATTGTATAACTCTAGTATGTACATGTGCGGTTATCCACTATGGACGACAGAAAACCTCGATCTAACTTCGACAACAATCTGTTTCGGGCCGTTGAGAGATTCGGGACGTTCATGGATGGCTTAAGGTTGTCCATGAATGGTCCAGGCCAACCATTGACGGCCTGGATTTTGAACGACCTAGGCCAAAGAGAGGATCCATCAATGGCCTAACAAAATACTTAGAAAATTTGGATGTGACTGTGATTGATTTCCCATACCCACACACTGGAATCACGGTAACCAAGTATATATATAACCCAACCCAGCGCTGCAGCACCCCCATCATCGCAGAACTTACTACAGATTTTAAAGGTTGTGCGAATTTCGGAAAGCGCAATGAGCTTTCCAGCTCTCCTCCGCTTTCTCTATTCCTAGCCGCCCTCATTTTACTGTCTCCTTCCAGGCTATCCCATGGATCGTAACTTTGGCATTCCCGGCCCGTTTGGGCATGGCAACCGACTCCCCACCTGCAAATATTTAGCGATGCAACCACAACTCTGTGGGTGTGGCC
>Ga0307512_10002925_pt1 | contig 20652 bp, 20 predicted proteins | sample 14_EM_MG_FD_200267 | JGI IMG/M metagenome (GOLD analysis project Ga0307512, IMG submission 200267) | Populus trichocarpa ectomycorrhiza microbial communities from riparian zone in the Pacific Northwest, United States - 14_EM | ecosystem: Host-associated > Plants > Roots > Unclassified | place... | reverse complement strand
GAGGACTGGGCTTTTTCATACTTTTTCTGCTTTTTTTGAAAAAAGCATGAAAAAGCATGAAAAAGTAACAAAAAGCAAATTAGGGGTTTTCCTGATGCATCGGAGGCGCGTTAGGTCAGGTGCTGTCGCCCCCATTTTCGGATACGCGCAAGTCGGTGCGTGCGTCTTCGATCAGTTGCCGTGGTGAGAATGTTGACGTTGCATCCAATCTCTAAGATCCTTCTTTTGGCCATCATGTCGACTACAGTCGTCCCAATAGACCTTCTCATTCCCGAGGCCCCGGCAGCTCCTTCGTGTAAGGAATTTCTCATCTTCAAGCTGGTTCCGTACTCTGAAAGCATCAGCATATTCTGGCTCTTGCAAACCGCCTCCATCCGTCTTCGCACTCCTCCGAGCCGCGGTGGGACGCAGCTGCCCCCCAGAGTCGTATTTGACTTTGAGGGAGCGCTTCTGTTTCGGCTTCCTCGTTTTCGTGTTCTCATCCGTCTTCGCGGCGTCAGTAATCCGACTTGACTTTCCTCCGCGGTCCTCTGTTCCTCATCCACGTTACTAGCCTCAACACGTTTCCCATTCTCAGTTCGCAGTGGCTGGTATGTACCGTGTGTAATAGTTCGTGCTGCGGTCAGCTGAAATCAACCGTGTCCCATCCACCTAGTCTCCGTACGGTTATTCGGATACCATTTCCGGTTTTATTAGCGCAGCAATGCTCCTGTCGGGTGTCGTGGCGGCTACCGCCATCACAACAATTTTCGATCGCATTTCAACTCGTCACCTTGAAATTTCTCCAAAGATTTTGTTCCCATTTATTGCAGGATGTTGGCTATCTCTTATTTGGGCCGGTAAGGAGGTATACACACATTTCCCCAGCGTCGGTGATCTAAGCCAGCTCATTACAGTGAAATCAAATAACATTGCGCCGCTTTTCGTCATCTTTATCGTCATTGGGTTGTGCTCGATACCTTTTTTGGTCGTTGGGATCGAGCTCGGTGTCGTACTGACCAGAAACCCACACGAGACAGCTTCTGTATTATGGTTCTTGTGCGTTCCCTCGTTCCTCACAAAACTATCCTGCTAGAGATTGAACTTCCTTCCTCCAAGCGGAAACGTATTATCCATCGTCTTTGTGCTAGGTCGGCCCCGCATTTTCTACCTTCCGCTCCCCATCGTCACTTTACTCATCCCCGCCCCCCTTTCCACCTCCACTTCATCCTTCGCAGTGCAAAGTGTTCTCCGCGCGTCTCCGACGGCGAGCCCGCCGCTGAACATGCACCACGCGATTCAATTCAACAGCGAATGGGTGCTCTCCGGCTTTCATCTCGTTTTCATCAACCGTAGAAAACAGGCACGACGTGAAGGAGACGAACAGACGGACGAGGAACAAAGAACGCAGGGTACAAGGCTGAACGATATAGCGACGTTACCCGCAAAGGAGGGTCCATCCGGGTCAGTGAAAGAGTGAGGATGTGTCATTCTGGGTATTTTTTTTGTCTCGAGACCGGAGCAGCTGCTCCATTTTTACTGGTCAGTCGTCTTATGATCATTGGTTCTCGTCTTCGCATGATGTATCGAAGGCACCGTTTGTAACGTCTCTATTTGCATGCGCGTGTGTTGTCATGATTGTACTATGCTTAAATTCACTTCTATAATGATAAACGCCACCAGGAAGCCAAGAGTTTTGTCGGCCCACAAGGAGTTGTAAGATGACTGCATCCGTAGTTTGTATATTTTTCGGGGTCAGAAGAGAGGAATTCATGGAGGAATTCACGACAGTGAACCTATGTTCCGCTAAAAGTAAAGTTTGTCGATTCTTGACAGATCCGTGATGGGTGAGAAGTGACCAATGAACCCCATGAGTCAATCGATCATTGATGGAGTGGCCACCAATTATCAGCGCGCTTCTAGGCATACAGTAGGGCACGCAGCAGGTGGGAACCTAGACTCTGGATCCGGTCTTGACAGGCCTGACCAAGGGACAGTTTTCCGGCGTCCACGTTACGACTACCTGGAAGACACCAAACAACACCCAACATCAATAGTGATGAATTTTCGGTCCCGTAGGGTCTAATACTGTTCCATTCGACAAGCTGGCAGCTGATAGATGAACCCGAAACAAAACATAAAGCAGGAATGGAGAGAACCACCATTTCCGACGAGTCAGCCACTGAGCTAGTCGCTTAAAGATCAGTTGTTCTGGTGTATTCTCTTTATTGTTTCTCGTTTTCCTTCTTTGATCGCGAGAGCTGCTAGGGAGCGAAGCTCTGCCAAAGAGGACCATGGGCGGGCACGGTGTCCACTGTAAGTTTACAAGGTACAATAAAAGCGTCTGGTGATCAAACGTCGGGCGGTTTTCTAAAACCCTGAAAGTACTTTTCGCGAAAGTCGCGGTGGGCGGGGACGTGGACGGGAAGAGGCAAGGGGTCTCTCTCCTCCACTGGTTCATCACCGTGCGGCGCAGCGGCATGCGAATCGAATGTCGGCGGGGGGTACGATTGAGACGTGGCCTTGCGAATCGTGATGAGCTGAGGAAAACAATGAGCAAGTATGCGAGCCAGCGGAGTGCAAGAGTGAGAATGGCGTTGACGACGACGCACCCGCCGACCCCACGCGCCAAAATCCTGCAGTGAGTTTGCGATGACTTGCATCCCATCGCACAGCAAGCTGTCCAGGTCGAGCTCCTTGTACTCGTCTATCACAGTCGGCAGGAAGAAGACTAGGCGCCCGTCGGGCTTCAGGAGGTACCGCGCGAGGACGACGAGGTCGGCCGCGAGTGCGGACAATTCGTATGGTTTTGTGGGCGGTACATACGGCTGGTCATCGGCCCTAGCGAGACAAAACAAAACCTGAGGGGTCACACTCGAGCACCGGATCGCTCGACCGAATACGTACTCGCGTGGTCGTGCGGGTTGGGGTGGATCAGCAGCACGCTCCTGTTTACGACCAAGACGCTTTGCGCCTGCTCGGACGCCGTCTAGAGAGGAAGGATCAGAATAGGATCGAGTGTTGTGATCGCAGCGATTCTGGAGGTACGAGAGCTTACAGGGAGGATCGGTGATGATAGCGTCGAAGAGCGCGCCGCATCTCCAGGGATTTCGCGTGATGTCAAAGGTGCACAAGTCTAGTATACGCTCCCGAATACCATATTGAGCCGCGGCGCGCAAAATCCCCGGTTGTGCCTCTTCGAAAAAGCGAGGGGTCAGAGTCACGAGTGTGTCGGTCGCCCATTCGATTCGTGCCCACCTTTTCCGCGCATCTGTCTGCCGTCGATGTCCGAGCCAAATACCAGCGCTCCGAAATGAGCGGTCGTCTGTGGTTATCAAATTGATCCCGATTAGATCTAATGAGCGAGGCAGGGAAGACGTCGAGGACATACGTAGGCCATGCTGCCCGTGCCCACAAAAGGATCATAGATTAACTTCCCTGGCGAAGCCTGTCATGTGGCGCGGGTATGGAATACCGTGGGATATGAAGAGAGCATAACCATATCATCGTACCAAGGTTTGATTTGCCATCAGGAGGGATACCTCGGCCTCCATGCTCGTATTGCCAAAGTATCGCCGCTTTTTGACGTCGAACGTTTTGATCAAGGGGCGCGCGCTGCCTTGTTCTATCTGTACAGTGATCAGGGCATATTTAGAATGACAAAACGCGTGCCTCAACAGCCATTTGCGCACCAACCTGCCGAAAAATATCTCGCGAATTTCACCAACCCCTTCGTGCTTGTGTCGAGTCACGCCCTGAACATCTGGGTCTGTATGACGGACATCGGTAGTCAGAGAGTCATGCTGTAAAAGATCGACCGAAGGGCATGGACTCACACTCTTCGAAGCAACCCATGGTGACCTCGGGGTTCAAGAGATCGATCCTGCCCATGAAACCCATATAGGAGAAATCCTCGATCACGTTGCGTTGTCGTGCCTTGGAGATAGAATGGTTATAGCCATTCACGACGAACTTGAAGGACGTGTCTGGAACGTATTTGTCCCACAGATGCCGCGATGCTCGGTTTTGTTCGTGCACCTCTTCATAGGTGCGTCCTCGGGCGTACAATTCGTAGACAGATCTTGCCATGCCAGGAGGTTGGGGGACCACAGTCCGTCAATATCGACCAGCTCCATGGAAGCTTCGAGCGGCCACTCACTTGATAAGTATACATCTCCGCGCGAGCAGCCGCACATGCTCCTCCTGTTCCAGGGCGAGGACACCGAACGGTCGTGACGGGTCAAAGTCGTTTGCTATGTTGAGTGGGAAGCCATGTAGTTCCGCGACAGAGCGCAGTTCGGGAACGCGGAAATCTTTGTGAGCTTGTGCAAAGACAACGAGATATAGATGGGACGGCATCGTTGCTATTGCACTGTAAGCTCTTGAAGAGCGTCGTCGTGGTTCTTGGCCCGTGTCCAGTTGTCGGTCACAATCCAGTTCCAAATCAGGAATACTTTTCCACTTTTTTTTTGGACGAATTTGACATGAATAACCAGGTTATCGGCCTTTCCTTTCCTCGCTCTGTTACCATCGCTCTGCGATGAGGCGATTTCCCGCGAAATGTCATCCGTGAACGTTTACAGCATATTCCAAGCCATACTGGAAACCATCGATCCTGAAAACCGTGCGAGTTTCTCCCTTCTCTTCCCCCTGTACAACATAATCCACCCTGCTCACTCTTATCATACTCCTACCTGGTCCCGTTGGCCATCGGCATCCCACCTTGCTTCTTTGGGGTTAAACAGTCTCAGATGAAGCCGTGGAAAAGCTGGGCGTTCTGTTCTCCGAGCAACTCTTGTTGGCTGCCCTGGACCTAATCGACAGAGACTGCGGTAAGGGAAACAACCACCAACACTCCTTTCTCCCGGAAACGAAAACAAACTCTTACGAGTCGTATGACATGTATGTGTGTGTGCAACTCAACAGTGATCAAGTACGTTTCCCCCTGGGGCCGAAGCCACTTTTCCGTCCTCGGCATGACGGGCTCGTACGCCGTTTTCCCAAGCCTGCATCAATCGTGCTCCATCCCGTTCTTCTGCACATGCCCGGCTTTCTCCTATGCCGTCCTGATATCTCCTTCTCAGATCACGGTGCGTGTACCCTCCTCGAGTAAATGTATCCCGTTCGTCCTTGATGCGACGGGGTTCTTCGATCTGTCCGCAGTGCAAACACGTACTAGCGACGCTAATTGCTCAACGCATGTCGAAATGTGTCGTGCGCGAGATGAACAAAGACGAGTTCGTGACCCTCCTTGCACGACAGACCTCGGACACGTAGAAGCACAAGCAACGTCAATATTACGGCCTCTATATAGCAGATTATATATATAGTAAAAAAGCATCAAAGTAACATATCGTGTGTGAGTAGTTAAGAGAGGATTATTAGTTCAACAACAAAAGCGAATGAACAAGAATAACTTAATCCAGCGGGAAGGCCCGATCTAGGGCCCTTACTAGGCAGACATATTCATTATGGTATCATCACACTGCTGGTTCATAAAAACCCAAGGAGAAACGGCTCTAACGGGACCCTCCAGCTGCCTTAGTCTTGTCTTTGTCCTTGGTCGCCACGCTCTCTTTACCGTCTTGTCTAGGTTCCTCTTGCTGCATACGCCACACTCGCCAATCTAGCACCTCCGCGTACTCCACCAGCGCCTTGACAAGTGTCTTGAGCTCGTTCTGGGAGGGACTCGGGCGAGCATCGTCGTCTACCTGCATTCGCAGTTTGCCATTGTCCTCATCCGGCTCTCCGTCTGATTCGTCCCCCGAAACAGACGATAGGGAGGAATCAAATGCAAGTTCGTCCTCGGTGTCCGATGTGTGTGACAACGGCGTCAGGTTGCCTGACCATACTCCTGAGCGCGATCCACGATCGCCGGTCAGTAACGAGCCACTGGTGCCGGTGCTGGTCGCCGTGTGGCCCCGACCGTCGGGGACGGCCACGGTTTGCTGTTCATGGCTGTTGCCCTTGGTAGGGGGACGCTTCCCTTCCATGATACCATTCTTGATCGCAATCCAGTCCGCGAGCCTGCGGATCTCGTCTGGCTGCCAGATACCCCACCAGCGCTCAACATCGTCGGTGTCCTCTTCGTCCTCGTCCTCGTCCTCGTCCTCAGGGACGAGTCCGTCGACAGGCTTCTTCCCCCAAACGGCGATGAACCACCCCCATCGTCGCAATGTGCTGCGGTCGTCCATGCTGATGATGGCGCGGCCTTGGGCTTTACCGCCTTTGGTCGTATCGCCAGCCAGGAGCGCCGCCGCCGCCTCGCGTTCGGCCACGCTGGACGTGAGCGCAAAGTATATGCGGCCCTCGTGGTCGGTGCCCAGTGGCGCAAAACGTGGGGCACACGCGTGCAACGTCACACGTTGTGCCTGCTCAAGCGCGTTCAGGCTTCGCTTGTACTCCGTTCGGGCCGCCTTGTCCTGCCAAGTGCATGCGCGCATATCAATACAGCTGCAGAACCAAAATAAAAACAAAAATAAAGAAAATCGTACAGGGTGACGTTTCTTCTTTGTCTCCTCCCATTGCTCGCGGATGGCCTTCGCTCGTTCCCTCTCCTCCTTGGCATGCTCTTTCGCCCCCTTGGCGCCTTCCTCGAACTCGTCGCGCAAAGCTTGTGCGTCGAGGACCATCTCGATCAGAGGCAGCACAACAGGTACGAGTTGCGCCGTGGTCGTAACATTTATCCCCGAACCCATCAATGCGCCGCTACGTGTAGTGTGTATTTTGGTGTGTTGAGGCGGGGGAAGCGGATCAGGGAATAGTGGCTTGTTGTCCACCTTCGCGAACTCAGCGCGCAGACTTGCCAGCGCACCCCATATACGGCTTAGGTTGGCGCGGGATGCCTTGATCTCTTGTATCGCATCCCGGATGGCCTTCTCCTGCTCGCCATCAAACTCGGACTGGTTGTTTAAGAGTAGATTAAGTAGCCCGAGAAGGATTGCTCGCAGGCATGTTTCGCCCACCCATCCCATCTCCACATCGATATCGTCATCGTCTTCAAGATCATGTGACCGCCTCCCACCTATTTCCTCTAGCTCTTCGAGGTGGGTGCGAGATATATCGAGTAACTCCCCGAAACGAATAGCGAACTCTCGGATGGCAATACGTGGTAGAGCCCGGTCAAGGGTAAATGACGGTGGAACAGGGACAGGGGTCCAAAGGACTTTCGGGAGGGGTTTCGATTTGCGAACGACGGGTGGCCTCGGCTTTGGAGCTGCCACGTTGGATACAGGGTTGGGTACCCTCGGCGGCTTAGGGTCCTTACGTCTCTTGGGAGCGTCTGAAATTTGCCTGCCTTTGCCAGGGAGAATACCGGTCATTTTGACGTTACCATCAAGCATAACGGCAACTGAGTCAGCCCCAGTTTTCTTCGCCGCCAGCGTCAGATTACTGGGCATAGAAAAACGGGTAAGGAAAAAGGAGCCCGGAAGCTGCTTGAAGCGTACCCAGTAGGCTCAAGACCGACGGCTTTGCGACACCCACGGCAATTACAGTTACCAAGGCATCGTGGACATCTAGCGAGGCTAAGCAGTGAGAAGATGGTAAGGCACAACTAGTTTGACGTACTTGAAGATATAACCTTGTGCTTTATCGTGCCCTGTGGTTTCCGTAGACAGGTTGTTGATACCGCGATCTTTGATCTCGTCAATGTCCTGCCCGTAGCGGTTCTTGAGACATGGCCTGCAGTACTTGGCCTTGCAACGAGCAAGGGAATTAGAGGTTTTGGTCTTATAAGTGCAATATAGTCCGACTACGGATGGGATTCAGATTAATGACAGGGCGCATGATCAGGGCCAGCCCCGGCTCACCTGAAGAATCACGTTTCTTATTGCATTGGTGGCAATAGAAAAAGCCATTTGGAAATTCCGCAGTCGCGTTTGATGTTGTAGGACGGGAAGGCTTTGTGGCGCCTTGGGCTTTAGATGTCGTGGTGGAGACTTTCGGTCGCTTTGATTTCGTTTCTGGGGCGCGCTGCTCTGTTTCGCCGAAGTTTCCCTCTGAGCGTTTGCGTTTGATGATAGTCAGTGGAGACGCGTTCGGCATGTTATACGCGCGCAAGGGGGTAGGCGGATTGTGAGGGCTGTCAGTTGTGCGAGCTCCGATTGGTTCGGAAGTGCTAAGAGAGTACGGAGAGCGTGGAACCAGAACGTATACCTCCTGAGGGTTGGACCGCCTGGACGAAGTAAGGGGAACGCGTTGAGCATGGGCGGATGATGGGCGGACCGACATGGGATGATAGTGGTTGGAGATAAACCACCGTGTTGTGTTCTCACCTCGCGTTTCCGTTGATTCCCAATTCGAGTTAATTGACCACACATCACGTGTCATCAAACCACGACCCTCATCCACGTGATCATAAGCCGGCCCTAAACGGAAGATTTCCGCTGGCTTTGCCTTCTCCGATTCACTCGTCATCGTGCTGTACAACCACCGTGTCATAGATACTCCTTTTTTTTCGCTTTTCCATCTTTTGTTATTACTCCCTTCACCCCATGGCACACGCAGATCACACCCGGGATCCTTGGTACGCATTTTTTTTGTATTCGCGCCTTCCTCCCATAAATTAATTGCAAACCCCAAACATAGCCCATGGGTCATCCTCAATGACTTTGGTGGTGCTTTTGCCATGGGTGCCGTCGGTGGTGGTATCTGGCATGGCATAAAAGGAGCTCGGAATTCACCAAGAGTATGTAACCCTCGTCCTCCTTAGCCACCGATAGGAGCCAACACTGAACACGGATACATAGGGTGAGCGCCTCGCTGGTTCCATCTCAACCATCAAAGCGCGTGCTCCCGTCACCGGTGGGAACTTTGGTGTTTGGGGTGGCATGTTCTCCACATTCGACTGCGCTGTGAAAGGGTACCGGCAAAAGGAGGACGCATGGAACGCAATCATTTCCGGCTTTATGACAGGTGGTTGCTTGGCAGCGCGCAGTGAGTCCTGTTCCTCTGCATGTCATCTTCATTTCCGAGGAGGATTTTCCGCGGATGGGGTTATCAACTGTCGTTTTCTCCACGTGTCATGCCTTCAACCCTGGATCCTTTGCTGACATTTCATTTCCTAGGCGGTCCAAAAGCTGCGTTTGGGTCTGCTGTTGCTTGCGGAATCTTACTCGGTGTATTCGAGGGTGTTGGGGTACTCCTTGGTCGGGTATTCTCGGAGGGTACACGACCACAGCTCCCTCCTTGTGAGTCCTCTTTTTCGGCTTGTTTAAGGCGTACGCTCACACAGATGACGTCCTCAGTACCCGAGTCAATGTCTCCGCAGACGTCATCATCACCCGCTATGTAGTTTTCATCACTTGCACTGCTTTGCACCCCCATCCTTATAGTTATCCCTCTCGCATCGTCCATCGTGGTGCACTTGGACGTTTTGTGACATTACGCGCTCGTCGATACGTACTGCATCACGCGGCCTGCCGTTGCATACTCCTCACTCAGCATATAATCGGTGTGTAAATAGATCATATTCTAGACAACTCCATGGGCAACGATAGCTAGTAACCCCCCCCTATGAATGATCGGGGTTTCTATGTGGTGAATTTTGAGAGCCAGAAATGACGGCGTCAAGCTTGTCAACCTCCCGCCGTAGCTGCCCCAACTCGTCTTCCCGGTTTGCGACAATACTCTCGATACCTTCCGCTGCTCGTACCGGTACGATTAGAACCTGTTTCTCGAGAGCCTGATCGAGCGCAGCCTGCGTATATTCGAGGGCATACCAGGTCAGCAGTAACTCTCCAAATGAACAGGCTCGGAAATTACCTCAACGTCCCGTTCCGCTGCCTCCTTCACCCGGACCCAATCGCCCCTCCACATCTTCCGCGCCTTATCCCACCTCCCAATCGCCCAACGCACACCCGCAACAGCGGCGAGCAGGCCCGCGCCCGCTGCCTCGCCGATACCCTGCGCGAGCACCCCAGCCCCCACCGCAACACCGACACCGGCGCTCCCGGTGACGCGCAAAAGTAGTACCTGCGCGGCCCGCGCGAGCGCGCTCGACGTTCCGGCATCAAGCCGCGCGATGCGGCTCTCGAGCGGGCGCAGGAGCACGCGCGGTGCAACGGCGAAGGAGGGCGCGTGCACGAGCTGGCTCAGCGCGTTCTCCAATACGGGGGAGCGCAGGGAAGGAGGGAGCGCCGTGGCGGTACGGGAGAGGGCGCGCGATGCTTGCACGGACTGTGTATTGGGGAGTGCGGCGAGGGCGGGAAGCAGCGTGCTGGCGATCGTTCCGACCCAGGCGTCGCGCGTGGCTTGGCGCATGCGCCAGCCGACTTCGTCTGGTGCCCAGAGCACGCGCCACCACGTCATGTTGCCCAGGACTGGCAGCACGTTGTCGTCTCCGCGGGCCATGGCGGCGCGCACTTTGTTGTCGTCGCTGTGACGTGTCGGCGCGACCACCTTTGGTGGGCTGCCAGGTGGCTCTGCCCGTTTGGGAGCAGGGCCAAATACGGCACGGTGAGCGTCCTCTCTCTCGTGCGAGACCTCGTTTCTGAAGGTGTGCGCGAGGGTAGTCGCTTCGCGTAGCTCTGCTTCGAAGCCATCTAGGCTACCGCGCAGCATGCTGACAACCGTGCTCGCTAGCGCATCGCCTTTCTCGGATGGTGTGCAGACGGTTTGGAGCTGGCGCTTTAGCCTACTCAGGCCGGAGGCGAGGGTGTCATCCGAGTAACGCTGTACGTGCAGTACGTCTGAAGGATTGGCGCGCAACCCCCGAATCGACGATAAAGCCCGGTCCGGGTCAATGAGGAACACGCGATCCGGACTAGCCCCAAGTTCGAAAACAGTCGGAGGAACGCTAGACGATGTCGAAATGGGCGATGGAGAGGTGATCAGGAGCAGGGCGTGCGGCGGAAGTGGGAATGGCAAAATTGTCCGTTTTGAAGTCGACGAGTGTGAAGAGAGGGTGGTGAGGGGTGTCGTGAGTGGATTGAGGAGGATTATGGGGATATGCGCTTTATATAACAGTCGTAGGTTGTCTTGGGATAGTTCGCGAGTGGGTCGCAGTTCGGTTAGGCGTACAGGTGAGGGAATAGATGCCAGAAAAGAGGACGACAAGCGCATCACATGCGACGTTGAAGGAGATGCGCCATCTAAATCACTTTTCGTATCCCTCGTGGGGGACGCAGTGTATCTGCAGGGTGATTAGAACCAAAGGGAAGTGAAGATAATGCCACCGCACTCGATGTCAAGCCTGGTACTCTGGTCGTGCCCCTCCCACCGCTTCGTTATCCGTTCACTTTCTACCTCTGGAGAGAAGGGGCCCTGGAGTAGAGAGCTCACGAGCGATTCTCCTCCGGAGAATTCGTCCACGGGATAAACTGCGAGTCATGAATGAACGCCCAGCCAAGTTGTGACCACTCGCTCAGAACGCACCGACGATGGTAACCTTGTCTTCCTGCGATGTAAGACTCGAACGAGAAATTTCGTTCGACACGTCACACAGAAGGTCATTCCAGAAGGACAGGTCGAGGGACTGTGGAGGAAGGATACGCGAAATGAGCTCGCGCGCTGTATATAACACGGTAAGGGTATGTGCGTGCTGGAGCCTGTTTGGGTGCCGCACTGCGACGGGGGTAAATGGGGATGCGGATGCTGGAGAGGTTGATGGTGCGTCGTTGGTTGGGGCGCTGGTTGTAGCCTTCGAGTGGAAGTGCGCGGGAGACGCTGTGGGAGCTGGGCCCGGCGCAGCGGAAGAGTGGACGAGGGAATGCAACACGGGTCGATGGTTAAGAGAGACAAGACGACGGCAAACGGATAATGAATGCCATCTTCGCATTGGACTTGAGTATCACTCGAGATGGCCGGAAAGGGTGGTCCACAAATGAGCTGAGCAGCCTGGCCTGGGCCCCAATCACGGGCCAACTACGTGTGTAAAAAGTAAACAACAACTTTCTCTCAGTCAGCCCCTAACGTTAACCCTGAGTGTTCTCTGTCCGTATTCGCAACCGGTGGGTTTGGTGTTTCGAGCGACACGGTCACTGTGCTCGCAACTTGAACTCCAATGGAAAAAATCCAAAAGCAATCGTATGTTCATATTCTCGCCCGTGAGTTTCTTTACTTGTCCCATTGTCCAACTTGAAGTGAAGCAACTCTCACGTCTCTTAATGGTGCCAGGCCTGCTGGTACCTCGAGTCCCGACTCCTCAAGGATCGACCCTTGCTTCGATGATGACTTTCCCAACACTTCGGAGCCATCGATTCTGGTAGAGACAGTAAAGCCTGGTGACGAGGGTGAAGAACGAGATCGAGGTACGTCGTTTATGTAGCATCCGTGACAATTATCCACAGTCACCGCGTAGGTCGTTCGACAATCAACGTGCTCTCGGATGATGGTCCTCCTATATATATTCGGTCTCTATCGACGAGAATCGAAGCACAACGACGACACATGGCCATGGAACAGCGTTGGCGCACGTCTGCCAAAGATGGCGAAATATCATTTTTGCATGGTCCCACCAGCTTGATCTCCGACTTCACTGTGAATCCAAAACAGCTGCAGCGAAGGTGTATGGCCAACCTTGCCTATCGGCGTCCGCAAGCTTCTCAATGTGCCACAATCGGACAATCGGGATGACATTTTGGACCTACTCCAACACCGTGATCGGATAGTCGGGATCAATTTGTCGTACCTAACGAGGTCTCAACTTGGGTGATGTGTCTCATGGATGCAGGAACCGTTTCCAGTTCTGTGATTTCTTTCCCTTAGTTGTAACTCAGCGTATTTGCAGACACATCCTTGGGTCGGCCCCTCGTCTTCAGAAGCTCAAACTGTGGAAGGTCCCGTTTCCGACACTCCCAAAGTTCCTCTCGTCTGTCAATGATCTCATCGATCTCCACCTTGAGGAGATCGCAAGAACTGGGTACACTTCACCCGATACAATGGCCACATGCCTGTCTATGTTGAAAAGGCTCCGATCCTTTGGGATTAGCTTCGATCCCCAGGATTCCTTCCCCAATCGAACAAACCGACATCCACCTCCAGCGACACGCGCAGTCCTTCCCGCCCTCGCCAGCTTCGTGTTCAAAGGTTTCAGCGAGTACTCGGAGGACCTGACATCCCGAATTGATGCCCCTCTACTCAACCGGCTCTATCTCTCGTTCTTCTATCAGCCCACATTTGACATCACGCAGTTATCCCAGCTCCTACGTTGCATCGAAAACAGAAGTGTTGTCAATGCTGCACACCCTCATGTTTAGGAGTTTTTGTCATCAGGTCAGATTGGGTCACCTTGTGGCGATAGTTTTCGTTTCGAACGGTCGATGGCTTTCTCGCACTACTAGGTTTTAATTCTCGCAGGACGACCACTCCCATAACATGGAGACGTTCCCACCAAGTACATTATGATCTCCTGGCGCGTCAATGCCGCGCTCGCCAATCACACTCAGTTCTCGTTACACAACGATGGCCATAGTGCTATGGGGGTAGAAAGCCGCATTTGTTATGACCCTCGTACCTACATACACATACGAGCATGTAACCCTCTCTCGAAGTGCTACATGGGGCACCCCTCCCCGAGGCACACGGCAATCGATTCAAAAAAAAAAACTCTCGTAGTTCTCCTTCACACATCTTTTAACACAACACGATTGCATCATGATTCTGTAATTATGATACAGTGGTACTCGACTGGCCCTTTAGAAAAATGACCTTGGTGTGTTTCGCGGGAAAAAAAAAGTAACGTTGTAACGTTGCCAACGTGACGAACCGGAGACGCCCACGGACGGTCTCAGGTCAGCACTGGCCCGTTTCCCATGTCGCTCTTTCCAGATCCGAGAATGAATCGTCACCGACTTCACTCATGAGTTTTCAACCGTGAGTTACCGGGTTTCTCGGCCCAACCCCGATTCCCATGTAGCTGACCAGGCCTCACCACATGGCCGCCCTACCAGGAACCAGCCTGCCCGCCGTCCAGCCTCCTTAGAAATCAATAGCCTCGACAGCGATGGCTCTCCCAACCTTCAAGTTTCCGGCCTATCGATTCCAGCAAATAGCCGAGAGAGGGTAAGGCACAGTGACGAGAGGGATTTGGATCAAGAACGAGGCCGACGTACGTCTTACATGTAGCGTCCGCGATGGCTACTGACAGGTTTTGCGTAGTGGGTCATTTAGAAATCGATCAACTCTCGGACGACTTACTCATATATATATTCAAGCTCTATCCACAGGAATTCGACTACTACTACGACACATGGCCATGGCTTGCATTAGTTCATGTATGCAAAAGATGGCGACGTATCATCTTTGCATGGCCCTACCATATCGATGTGCGACTTGACTGCAAATCCGGAACAGCTGTAACAAAGGCGCTGGATGCCTGGCCAAAATTACCTGTCAGCATCAGGTCTCCGATCAATCACTTGAACTACTACTCGGGTGGAGGCGACCTCATTGCGGCGCTCGAACATCGGGATCGCATAGTCGAGATCGATTTTTCGGCGGGCCTGTCAAAAACTCAGCTCGAAAGATGTGCCGCATTGATGCAGGTGTCATTTCCGTTTCTTCGAACTCTTTGCCTTAATTGCTACTCAGTGAACCCGCCGGTGATGACTGACGCGTTCTTGGGAGGGTCCGCATCTCGTCTCCAGAAGCTTAAACTGTGCCACGTCCCGTTTCCGACACTCCCAAAGCTTCTCTTGTCTGCCCATGACCTTGTCGAACTCCGCCTTGAGTATTTTCCAAGCACTGGGTACATTTCATCCGATGTGATGGCCACATGTCTGTCTATGTTGGCAAGGCTCCAATGCGTCGACATTATCTTCTGGACCACGAAGTCTATCCCCCAAGTTCGAACAGATCCATCTCCTCTCCCGCCGACACGTGCCCACCTTCCAGCACTTGCCACACTCGTGTTCAGTGGTGTCAGGGAGTACTCAGAGGACCTTATGTCCCGAATTGATGTCCCCCTACTCCGATGCCTTCGTCTCAAGTTCTTCTACCAGCCCATCTTTGTCATCCCACAACTTACCCGGCTTATAAGTGGCATGGAAAAACTCAAGTCGGCCCTCTGGGCCGGCATGGTCTTTCACGAAGGCGGGATTGAAGTCTCGATGTCATCGTCAGTCGGTGGCAGTCTCTTCCTGGAATTTATGTGCACCGGGTTAGACAAGCAGGTTTCGTTGCTAGAACAGTTCTGGACCCAGTGTCTGCCTCTCCGGTCTGTAGGCAAACTCGAACTCTCCAAGACTTACAATATGCAAAAAGATCAGCAAATCCCCATACCACGGCTGGGATTCGTTCGCCCATTTAACGCTTTGCAGATTCTGTGTTTACAAGATGAGGAATTCGAGATGGAGCTTGCACGTGTACTGGGAGAACTTAGTGGGGAAAGCGTTGTAGAAGTGTTGCCCATGCTTCACACTCTTAAGTTGGGCAGGTTTGATCGGGTCGAACCTTTCAAATTAGTGACTTCGTTGAAACCATTCATCGACACGCGCCAGCTATCTGGTCATCCTGTGACGATGGAGTGGGAGGACGTATAACGCCGCGGCTTGTTTTACGATGACTTTTCATTGTCCTACTACCCTAGCTTTTGTGATTTTTGCTTTTTGCTCTCTGGCAGTTCCCTTTCATACCCATTCATTATACCAACAAAGCATTGTTCGAAATAAACACACTGAGCCGTGTGGGACACATCTAGGATAGACACTACATAGCAATGTGAGCAAGTAGCCCGCCCTCCACCACTTGTCCGTGTCCCGTGAAACCATTCTTTCTCTTAGAATACAATTCCTCCTGCCGTAGTTTCCTGAGTAGTGATTAAATTCTTAATGTGACCAGTGGATGCAGATTAATCCCACCTCACGTGCGTCGTCCCGACTCATACATACCCTTTGGGGACAGAGAAACACGTCTAGGAGTTGAAGTGTCTTCTTGAACTTTAGCTCCCTCATATCCAAGTTTTGAGCGAGGGGCTTGGCGTGATATGGGAATGGCATGGGCAGAAAGCAGCTGGCCCAAGGCGACGGCAATCTCGTGTCTACCCCAGGTGGGCTCAATCCGATTCATGGGTGACGAGAATGATAATCGGTCTTTTTGATTAGAATAACTTCCTGGCTTCAGAGAAAGCCCGGTAAGGAAATTGATCGCTGTCCATAGAATTCAAAAACTGGCAGAAAAGCATCGAGAATGAGTCTTCTGACCAGAATTCTGTCCTATTCTCGGTTTTCTCGGGAAAAGGTCGAGGTGGCAGGACTGACGAATTGTCAGTTCGAAAGCAAGAGGGCTGGGAAACCCACCAGCTACCTCGCGTGGCGTAAATCCAACCTACCGTACCACTGCCACTAGCTATCACAAAAAAATGGCAGACGGGGGACACCACATGAGACGCGGGTATTGAAGTTCGCCAATAGTAACACGACCAGCATGTCCGCCCATCAAACGGCACATCAATCTGAAGGACAATCTGTTCCACCAAACGTATAATCCTCATCCAATCAAGGACGGGCCCCTAACGTTAACGACTGTTGTAGGCGCTGAGGGACAAATGAAGCACGCACGGAAGTAGAACCATTGACAAGAGACAGTGACGCTCCTCTACATCCCCCAAATCGATTAGGTGTCTTCTACTCCCTCGCCCTCGTCAGTCCAATAAACGCGTCGACGGGTTGATTTGTAATGAGAGGCCGTGGAAGACGATGAATTGATTTAATCCGGCTGGCCTGTGGAGGTCGTTGTGCCTGCGCGTGGCTCAAAATTCCTGCGGTGGGTGATGACGCGATGACGCGTTGTGAGCTCCAAGTTACGGTCTGGGAGTCGGGGTGGGCCGGAGGCGGGCCTGAGGCTGGAGTCCTGTGCGAGCCGCCGCTGTAGACGAGTGGATGAGGGTCAACGCCTCGGGTCGATGTCTAAGAGTAGGAAAGACGACGAAAAGCAGAGAATGGATGTCATCTTCGCCTTGAGTAACGCCAGAAATGACTAGAAACGATGGACGATGATGCATGGTGAACTGATCATGAGCGGCCTGAAGCAAGGCACGGGTGAAGCTAAGCGGTGGCGCCACCACGGCCACGAGCCAACTCGACCGTACTCAAAATTCAAATGCATCATCCTGCTAACCAGGTCCTAACCACCATTTCGATGATGGATGTGATGCCCAAAGTCGCTCCTAGTGGCCAGAAAACTGAGCACAACTTCACCTGGCTGATACCTCTTGTTCATCAGTCTCTCCCTGTATAGTTTGCCAGTCGCTGTGGCTTCAAGTTGTGCTCGGCCCACAACCTGAACTCCGACGGCACGGAAGTAGTTCAAACAGTCCCCTGTTCCTCCCGACTGAGTCCTCAAGCCTTACTTCCCCTCTCAACTCACTGACCAAGTCTCATATCGCATAACCGTGCCAGGCCTGTCGGTCCTTCGAGTTCAGGCTCTTCAGGAATCAATACTTGCTTCAAAGATAGCTTTCCTATCTCGATTCTGATAGATGGCTCAGAGACAGGGTCAGAGAGTAAAGCTTGGTGACGAGAAGGATTCAGATAAACAACGAGAGCGAGGTACGTCGTCTATGTAACCTCTACAACGGTTATCGACAGGTGACCGGTGACCCGCCACAGAGGTCATTCGACAATCGACGTGCTCTCAGATGATGACCTCCTATACATATTCGATTTCTATCGACAAGAGCTGAAGGACGACTACCACAAAACATGGCCGTGGCATATGTTGGTGCACGTATGCCAAAGATGGCGAAATATCATCTTCGCATGGCCGCAACATCTAGACCTCCGACCTCCCTGCGAATCCAGAACAGCTGCGGCGAGGGCACTGGATGTATGGCCAACCTTGCCTATCAGGATCCACTCACTTCCCGATATTCCACGCTCGGACAATCGGGATGACATTATCGACGCACTCGAATACCGTGACCGGATTGCTGAGATCCATTTGTCGTTCCTAACGGGATCTCAACTCGAAAGATGTGCCGCCTGGTTGCAGGAACCGTTTCCCCTTCTGCGATCTCTATTCCTTCGCTGCTACTCACCGTACTCGGGCGATGCACCAGTAATTACTGATGCATTTTTGGGTGGGTCGACCCCTCATCTCCAGAGAGTCGATCTTTCTGGCATTCCCGTTCCAACGATACCAAAGTTCCTCACGTCTGCTCCCGACCTTGTCTTTCTTAGTCTTGAGAGTATCACAGGCACTAGGCACATTTCACCCGGCCAGGTGGCCACGTGCGTGTCTATGTTAAAAAAACTCGAATACCTCAGCATTTGTTTCGAATCCCGCGGATCATTCCCCGAACCCGAACCATCAAACCAATTTTCCCCACGGACACGTGCCGTCCTTCCAAAACTCGCCAAATTCTTTTTCAGGGGTGTCAGCGAATATTTCGAGGACCTGATATCCCGAGTCGATGCTCCTCTACTCCATCGCCTCTATCTCGGGTTCTTCGATAAGCCCATCTTTTCCGTCCCACAATTATCCCAGTTTTTCCATCGCATTGAATGGCTCAGGTCACCCCTCGAGGCCGTTGTAATCATTTTCAAAGACTATATTGATGTCTCCATCTTACCGTCAGTCGGTGGCATCCTACGGTTGGACTTCTTGTGCACTGGGCCAGACAGGCAGATGTCGTTGTTCGCGCAGTTCTGTGCCCAGTGTTTGCCCCTCCTCTCTCACATAAGCAAACTTTATCTCACCAGGTTTAACCCTGCGCAGACGGATCAGCAAGGCTCCAGCCCATGGCTGAGATTTCTTCGCCCCTTTAACTCTTTGCAGATCCTCGATATATGGGAAGTCCAATTAGGGGTTCAAATCGCGGGTGCACTGGGAGAACTCACTGCGGACAGGGTCGCAGAAGTGTTTCCCATGCTGCACACCCTCATGTTGCGTTGGTTTGATGGGGTCGAATCTTTAGTGGTTCCCTTGTTGAAACCGTTCGTCTATGCGCGCCAGCTATTGGATCGCCCCGTGGAGGTACAAATCATACGATGAAGGGCCCCGAGTCCACGCGATCACGGTTTAATCATTGAATTACCGCCGCAATCCTTGTACTAGTACTAGATTTTGAGTTCTACTCGCAGTTCCCTCTCACTCTCACACATCAATCCGTATGACACAATACAACGCCGTCATGACTCTGTACTCATAATACTACTCGACCAGCCCCTTGGGCAATTGATCTTATTGTGCTCTCAAAAAACAGACCACGCGCGGTCACGGTGCATTCCGAACTATTCAATATTTAGTCTAGCAGTAGCACACGTACAACCCGGAGATGCGCTCAAAGAATGGCGGGTGTCGATCAGCACGGGCCCTCCGTTCTCACTGTCGCTCTGTCATGTGTTGGAGGAGCAATGAGTTGCAATCGGACTTTGGAGTCCGAGATCCGAGGCGGCCTTCTCCACCACCTCATGATCCTCGGCCCTGCTCTTCGGTCCCAGCTGCAGTAGTAGGACGGTTACTGCGTAGGTCGTTCGTCGATCGATGTGCTCGTATACGTATTCAGAATTATATCAACGAGACAGATCAACAAGACCCGCACTCTGGCTGAGATTTCTTCGCCCATTTGCTGATTTGCTGATTCTGGTCATCCAAGGCGAAGAATTAGAGATAACGTGTGCTGGTTAAGCTCACCGTGGAAAGTACGGTAGCAGACCCGGAGTTGCCTATGTTAAACACCCTTATGCTGGGGAGGTTTGATGAGAGCGAAACTTTGGTGACCCGGTCATCGGAACCATTCCTCGGTGCGCGCAAGCTATCTTATAATCCTGTGATGGTGATGTGGTTGTCTCCACTGATGATATGAGGCCGCAGCTTGTTTACTCCATACACGTAACTTATGTTCAACATAACTTACTGTACTTTTCGAAATAAAGTATACGGAGCCGTACGAGGCATTCAGGATAGACACCCGCCCTCCATCACTTAGCCTTGTCCTAGGAAATTCTTCCTTCTCCTGGAATACAGTCGGCCCCGCCCGAGTTTCCCGGGTAGTGATTACTTGCTGCCATCGTACTACCGCCTACCACCTAAGCCGTTTGAGTACCTCACTGGTCGAAATTTCGTAATATGGTCAGTAGATGCAGAGATGAATGGGTACCACCCCAAGTGCGTTGTCCCGACACATATACCCCTTCGAGATAGGGAGACGCCCTGGGACTGCGGCACGAACTTCATTCGGGTTCTTCATATGTAAATTTTGAGTAAGGGGCCTAGAGTGACGCTGGAACGGTATAAGGGGACAGCAGCGGGCCAACTGAAGACGACGGAAATCTCGTGTCTGCCTGAGATGAGCTCAATCCAATGTACGAATGACAAGAATGAAATTTGGCATGAGAGAACGACCCTCTACCTTCAGGAAATGCCCAGTAGGGGCATTGACCGATGTAAATAGAACCTAACACTGGTCAGAAGCGCCGAGCGCAGTTCTTCTACGAAGAGTCCTGTCGCAGACCCAATTTTCTTGGAAAAAATCGAGGTGGCCGGCCAGACACAAACTAGAGGCCGGGAGAGCCACCAGCACTTCCGCGTGGCGTAAATCCAACCTACGATCCCGCTGATTGTGGATAGAGTAAAAAAACAAGCATTATGGAAAAAAGAGGTAGAGGGGGGCTCCTTGAACCGCTACCACCACCATGGTCGGGTTTTTCTCAGCTGAGACAAGGATGGGACGCTGTCCCTCGAGTAACTTCGGCCCCCAATAAATGCATACCTGCAATGTTTCGCCCACCA
>Ga0307512_10002924_pt1 | contig 20655 bp, 16 predicted proteins | sample 14_EM_MG_FD_200267 | JGI IMG/M metagenome (GOLD analysis project Ga0307512, IMG submission 200267) | Populus trichocarpa ectomycorrhiza microbial communities from riparian zone in the Pacific Northwest, United States - 14_EM | ecosystem: Host-associated > Plants > Roots > Unclassified | place... | reverse complement strand
GGACGCCGAGCGCATCCTGCAGCGCATCGACTCACCCGTGCGCTGAGCGCGGTGGGGCCTTGCGCACCGCATGCGGCTCGCCCGAACCTTCCATCGCGCTTGAGGCGGTGGCGGATCGGCGGCTTGACGGGCGTCCTTCTCTCCGTATGGGGTCGAAATACAGACTTCGCCAACTTCCGTCACTCTTGGGGGCGTTCATTCGACCTGTAAGGGGAACTCACCCCAACCGGTGATAACGAAGCCGTAAATGCACGCACCCTGTAGAGGTGGGGAGAGTTGACTACGGTACGCACCGTCGGTGGTCTGCCCGGGTGGTCTGCCCGCGCCATGCGGTGGGGTCGGGGATCGGGTTTGCGCTCAGGACTGCAAGGATGCCACCGCGCACGGCATCAGCGTGCGCAGGTGCCTGTGTGCCTTGTGTGTGCCTGAGATCAAAAAGGAATTCAACAGTGAGTCAGATCGTCCGCCGCCTCGGCGTTGCTCCACGCCATCGAGGTAGCACCAGTGGGGCGACATGCCCCGATATCTTCGAATTGGCGGATGGGAATTTCGCCATAATCGGCACGGATGTGACCGATTCGCTGGAATCCATGCTTCCGCCCGATGCGGCACGTGCTGACTATGAGCGCATTGTCGTGATTACCCGCGAGACCCTGGTCAAGGCGAAGGCGGACATCCCGGACGTCTAGCTCTGTTCCGGAGGGGGTCGGCCCGAGCGACACAGCTCCGCTCGGGGCCGGTCCTCGATGTCATGGCCCACTCGGCTCGCCCGGCGGTTCGCCCACCACCCACCACTCCTCGGTGTCCGCCTCCTCGAGTTGGCGCAGCAGGTCGTCCACCAGCAGACCGAGTTCTGCTTCGTCGGTGTCCGCGAGACTCGCGCGCTGCTGCTGGGTGGCGTACCAGTACTCCCTGACGACCGGGTTCTGGAAAATCCCCCGGACGTGCTTGAAGAACTCGTCCCTGCTCAGATTGCCGATGCGGTAGTAGAAGAGCAGATTGGTGTAGAGCGCGTTGGCGAAGAGATACTGGCGACGCTGCTTGGGGGAGACGGACGCCTCGTAGAGGTCCAGGACCTCGGCGAGTTCGGGATCGTCAATTGCTTTGCTCAGCAACTCCCAGTGCTGGCGTTGCTGAGTGGCGAGGTTGGCGTCCTGCTGCGTATGCGCGCTCCGCTCCAGGTGCTCCAGGCGTATGCGCAGCGACTCAAGCGCATGGCGCTGTGCCGCCAACGTCACGAGGACACCCGCAGTCACGCCGATACCGACTGCGGCGGCGGACCTCAGTCCCCGCATCCGAAAGTTCTGTGTGGCCATGTCAACCCCCGAATCAGGCGGCCGTCCGCCGGTCGTCGGGTTGCGGGTCGACTGTAGGGGGACCGGCGAGCGGTGGGCGGCGCTTGCCGTCTCCCAGGATGCCGAGCGGCTCTGATCGGCAGGGAGGCGGAGAGGCGGCGCACGGAGGGAAGCGAGGGTCGCACGCTCCGGCGCCTTGCCCAACGTCTGCCCCGCAAGTGCTGCTAACAATCGTTCACTTCGCAGTGATTATTCCGGCTCGTATCCTGGTCCGGCATTCAATCCTCGTACGTGCGCCGGGGCCGCGATCCGGTGCACGCGTCGGTGTCAGAGAGGTCGCACGTTGAATCAGCCGAGCCACAGCCTCCGGCAGATCCCGGTCGTCGTACTCGCCGGATTCCTGGGTTCCGGAAAGACCACCCTCCTCAATCACCTCCTGCACCGCAGCGGCGGCAGTCGTATCGGTGCCATCGTGAACGACTTCGGTGCCATCGGGATCGACGCCATGGCCGTCGCCGGTGCGCTCGGGGACTCCACCGTCTCCCTCGGCAACGGGTGCCTGTGCTGTGCCGTCGACGCCGGCGAGCTGGATGTGTACCTGGAGCGGCTCGCCCGGCCCTCCGCCGGTATCGACGTCATCGTCATCGAGGCGAGCGGCCTCGCCGAACCCGAGGAACTCGTGCGCATGGTGCTTGCGAGTGAGCATCCGGGGATCGTGTACGGCGGCCTCGTCGAGGTCGTCGACGCCGCCGAGTTCGACGACACGCGTGCGAAGCACCCCGAGGTCGACCGGCATCTCGCCCTCGCCGACCTGGTCGTCGTCAACAAGCTCGACCGGGCCGCCGACGGGGAGAAGGTCCTTGGACTCGTACGGTCCCTCGTCGACGGGGCCGCCGTCGTGCCCGCGACATACGGGCGTATCGATCCCGAGTTCCTCTTCGACTGCCGGCCGGGCGAGGAACGCATCGGGCAGTTGTCCTTCGACGATCTGAACGACCATGACCCGCACGGCGAGGACGACCACTCCGAGCACCTGCACGCCGCCTACGACAGCCAGTCCTTCACCTCTGAAGTGCCCATGGACCCGCGCCGGTTGATGGGATTCCTCGACAGCAGGCCCGAGGGGCTGTACCGGATCAAGGGGTACGTCGACTTCGGGGCGTACGACCTCCGGAACCGGTACGCCGTCCATGCCGTGGGGCGGTTTCTGCGGTTTTACCCGCAGCCCTGGGCGCCGGGCGGTGAGCGCCTCACCCAGCTCGTGCTCATCGGCGCCGGCATCGATGCGTCCGCCCTCGGCAAGGAACTGGAGGCGTGCACGAACGACGCCCCACACACCGCCGACGAGGCCGGAATGTGGGGCGTCCTGCGCTACGTACAGGATCCGGACGAGGATCTCGCAGAGCCGGCCTAGACCGGTCCCGCCACCACCGACACCGTCTTCGCCAGGGACACGCCCGAGCCGTCGCGGCGCGGGTCCATCTCCGGCAGGTCGGCCGGGGTGCCGTTCCGCTGCGCGGCCTTGGCCGGGACCGCGCCCGCCCAGCCCAGGGACAGACAGTCCTCGCCCTTCAGGAACCGCTGGCAGCGGACGCCGCCGGTGGCGCGGCCCTTGCGCGGGTACTGGTCGAACGGGGTCAGTTTGGCCGTCGTCTGGACCGAGTCGTCGAGCGTGCCGCGCGAGCCCGCGACCGTGAAGACGACCGCGTCCACGGCCGGGTCCACCGCCGTGAAGGAGATGACCTTCGCGCCGTCGGTGAGCTTGATGCCCGCCATGCCGCCCGCCGCACGGCCCTGGGGACGGACCTGCGAGGCCTGGTAGCGCAGCAGTTGCGCGTCGTCCGTGATGAAGACAAGGTCCTCCTCGCCGGTGCGCAGCTCGATCGCGCCGACGATCCGGTCGCCCTCCTTGAGCGTGACGACCTCCAACTCCTCCTTGTTGGACGGGTAGTCGGGGACCACACGCTTGACGACGCCCTGTGCGGTGCCGAGGGCGAGACCGGGGGAGGACTCGTCGAGCGTGGTCAGACAGATCACCGTCTCGTCGTCATCGAGGGAGACGAACTCCGAGAGGAGTGCGCCGCCCGAGAGGTTGGGCGCCGTCGCCGTATCCGGCAGCTGGGGGAGGTCGATGACGTTGATGCGCAGGAGGCGGCCGGAGGACGTCACCGCACCGATCTCGCCGCGTGCCGTGGCCGGGACCGCCGAGACGATCACATCGTGCTTGGTGCGCCGCGCGTCGGCGTCCTCGGGGAAGGGCTCGCCGTTCGACGTGCGGGCCAGCAGGCCCGTGGAGGAGAGCAGGACCCGGCACGGGTCGTCCGCGACCTGCAGCGGCACGGCGGAGGCCGGGGCGCCGGACGCCTCCAGCAGGACCGTACGCCGCTCGGTGCCGAACTTCTTGGTCACCGCGGCCAGTTCGGAGGAGACCAGCTTGCGCAGCTCCGTGTCCGACTCGAGGATCCGGGTCAGCTCCGCGATCTCCGCCTTGAGCCGCTCCTTCTCCGACTCCAGCTCGATGCGGTCGAATTTGGTCAGGCGGCGCAGCGGCGTGTCCAGGATGTACTGGGTCTGGATCTCCGACAGCGAGAAGCGCTCCATCAGGCGCTCCTTGGCCTGCGCGGAGTTCTCGCTGGAGCGGATCAGACGGATCACCTCGTCGATGTCGACGAGGGCGGTGAGCAGGCCCTCCACCAGGTGCAGGCGGTCCCGGCGCTTGGTGCGGCGGAACTCGCTGCGGCGCCGCACGACCTCGAAGCGGTGGTCGAGGTAGACCTCCAGGAGCTCCTTGAGGCCCAGCGTGAGCGGCTGACCGTCCACCAGCGCGACGTTGTTGATGCCGAAGGACTCCTCCATCGGCGTCAGCTTGTAGAGCTGCTCCAGGACGGCCTCCGGCACGAAGCCGTTCTTGATCTCGATGACCAGGCGCAGGCCGTGCGCGCGGTCGGTGAGGTCCTTGACGTCGGCGATGCCCTGGATCTTCTTCGAGCCGACCAGGTCCTTGATCTTGGCGATCACCTTCTCCGGGCCGACCGCGAAGGGCAGTTCGGTGATGACGAGGCCCTTGCGGCGCGCGGTGACGGTCTCGACCTCGACCGTGGCCCGGATCTTGAAAGTACCGCGGCCCGTCTCGTACGCGTCCCGGATGCCGGCGAGGCCGACGATGCGGCCGCCGGTGGGCAGGTCGGGGCCGGGGACGTGCTTCATCAGGGTGTCGAGGTCCGCACCCGGGTAGCGGATCAGGTGCCGGGCGGCCGAGATGACCTCGGCGAGGTTGTGCGGCGGCATGTTCGTGGCCATGCCGACCGCGATGCCCGACGCGCCGTTCACCAGCAGGTTCGGGAAGGCGGCGGGCAGCGCCACCGGCTCCTGCTCCTGGCCGTCGTAGTTGGGGGCGAAGTCGACCGTGTCCTCGTCGATCGACTCCGTCATCAGGCTGGTCGCCTGGGCCTGGCGGCACTCGGTGTAACGCATGGCGGCCGGCGGGTCGTCGTTGCCCAGCGAGCCGAAGTTGCCGTGGCCGTCGACGAGCGGCACGCGCATGGAGAAGGGCTGGGCCATGCGCACCAGGGCGTCGTAGATCGACGCGTCGCCGTGCGGGTGCAGCTTGCCCATGACCTCGCCGACCACGCGCGCGCACTTCACATAGCCGCGGTCGGGGCGCAGCCCCATCTCGTTCATCTGGTAGACGATGCGGCGGTGCACCGGCTTGAGGCCGTCACGGGCGTCGGGCAGGGCTCGGGAGTAGATGACCGAGTACGCGTACTCGAGGAAGGAGCCCTGCATCTCGTCGACGACGTCGATGTCGAGGATCCGCTCCTCGAACGAGTCGTCGGGCGGCGGGGTCTTCGTGCTGCGGCGGGCCATCGCTGCCGGCTCCTTGCTGAAGCGTGAACGGTATCTGACGCGGACCATTGTGGACCGCGGCACTGACAGCGCGGGCCAGGACCCGGTGCCACCGGCCCGGACCGGCGTGCGGGGGTCTACCTCGCCGCGGCTGCCCGCAGGTTACGCGATCCGCTGTGGGCGTACGTCGCCCGGGAACTTCGCCGACCGTCCGCACGCTTGCATACAGTGGCAGGACCGGCAGGAAAACCGCGGTTTGAACCACCGCATCCGCGATCGAAGGGACGTACATGCCCATGGGTCACACGGCCACAGACCAGGCAGGCACCGGAGGCCTGACAGCGACCGAGCACCGCCTGGCCAACGGGCTGCGCGTGGTGCTCTCCGAGGACCACCTGACCCCGGTCGCAGCGGTGTGCCTCTGGTACGACGTCGGTTCGCGCCACGAAGTCAAGGGACGCACCGGCCTGGCTCACCTTTTCGAGCACCTGATGTTCCAGGGCTCGGGGCAGGTGACGGGCAACGGGCACTTCGAGCTGGTGCAGGGCGCGGGCGGCTCGCTCAACGGCACCACCAGCTTCGAGCGCACCAACTACTTCGAGACCATGCCCACCCACCAGCTGGAGCTCGCGCTGTGGCTGGAGGCCGACCGCATGGGCAGCCTCCTTATGGCGCTCGACCAGAAGAACTTCGACAACCAGCGGGACGTCGTCAAACAAGAGCGCCGTCAGCGGTACGACAACCAGCCGTACGGCACCGCCTTCGAGCGGCTGACCGCCATGTCCTACCCGGACGGTCACCCGTACCACCACACCCCGATCGGCTCGATGGCAGACCTGAGCGCGGCCAGCCTGGAGGACGCGCGCGAGTTCTTCCGCACGTACTACGCGCCCAACAACGCCGTCCTGTCGGTCGTCGGCGACATCGACCCGCAGCAGACGCTCGCCTGGATCGAGACGTACTTCGGCTCGATCCCGGCGCACGACAAGCCCGAGCCGCGCGACGGCTCGCTGCCGGACATCATCGGCGACCAGCTGCGCGAGATCGTCGAGGAGAAGGTCCCCTCGCGCGCGTTGATGGCCGCCTACCGACTCCCGGAGGACAACACGCGCGAGTGCGACGCGGCCGACGTGGCGCTGACCGTCCTCGGCAGTGGCGAGTCCTCCCGCCTCTACAACCGGCTGGTACGGCGCGACCGTACGGCCGTCGCGGCCAACTTCGGCCTGCTGCGGCTGGCCGGAGCGCCCTCCCTGGGCTGGCTGGACGTGAAGACCTCCGGTGACGTCGAGGTACCGGTCATCGAGACCGCCATCGACGAGGAGCTCGCCCGGTTCGCCGCGGAGGGCCCCACCGCCGAGGAAATGGAGCGCGCCCAGGCCCAGTTGGAGCGCGAGTGGCTGGACCGGCTCGGCACGGTCGCGGGCCGCGCCGACGAACTGTGCCGGTTCGCCGTCCTGTTCGGCGACCCGCAGCTCGCCCTCACCGCCGTCCAGCGCGTCCTGGAGGTGACGCCCGAGGAGGTCCAGGAGGTCGCCAAGGCACGCCTGCGGCCCGACAACCGCGCGGTGCTCGTCTACGAACCGATTTCCGGAGAGACCGCCGAGGACGCCGATCCCCCCGAAGACCCCGAGGCCGAGGCCACCGTCGAAGCCGGCGACGAGAACGAGGAGGCGGCCAAGTGACCGAGCTCGCCACGATGGAGTTCCACCCGCAGCCCGAGGCGGGCGAGGCCAGGCCCTGGGCCTTCCCGGCCCCGGAGCGCGGTGCGCTCGACAACGGCCTGACCGTCCTGCGCTGCCACCGCCCCGGCCAGCAGGTCGTCGCCGTAGAGGTGCTCCTGGACGCGCCCCTGGAGGCCGAGCCGGCCGATTTCGAAGGCGTCGCCACGATCATGGCACGGGCCTTCTCGGAGGGCACCGACAAGCACTCCGCCGAGGAGTTCGCCTCCGAGCTGGAGCGCTGCGGGGCCACCCTCGACATGCACGCCGACCACCCGGGGGTGCGTGTGAGCCTCGAGGTTCCGGCGTCCCGCCTGGCCAAGGCGCTCGGCCTGCTCGCCGACGCCCTCAGGGCACCCGCGTTCGCCGACAGCGAGGTCGAGCGGCTCGTCCGCAACCGCCTCGACGAGATCCCGCACGAGCTGGCCAACCCCTCGCGCCGCGCCGCCAAGGAGCTCTCCAAGGAGCTGTTCCCGGCGACCTCGCGCATGTCGCGCCCGCGCCAGGGCACCGAGGAGACGGTCGAGAAGATCGACTCGGCGGCCGTACGCGCCTTCTACGACCGGCACGTCAGGCCCGCCACGGCCACCGCCGTCGTCGTCGGCGACCTCACGGGCATCGACGTGGACGCGCTGCTCGGTGACACTCTGGGGGTCTGGACAGGCTCCTCCGCCGAGCCCCGCCCGGTGCCTGCGGTGACCGCCGACGACACCGGGCGCGTGATCATCGTGGACCGTCCCGACGCCGTCCAGACGCAGCTGCTCATCGGCCGCGTCGGCGCCGACCGGCACGACCGCGTGTGGCCCGCGCAGGTGCTCGGCACGTACTGCCTGGGCGGCACCCTCACCTCCCGCCTGGACCGCGTCCTGCGGGAGGAAAAGGGCTACACCTACGGTGTGCGCGCGTTCGGCCAGGTCCTCAGGTCCGCCCCGGACGGGACCGGAGCCGCGATGCTCGCGATCAGCGGCTCCGTCGACACCCAGAACACCGGCCCGGCACTGCAGGACCTCTGGACGGTGCTGCGTACGCTCGCCGAAGGCGGCCTCACCGACGCCGAGCGCGACGTCGCCGTGCAGAACCTCGTCGGGGTGGCGCCGCTCAAGTACGAGACCGCGGGGGCCGTGGCGAGCACGCTGGCCGACCAGGTCGAGCAGCACCTGCCGGACGACTACCAGGCGACGCTGTACCAACAGCTCGCCGCGACCGGCACCGTGGAGGCCACCGCGGCGGTCGTGAACGCCTTCCCGGCGGACCGTCTGGTGACCGTCCTCGTCGGCGACGCGGCCGAGATCAAGGAGCCCGTCGAGGCCCTCGGGATCGGCGAAGTCACCGTGGTGGCGGCCGAGTAGAGGACCGGTCAGCGCCACACGCGCGTGGGGGCCCTGGTGACTGATGAGTCACCAGGGCCCCTTAATGTCCGAATTGGGGGAGAGTTGCCTGTCTGACCTGTGGCATGCGCTACAAAAGGCGTGATCCGTTTGGGAATTGAAAGGTGCCCGTTTAGCGTCGTCCGGGCTGTCCGTCAGGCACCGCGCCGCACCCGCGGCACCGGGCAGTCATCGCCGAGTCCCCGTAAGGCGCGAGCCAGGGGAGCCGGGGACCCACCGCAGTCCCTGGGGTGAATCGGACGCCCGCGCGCGCAGCGAGGGGGTCCGTAGGAGACCTTCCTGCTCCGAACCCGTCAGCTAACCCGGTAGGCGAGAAGGAAGGAAAGGACCAGCCACTACATGGCGTTCACGCGCGCCACCGGGAAGCACCGTCGTCCCACGCGCATGCCCCGCACCACCACCCGTGCCGCCGGGGTCGCGGCGCTTGCCACCACTGGCGTCATCGGCGCCCTGGCCGCTCCGGCGCTCGCCGCCGAGACCTCCGTCGAACAGACCGGCCTCACCCCCGTCATCAGCATCGGCGACTCGGTCGCCGACAAGATCGACGCCCAGGCCGACGCCCAGAAGCAGGCCGCCGAGGAGGCCGCCCGCAAGAAGGCGGCCGAGGAGGCAGCGCGCAAGAAGGCCGCAGCCAAGGCCAAGCAGGAGCGCGAGGCCAAGGAGCGCGCCGCCCGCGAGGCCGAGCGCAAGCGCCTCAACACGTTCGTCGCGCCGATCTCCGACTCGTACGTCTCGACCGGCTACAAGACCGGCGGCTCGCTGTGGTCCTCCGGCAGCCACACCGGCATCGACTTCCACGCCGCGAGCGGCACGGCCGTCCACGCGGTCGGCTCCGGCACCGTCGTCGAGACCGGCTGGGGCGGCGCCTACGGCAACCAGATCGTGATCAAGATGCACGACGGCACGTACACCCAGTACGGCCATCTGTCGTCCATCGCTGTCTCGGTGGGTCAGACGGTCACCCCGGGCCGGCAGATAGGCCTCTCCGGCTCGACCGGCAACACCACCGGACCGCACCTGCACTTCGAGGCCCGTACGACCCCCGAGTACGGCTCGGACATCGACCCCGTCGCCTACCTGCGCTCGCACGGCGTGAACGTCTGACGACGGACCGCAAGATCTCCTGAAACCCCGGCTCCACGAGCCGGGGTTTCGCCGTTTCTGCCGCCCTTCTGTCCAAAAAATATCCATGGATTCCAGCCCGCCATCGGAAATTCCGGCTCTGTGCAATAGAGTCTCCGAACACACGTCAATCATCGACGTTTCACGGGGATTAAGTCGGAGGTCGGTCATGCGTATTCCGGCGCACTCGGTGTGCACGGCGATCCGGGACGACATCGTCGCGGGTGTCTACGAGCGCGGCGGCCGCCTCACCGAGGAAGTCCTCGCCCGCCGCTACGGCGTCTCGCGCGTGCCCGTCCGCGAAGCCCTGCGCACCCTGGAGGCCGAGGGCTTCGTGGTGACCCGCCGGCACGCGGGCGCATGCGTCGCGGAGCCGACCGAGCAGGAGGCCTCCGACCTGCTGGAGATGCGCATGCTCCTGGAGCCGCTCGGCGCCTCCCGGGCCGCCCAGCGGCGCACCGAGGCGCATCTCAAGGTCCTGCGCGGCCTGGTCAGACTGGGCCAGGAGCGGGCCAGGAGGGGCAACAGCGAGGATCTGCGCTCCCTGGGGGGCTGGTTCCACGAGACGCTCGCCCAGGCCTCCGGCAGCCCCGCACTGACCTCGATGCTGACCCAGCTGCGCCACAAGATCGCCTGGATGTACGCCGTGGACGCGCCCGCCAATCCCGCGGAGTCCTGGGCGGAGCACGGCGCAATCGTCGACGCCGTGGCCCGAGGCGACAGCGAGCGCGCGCGTGCGGTCACGACGCTGCACACCGAGCGGTCGAGCGCGGTGCACCGACTGCGCTTCGGCAGCCCCGACCGCGCCGAGCGTGTGAGGAACTCGCAACATCCCGTAAACATGTCGGGCGTGCGGCATTAACACGGGCGCCGTATACAAAGAGGAGGTAATTCGCGGGGGATTATTTCTGCTGCCCGTATTCGGGAAATGCGAAGGGCTCGCCCGGTAATTCGGACGAGCCCTTCACTGTTGTCGGACGGCATCATCCGGACGATGAGTACCGCAACCGTCAATTCGAGTTCAGACGGTCTCGGGGAGTTCCTCGAGGCCCTCGGAGACCAGCTTGGCCAGACGGTCGAGGGCGGCGTCCGCCCCCTCGGCGTCGGAGGCCAGGACGATCTCCTCGCCGCCCTGGGCGCCCAGGCCGAGGACGGCCAGCATGGAGGCCGCGTTGACGGGGTTGCCGTCGGCCTTGGCGATCGTCACCGGGATACCTGCGGCCGTGGTGGCCCGGACGAAGATGGAAGCGGGTCGGGCGTGGAGGCCCTCGGCCCAGCCGACGTTGACGCGGCGCTCAGCCATGTGATGCTGCCCTTCAGAGTCTCAGGGTTGTCTAGACCAGTTTCCCACAACGTGAAGCATGTCCGGAGCGGTCCTTCGTCCCGTCCGGAGTGGGTCGTCGGACCGCGGCCTCGGCCCGACTCCCGTCCCTGTTCCGTGCTCGGCGGACTGCCCTGTTCTCCACAGACTGCCTCGCGCCGTTGTCGGACGCGAGCCGTACTCTGGGGCCCATGCAGACCTCGTCGGACCGGCACGAGTACCCCGCTCACTGGGAGGCCGACGTGGTGCTGCGCGACGGCGGCACCGCGCGCATCCGCCCCATCACCGTTGATGACGCCGAGCGCCTGGTCAGCTTCTACGAGCAGGTGTCGGACGAGTCGAAGTACTACCGCTTCTTCGCGCCCTACCCGCGCCTGTCCGCCAAGGACGTCCACCGCTTCACGCACCACGACTTTGTGGACCGGGTGGGACTCGCGGCCACCGTCGGCGGCGAGTTCATCGCCACCGTACGCTACGACCGCATCGGCACCGATGGCATGCCCGCGTCAGCGCCCGCCGACGAGGCCGAGGTCGCCTTCCTGGTCCAGGACGCCCACCAGGGGCGCGGCGTTGCCTCCGCCCTCCTCGAACACATCGGCGCGGTCGCCCGGGAGCGCGGCATCCGCCGCTTCGCCGCCGAGGTGCTGCCCGCCAACGTGAAGATGATCAAGGTGTTCATGGACGCGGGGTACACCCAGAAGCGCAGCTTCGAGGACGGCGTCGTACGCCTGGAGTTCGACCTCGAACCCACCGACCGCTCGCTTGCCGTGCAGCGCGCGCGGGAGCAGCGTGCCGAGGCGCGGTCCGTACGGCGGCTGCTGGTGCCCGGCTCGGTCGCCGTCGTCGGCGCCGGCCGCACGCCCGGCGGCGTGGGCCGCAGCATCCTCGACAACATCCGGGACGCCGGCTTCACCGGGTCGCTGCACGCCGTGAACAAGGCGTTCCCCGAAGACCTCAAGGAGCTCGACGGGGTCCCCGCGCACCGCTCGGTGCGGGACATCGACGGGCCCGTCGACCTCGCGGTCGTCGCCGTACCGGCCGAGCACGTCCCCGAGGCCGTCACCGAGTGCGGCGAGCACGGCGTACAGGGACTCGTCGTCATCTCCGCCGGGTACGCCGAGAGCGGTCCCGAAGGACGCGAGCGCCAGCGTGAACTCGTGCGGCACGCGCGCACGTACGGCATGCGGATCATCGGGCCGAACGCCTTCGGGATCATCAACACCTCCCCCGACGTCCGGCTGAACGCCTCCCTGGCCCCCGAGCCGCCGCGCCCCGGCCGGATCGGTCTGTTCGCCCAGTCCGGCGCGATCGGCGTCGCACTGCTCTCCCGGCTGCAACGCCGCGGCGGGGGAGTCACCGGGGTCACGGGCGTGTCGACGTTCGTGTCGTCCGGCAACCGGGCGGACGTCTCCGGCAACGACGTCATCCAGTACTGGTACGACGACCCGGACACCGACGTCGTCCTCATGTACCTGGAGTCCATCGGCAACCCGCGCAAGTTCACCCGCCTCGCCCGGCGGACGGCGGCGGCGAAGCCGCTGGTCGTGGTCCAGAGCGCCGGTTCCGCCCCGCAGGGGCATGCCGTACGGGCGACGCGGTTGCCGCACGCGACGGTGTCCGCGCTGCTCAGGCAGGCCGGCGTGATTCGCGTGGACACGATCACCGAGCTGGTCGACGCGGGGCTGCTGCTCGCCCGGCAGCCGTTGCCGACGGGGCCGAGGGTGGCGATCCTGGGCAACTCGGAGTCGCTGGGGCTGCTGACGTACGACGCGTGTCTGTCCGAGGGGCTCAGGCCGGCCCGGCCGCTGGACCTGACGACGGGAGCCTCGGCGGGCGACTTCCACGCGGCGCTCCTGCGGGCGCTCGGGGACGACTCCTGCGATGCGGTGGTGGTGACGGCGATTCCGGCGATCGGGGAGACGTCGCCCGGGGATGCCGAGCTGGCGGAGGCGCTGCGGTCGGCCGCGGAGGCCGTGCCGGGCAAGCCCGTCCTGGTGGTGCACGTGGAGCTCGGAGGCCTCGCGGAGGCGTTGTCCGCCGCGACGAGCACCGCACCCCGGCCGGACACCGTCGCATCCGGCACCCGCCGGCTCCGCCCTTCGCAACAACTGCCCCCACCGGTGCGGGCACAGGAACCCACCGTCCCCGACACCGGCTCCCGCCTCATCCCCGCCTATCCGGCCGCCGAGCGCGCCGTCCGTGCCCTCGCCGAGGCGGTGCACTACGCCCAGTGGCGACGCGAGGCCGCCGAGCCCGGCAAGGTGCCCGAGTACGAGGACATCGACGAGAAGGGAGCCGCCCGGCTCATCGACGGGATGCTCGCGCGCGGACAGGGGCTCACGCTCGGGACCGAGGAGACCGGCGAGCTGCTCGGGCGGTACGGGATCGCCGTACACAAGGCGGTTCCCGTGTTCACCCCGGACGACGCCGCGCAGGCCGCCGGCAGCCTCGGCTACCCGGTCGTCCTCAAGGCCACCGCCCCGCACCTGCGGCATCGCGCCGACCTGGGCGGTGTACGGCTGGATCTCGCGGACGAGGAGCAACTGCGGCGGGCGTACGACGAGTTGACGGAGCTGTTCGGGAAGCCGGAAGAACTCCGTCCGGTGGTGCAGGGGATGGCACCACGCGGCGTGGACACGGTCGTGCGGGCCGTCATCGACCCGGCGGCCGGGGCCGTCCTGTCGTTCGGGCTCGCCGGAGCCGCCTCCCAGCTGCTCGGCGACATGGCGCACCGGCTGGTTCCCGTCACCGACCGGGAGGCGACCTCCCTGGTCCGGTCGATCCGGACGGCGCCGCTCCTGTTCGGCTGGCGGGGCTCCACACCGGTCGATACGCCTGCGCTGGAGGAGCTGCTGCTGCGGGTGTCACGGCTGGTCGACGATCACCCGGAGGTCGTGGCGGTGACCCTGGAGCCGGTCGTCGTCGCACCCCATGGCCTGAGCGTTCTCGGCGCCTCCGTCCGTCTGGCGCCACCACCCGCCCGCGACGACCTCGGCCCGCGCACGCTCCCCGTCTACTGAGACGTGCACGGAGACGGCCCTGACCGGTGCCTGGCAGTCAGTGCACCCCCGTAGGATGGACGTCATGGCCAAGACCAGTACGACGACCCAGGGGCTGCGAGCGGCGATCGAGCGCAGTGGCTACTACCCGGCCCTCGTGGCCGAGGCGGTGGAGGCCGCCGTGGGCGGCGAGCCCATGCGGTCGTTCCTGGTCCACCAGGAGACCACGTTCGATCAGAATGAGGTGCGGCGGCACGTCACCGTGCTCGTCCTCACCGGCAACCGCTTCATCGTCAGCCACACCGACGAGCAGGCGGCGGACAGCACCTCCCCGACGCCGTACGCCACGACGTCGACGGAGTCCGTGAAGCTCGGCCGGATCTCGTCGGTCGTGGTCAGCCGGGTGGTCGCCAACCCGGAGCAGTACACGGTGGGCACGCTGCCGCGCGAGCTCGTCCTCACCATCGGCTGGGGCGCCGTCTCCCGCATCGACCTGGAGCCCGCGGCCTGCGGCGACCCCAACTGCGAGGCCGACCACGGGTATACGGGCAACTCGACCGCGGACGATCTCAGCCTTCGCGTCAGCGAGGCCGGGGACGGTCCGGAGACGGTGCGCCAGGCCCTCGCCTTCGCCCAGTCGCTCTCCGAGGCGACCGCGGACGTCACCCGCTGATGGTGCACGCCGCTGCCTGGGACGCCCACCCCGAACCCCTCGCCGTAGACTCCGCGCCGCTGCCCGAATACGGCAGTGGCTCGCTCGCCGACCTGCTGCCCACGCTGGCCGCCGGTATGGCCGTGCCGGGAATGACGGCGGCGATCACCGAGTTGACCCCCGCCGACCGGAACTGCGTGTTCCTGATCGACGGGCTCGGCTGGGAGCAGCTCAGGGCGCACCCCGACGAGGCCCCGTTCATGACCTCGCTCCTCGGCAGCTCGCGCGGCGGCACCGGCCGCCCGCTGACCACCGGCTACCCGGCGACCACCGCGACCTCCCTGGCCTCCGTCGGCACGGGCCTGCCGCCGGGTGCGCACGGCCTGCCCGGCTACACCGCGCGCAACCCCGAGACCGGCGAGCTGATGAATCAGCTGCGCTGGCAGCCGTGGACGTCGCCGCGCGCGTGGCAGCCGTATCCCACCGTCTTCCAGCTGGCCCACGACGCGGGCGTGCACGCGGCCCAGGTGTCGTCGCCCACCTTCGAGAACACCCCGCTGACGAAGGTCGCGCTCAGTGGCGGAACGTTCCACGGACGACTGTCCGGTGAGGACCGCATGGACCTCGCGGCCGAGCAACTGGCCGCCGGCGACCGCTCCCTGGTCTACACGTACTACGCCGAGCTGGACGGCGCCGGCCACCGCTACGGCGTGGAGTCGGACACCTGGCGCGGCCAGCTGATGCACGTCGACCGGCTGGTCCAGCGCCTGGCCGAGCAACTGCCGCCGCGCACCGCGCTGTACGTCACCGCCGACCACGGCATGATCGACGTCCCCTTCGACGAACAGCACCGCATCGACTTCGACGAGGACTGGGAGCTGCGCGCCGGGGTCGCCCTGCTGGGCGGCGAGGGCCGGGCCCGGCATGTGTACGCGGTGCCGGGCGCCTTGAACGACGTACTGACCTGCTGGCGCGAGGTGCTCGGCGAGCAGTTCTGGGTGGCCTCGCGGGACGAGGCGATCGCGGCGGGCTGGTTCGGGCCGCGCATCGACGAGCGCGTCCGTGCACGCATCGGCGATGTGGTCGCGGCCGCCCGCGACGACGTCCTGATCATCGCCTCCGAGCGGGAGCCGAAGGAGTCGGCGATGGTCGGCAACCACGGTTCGATGACCCCTGCCGAACAGCTGATCCCGCTGCTCGAAGTACGCTCCTGAAGCCGACCTCCGATCTCCTTCGCCGAAAGGTGCTCAACCCCCCATGCCCGAGCTGGTGTTCTTCTCCGGAACGATGGACTGCGGGAAGTCGACGCTGGCTCTGCAGATCGAGCACAACCGCTCGGCGCGCGGCCTGGCAGGGATGATCTTCACGCGCGACGACCGAGCGGGCGAGGGGAAGCTCTCCTCCCGCCTCGGTCTGGTCACGGACGCGGTGGAGGTCGAGGACGGTCAGGATCTGTACGCCTATCTCGTCGACCACCTCTCGCAGGGCGGCCGTGCGGACTACGTCATCGCGGACGAGGCACAGTTCCTGGCGCCGGAGCAGATCGACCAACTGGCGCGTGTGGTCGACGATCTGGGCATCGACGTCTACGCCTTCGGCATCACGACGGACTTCCGCAGCAAGCTGTTCCCCGGCTCCCAGCGCCTGGTCGAGCTGGCCGACCGGGTCGAGGTCCTGCAGGTGGAGGCCCTGTGCTGGTGCGGCGCCCGCGCCACGCACAACGCCCGCACGATAGGCGGCGCGATGGTCGTCGAGGGCGCGCAGGTCGTCGTCGGAGACGTCAACCAGTCGGAGGCGATCGGCTACGAGGTCCTGTGCCGGCGTCATCACCGCCGCCGCATGACAGCGACGACGTCGGGCTCCGCGGCGCTGTCTCCGGACGTGCTGCCGGTCTCGCGGGTCTGAAGCAGCTTCAGGGCGTCTTCCCGGGGCTCAGCGCGGGCTCTCGATCAAGGAGAAGCGGGCGCCCTCGGGGTCGGCCACCGTGGCCACACGGCCGTGCGCGCTGTCCCTGGGGGGCTTGAGGACGTGGCCGCCCAGATCCACCAGCCGGCCGACCGTGTCGTCCGCGTCGGCGACCTCGAAGTACGTGATCCAGTGCGGGCCCCGGTCGCGAGGGAGGGCGTTGCCCACGCCGTGGATGCCGGCGACGGGGCGACCCTCGATGTTCAGGGTCACGTAGTCGAAGTCGGCGGAGACAACCGGCTCTTCCTCGTAGCCGAAGACCGTCTCGTAGAACTTGGCCACGCTCGCGGACTCGAAGGTCAGCAGCTCGTTCCAGGCGGGGGTGCCGGGCACGCCCGTGATGGCCGTGCCGTGGTGCTCCGCCGCCTGCCAGATGCCGAAGACGGCGCCGGAGGGGTCCGAGCCGATCGCGAGGCGGCCGGCCTCGGCGGCGTCCAGGGGCCCCACCCCGATCGTGCCGCCGCACAGCCGTACCGTCTCGGCGGTCACGTCCACGTCGTCCGAGGCGAGGTAGGGCGTCCAGGCGATGGGCAGATGACGGTCCCGCGGCAGCTGGCCGATGCCGGCCACCTCGTATCCGTCGAGCAGGGCCCGCGCGTACGGGCCGAGCTGCTGGGGGCCCGGCTGGAACTCCCAGCCGAACAGCGAGCCGTAGAAGTCCTGGGTGGTGGCCAATCCGTGCACCATCAGACTCACCCAGCAGGGCGTGCCGGGCAGGTGCCGAGCGTGCGTCTCGCCGTTCGCGCCGGCCGACTCCCGTGCCTCGGTCATCGTCACTCTCTCCTCGACCCCTCGCGGTGGCCGTGTCGCTTCCGCTCTCCGGATCCCCGTGCCGATGCTCGCACCACCGGTGCTACTGCGCGCTCCGGGCGCGCCGCCACTGTCCGGAGGATGCCCGGTGTGCGGTTTCTCGTCCGTTTCTGTGCGATTGACGACGGATGTCGATCCGCTGTACAGCATGTGCCCGAACCCGTACGCCTCGTGATCGGGCCTGTACGGCCGAGCAGAGTAGCCGGACATCGACGATGCGGCCACCCCGTGCGCAAGGATGGTGGCCATGAACGCCATCATCTCCGCTTCCGAACTCGCGAGCGACCTGGCGGGGCAGAACCCGCCCGTACTGCTCGATGTCCGCTGGCAGCTCAGTGTGGCCAAGGCGGCCGGCGAGCCGCCCTTCGACGGTCACGCCGCGTATGCGGCCGGGCACATTCCCGGTGCCGTCTACGTCGACCTTGACTCGGAGCTCGCCTCCGCACCCGGCGAACGCGGGCGCCATCCGCTGCCCGACCTCGGGCGCTTCGGCGCCGCGATGCGACGGGCGGGCGTCTCGGCCGGAACCCCGGTGGTCGTGTACGACGGCGGGCAGGGCTGGGCCGCGGCCCGCGCGTGGTGGCTGCTGCGCTGGACGGGTCACCCGGAAGTGCGGGTCCTCGACGGCGGGTTGCCGACGTGGGAGGGCTCGCTGGACACGTCCGCGCCCGCGCCGGCGGAGGGTGACTTCGAACCGGTTCCGGGCGGTGCGGGGCTGCTGGACGCCGACGGTGCGGCGGTGCTGGCGCGGGCCGGAGTGCTGTTCGATGCGCGGGCGGGGGAGCGGTATCGGGGCGAGGTGGAGCCGATCGACCGGGTAGGCGGACACATTCCAGGGGCGGTGTCGGCGCCCACCAACGAGAACGTGGGAGCCGACGGGCGGTTCCTGCCCGCGGAGGAACTGGCCGAGCGGTTCAAGGCACTTGGAGCGGCCGACGGTTCCGAGGTCGGTGTGTACTGCGGCTCGGGTGTCTCCGGAGCACACGAGGTACTGGCACTGGCGGCCGCGGGGATCGAGGCGGCGCTGTACGTGGGCTCGTGGTCGGAGTGGTCGTCGGATCCGTCGCGCGCGGTAGCGGTCGGGCCGGATCCGCAGTAGCCCGGAGCCACCGTAGACACGGAAGGGGCCGCGCCCCAGCGGCGCGGCCCACATCCTCGTACGACCGACTAGTCCTGCTTCTTCCGTCGCGTCCCGAACACGATCTCGTCCCAGCTCGGGACCGCCGCGCGGCGGCCCGGACGGACGCCGTCGGCCTCGGCCTGGCGGTCGGTGGAGCCGACGAGGCGGTCGCGGTGGCTGGTGACGGAACGGGGCATGAGGACGTCCGCGTAGGCGGAACCGGCCGAGGCCGCGGGGGCCGGGGGTTCTTCCTCCGCGGGTTCGGCGGGGGGCTCCTCCGGCGGTGGCGGTGGCGGCGGCGGGGAGGTGTCCGCCGGGCGCTCCGGGACGACCAGGTCGCCGCGGAAGCTCGGTACCGCCTCCAACAGGCTGGTCAGCGAGTCCCGTTCACTCGTGCTCTCCTCGGCGGGCTCGGACGACTGCGCCGGCAGGCTCGGCCGCTCGAGGGCACGGTCCAGCGGGCGGTCGCGCGGCAGCCGTGCGATGCGCGGCACGAACGGAAAGCTGGGCTCCGGCGCGGAGGCGGAGAGGTCCTCGGACTCGCCGATCAGCGAGCGCGCCTCCTCGTCGACGGCCTGGACGAGCCGCCGGGGCGGGTCGTACGTCCAGCTCGCCGAGTGCGGTTCGCCCGCGACCAGGTAGACCAGCAGGACCTCCCAGGTGCCGTCGTCGCGGCGCCACGAGTCCCACTGCACGGTGTCCTTCTCGGCGCCGCGCAGCAGCAGTCGCTCCTGTACGGCCTCGCCGAGCTGGGGTCCGGCGTTCTCGCCGGGCCGGCGGACGGGCGTCTTGCGGGCACGCTCGGCCATGAACGCGCGCTCCGCGAGCACGGGGCCCTCGAAGCGGCGTACCCGGTCGACGGGGATGCCGGCGAGCTGGGCCACCTCTTCCGCGGTGGCACCGGCGCGTATACGTGCCTGGATGTCGCGGGGGCGGAGATGGCTCTCCACCTCGATCTCGATCTGGCCGAGGCGGGGGCGGTCACCGCGGACCGCCGCGCGCAGCCGCTCGTCGATCGGAAGCGTGTACTCCGTTGCGTCGGCAGCCTTCAGCACCAGCCGTGTGCCGTCATTCGAGACGGCCACGACACGCAGTTCGGGCATGGGAACCTCCCGGGTGGTGCCTGCCGACGTCACGTGCGTCGCTGCTTCCGCTAGTCGAGTGTGGCCTGCCCGGGTGCAGCCTGCCACAACCTTGCCGAGTTGCCCGGCGTGTCGGGCACGGGCCCGGGATCGCCGTTATGACACGGTTACCTATTCGCAACGCTAAGTGACCAACTCCATCACCCTGTGCAACTAGCCCCCTCCCGGCGGTCCTTCAAGCCGTGGACGCCCTGGCGGGGGCCCGGACCCAGGGCTCGCAACAGTACTCCATTCGGGCCACGTGCGTGGATTGGCACGCCGCTCAACTTCTGGCAAGTGATGGGACTCGGCCGCCCGTTGCGCGGTTCTCGGGATCTTGGACGTGGTGTACTTCACTGAACCGCCCGAAACGGAACCAATGGCTACGGCCCCAACACCCGCCGCAGGTAGTCGTTCTGGAACAGCCGATCCGGATCGAGCCGGTCGCGCAGTGCGGTGAACTCCCCGAAGCGCGGGTACACCCCGGAGAAGTACTCGGCGTCCCGCGTGTGTACCTTGCCCCAGTGCGGCCGGCCCTCGTGGGCGGTGAAAATGCGCTCGGCGGCGGTGAAGTACGCCTGGTACGGCGTGCCCCGGAACATGTGCACGGCGATGTAGGCGCTGTCCCGGCCGGACGCGGTGGACAGGGAGATGTCGTCCGCCGGGGCGGTGCGCACCTCGACCGGGTAACTGATCCTGAGGCTGGAACGGTCGACCATCGCCCTGAGTTCCCGCAGTGTGTCCACCAGGGCCGCGCGCGGGACGGCGTACTCCATCTCGACGAACCGCACCCGGCGGGGCGAGGTGAAGACCTTGTAAGGGATGTCCGTGTATGTCCGCGCGGACCAGGCCCGGGTGGAGATCTGGGCGATGGTCGGAATGGTCGCCGGCGCCGCGCGGCCGACCCAGTTGGCCACCTGCCAGAGGCCGTTGGAGACGAACTCGTCCTCGAACCAGCCGGCCAGCTGCCCCACCGGCTGCTCCGGGCCCGCGCTGCGGTTGTTGCGCTTGGTGTTGGTGCTGCCGGTATGCGGGAACCAGTAGAACTCGAAGTGCTCGTTCTCGGCCCAGAGTTCGTCGAAGCGGCCGGTGACCTCGTCGAAGGTCATCGGCTCCTCGCGGGCGGTGAGCAGGAAGACGGGCTCCACGGCGAACGTGATCGCGGTGATGACGCCCAGGGCGCCGAGTCCGACGCGGGCGGCCGCGAAGACGTCCGGATTCTCCTTCTCGGAGCACGAAAGCACCGAGCCGTCAGCCGTGACCAGCTCAAGTCCCTTGATCTGGGCGGCGATAGAGGC
>Ga0307512_10002923_pt1 | contig 20659 bp, 31 predicted proteins | sample 14_EM_MG_FD_200267 | JGI IMG/M metagenome (GOLD analysis project Ga0307512, IMG submission 200267) | Populus trichocarpa ectomycorrhiza microbial communities from riparian zone in the Pacific Northwest, United States - 14_EM | ecosystem: Host-associated > Plants > Roots > Unclassified | place... | reverse complement strand
AGCTTTTTACGTATTCAGGAAGAAATACATCTCACAAACACATCCCATGCATTTTTGAAGCTTAGAAATATATATAAAATGGTCTTAACTGACATCCTCTCACTGCGCCTGCGCCGGCGTCATGACGTCACTCGGGACCGGTTGATCGCGGGATTATTGATCAAGCGGCATATTAGCGGCAGGAATAACACAGTTAAATAAATGCCATATTGTGCACGTCCCAAACAAAACAAAAAACTTTTGAAGGAGTCGGGGACTGGCGCCCTGCGCCGCTACGATCCGTACAGGCAATGAAAAGATCACAGAATGATCCCGTATCGGGCTCTGCCGCCAGTCAGCCCCGCACCCCATTGATTTGTGGAATGTATAAGTATTCAGGCTCAGGGCTTCCATCAGCCACTCGCTGTCGCCGCGAGAAAAAAAACTGTGAGAGGGTAAAATTCAGACATCGGGGTAATACAAAAAAAAAGCATTATGGTAAAGATAGATAGGATAAATCCAAGTCACAACAGAGCGGGCGTAAAGGGGACTGAATAGGGGAAGAAATGTCCTGCTGCAATCAAGCAAAGAAAAGCTTATGTGTCTATTTCGATTTCGAGAGCTCCCTCGCGGCCTTTATCAATGGGGTCAACGTCCTCAAAGGCTCAGCGGCCTTGAAGAAGGCGTGCTGTGAACGATTTCTCATAAGTACGCCGTAATCAACAGGATAAGAGGCGGTTGTCACCTGGAGGAGCTCGCTGGCTGTTGGTCGCCTCTCAACGTCCACACTCAATGTGAGCCCCAAATAGTCCTTGAATAGGGCGGACAAGTTCTCGGGGTTTGCGATTGTGGGGGTTCCATTAGTTGCAATGAGATACAGCGCCTTAAGGGGGTTTTGGTTTAGGTACGGCGGCTCTCCCTCGATCATCTCTGTGGAAGTATATCACGTCATTTAGGCACTGCCCTTCCTTACAAGGTAGATCGACGAACCGATAGCCATGATACCCAGACTCCAGATGTCAACCTTGGGACCGTACTCTTTCCGAGTGACAACCTCCGGGGCCATCCAATAGGGTGTACCGACCATCGTCGTTCTCTTCGCACCTTCCGAGATCTGAGCGCAGAACCCGAAATCCGCTATGAATTGAATCAGCATCCGGTAAGGTCACCTCCCATCGGAACAATCAACGCACTGAGTTTTATGTCGCCCTGCAAGCTCAGCAAAACGTTGTCGCTCTTGATATCACGATGGATGACACCGTGTCGGTGTAGATGCTCGAGGCCCTGGCATGTTTCTTTCGAAACAGCTGCGATCTGCCCCTCACTCATCAAGTTGGCGGTGACCACATCCGTCAAACTTCCGCCCTCCATGTACTCCATGACGACCCATAGTTCGTTTTTGTGCAAGAAAGAGTCGATGTAGTTGACGATATTCTGGTGCCTTGATGCCTTCATTACGAGGATTTCGTTGATAATGAGGTCCTTCTTTGGCTGTTTGTTAAGGTCCATCTGCTTGATAGCAACGGCGTTGTTGGTGCCAACTTGGTATGCAGTAAAGACACCTCCAGATGCGCTGTTCAAGAGACGGATGATCAGAACAGATGACCTGATTTATGCGGACGAAAAGCTCACCCGGCTCCAATCTTGACGAGGTTGCGATACAAACGGGTGGGATCCGCGTCAGTACAAATTTGTCGAAGCCTCGCGACAATATCTGAATCATCTTCTTTCTTCTCTCGCCTCCTCGGAGCAGCCCCAGGTGGGTTCAAACCTGTTCCAGCTTTGTGGGGTGTTTGGTGAGCGGGTTGCTGGGGTTTGTGATGCGTCTTGAGATCCGTAGAAGAGTTGTTAGGAGAAGGTTTGGCATTAGTATTGAACTTGGATTTCGTCGGGGTCGGCAATGTCTGCGGCTGCAGCTGATTGACAGACTGTTGCGTTGGTGATTGTTGGTGAGGAGTATGACGGTCGGGCGTGCTCCGGGGCTCCTTCGTAGTGTTCGATCGAGACATGGCGGGGCTGTTGGTCTTCGGCTGCGTGCGCGAGGATACAGAACGATCGAGACCCAGTCGGTTGGACGGAGGAGGAGGGGCATTGCGGGAAGAGGAGGGTGTAATGGGCGGAGTTGTTGTTGAGTTTGTCCGTGTCACTGGTTGCTGGGGCCGTTTTGGTGGACCCGGTGCTGGCCGCTGTTGGAAGTCAGTATTGAACTCAGGAATGGGGGGGTTAAGAAGACGAACGGGAGTATAGAAACTCTCGTCCATGAGTGGTTTACTCGGTGGGGGGACAGGGAGAATGGGGGGGCCGGACTTGAGAGCACCACCCATCTTCTCCCAGACATCCCCTCCCCCTCCACCTTCTTGGTAGAACTTGACAATCTCCATGACGGCCTCTGGGTTTCTCTCTTGCTCAGTACGGGAGATACCACTCTCCTGGAGTAGCTGCTGCCATTCTTTGGGGAGGCCGGTGAATTCCCCAGTGGACGTATTGAATCCAACGTGTGTAAGGTGGACTGGGTCGTAGGGGGTGCTAATTTCCACCCGCTTATTCGACCCCAGTAAGTCAGACACGAACCCAAGCATACCTTTCTTCCCCTTGGTCACCGTTGCACTTCGGGCACGAGTGGTGCCGGTGCCATTCGTAGTGAAGGAAGAAGGAAGCTGTGGAGTAGATGGGGAGTCGACGATGGGGTTCAAGATGGGGTGGGAGGATGAAGGGTCCATCTCTCCCACGGTTGGAGCAGGATCCCCGGCCGAAAGAAAGTCGTACGTAGATCCAATCACAGGAGTAGAGATCCTACGCTGGGAGATGTTCGACTGGGTTGGGAAGACATCATTCAGGTTCGTGGTGTTTGCACGAGAGGGCCGAGGTGGAGAGACAACGTTGGGAGAGGAACCATTACTATGCGAATAAGAGGACTTGATTGGACTGAGATCAGTGTTGTTCGGAACAGACGAATCCGTGGCGTAGTTAGCGCGGATAGTATTGGTCTGAATACTTGGTTTCCTGTTCCTTGGTGGTGGCTTCTGAAGTGAGTTGCGTGTTTTATGGACCGGGGGCGTCGTGGTAGATGATAAGGGATCCTTTGGCTTGAATGACGAGGGCACAGACGACGGTGGGGGTGGGGCCTGCCTGGAGGGTGTAAAAGAGGGTGTACTGTTGGATGTTGCGTGGAGATTAGCCTGGTCGAGGAGGGCGCCATATTCCTGAATGGATTCCCTCGATGGCCGGTGGTACTCGACGGTTATTCTCGAGTGACGGGTCGAGGACGGCCGCGGCTTAATCGCGCTGGGGGTCGACATTGTCTGGAGCGACGTAGCAAAGAAAGAACAAGGATAGCCGGTGGTGGACAACGGGAAGTAACCACAAGTGTGCGATCAGCTTGATCCTCCATCGGAACTTTCTCCTTGCCCCGGAGAATTTCTTTTCGCATCCCATTCACTCTCGAATTTCCTTCGGTTTCTAAGCCTACACCTATAGATTCAATCCCGCAGTACAACGCCGGAACCAATCTGGATTCTACTAAAAAAAACCCCCCGAAAATCGGTGGATGGGTGTCACGTGTGTCATCGCAGCCAATTGCTCCTCCAAATCGACCATGCTGCGAACTAGGGCCATTTTTCGCGTTCAGTTGCTCACAAGATCGTATGCTACCGCGCCCTCGCCTCATGCGCTGGTGTTCCTTGAACACAACCAGGGAGTCATTGACTCTGGCTCTCTTTCAGCCCTGACAGCGGCAACCCAGCTAGGCGGAAAGGTCACTGGTCTCATCGTTGGGGATGCGGAACAAGTCAACTCTGTTCTCGGGAATGCAAAAAAGCATGTCAGATTGTTTGGATATCTCCGGCAAACTCACCAAATCTTGCGCTCTCCAGGCTCGATGGTCTCAACTCACTCATCCACTCCGCTTCCCCGCGGTACAAACACCCAATCCCGGAGTCAATATCTCCTCTCCTTGAGAATCTCTTGAAAGATTCGCCATTCACCCATGTCGTCTCTGCGCATTCCGCATTCGCCAAGTCCCTCCTACCCCGCGTTGCTGCAAAAGTTGACTCCCCACCCGTTTCCGATGTCACCTCCCTCGAACACGACGCTCCGTCGAATTCAACAACCTTTACCCGTCTAATTTACGCCGGCAACGCTATTGCTACCGTCAAGGCTCCATCTTCAGTCAACGTCAAGTTTTTTACCGTTCGGGCTACAGCCTTCAAGACTGCTGGGGAAGGCAGCTCTGAAGCCAAACTAAAACAGGTTGACCCAATCGAAGCCGATTCTCCCACAGAACATATTAAGACCGAGCTCGCCAAGTCCGATAGGCCTGATCTCGGGTCCGCTTCAAGGGTTGTGTCTGGCGGACGTGCATTGAAGAATGCAGAGACCTTCCAGAAGACTCTGGATCCGTTGGCAGACCTTCTTGGGGCTGCTGTAGGTGCCTCCAGGGCCGCTGTCGACGCTGGTTACGCGGACAACTCCCTGCAGGTCGGTCAGACCGGAAAAGTTATCGCACCAGAACTGTACATGGCCCTAGGCATTTCCGGGGCTATCCAACACCTGGCTGGTATGAAGGATTCTAAGCTCATTGTTGCCATCAACAAGGTCGGTGTACATGCGTGTCGTACAGCTCATCTCCAACTGAAATTGCTTCGTTCAGGACCCTGAGGCTCCAATTTTCCAGGTGGCAGACGTTGGCTTGGTCGCGGACTTGTTTGAAGCTGTGCCGGAGATTATCGAGAAGATGAAGAAGCAGTAGGATCTTAACAATTTTTCGTTCAGAACCACCTTGCACACCTTGCAATGCTAGAGTCGAGATTTTTTAAATGCGTAGTGACTACAGCTGTAATGATCCGTCGGCGACGTTTTCACAAGCTTTGTCTCCGGTCTCGGGCCCGGAAGTGACCGCGGCAACCAGGATCGATCTCATGGCTTGCTTGATCATACGAACTCTACTTGACCACTAACCTCACTCTCCTCGTCGAAACCTCCAAGCCGCTCTATAATGTCGCTTCAGAGCTTGATGTCTGGCGCAGACTGTGCAGTACATTCAAACCCTCTGGCTCAGGTCATGAAGCACACGGAAGGAGACAGAAGTTTACAACAGGACAGAATAGCTGGCCCCTCTTCGTCACGGGTATGTCGGGATGTTCGGTATGCTTTTACTAACAGGCTCATCTCGGCCGCTAGCTTCATTACCTCCCGGGGACGACTCCAGGTCAGACCAGCGAACGAGATGTCCAGCTTGTTCGCCAGTTCTTCGACGGAGCTCCTGCGACTCAGGGACCTACGTTCGGAGCTACAAGACTCATATCTCCGCCTCCTGCGCTTAAGATGATGAACCCTGCTCCCATAAATCAATTCCTCGAGAAAAACTGGACAGACTCATCATTGCCAGTTGGTTTCCGACCTCTCCAGCGCGCCCAATCCCAGGGAGATATCAATTGGGCTATGGAATTCAGCAAGTCTAGGCAATCAACCCTGGGACCGGTCATACAACACATCCAAAACCTCACGCCGCAGCAGGACTGTATGTGTTTGTCTGCCATCATCAATTATCCCTAACGATCGATGCCTCGTTTCTGCAGTAAGCCGGAACACATTTTCACCTCAAGGACTGTATGGTATGTCCGGCGGAACGTACCGACCATACGGGGGGATAAACATAATCGGCGATTCTCAACCGCAGATGATGGACAAAGGGAAGGGAAAGATGCGAGCAGATGATTTCGACGTTGCCTTTGCCCAGGCTGCTGCGTTATACCAAACGGAATCGGCGAAGATAGAAGAGATCGAGGACGCCACGGAGACTCTTGCAGATACAACACTGGAAGATACTAGTTCAGTTAAACAGACTACCCCCGCGTCAGAAGATTTCAAGACGTGAGTGTAACCCTATGTCTACTTTTCATCCATTTTATAAACCACCCTTAGTGTGTGGGATCAACTTCAGAAATCAGACCTGCCTCCACCGGAAGAAGATATGGTCAAATGGGAAGCCGAGTTCAACCAGATGATGAACGATCAGCGTACCATGGACTTTGACTACGACACTCTGGGCATGGGACATTGGGAGGATCCAAGCTCCTCGCTCCAGTCAGTCGCTTTTGACCATGATGGCATCCCCCTGCTCGGAGATTACGAGTTTGGTTCGTCTCTTCCTTTCTACGTGTCTGCTGCCCCAAGAGTCTGAGATGCGAAAACAGAGAAAAACAACCAATTCTTGAACGAAGTATCTGGAAAGACTCTCTTAGAACGGGCCAAGGTCCTGCTGAATGAGAACGGTTCACTGTCTGAGGCTGCTCTCATGCTCGAAGCGGCGATACAGAAAGGAGAGTTGGGTGTAGGAGGATATGAAGCATGGATCCTTTTGGGCGAGGCTCGTAACATGGATGAACGTGAGGATATGGGTATCAAAGCTCTCACCGAGGGTGTACGACGAGCAAAAGAGGCTGGGGCGAACGGCGTTGGCATGCTGGTGGGTTACATTCCCTCAGAATTTGGACCTCGCACTAATGACCGGATTGAAGTCTCTCGCCATATCCTACACCAACGAAGCATACGAACGTGCTTCACACACGATGCTCCTACACTGGCTACAGGCCACACATCCGGATGCAGAAATCCCTCAAACTGCGTGGACATCTCTGCAAGACTCCTCCTGGTATTCTCATCAGCAGGTCACCCAAGCCTTCCTTGACTATGCGAGGATACAACATTCCAAGGGGATTGTGGACGCCGACCTACAAGCCGGACTGGGCGTGCTATTTTACACTTCAAATCAGTTTGATCGAGCGAAAGACTGTTTCGAGGCAGCACTGTCCGTCCGTCCGACGGACTATCAGTTATGGAACAGATTGGGGTCCTCGCTTTCGAACGGACACAATCACGAAGAATCCCTCGGTGCCTACCGAGAAGCACTGAACTTACGCCCCACTTACGTTCGTGCGATATCGAACGTTGCTGTCGCCTGTTTGTTTATCCTTCTGCTATTTCGACCGTGGCTGACTTCCGTGATCCAGGCCTGAATATTGGCGCACACAAAGAATCGGCAGAACACCTTCTGAGCGCCTTATCGTTACAAAGTACTTCCGGTGATGGTAGCGAATACTTGTGGTCAACGTTACGACGGGTGTTACTAGAGATGGTGGGTGCTCGTTTTTACCGGAGTGTATGGAACTTCCGTTGACCCCACCTTGTAGAACCGACCCGATCTCGCTGAAATAACGCATTCTGGTGGGAAGGACTTGAAGGTCTTCAGGAGCAATGGATTCGACTTCTGAGAACTTCCGTGACCATTTCCTTCGTTGCATCAGTAGGAGTAGAAGAGTATTGTGATTCACATCTGCGTGTTCTTAAGCTTGGACAATCCGAGCATCTTGATTGGTTGATCCCCTCGTGAATCCTCCAAAATTGACGCGATCTAGTGTCTATTTCAACGGACCGCTCTCGTCCGAACGATGGCCGATGAAGGGTCCCGTGAATGAGTTGGGTAGACCGATTCTCCTCTGAGCTTTCTTTATCCTGAACCTTCTCGCTAATCTCCCATGACCGACGTCGGCATGTAAGTCATCCACTGTCGCTGCTGCTCCTGTTTCGCCCGGCGATCAGGTTATGCTAATGCTTGCTGATTTCGTTCGAAATGCCATCAGCCACAAAATTTCCAAGCCAGCTTCCTCCGGGAGCAAACAAAAACTCAACAAGTACTCTGGAGAACTTACTCAAAGCAAGGTAAGGATCGCGTTTCGGTCCTTGATCTTATCGTGGTCACCGATCTCTTGGATGTTTCACCATTTTTCGTCGCAATCTTAGCGCCATGGAGGTGCACAGGCGATGTGTAAGTTTGGCGTTGGGAGTCTTGTAGAATCTACTGACGATAGTCGGTGTGCAGTACATGGTGCAGGTCTCAGCAAGGAGGACCTCGATAAGCCACAGGTAGTCAAAAACGTCTATGGCGACGCTTTAACAACCAATCGACCCTTTGATATAGATTGGGATCGCCCCAGTTTGGTGGGAGGGTAATCCTTGCAATAACCACCTAGTGAGCAGTAGGGAAAACTTGCCCGGATCAATGTATGACTGACGTGATCCCCCATAGCTCGATCTAGCCAAGAAGGTGAAGGAGGGATGCCAGCAAGAAGATCTTGTTGGATTTATGTACAGCACCGTCGGTGTGAGGTGCGTGAACTATCTTCATGTCCATGTATATGGTTTATCGATGGATGACTTGAACGACAGCGACGGGATTACCATGGCCTCAGACGGTACGTCCTAGCTTTTTGTTCACCTCGAACACACTTCCGAACCCACGGATAATTTCACAGGAATGTTGTTCTCGTATGTGGAACCCCTGCCGGATTGCCTATCGTAATTTACTGTTGTTTCCCAGTTTGCCAAGTCGCGATCTCATCGCCGACTCCATCGAGCTGGTACGTTCCTCGTTTCAAAAGTTGCTCACGTTTACTCACAGCTATTCACAGCTATCCACAGTACGCCGCACTGGGTTTTTTTTTCGACAGACCGATTTACAACAGCACTGTAGGCACAATACCACGATGGTTTGATCACAATTCCTGGTATGCATTCATTTCTGTGGGGTGCTATGAGTTCCGAACTGAAGTGGATCAGGTTGTGACAAGAATATGCCGGGTTGTGCCATCGCTGCCTTCAGGATGAACAAACCGACTGTTATCATCTACGGTGGAACTATCCAGCCGGGTGTCAGACACGTTGACTGCCCAGCCCTTGGGTTCAAGAAGGGTGACCCAGTAAACATCGGAGAGGCTTTCGAATCATACGGTATGCCGTTGACCATTCCTCGCGCTTTCGAGTAGGATACCAAGCTCACCGAACACAGGTGCGTACGCCACTGGAAAGATCTCTGAAGAGGAACGTTTGGATGTTATCCACCACGCTTGTCCGGGGTCTGGTGCTTGCGGTGGCATGTTCACGTGCGCAGACTTTCGTAACGCCTTTATCGACCAATTTCTAACGTCTAACCCGCAGAGCCAACACGATGGGGACTGCTCTCGAAGTTTTGGGTTTGGCCCTTCCGTACTCTTCCGGAATCCCTGCCGTCTACCCTGGTTGGTTGGCTTGCTTTCCCAGAGAAACTTAGGCTCACGGGCCCACAGAGAAGGCTCAAGAGTGTTTTAAAGCTCCTAAATACTTGAAGAATTTGATGGAGCTTGACCTCAAGCCGAAGTGCGTCTGCCTCGTGATGATTCATGGAATATCATGAACGACAGCCGGGCCCCCAGGGACATCATTACTCGCCAATCCTTTCTCAACACCATTGCGGTGATCAACGTTATCGGAGGTTCCACCAACGCTGTATGTACCATTGCTTCTCTCGTCTGCACGCTGGGTATTGATGACCACATAGGTTCTGCACCTTCTTGCGATGGCCAGGGCAGCCGAAGTTGAACTTACGATTGACGATTTCCAGACTATCGCTGACAAGGCACCCTTCCTGGCAGACCTGAAGTACGTCATTACTCGAAACTGACAAGAACCCTACTGAAAACCGGCAATCCAGACCTTCTGGAAAGTACATGATGGAGGACCTGCACAAAGTTGGAGGCATCCCAGCTTTGATGAAGTACCTCCTAAACCACACCGACCTCATCGATGGTTCTCAGTTGACGGTTACCGGAAAGACCATCGCCGAAAACCTTGCCGATGTTCTTGAACTCGACTTCACTACTCAAGACGTCGTTCGGCCCCTGTCAAACCCAATCAAAGCCACTGGTCATATTACCATCCTCAAGGGTAACTTAGCCCCTGGAACCGCCGTTGCCAAAATCACTGGTAAGGAGGGTTTGAAGTTCGACGGTGTCGCGAAGTGCTTTGATAAGTGGGTGAGATTCTCAATGATAAGGGGTGTTGCAGCTAATCTACTTGACACAGTTTGGATGATTTCTACGCTGCTCTTGACCGAGGAGAGATCCAAGCGGGTCAGGCAATTATTTTCAGGTATCTTGGGCCAAAAGGGGGGCCTGGAATGCCGGAGGTACGTGAACTGGATGGACTGCCATCGCAATCTCTGAAACCTCTGTGACTTGACAGATGCTGGGGCCGACGGGTGCTTTGATGGGTGCTGGTCTTGGTGGAAAGACGGCGTTGATCACAGACGGTCGCTTCTCCGGAGCTTCTCGAGGATTTATCATCGGTCACGTCGTTCCTGAGGCCTTCCTGGGAGGACCAATTGCATTAGTCCAGGACGGCGATAGGATCATCGTTGACGCCATAGAGAAGACCATCGACTGGATCGTCACTCCTGAGGAGGAAGCTAGGCGCCGAAAAGAATGGGAGGCTGCTGGAAGGAACCAGATCAAAGTCACAAGGGGCGTCCTTAAGCGTTATGCTCGGGATGTTCAGGTGCGTCGGCAGCCAATTTCTACGTACTGCGACTGACAACCACCTCAGCCCGCCAATGTTGGCGCTTACTGTGACTGAAGAGGAACTGAATATGGAGGCCACAATACTCGATGTACTAAATATAGGATTTATCATGGTATATATATTACATCCGTCCAAGGTAGTGCCGCAGCTACCATATAACAGCATATGGTTTATAGGAGGAGCGAGCATGGCTGGCGTAGTTTGTCGCCCAAGTTCACCGAGAATGGACATTCTAAATGAATGAATCGTAGAGGCACTGTGATCTGGTAGAGGTCAGTTCAGTGGAAGGGTGTAGCGCAGCAGCCTGTAGACATGCTTACCATAATATCGTCAGCAATTACTTCCTTCGATCAGCTGGTGTTTTCCGGGCGAGGGGAGCAAGGGGGAGGCGCGACGACATGGGGTAACTAGATTCAACCATGCTGAGATCGACAGTGCTCGGTTCCATGGTTATGATCATCGGTGTTGAGTTTGTGGTAGAATTAGTTCGTGAGCGTTCCCCTGGAGAAGGGACCGTCTCCCTCTCAGGTTGATTGAGAGCCCGAAGGGGTGTTTCGGAAGTGGGTGATTTCTCTAATTGTCCTTGTTGTTCCAAATCGCGGACGTGGTTCTCGTATGATTTTCGGGGACCGACCAAGGCGGGGTCAGGTGGGATAATAAAGGTCGTGGCGTTGGGCACGGGGACGAAGTCGATGATGTCCCTGTGACTCTTGAATCCCGCTTCTCTGGCACGCCGTTTCTGCCTCCTCCGCCTCGCAAAAAAGATAATGAAACCGATAGTCCAAGCGAGTAGAACGCAAGCTCCAGAGACAGACCCAGCGATGATCGGGGCTTTGGCTTTCTGCCTGGATCACAATCACCGGTGTCAGTATACTCGAACGGTGCGGTGGAAGAAACTCCGAGGTGATTGGCTGAACACACATACCCATGGAGAACAGCAACCTCCGAAGGGTTGTCGGCTCGAGCTGCGTGTTGGATTGGTGGTGTGCCCATAACGGTAGCAGTTAGGGATGAAGAAACATTGCTATTACGTAAGATGCTGTGGCCGAAGCCGGGTGGATCACTGCGGATGATTGCCTGGACATCTGCTGCGTGTATTCAACTAGTAAAAGCATGGTTTTATCCTAACTTTAGCTTTGTGACCCTCGAGAAGGAAAGTGTAAGCGACCTGCAGTGTCGCAAGTTGAAATTGGCCACCAGGACATCAAAACAATCCTGTATCTCAACACTAGGGAAATGAAAAGCCGTGGTCAACTTCCGACCCTCGAACTTACTCTTTTGACGTGATGTCTCAGAACACCTCACAAGTACCGTTCAAGATAACAGCCGCAAGGACCCACACTAGGCAAAAAGCACAGGAAACGTCAAACGTCATGCGCTCAGGACGCCCGAAATGCATATCACCGTCGCGACCTTGTACGTGAATGGGTTCTCGCGAAGTTCGGCTTTGAGAATCGCTGTGCCGTGAAAATCAAATGGGTGTCCAGATGATCTTCCCTGAACATTCCTGCGCGGCGATCTCTGAAGCCTGAAATTTGAAAACTTGGAGAGTCATAAAGGGGCCCGCGTCCGGGTGACAGAAGATAGTGAAAAAATTACGTTGCGGGCCCTTGTCCGCGTTCCTAAAGGAACAGTCGAAAGAGGCATCACTGTTGCTGCTGAATGCATAGGCAGTGTCGAACGCGTTCCGAGATTTCGTGGCTGGTATTGTAGACCGAGATTCGGAACATCATGTGAGAGAGTCTGCATGTTCTGGTCACAACGTTCCAGACCATGTGAGGCGAGGAAAGAAGCAGATCCGAATAACCCCTAGGAACGTAGATCCGCGCCGTTTCCGTGCGGCTTTAAGACAGCCGGTATCACAAACATTAGTAGGCGTGTATTATGAGCAAAGACTAAGGCTACAGTTGAACGAAGGTATAGAAGCGAGTTATGCAAAATATGATATATGTATGATACGTGATACGCAGTGAAAACCCTCTCTTCGCAGAATCAGAGGGGTAAGTCGTAAAGAGGCGAACATGAGTGAGGGCAGGTAAACGTCCATGAGTTAAACGGAGGCGAGGAGAAAGAAACAATAAAAACCGTGGTCCAAGGTATGTAAAGGGCGGGTGAGATTCCAGATATAGATTAGAAATACTTCACAAACGGATTGTTCGGATTTGGACTGTTCCCCGAAGAACCAGTCAAGTTCTGTTGTATCTCTCGATGTTGAACGCCGCTCTTGTACACTTGAGCGGGAGTCAACGTCCGACTTTGACTGCTGCTTCCACTACCAGTGGACACAGAGAATCTTGAAACGGGCAAACCCTTGACCGGCAATCTCGGTTCTGGAACCTTCTTATTGGCCCCAGTGACCTGGGAATATATCGACCGACTCGCGAGGCTCTCGAGAACGTCCTCTCTGGGTTTCTGCCGTCGCAGACGGCTATACTCTCGCTCGAGCTCCGCAGAGGGGCTGTTGTGAGATTGACGGCGATAGAATCGGCTATATTCGGAAGGACTGCTCCGGATCGACTGTTCGTACTCGTAGGCGCCAACGATTCCATCGAGGTCGTGATCGTCATGATATGCCGGCAGCCGTTCGGGATCATCTCGCCACCTCCCTTGTTCCTCGAGGTCCTGCAACGCGATATCTCTCCTCTTGGCATCTCCAGCGTAATTTCGTGGGTCTGCAGTATAGGTGTAATGTCCAGCAAGCCTGTTCTTCGAGGTGTGTCCGAACAGCCTCTCGCCGAATCTGAGGAGGCGCTGCTTCCAGCTACTAGGATCGTCCAGCTTCTTCGCGGTGGCGAATTGCTTCGTCTTGTTGGCTCTCTGCTTTCTGGCTCGTCGCCTCCAGCATATCAAGATGACCAGGAAGATGAACGCGCATCCGAGGGTCATGAGAAGAATCTGCCACCACTGGAGTTTGTTGGAACTACTCTTTGCGGGGGTAGGGGTGTTGATTCCGGTGATGCTGGGCAAAGGTGGCACGTTCGCCGTTCCGGATGGTTCTGGAACCACGACCAGCTCGGACAAACAAACGCCCATCCCGGGGACAACAGACGTGCTACTCTTGCAACTCGCGTCAACGCATGAACCGCCCCGTAACACCTTGTTATTCGAGTCTCCACAGGCGAGACAGGAGCTGGCTCCAGGACCGGAGCAACTTGAACAACTGGAATCGCAGGCTTGACAGGTAGAAGTCGTCTTGTCGAAAAATTGATTCTGAGCACAGGTAGGGAGGCAACGTCCGTTTGTGAGGACCGGCCGATTGGGTGGACAACTAGAACATTGGTTGAACGCTCCGCCAGAACACGAGGCGCAGTCGGGGTGACAGGTGAGACAGATACCGGAGGAGCTGAAAGTGTTGGAAGGACAGCTTGCAACGCATGAACCAGAGGATGCGAGCTGGTTATTCGCACAAGTCAGGCAGAAGCCCGCGGATCCGGAACACGTCGAGCAGGACGTATCACATGACTTGCAAGTATTGTCAGTGACATCGGCGAACGTTCCAGAAGGACAAGATTCGACGCATCCCCCCTGGCTGAGGACGAAACCTGGGAGGCAGCCCGTGCATTGAAGCTGGGCTACGTTCGAAGCAACGTTGAAACCTGGAATTTTGCATCCCGTGCATTTCGAGGGACAAGCTAAAATCAAAGCAAATGCTTTTAGCGTCTTCCGTAAGCGGGGACGTAAATGAAACGCCGTACCGTCACATTCTTGCTTGTTGTTATCAGCGATTAGACTAGAACCGGTGCAAACGCCATTTCCATCAGCGCTAACGCAGGTCCCGTTGAACTTGTACGTGCCGGTAGCACAGACGAGGCAATCGTTCGATGTCGGTCCAGAACACGCAGAACACGATGGAGAGCAACGGTTGCAATTGGTACCATCGCTAAAGGCTCCGATAGCGCAGACGGTTCCGTTCGATGTGGTAGCCTTTGGAGCGAAACATTGTGTTCTGTCGTTGGCGTCCAGAGTAAAATCGGATTGGCAGGTAATGCAAGTTCCCGCCCCATCAACACACTCGGCACACCCGAGTTGACAAACTGAAAATACGCGTTAACTAGATTGAATTTGGGATTAGATGTTGGAACCAACCTTGGCAGTTACCGGCATCGGTCTTGAAGAAGCCCTTTGAGCACGCCGAACATGAGGTACCGTCAGTACCAGTGGTCCAGCCGGGGTTACATGTACACTGTCCATTGGAACCGCAAACGCCGTTGACACAGTTGCAGGTTGACGGGAGATTTGTAACGGCGGGGGTGAAGCAGAGGCCTGTACCTGTGATTCCCTGGTCGCACTTGTCACAGTTGGATGGACAGGGTTGACATTTAGGTCCGAAGAAACCGTCTGCACACGATTCACACGAAGAACCAGTGAAGCCAGTCGGACAAGTGCACGTCCCATTGGAAGAGCACACGCCATCACCAGAACAGGCGGGAGTGCACGACGACGACTGGATGTCCAGGATTGCGAGGGCACCTGTTGCAACTGATACGGGAAGTTGGGTGACATCGGGGACGGAACTCCAGAAAACGATACGATCGGAGCCGGATTGGAGGGAGAGCCAGACATTTGATGAAAGCGCGAGTGACTGGGAGGTGATTTGGGTAGAGGAGTTCCCAAGGGGAGAGGTCGGAAGGGGAGCGAATAGTTCGTTGCCGCTGTACATCGATTGGGAATAGACCGCAACTCCGGGTTGGAGAGCAACGTCGAGGGGCAAGGAAACAGTACCATTGTTCGTGAAACCTTGTGACAAAGATTTCAAGGTAGCATCCTGGTTCGTAAGGAGGGAATGAAGTAATTCAGGGTCCGTGGTGGTCGTGTAGCGTCCAGGCAGTAATCGTATATCGGTCACGGCACCAGGGGCCGATAATTGAGCACCAACTACAGAAGTAAAGTGATTAGTTGAGGTTGTAACAGAGAAAAAAAGGGATAGGACGCAACTGGTTAGGTTGGCGTATCCTTGGATACATTGACCAGCAACGCAAACAACGGTCGATTGGGCTGCATCTGTCGCGGGGATTTAGTTTCTAAAGTAATCTGAACCAAATTCGACTGACCAGCAGACTTTGCAAATAAAAGGAGCGCAGGAAGGAAGATGCTCGACAAGAACATCTGGTCGAGAGGATGGTGGGGGAAAGAGAGAAAGAGGGGAGATGGGATCCATCTGGGATGCGCGAGTTATTCATTTTGCACAATGGGCCGTCCGCTATTGTCCCTGCCGACAATGAGGGTAGCTCGCTTCCGAAAAAGGAAAGTCGCGTGGAAGGGAGGTGGGTCAATACCCGATCACGTGAGCCTTTGATCTACCTTCCTAAAATAGCTAAGTGCCCCGGCGATCCGATCCGGGAGAGACCTTGAGTCTGGAATGCCAGGTCGGATCGGTCATGATCCAAATATTCAGAAGCCGGCCTCGAGGTTCGAATCAAGGGTGAATTGGGTTGGTATATCTAGCGGAGGGTGGGGTATAATAGAACCATGCAAGTAAACACTCGCTCGCCGTCCCATCCCCCTCCCCTTCCATATGATAAAGACTCTCCCCGCCGTTCAGGACGTCGCCTACGACGTTGAAATCCCTGGCTCCAGGGTCGGTCCAGACGACGGCCCCTGGCCCCGTCCATACCATATCTTGGCAGAAGCTGAGCTTACACGAGAACTTGAGCTCACGGCAAAGCCATTGTCCTTCCCTCTCGGTTCTCGCTATTCAGCATATGGCGTCAATTTCCAACCCTGCCACGTCTATTCCACTCAGGACCGGTACACCGTCCAGCAGCTTAATGTGCATGGTCGGGTATGGACCTTCACAGGCGTTTTCGACGGTATGTGTCATTTCGGTATAGCCGGAGCACCTGACTAATACCCCTAGTCACTTTGAAAGGTCATCTGGGTGATCTTACGGTTGAACACACCGCTTATCACCTGCCTATCATCGTCAAAGAACTTCTGTCCAGCTCGCCTCCGGAACGGCTACAAGATCCGGCGGAGGTTTCCAGGGTTTTATCAGAAGCGACTACCTCGTTCGATCATGCAATTGCAGGTGATATACTTAAAGTATTTCCCGCCGGCATCAAAGCTTTGGCAGACATGCCACACTCGATGATACAGGCCATAATAAACCGCAACGCCGACCCTCAGTTCCTTAAAAAAGCTCGCCTCTGCATGTACGGAACCACTGCTTTGATCGCCCTCGTGGATCCCGATCACCAAAACTTGTGGGTCGCCAACGTGGGCGATTGTCAGGCTGGTCCGTCTCCACCACTTATCTTGGGCCACGTTCTCACCGTCCCCTTAGTCTTCGTATCCCCGAACGGGCCCCTCAGATGGAAGTCTGAACTCCTGACCGCTAACCACAACTGCGACAACGAGGCCGAAATCTCGCGTGTTATCTCAGAACACCCAGGAGAGCCAGAGTGTATCCTTGATCATCGCGTTCTAGGTGCCTTGGCCCCAACAAGGTGTAAGTTTGTCCCTGTTACCTCCTAAAATGCACCCTCATTTTTGTTTAGGTATCGGGGATATCCCTTTCAAGCAACCGTCCGAGTTCACTCGTAAAATCTTGTACAACGTCTTCCCTGGTTATCGTGACACTTCCGCCTGGGACGAATTTCTTGATCGGAATATCTCGCCACCCTATATTACCGCCGAACCCGAAATCACCCATAGGAAGCTTCACCCTAACGCTGACAACGGGTTCCTTATTTTGTGCTCTGATGGACTTGCAGATCTCTGGTCCACTGCCTTCCCCGACGAACAGCGCATGGTTGACGAGTGGGGTAGAGTAGTTGCGGAGGTCGTTAACAAAGAGGGGATGTCGGGTAAGACAAATTTGGCCCTGAGACTTCTCAGACATTCTATCGGTGGGGAAGACGTGAAGAGTGTTTCGAGGGTTTTAACGTTGGACATGAATACTCCATGGATCGACGACACCACAATCGTTATTCAAACATTGTGATTCCATTCTCCGGTTTTCTCCCTTGTTATTTGTGATACCTTAATTACGCTTTGTACTACTACCGCTTTCGAGAGTGTTTTCTAAGTTCGTTCTTGGGAGGATGATCAACTGTGGGAACCCGATCAGCGACGGATCCAAGATGGAAAACTTCCGAATACAGATATCACTGACGACATACTTGGGATCTCGCCATCGCTGACAGAACTTTTCCCAGTCATAGCCTGGATTACTTCAGGAGACTCGGGATACTCGCTAGTTTTCAATATCGCGTGTGATTGGGCGATTATCGGCTGATCCACGAGGCAAGATTCATTACCGTACCCAAAGATCATCCTAGGATCCTATCTTTCTCGTACGCTTCCAGTCCTCTGCGTCGCCACACTGCGCCTTAAGATCCTTTACACCTCCTTTTCACCAAAAGTATGCCTAACATGGCGCAATACTCGCCGAATCCATCTCCGATGGTACCCGAACCAGCTGGTCTCCCTCCTGAGTCAACCCCGGTTCGCCCCCCACCGATCCCTCATCAACACACTGGAAGTTCCGGTAGTCTCAGCCCCCCCGCCTGGGCAAACGCTCAATACCAAAGCGTAAACGCGTTCCCTCAAGGATATCCTCCCAGCACACCATACCACCAAGCCCAACAAGCCTTTACCCCATACCAGCAGCCAGGTTCGTATCATCCACCGCCGGTTGGGCTGCCTGCTGGGGTACCTCCAACTCCAGACGCGCGAATTTTAGCCAATGGCTTATCGGCAGATTGGATAGGTTCTACCTCGGGTTGGAACCCCAATATGCCCCCAGTTACGCCTTACAATGGACCTCAACCACACACAAACTTCAATGCCTTCCAGCAACCCCTTCCCGGAGGAGGACCTCCCCCTGGGTTTGTTCCTAGTGGTTGGGGAGGTGGACCCCCTCCCGCTGCTTATAATACACCGTGGAATGCACCGACACCCGGCGGATCTGGCCCTGGCTGGGGCGGAGGTGGTGGTGGATGGGGTGGATGGGGTGGTCCGCCGATGGGTCCAACAACCCCATGGACTGGGGGAGGGGGCGGTGGGCCCCATCCTTGGGCTCAGCCGCCCGCTGCTCCAGTTGTCCCTCAGCCAACCGGGGGAGGTCCCGCGGCCGCCATGAGAGACAGGTCGAACGAAGGTCTCGATGTGGTGGATTTATTCGCAACTGGACCTCACTGTGGGTGTTCCGCAGCAGCGTTTTTCTGTGCATGCTAACAGTTCCCGCAGACGGACCCGTCCTAACTCCACTCCTTCTCCGCATCGTCGGCGCTCAGCTCAAGGTCAATCCCCTCCTGACTGTCCCAACTCAAGACCTCGACCAAGTTTACCTCAAATGGAACATGCTTTTCAACGCATCGCATTGCGTTCGTTCCGACGACAAACCTGACAAGTCGTGGTCGAGTGGTCGGGGTTCACCAGCAACGCACCCTCGTCTAACAGAGGTCAAGATCATCTCTCGTACGTTTCCCTGGAACATCACCGTCTACGCAGAGGACACAGCCGCTGGTGTCACTTGCGGAGAAATCATCGATAGGCTAGACGACTTCTTACACAAGAACCTGAAGAAGGAAGATGCCGAGCTTGACTCCGGAAGCCACAGAGTTGAACGTGACCACGCCTATTATCATAACCGCTCTACCGCCATCGGTGTTCCTGGCGGTCGCTTGGGGGAGGGACTGCGCAGGTTGGATTGGTTATGCAAGGATACGATGTTCGGAGGGCTTGAGGTGGACAACGGTTTCGCGAGAGAGTACCACGGCGGAGCGACGCCTCCAGCGATTCTGACACTTTTGTGCACAACGAGGTACCCACTCACCGAACAGGAGTTAGACGAACAGAACGCCAGGGAGAGGGACGAAGACGACAGGATCAGAGCTGCAGAGGAACGGGCCAGGGCAGCGGAAGCTCGGGCCGCAGAACTCGAGGAGAAAGAGATGAGGCGGATGAGGAAGGGGAAGACTCGTTCACGCTCGAGAGCAGGCAGTATCCACAGCAGGCATTCTGGAAGGACCAGTGCTAGGAGCCACGTTTCGAGGACCCCTTCGACGGAGGAGAACACAGATGACGATGACGAATGAACATGTTGTATTGGCTTTATTATGTGCTTTCGATTCTTGAAAATCTGTTTGTTCCGTTCACTGTTTTTGCGTAATACTATCCGGATAGGTACCTACCACAGCTCCAACGCGGATCGTTGGTTAAAATCGTCTGCGTTCTTACCACCGATCACGCCCCCGTTAAAGTTCGGAACTTAATTCTATACTACCACCATTCCCCGCTGGGTGGTTCAAGGTCGCTCATACTAAATGAAATTGTCCAACGCTCTGTCCCCTCTGGCGGATCTTCGTTATGCGATTGGAGCCTCATTATGGCCCACTATTCTGGATATTTATCATTCTCCTTCGCTTCTATTTCGTCCTACAGCATTATCCCAGGTCGTTATGGCCCATATATGGGTGCTATTTGGTAACCCCACGGATGAGGGTGGACGGCCGACCAAAGAAGCCTTGATCACTCCGAATGCTTACAGGGTTGTCTTGGATATCGGTGCTGGTGTGTCCAAATTAATTCCATAACTGAGCCCTGCATGCTAAGTAGCCTTTCTTTCTAGGCCATGGCCACGCGGTGGGGTACCTTGACCGAAACAAAGTCACGAAATATTTGGCGTTGGAACCGAATACCCGAATGCACCCACATATACGGGCTTCTGCTAACGGTGCAGGGCTTAACGAGGAAGATGGGACACTTGTTATTCTCTCCTGTGGTGCTGAGGATGTTCCGTCCATCCTCGAAGCTCTGGGGGCTACCCAACCACCGGTTGACACAATAGTGTCCGTCTTGACACTCTGTACCGTCCCCTCACCCGAACGCACGATACGGAATCTCGTCCGAGACGTCTTAAAACCCGGCGGCCAATTCCTCTTCTACGAGCACGTATTGAGCCCGCACCAAGATGTCGCTTGGTGGCAGCGAGCCTGGGCTCCAATATGGACTATACCATTTGGCGGGTGCAGGTTAGGCAGACCCATACATTATTGGGTAGATGGCGTGACCCTTGTGGAAGATAACGGTGTGGAAACGAGTGCTTGGAGTGAACGGAGATTGTGGGGGAAAGAGGGGGAGAGTGAAGAGAATATTTTTTGGCATCAAGTTGGAAAGTTTGTAAAACGGGCTTAATACATGGGACTACGACAAAGCAGACAATGTATGGAAACGACCGATGAACGTGAACACTAGATCTCCATCCTGCTCTGGGTGGGTCAAAACTAATCGAGGGAGGCAGAGAGCCTCAGGGTTCTCGATCTCCGACAACCTTCGTTAAGAA
>Ga0307512_10002921_pt1 | contig 20663 bp, 14 predicted proteins | sample 14_EM_MG_FD_200267 | JGI IMG/M metagenome (GOLD analysis project Ga0307512, IMG submission 200267) | Populus trichocarpa ectomycorrhiza microbial communities from riparian zone in the Pacific Northwest, United States - 14_EM | ecosystem: Host-associated > Plants > Roots > Unclassified | place... | reverse complement strand
TATATACAGGTTGAAGATATACCCACTCATCCAGACTTTTCTTTATCAACCATCCATTCTTCAATACTCTGAATATTACAATGGACAATCCAGGCTCCGCATCTATTTATATCTCTTACAGCGCGCTTTCAGAGCCATTTTCAATTTCATCTAAATATATTTTGTAACCGCCCGTTGTCGGCCGTCCGTCCCCGTCCACATTCAAAAAGACGGCACCGTCTCCGTCTGGCCCCGTCCTTAGTGATCCCGGACGGAAGGGACGGCTGATTTCACTGATGCCTGCAGGTTCTTCAGGTACCTGCCGGCAACGAATACTCACTGGAGCGGAAACTCGCTTTGAGAGCTATGATGTTATTACTACCTACAGATCATGATGTCTGCTCATCTGTTGAAAGAAGCAGAATAACGAGTTTTATACGAGCTCAATTTCATCGCATAGGCACCAGGTGTCTGTAAGCACCGCCAGGGCCTAGCAAGTCATAGCGGTTTTACAGGTGCCTAGCTGTATCTCCCAATTCATGCAGCCCCTAGCGGTGCCAGTACCTAGCAGTGCCTATATATCTAACAGCTTAGCATTTGTTAGACCGGGCCTGTCTAGGTATTGAACAGTTAAGACCGGGCCGCTTGGGAACACTGCACCTGCCATCTTTAATAAGTCGCTGATAGTCCGTAATGGAAGACGCTCGGAGTCTTCGCGTTCATCTTGACATTCCACAAGTCGGAATATTCATCACTCTCTTCTCCATCGCTGTCATCAGCTCGGTTGCCTCTGCGAGATGTTGAACTATTTCATAAACATTCCATGGTGTTTGCAGAGCATGGACGTCTAGCATTACTCAACCCTTTTGTGCTACTTAAGATGTTTGGCGTTCATGTAAGCTGAAGCGCCCTCCGAGTCTCACCACAGTACTACCAAAGCCATCAATTCTAAATGAGACTAGGATGCCACTGGAATCTCAATCCTCAAGGCACAATCCGGAAGGAGGCCAAATTATTTTAAACCTGAGGCCGATACGAAACTGAGGAAATACTTTGCCATGTTCGAGCGCGTGCATAAGCTAGATCCCCTTGCTCAAGTCATCCGAACGGCATTCAATATTGCGAGGCTCGTGTACACCGTGCACCAGCGGATCATCACAAAGGTATGCTAGAAATATGACATGAGAGGCTTCTCTGACGAGAATAGGATCAGTATGAAAACCTCCCGTATATGCTTGCGGGTACAAGAATGAACCTCCAGGCGGTCTTCAAAAGTACGGAAAACTATACCAATCGGACATCCGTGCCCAACGTACACATTGCAGTGCACTATATCCAAGATATAAATCTCTATGGCACTGCGAAGAATGTCCTGTCTGCCGAAGGAGAACAGAAGCACAAGGTCGCGAAAATTCATGCTCCTCATACCAATGGCCGAGAAACGGTTCTTCAGCTTACAAAATCGGTTAATTCGTCACAGACCATGCGGTTTATCTTTGACGGCACATTTCCTGACCATCCATTCACGATACAGTTGAACAAAGTTGTTACAATGTGTCCCATGCTTCGTGAGCGCTTCCTGGGCGTGTCTACAAGTGCAGAGGATCCAAGTACACACAAGGAGCCATCCAATGCAGTTGACTCTAGCGGGACGCCCTTCGAATTAATCAGAGTCGGTAATCATCTGAAATACATCAAACAGGAACATAAAGAGGCCGACATTCCGCATGTTATACAGGCTTACCATAGCGAGTACGGTACCAGCTTGAGTGCCGGAATGAAGTTCCAGTGTCTTTATTGGGCGAAAATCACAGCTCGGTTCAATGATGATGGCCATACTCGGAGAGTCAGCCTTCGTGTCTCGTCATTTGTACGACGAGCAGAGTCCTTCTATCAGATTGACAAAATCATCACGTTGCGGATGGGAACTCAAACACGATGTTTTCTCATATGTACACCATTGATAAGAGAGGCTTCTAAGGAGTACTGTGATGCACCGTACGCGGTATATAAACGGGCTGATGGAGCGGTATGCTTTGGGCTCAAGACGATTAAAGCGGAGAATCTTCACTTTGTGGAGAAGTCACTGGGCAGCTGGTGGTGGAACCCGTACATCATCTATTTCACGTAGTCCTTCAAACTAATAGAAGTTGGTATGTCCTCATATATACCTCCATTGTAGATGATTCTTAGCCGAAGTTAAATTTTGAGTATGAAGCTCAACGCGGAGACTGACGAGCATTTCGCGTTACACAAACAGCACGACTGAATCCAGCACATTTCTACGATTCCATAGGCACCGCAACCATCCAAATCGGAGCAGATTCCATAGACTTACACATCTAACCTGTTTACTCTGGAATATGTTCATTATGCCAAAAGCTCCTATTCTTTCACCGGTCAAGATGGCTCAACGATATAGCACTGTGATTACAGTACATATATCATCAAAAGAGCCTACAGGCCATGATGAACCCTTGGGTGGATAATATGAGTGCAAAGAAGTACTTTGGGCCCGATTTGACCATACGTTTTGCTGACATAATCAAGCGCTAAGCCATTAATGGCAAATTAAAGCCAAAACTACCCAATTTAGCCAAAACCCTTAAGGTCCGCGGTTCAAATCCCGCCCGAAGCAGCCACGGAAAAAGTAAAATCAACGTAAGATCTAAATTTAGCCACCTAAAGCAGCCGTACAATTTCCGGAGTGAAGTATTCTCAACTCAGGGCTCTGGTAGCTATAGAGAAGCTCCGCCAAATGCATGTAGATACGGAGAGAATGCAGTATGCATATAAATTTAACTTCAATGTGAGATGCATGCCACAGGCATAACGTACTCGACAGAATGTAGCATTGATAAAACTCTACAATTGAAGTGCATACTACATTGCTGGAAGATTTAGGAGAATAGACATTTGCAAGATTGAAGCATTTGTGCAAATGCTTCATTCGTCAAATTGTGGTAGTCATCTGCGATTTGTAAAATCTTGGTAGTAATGCTACACGAATAAACGGGGGCTTTTTGACATAGTATATAGTAGCTGCCAGCCCAACCCGAAGCCACGTACTCTACAAAAACTCGGCCCAACAGCAGTACGTTTTTCGCACAAGACAGTCTTACCCCGGTATGCACGTCAGCTGCGAATCCTTGGCCTGTGGCAGCCAGTGGCCTACTGTTCGCCATCGTGCTGTCTCCTAACCTCTATCTCCGTTCATTGTCTCAGCCAAATGCAGATCTCACCTAGTATTGTCTCAAACGCACTCAACCGCTGCACCTCGGGATCAACGAATATCTTCATCTTCAGGCATCACAAACCCAGCGGCTACCGTTTCCTATGTTCCACCTTGCAGTTCTTGTTTATACCTTGTGCTGATGTTACATCAAATAATGGCGATGTCAGCTCTTAGCCTCTTCCACAGATTCCTGGCTATCACTGAAAACTCGCCCCATGACGCATTTGCGCACTAGTTCCAGTTCTATGACGCTTGGAACGATGTGGGAGAAGAACTGTTGGTACGTCATAACGGCTGGTGGTGATTCAGAGTACGTTTTCACTCTCTGGTACAGCAGGTTTAGTTAACTAGCCACTTGATTTCTGGGGGTTTTAGAGATAAGTAACAAATAGTGGGGGAGGATATTTCGAGCAGGAGTGAGTTGAGTAGAGATAGTGGAGTTTAGAGTTACCAGATGTGCATACATTGGTAAATATGTGTAGTGTAGCGTTCAGAAATACCCTCATCGCACTAAAATCATACTTCCAGGTTAGGTATGGCCTGAACCGAAGCACACCGGAGGAATGTTTGATCTTTGAAGGCATAAGATCTTCGAAGACGCTGGATCATTCAGGAGACAGGGGGGCTAAAGACTGGTACACACATGAGGCCATTATCAGACAGTACAGTCACAGAAGAAATGAATCGTGTGTTGGAGACAGCGTTCTATCGGGATGGGTGATTAGGCCAACAGAAACTTCGCCGATCTGCGCAAACATATCTAGACTGCAGGGTTTTCGCAGTATTTCGTCGGAGAGAGTCCTCTCTCCAATATCATTCCCTTTGTCTTTCTCTATCCTCTGATATATTCAACAGGTTATATATGACCTCTCATTCGCTGCAACATCGTATGTTACAATAGTGAGAGAGAAGCTTAGTTTCTTAATGAATAGAGACTATCTACGTGGAAGCTTGTATGCTCTTATATCAGCATTCGGAGTATGCCTTGTACGCATGCATGCGCACTCAGCTGGCATCTCCAGTTGAGTTCGGAATGACCATCATCATCATGAGATCATGATCTCCATTAGCCTAGCTGAAGCCCATAAGCCGTACAGTGGAGGCGATCCATATACGCAACATCGTACGATGTCAGATGATGAGTGATATGATGTGTAAACGACTCCGACATCTCGGGCAGACGTTCCGAGTCTTCATCAGCTATCCCGTTATCTTTGGAACCCTCTCGTAGATCCATCACGCTTGATGGCGGAAGTCTTGCAGCTTTTAGGGGATCAAGAATGCGTCAACATCCATCTCTGCAGCATTAGTTATACCTATAAGCTCGGCACCACCGCGTTAGGGTAGAGCTACTGCTGCACAAAAGTAGTATTCGGGTTGCTGTTCTGAACCATTCGTGGAATCACTCCATTCATGGACGGGTAGTACCTCCATGGGCAGGGCGGTTCCACAATGGTACCACCATTCGTGGGCCCATGAATGGATCAAGTAAAAATAAGTTATGCAAATTAAATTCGCACCACCAAGAGGACTATTGAGAGCCAGCAATTTAATTACTGGTAAAGTTAGCAGAGTAAAATAATTACAGATAAAGTCAGTAAAATAGCAAAGCAAAGCCAACTGACTTGTAAAACAAGATATATAGAAGCGAAGCAAACTGACTGGTAAAAGAAATATATGGCGGCGAGCGATACATATAGGCTTATAAGAAAAGAGATATGTAGAAGTGAAGTGAAGCCAATCAATGGAATTGTGAAAGAAATATCCAATAGTACTTATTTTATAAGTGAAGCTATTTTTAATTTGAATACTTTATTTTCACCTGTCCCATTCATGGGTCCATGAATGGTGGTATCATTCGTAGAACCGCGCTGTCCATGGATGGTACTGCCCGTCTATGGATGGGCGGCTACCACGAATGGGTCACAACATTGCCATCACTCGCCGCGCTGTGTCTGGGCATGGATGGCGCTTTCATCTACTCACTCTATGACTGGAGTCGATAGTAATCTTCGACGGTCAGCGATCTGGATGCGGGAAAGAGTTTCTTCTAGCAACGGTAAAAATCAACGCTTTTCGCAGCTTTTGAATTCATTGTACAAGCAATATTTATACAGCTTTCGGTAGTTCTTCAGACTGCTGGCTACAAGGCGCAGGAAGGCCTGTAGGATGAAGTGGTCGTTTTACAGAGGTTATATTTACAAGTGGCTACATACAACGGTACTGTTGAACACGGGCGGAGGCCAATTTTGCGTTCAATTAATGATCATACACCTCTGAGTCCAGCACTCCATTCACTCGTCTTGCTATGTATGTTAAAGAAAGCTATGGATTGGGTCTTAAGGCAATGTGTTCTTCCGATTCATCCCTATCGAACTACGCCTCAAACCGCGTAGTTTTTTGAAACCATACAGCTAGTAGACAAAAGTATTAGTGATCCATGCACGCCCCACAGGTTATTATGATGGGAGAAAACAAAAGCACATTATTCGCTTTTAGAGGCACCGAGTAGAGCATATGTACTTCTTTTCTAGTTTTGTGGGTATAATATTGGCCTGTAATAATTTGTTTATCAACTGTGTTGTTTGCTTAAATGGCCATTGCAAATGTATCTTTATAACCAGTATTCAATTTGAGTAGCCAAAATAGCGGCGTAACTGATGTGATTCAATTGAATTAGGCTTTCCAAGTTGAAGCGATATTGCCCCCCTAACTCAAACTATATTATACGTTTTGTTCCCCGTCACTTCATTATATCTCCACCTGGTGAAACAGCATCCACCACCAGATTATTCTACGTAACTCCAACTCCAATCAGTATATCTTCCGGCAGTTTCCCCCGCACACCTTTCCAGAAGTCTAAGATGTCGTCGATTCTCATGGCGCTTTGGCATTGTGAGGAATGCCACGCTAGAAACGATGCAAAATTTGATTGTTGCCAGGTTTGCTGTGCTCCTATTAAATCGTATGACATTCTTCATCCGTCGGGTTGTTGGTTTGTGCTGATGAGTGTTTAGAGAGTATCTGGGATATCCTGCAATCCGTTGCTGTATTTGCTTGGCCATTCATAGGAACCCTAGGAAGTGCTCTGTTTGTAAACAGATTTATAATGGGTGTGGGAGATGTATTAGGCTATGAATGTTTTCTGTTAGGATCTTGGTAAAGTGTATAGGAAGATATGTAGTTTAATTAGAGGCGTTCAATTTGATGGAGCGTTTTATGCATGTTCCAGTAGCATCCTTCTGCAATCTGTGGTAGATGTATGAGAATGTGAAGGTTTCAGCACCAGATGTTTCCTTGTTATTTCTGCACTGAAGTTGAACGGGAGGAGTACCATACACTATGAATTCCCTTCTGAGGGCAAATAACTGTTATCGTCTTGAGCTGACGGCGACAGTACAAGTTATACCAACTCTCACCAAATATATATATATCTCTTCCCCAAGTACCACGGCGTACTATATTTTTCTGAATCCTCAAATATCAACCCACAGTCTTTTCTGTACACGAAATAGGTTGCACTCACCATCCGTATCATTCGTTGCACCCATCATCGTACTTAACAAATGCCACCCGTAGCCCGTTGGACTTGCCGATGGTGCAACACATCAAACGAGCTGCCAATCGATTGCTGCCAAAACTGTTTGGAACCACTGCGACCGTGAGATCTCCCTCTCCAGTACTGCATGATTGAATAATTTTAACGCCCAACAGCCATCAGGGCAATAATAAAGTCCGCAAGTGTTGTAAATGTGGCATTAAACATCGAGGATTGACGAGGTGCACCGTGTGTAGACATACACACACGAGCTGCGGATATTGTGAGACGGTTAGATTTACGGATTTGGAGCTAAGGTAGGGGCTGGTTGGAAGGTGGTGCGGCCGAGAGGTTCCCAAATGGAGGGACGGAAAGAAGGTGAGATGGATAGTTTCTCAACTCCGATTAAGACAATGAATCGTTGCTTCAGGTGAATGATCCGGGGCGGCGTCCTTGTGGTGAGTTTTGTACGCATAGTAGCAATCGTAGCTGTACGCAAGGGAGAAACCTGAATGCCGTTCTCATTAGCTTCAAGACAGATATCGACCAGTCTCCGCCCAAATTAGGGGATCAAACATCGGTTGTTATTAACGAGTGATCGGGAATACCAAAGCGTGCGAGAACGGTAAATGTGTATCAAGTGACTGTGAACAGTAGTATGGAAGTATCTGTATCGTTGACACACAAGATCGAGGTTACAGCGTCTGACCACAGGAGGTTCTTGGTGCCACTAAGTGCCTTAGTACGATTGACAACGTAAAATTCGCGCCTTATGGCCCTCCATGGTTACTACTAGTACAAAAAATGCCCAGATAGCGTAGTGGTCGCTTGCTCCCACTCCCTGCCGTAAGTACCGGGTCTGCAGGGGGCCCATGGGTTCGATCCTAGGGGAGGGCATTTCTCATGTACTGCCAGGCGCTGTGAGTTTTTGCCACCCCGCACAAAGTCGTCTTTTTGCATAGTACTATGTTTTAGATGTTGTGTTATTTACAGGATCGACTAAGAGTAACCTAAATATAAAGGGTTTGGCCTCAATGATATATCTCTCCATGTTCACTTTCTAGTTCGTATGGATTGATACGGGGTGAACTAAGACCGTAGACACTCCCGTTTTTTGATCCGCGTACAACAGCGCGGATGAAAGAATTCAATTGCTTCACAAGTGTAGTTTATACTCATGGTCTCGGCTAGTTCATTCATATCTTTATCTGGTTAACTAAATATATTCTTTGCTATTTGAGGCCTGGCGTTTGTTACAATGAATCATTATGGACGCCGTAGGCGGCGTTCAATAAATATTACACGCTAGGTCGCAATAAAACCCCTCGCAAGATGCTATAACGACCTGACCATGCTTGGTACACTGCGCACATACCTAGAACAACCCAACGCTCCCCCAAACTAATATGATAGCAAACAATGGGTCCATATCAACACTGAATCATCGTAACTAATTCCAGCCGAACAACCATGGGGCATCCTTCCACTACTTAATACAACAGGCACGTAGCCCACGTGTCGATCTGCACATAACATCCGTCCGCAACGAGATCAAACACCGTGCTGAGAGTCCGGGTTCGTGTAACCAGCTGGCCCCCCTCTTTTCACCGGTATATCGGTAGGATGCCGTCCCCTTTCCACCAGTATATCAAACTTCTTACAACTCGTACACGTCCTGTGAGCATGTCTACAAAATCCGCACTCCAATGTCTTCCGGTGGAACTTCTTGCACACACAGCATTTTATTAGTGTGTTGAAGTCATCCTCACTGTCAATAACACGGTTAGTATGTACCAGGTAGGGGAGCTGGGGGTGAGAGCGAACAGAAAGAGAGGTACGAAGCACCCTTGACAGCAGTCCAACAACAGGAGGTTGATGTTCGAGCAGTAGATGCAGCTCCAAGTTTGGGAAGTTGTGTTAGCCATTGAGGATAGATTGCGAGGTAGTAATGGTTAAAGTGTGGGGTGCAGTGCGCAACGGAGAATATGACACGGAGTGTTGGTGTTGTTGATTTATTTTCGTCGGACCCTTCTTTAGCTGATGAAGGTACGTACGTCATTGTATATTTCACACATGTTTGCCCCACGCAAAGCAGCAACGTGACCCAAGACTTTCCGATCGCCCTTTGTTCGAGTCAGTACCCGGTCTTCCTTCATTTGACCTGGTCTTAGCACCTCTTTGACGCTATGATCCCACTTCCGTCTGATTTAATTTACCTGTTTCCAATACTTCTTTCACCTTGCCTGCACCATTTTCTTCCCCACCCCAAATTATACCGCTTGCAATAAGCCGTCACGGAACTTCAATGTATTGTCAGCCCTTCCCTGTTCCTCTGTCGCTCTCAGTCTGGCTATTGTGTAACGGTGCAAGTCAATATGCCCGTCACAATTGAAATCGACCGTTCTGGACGAACCATACTTCACCCGAATGATTTAGCTGGCAGGAACTTTAGTTTACCGTGTCAACTAACGACTAGGATTGAAATGATACAATACTACTCCGTTGGCAGTTCACCATCGTTTGAACTGCCGCCTTCGACGGCGTCTTGAGCGTATTTGATCACCCTAGGCACTTCGGCTTTCTACAAAATGCAGGATCAAGTGACTCAACTAGTGGAGAGGATTGCTGCCTCCGAAATCCGACACACAAAGGAGATCGAGGCCCTTCAGGCCGAGGTCATGACCCTCAAAAGCACTGCAAAGTTGACATTGGTCTCATGACCTATTGAGATTACAACCTTTATTGTGTAGCTCCTCCAGCGGTTGGGTTGCAATGGGAAACGCGGCAGATATCTGGAGAACAGGTGCTTGGGCCTGGCAAACATGATTAAGATGAGCCATGATACTCTGAAGGCCGCATTGTGGTGAGCATCGTCACACTTGGAGACTTTTCAAGTGTAAACACTAAGCCAATCTACGGTTGCAGGCCGGTGGTACAAGAAAGGGGTTCCACCGACTCTTCCTTTTACACCAGTGTTCGGTTATCAACCTGCTCCCCATCGGCAGGTTCTCGCAGAACTCTTCAGCATCATTTCCAGGCTACTCCTTTGCGATATATCACCATGATTCGAATAGGAAATGTCCTATAAAGAAACTACTTGTACAAGAGTGGTGTCTCAATGAGGGGTAACAGTAAAATACGATCTACGGTGAAGAAAATTGGACCAAGCAACGCCATAAAAGTTGGCAATGAATACGTGATGTAGCCATGTAGTGATGTATCGGAGGAAAAATCATGATTTGAAAGATTTGTTAGAAGGGCTACTTCATATCAGGATACATTTGGTCAGGTTGCGGTGGTTTAACCCCGTTAGTTGAAACGTTTGTCTTCCTCTCACACAACCTCCATTTCGGGAATTGTATATGCTAATCTCCAGCCTTGCACAATTGAGTTGCAAACTGAAAGGAAAATTTTCCGCTCCGCTATGCTTACACGATCTCCTATCAACCCACTCACGGCGGTGCCTCATCGTTGCCATTATTAATCCACACTTTATGAGCTATCGTCCAAGGTGTTTTAGTAAACTATGGTAAGCAATATATTGGAATTTAGAGTGTATCTAGTTCCCCTGGTCTGGCGCTGGCTTTGAAATACCCTGACCGCAACTGGACTACATGATGGGGCCCTGAAATACGAACGGGCGGACGGACAGCTTCCATCCCTGGTCTATTCAACTCAAACTCAATTGGGTTGTACCACGGATTACTGTGGCTATACAAGTGTGTGTAAACTAGATGTAACTGAAGAAAAACAATAAACCCGACGTTATCGAAACGTGGCTCTAGCAGGTTGGGCATTCAATCAAAGGGAGGCGAAGTTTAGGTGCGAGGGATAAACAGTAACTACAATGGATCATGCAAGCTGGTAACGAGAGCTGTGAGTGAGTTTTGTTCTCACCAGCCGAATACTGTACCGGCCACCGAGGTTCGGACGTCAGCAGTCAGCACAGGGCGGTGTTTGCCCAGCTGTTTTTATGCCTCTATCAGCGTCAGCAAGCCAGTATCCAAGCAGTAAAAGTTGTCAGCGCTCTCAAGTTTAATTCTGTACTATACTCTACATTTAAAGCTAGTCCATATTGGGGGTATTTTCCCGCTGGGTCCACTCTTTACCCCACCCGTTCTTCCTGCACTTCTTTTGACATTCCACGGATTGAGATCGTTTTTACCATTGTCATAACCCTGTCCATCTCTTCCGAAGCTGTCAGCACTGGCTGTCCAAAACGAAATTACCTGTCAGCAACAGACAGTGGCCGGTACAGTAAGTGATTATGCTGAGGTCACGTGACTACCACTTGTTCCTCGTTTCGCCACTTACACCCCAGCCGCATCAGGGGTTTGGTGATGCCAAGGACACAATTTTCTTCCTTCCTTACCGCTTTTCGAAACCAATAAAGGAAACAAATAAAGCTACGGCTCCCATCCCCTCATCCCCTAAACTTCGTTCTCATCACCCCCATTATAAATCCCAAGCACAGCGGTAGTCGCCAGTACTTACTCACTCTCAAATTCCAGCTAAGCTCCACCCAATCCTACATCCAGCAGTTAACCATCCCAGAAAATTCGGCAGCTGTCACGAGGTTCACACACCAAACCGTTGATGTCGATTGATAATCAGGTTCGTCCAATGAATATAGTTTAATTGCTCATCAATTTTCACCTTAGAGCGCTAGCCTCAATTCCTAGAACGATCCGTTTAACCCTTCATATATTTACAGAAGCAGAAAACATCCAGAAAGACCTAGATCTTCTCGTTGGTGCGCGACTCACCTTCGAGATGGACCCGCAAATATTCAACGCCCATCGATGTGTACACGTCATATGTTACCAACTTGGAAGAAGCTACAACGATATTTTTCACATTCTACAGCCTTTTGGAGAGGTGAAGGACTTATGGATGCTCGATGCTGGACGACGATGCATCGCCGAGTTCGCTACGGAAGACCAAGCAAGATACTGTGTCGACAATTTCGTGGCAGGAGAGCACTACCGTGTTCGGCCAGCTTCCGCCCAAGATTGGGGCAATGAGCCTCGTCCGCAGCGCAGTCCGTGGCAACTTTTAAAAAAGTCGAGGTATTGGTACATCAACAACATTAAATCGCTATGAATGGGATTGACACGATGCAGGAATCGGAAAATCAACCGATTTAGCAAGAAGCTGAATTGCACCTCCTATCTACCACCCCAATATATCACCATGCCAGTGACACCAAGCACGTGTTCCAATAACGGACAGTCATCAGTGAATAGAATCTCTATCGATACGAATCACAGGGAAAATAAAGAACCGGATTATCCTTCAAGAACAGTATTTGTTTGGCCTCTTGATATCGGTACAACCCGCGACCGGGCCCGTCATATACTATCAAAATACGGCCATGTTATTGCTATCCGAAGTTTCGGCTTTGGCGATAGATGTGCAGTTGAATTTTTGGATCAACGTCACGCAGCCGCATGTATCGATAATCTCTCACGGTGCCACCCCAAGCTGAAGGCTAAGTGGACAGTCAATGGCCAGGCACGGGGTCAGGACAGGGATCTCTGGTCATTTCAGTTGAGTCGATCTTTTCTTGATCTTGATGTATGCTAACCACAATAGACGGCCATCACAACCGCCATTGAAAACGGAAGACCAAGATTATGCTGATATCACCAGAAGCGTCACCTTAAAGGACCACGAGGAATGTGTGAATAACTACATCCCTGAACATTGGCCTGATTGCAATACAGATTTGAGAATAGCATTTGCTGATCCTTCTTGTGAACTTCCGTCATCTATTGGAGGAGTTCAGGAACTCGAAACTTATTTGACAGCACTTCAAACCACACTTTATCAAGGCAAAACTCCCCGCGAGAGAATGAAAGAAAGCAACCAAACTCGAATTGAAACTTTGGATGCTGAAGTCCAATCGCTGAAAGTTGAGAACCAAAAATTGATAACAAAATGTTCAGAGCTCCAGAAATCTGCGGCAGAATCAAACAAAGAGATCAAAAGACTGCAACAACTGGCTAATGCGAACGAACGTTTGGTGAAAGAGCGTTTAGAGCTCGAACGATGTGCAGCGGAGTCAAACAAGACGATAAGAAAACTACGGCAGCTTGTTAATGATAATATGTGTGAGCGGATGGAAATGTTAGCTCATATGACAGAGGAAGTCAATAGGTTGGTTGGCAATGAATAGTAACCCGAGCAGGTTCCTGGAAGCTACCTACACGCAAACACAACCTCCTAGCGCTCGCTAAATGGGAACACATGTCGTCCGCCATTCTTGTTAAATTTTATCACTTCTCGATAACTTCTTTCTTGTCTATAATAACCGGGCTGTGTTTATGTCCGGGGTTTCAATCATTGCCCAATGTACAACAGATTCCTGGATTGTGATGGAATGGAATTTGCTTACGGTTGAAAGACTCCCAGCAAAGAGTAGTTAATGTCCTCGCGTCGTTTCTCTCCGTGTCTAAGTTATGAACCGGTTCATCGAAATCTAGTTCGAGGATCACGGAATATTGAGATCTTCAACTGGTTACATGCAGTTGAGCCACCATTTCTTCTGTGCTCGATATCCAAGAGAGGTGGTACTTTCAGATTAAGAGGTTCCTTTTTCATACTAATAAATATGCTAAGTATACGTTACTGATAGATGTATTTAGTCCTAATTCACAATCTTCCAACGCTGTTCCTTAAAAACAGATATTCAACTACATATATCTTCACAGCATATAAGAATATTTCTTCTCGGTCACTATTTCTGCTAGCGCTTTTTCCATGTGCTCGTCGTATTTAGAAATTGTTCCCGACAAAAACAGTAGTATATGGAGGAAGGCCTACCTGATTCAGTCGGTATTCAAAACATTAGGAGAGGATAATTGAAAATGGTCGATATCAGATATAATAATGCATATACTAGCAGTACTAGTAGGTCTTATTTATACCTGCTACTCCCCACAACAACTACAAACCTTTCCATCTAAAAAAAGCCCTTGTAGAATCGAACCTAAATTCAAGCTCTAAACCGCTCTGTTTCGTTACCTGTTCCTCCTTCTTCTCCAATTCCCAAAACTTAATCGTTTTCTTTGCGTAATGGCGGCAGGGTACGCGGGATATCTGTATCTAAATCAAGCCGTGCGTAACATATACCCACAATGACCCAGAGTTGCTAACAAAACGGGAGGTCAAATTCGGGTCCTGCTTGGTTATAATCACATAATACTCTGCTTTTGATTGTCCGCCAGTTGTAGTCCTGCAATCACAAGTGGGATCCGGCAGGGTTATGGCGAGTCGGTAACTAAAGGACTAATAAGCAGGCAAAAATACCCTTAGATACATGCCATTCCCATGAAGGAAACAATACGCACTGGAGTTATTACTTTAAAACCTCGATCATAGATAATACTCTAAGTCGCATGCTCCATTCGCGCCTTGTGTCCCAAAACTTGCTAAATACTAAATCATTGCAATCCTTCATTGAATCACCTTCCGTAATCCACACACAGGCGATCAAGTACACCCTCTCGCTATTTATCTGTCTTCCTTAGCATAATGTTCAGTTTCTCCTCGTCAGTATCTGGAGGGGTTGCTTTGCGTATCTGAAAACCGACAGTGTTCTCGGAGTAGCGTTTCCGCCTTCCGTTTCATGTTGCAAAAAATATCCCCGGATACAAGCGAAAGGCGATTAAAAAACGATAGTAATCCTGTAGGATCATGACAGGGTTCCTAAGCGGCCCGGCCCGGTTAGCCTGCATGAAGCCGGGCCTCTAGAATTGAAGCCGGCCAGCCGCTTAGGTCATGGTAGTCTTCTCAAACTTGGGCATGGAGAACAACCAATTAATGTAGACACGGCCATGATATCCCTTGGCGACAAATGATACAGGATCAGTTGACTCCGGCAGATAAAGCTGTGCTATATCAGTCAACAGAATAGTTAATATTTTGAAGATGAGGCGGCTACTATTGAAGGTACCTATTATTCGTATTGGTCATTTATCTTCATAGAATCTAGTCTTTGAAATGACTTAAAGAAACTATCGCAGGATCAGCAAACATTTTCGCTAACACCAATCATACCGCCATGAGGAATCACTTCCCGGTGTGTACAGTAGAATATTGATAACTTAACCCTGGCACGACGAACGTAGACTGGAACGTTTCACGCGAACGTTCGTTCGAAACCGTGAGTAAAATCTGGTCATAAGTATGGTGCCTGCGCTCAAAATCCAGCGGCTTCTTTTAGCCTCCGGCAAACAGCTTGCGAGCGACGTGAAAATCTGGGAACGAAAGCATGTGATGCCTCGACAAACTTTAAAATTCAGACTTTGTCCACGGCCACGGAGTATTTGGCGGAAAATGCTAACATGGCCAATTGGCAGGTGAGGTTTTAGAGCTAGGTAACCGCAGCTCTAACTATAAGACCTCTTAGATCTCTAGCGATAATCTTATCGCTTCCTCCTATATATACTCTCACTCGGATCCTTATGTGCAACTATTGCATTTATAGATCGCCAACCTTTGTAAGGCTTATAGGCTTCAGCTGGGCTGATGGAGGTCATTTGGGAGCCAACGGGATATGGACAGTTGAGTGTGCATGCATGAGTACAAGGCATACACCAACTACTGTATACATGAGCATACAAACTCCCTTGATAGATACAACAATCACCACTTTCGGCAACTGTTATTGCTATATAGAGGGGAGAACTATGTGCATAAGCTATAGTACGGAGAAGAGAGAAGGAGACAGACTTGAGATATATACAAGGGAGTTGTATACTTTATGCCCTACCAGGTGCCCTACCATTAGCGGAGCTGATGGTCAGCTCAGTTCGGTCTATATATGTATGTACTCGATTACCATCTAATGCTGTACGGGACCGTATACACCGCTACCAGCCTCTACAATACCTCATGAAAAGAATCATTGAAATCTATGCAAAAGCCGAGTCTCTTAGAAAAGTATCTAAACATTCATAACATCGTCATGATAACTATAACCCAGTCACAACCTCGTTAATGTCTACTCGCGTTCAGGAGTTTCTAAGAGCAGAATATTCAATAATCTTTTGTCTCGTACCACACGTTACCCGCCCTTTGTGAACCCTCAACCCTAATTCGCTTTGCTCAGTTAAGATTCTCGTCAGAGCTAACCGATTTTACGGCAGAGGTACGAGGCTCACATCACGTGACTCTGAGAATCTGGTGCAAAACAAAATAATCTTATTGAACGAAAATGTGTTTTTTCATGATGTATTCTCTGGAATTGTTAGCACCTTCCGAGATCCAGCTGGCCTTGTTGGAATTTTAGCCAATTCGGGCAATTATGGGTGGAATCAATCGCACTCAACCAGAGAATCTTAGCTTATCTCGCACCAGATGTTTACCCGGCCTTGACTAAACCCTCAACCCTATATCGCTGTCTGGGTTGAGAATTTAGCCGATCGCAAACGGGTTGAGCGCGCGATTTAGGAGGTGAGGCTCAAAATCACGTACGACCCACTTTTAGTCTAGTGCGAGACAAAATCTCAGCGCAATCTTTTAAAGGTAGAGTGTTTTACGTTGTTCAGCTGGTGAAAAATAATTGTGGTGCCCTTCCCTTGCTGTTCTCCCCACGGTCCCCACCAAGCATATGCAATGTTCATTCGTCTTGAATGGTATCTTTAATGTCGCACGATATATAAACCCAAGTACATGTCGCCTTCCCAAAACCCATCCCGCGGCGAAATGAACCCGTTACCTCCCAATACCAATCGAGTTCCAACATGAATACCGACACCCCCAGTCTCCACCCAGGCTACCTCTCCGATCGACGTCGATTATCACCTGCTCCAGACAGCAACCCCAAATACGTTGTCTGTTGCAACTGCAACGCCGCGACTCCATGGACCTTCCCGTTCCCTCGGTATTGCACGAGATGTAGCCACCGAGTGCAGAAATGTTATCGCTCGTTTCAGCTAGCTGTGGGTATTCGGTGCGGGTGGCATGGGTCTTGTTGTGTTTCTTCGAGAGTTTGTTGAGTTGCCATAAATGATGGCATGAGCTGCAACAGGGGTTACAGGTTGTGTTGAAGTTCTGAAGATGCGATTGAGAATCATTATGACATCCATTGAAAAGGAAGCCAATTGAGCACCCGAAGTTGTCTGTCTATATCTTGATTTTTTTTCTTCTTCATTCTTTATGTACCATACTCTATGCACACGCACGCAGTTCTGCCGTTATTGCAATATCTTGCCAGAAAGTGATGAGCAGTGATTGATTATGATCCGAGCTTGTACACAGCTTGTGCCAACCGTTTCGTACATGAATTGACAGAATATCTCCGCAGGTCTCACATTTAACTTCCCGGACGGTAAGATAGTGAAACCACCGGGACACAGGATTGATAAGATTAGGGTAATCTTGATTCATGATGGCTGAACTGTAAGTGCAATCAACAGTCCACCGCTCTACATCAATCAGCATGCATACTAACTCTACTAGCTACAGTAGAGATCCGCTATCTACGAAGCTCTATTCTTATCAATCCTCTATCTCGGTGGTTTCTCCATCTCTCTATCTAGCACTTTACGCTGAAGCTCATAGCTCCGCTCCAACACCACCACACCACCAGCCAACCTTCCAACTCATCATTTCCAACTCATCACCGCGCGACCTTAAGCATGCGTGCCCACGCAATCGAGGCACGCAATCGAGGCCGTACCTCAGCCCGCGCAACCGACACCACGGAAAATCTCGGCACTGCTACAGCCCCCCATTCGGTCGCATACGATTTCGGCACTCTCAATGCCGCCTATCCGTCCATGCAAGACCACTACGACCATATCCGCAACCGCCACATTCAGTACAGCGCCCCTCATTATTACCTCCGTTGGTTCCAACCCTCCAACCCGATTCAATCCCGGCTACTTCCGCCGACCCTGACAATCGACGCGGCAGCACCAAAGCCCAACAACCGCCGAATACCCCGGCCCTCTCTCTTCCACTCATTCAACATCGCAAAATCTGGACGCTATCCCTGCCACTGATCTGTCCAGCCAAGAAGACAGCCATCAGTGCAGCGCCACCAACTCCTACTACCATCGCTTTCAACCCCGGCTCCTTCCGCTGATCCGGTTCATCAATCCTTAAGGCGGCCGCCCGCAAAATTTCGGCTACTACTACCACCGTATCTTGGCGGAGAACAGTTGTGTGTGGGGTGTTTACAGAAATAGTGGTTCTAAATGTTTGTTTTTCATTACAATTACCTAGGCACTCGGGATTTAAATTTATATCGCGTTCGTTTTATCTGTCCTTTCTTTGTCTTGCAGTTCACTTCCAGTAGTGCAGTCGATATGTTCACCCTCGAATTCCTCTTCTTGGCTTATGGACTAGTCAGAAGCAAAGGGACCCAGTAACAACCCAGCGGGACAACGGTACGTCAGCGTACTATTGCTTACATCGGCATACTGGGTATTATTTGACACTTGACTTACCGGTGAATTAACTCGAACCCTATAAGATTTAGCAGCTTTGTCCAAGTAGTGATAGTGGTTACACTTTCTTAACCCCAATTGCCGGGATATCGATACGATGTCCGCCTATATGTTAGGAATTAGAGTTAAGGCTGCATTATCGAGGGTTCTTCTACCAGGAGGTACGTAAAGCTAGTAGCAACATGTGCGAACATGGTAGGAGGAATAGCACGAACCAGCCCATCCTGCGACCAAAAAAGTAATTAGACACCTCCGCGATTACCTTGCCATCTCTTGTATTACTATACACCGCGTATAATTGTGCCAACTTGTGCCCAATACCACAGAACGAGATAAATAATCCATATTCTGGGAGTGCGAGTGGCCTGGTGTGATGCGCAAACACTAACTCACAGTTTTACTTTCAAGTAGACGACCTTTACCTAAAGGCTAGCTTTAGAAAGTCGCCTTAGAATAATAAGCCTCTGTATGCGCACATAACCAGCCGCTTCTTTCGCCTCCACAAAGCTAGCTTCTGAGTAACGAGCAAATCCGGAAACGAGAGCAGCTTCTGTCCACTTCCGTCGGGGCGAGAATCAATCGAAAGTCTTCGCGTCATGAGCAGAGGAGTTTTTAATGGTTCATTGCAGGTTTAATAGCTACATCCTACCCTCAATCACCATTGAAGCTGAACCGCACATTCACACATATCGACATCAGAGCGCATAAAACCAGTCTATTCCTCAGTCCATTCTTCTTCTTTTCTCTTCTCTTCAGATATCTGCTCAGTTCCGAAACTTTTGATCTACCACTATCACTACCACTACAAAACCTTTCGATCGAAATTTTCACTCAACAATGGACCAAATCCTCAAAGTACGCTCCCTCCCCTGCTTACCATCAACAACTAACATCCTTTAGAAGGGCAATCCCTAGCCTGCTACATCTTCCCACAAGATGGCAACAAGACTTCGGTCTCTCCAGGCTGCTACCCCGAAGGGGGTCTTGAATAAGACCCCCAACGAGGCAGCTCGAGGGCATACCCGGGTTGGGGTCCGATTCTCAACCCGTTATGCCCTCTCCGCCAGAGACGTTAAGGAACTCTTATCGGCCAAAGAGGCCGATCCCGACCCGGAGGACGCCCTCTGGATCTTTGAGAAGGGCGCCTTCGAGAAGATCCAGGGGGACGATCAGTGTCCTCCGGGTCGAATCGAGGTCTTTGTGAAGGTCCCGCGTGGGTTTGGATGGGTGGAGTGGCCGGATACCTTTGGTGGTGGAGGACGCGGAGGAGGATGTGGAGGCGGAGACTGAGATTGAGACGGCGGAAGAGGGGACGTAAAATTGTATCGTTTTTTGTTTCTTATTTTTTTCCAATTCGGTTACTCTTCGCGTGAATATGATTCGGGTAGTTCTCTTCTTCAACAGTATCTGTCGTAGATCTACAAACCCGTATTCTGTATCTGCACTTGTATCGGTCAAACAGGAACCAGAAAAGTCAAGTGCGGCAAATCACGGGAAGAGTAAATTCTTCCCAGCAGTCTCGGGATTAGCGTCGCGCAAAAGGCATCCACGCTTAACCGCTAAAGATTGCTTAACTCCGCACCGTTCCTTCTTAGACTGAAATTGAGGTAACAAGATCTTGTATGTACGGGTTGAGATTGGCCTACAGATTTTGGCCTATAGGTTTTGGGACTCTCAGCCTCAAACTCTACCTGAGATGGCTAGATGTGCGCGGTAACGAACGAACGCACACACCCATCTCCTTCCTGTTCACATAACACAAGCTTCAATCTTCCATAGTGCTATGCACGAAATTAAGACGCAACCATATTAATGACACTCCCGAGATACCTCAAGATTGTTGCATATCCGGGTGGCAAAAGGTTGCAAAAGACTGCCACTCTATTGTACAATATATCTAGTATCTTTTCTTACTCTTACTGTACACATTGTATCATAGAATACACGCATACAGTTCTCTCTTCTATATCGTAACAGGCTATGAGCCGGTGGCAGCTTACTATCCGTTGTTTTGTTACTCGTTTTCCGGGGGTGGTACAGGTTTCTGGGGAGTTTCCTGTACCTTAGCTATCTTGCACCCGGTCGGCTCCATATGGATCCTTCGTCTGTAGCTTTGTTATTAGCATAACTATTTTAAAGTTTCTCTTGCTGCTGCTTTTGATTTTTATAGAGCGCAGAACGAGGGGGAAGTGTTGCATATCCGGGCAGCAAGAGGTAGTAATTTCAATAGAGCAATATCGTAATAATTACATGCCCTCAAGAATGGTAGGGCAAATTCACCTCATGCATACAGCCCAGGCGCCTTATTAGGGGTGTGGGCACGCCCAGCGCCCACACCTAACAAGCCGTTAGCGGGGTGCCTTGCACTGCACTAAGAAATCCCGGTATTTTTTCAAAATTGCAAGTTACTCAACAACAACACAATGGAGAGAAGATCGGAGACTGCAGTATG
>Ga0307512_10002920_pt1 | contig 20690 bp, 21 predicted proteins | sample 14_EM_MG_FD_200267 | JGI IMG/M metagenome (GOLD analysis project Ga0307512, IMG submission 200267) | Populus trichocarpa ectomycorrhiza microbial communities from riparian zone in the Pacific Northwest, United States - 14_EM | ecosystem: Host-associated > Plants > Roots > Unclassified | place... | reverse complement strand
GTGCGGGTAACTGTCGATGCGCTTGTCCGGCTGCGGGATGCCCACCCGGTCGAGCATTTCGACCGCACGACGCTTGGCGGTCTTCTTGTCGACGTTGTGGTGGATGCGGTACGCCTCCACGATCTGCTGGCCGATCGTGTAGTACGGGTGCAGCGCGGACAGCGGGTCCTGGAAGATCATCGCCATCTGACGGCCGCGCAGCTTGCGCACCTCGTCCGGGTTCGCGGTCAGCAGCTCGGTGCCGTCCAGCCAGATCTCGCCGGAGATCTGGGCCTTGCGCTTGCCGTACTGGCCGGCGGTGTGCAGACCCATGATGCCGAGCGAGGTCACCGACTTGCCGGAACCCGACTCGCCCACGATGCCGAGGGTCTTGCCCTTCTCCAGCTGGAAGCTGAGCCCGTCGACGGACTTGACCAGGCCGTCGTCGGTCGGGAAGTGCACCTTCAGGTCGCGCACTTCGAGGAAGGAGTTCGGGGCGGGCGAGGCGGAGGTGGGCTCGCCCACGGCCGCTCCGCTCTTGCTCAGTTCGGTCATGCGAGCCTCACTCGGGGGTCGATCACGGCGTACAGGACGTCCACCACGAGGTTGGCGATCAGCACTGCGACAGAAGTGATCAGGGTGACGCCCAGAATGATGGGCAGGTCCTGGTTCTTGATACCGCTCAGCACGGCCTGGCCGAGGCCCGGGAGGCTGAACGTCGTCTCGGTCAGGATCGCGCCGCCGATGAGGGCGCCGAGGTCCATGCCGAGCATGGTCAGGATGGGTGTCATCGTGGAGCGCATGGCGTGCTTGCGGATGACGACCTGCTCCTTGAGGCCCTTGGCGCGCGCGGTGCGGATGTAGTCCTCGCCGAGGATCTCGAGCATGGTGGCCCGGGTGATACGTGCGTACATCGCCGCGTACAGGAACGCCAGGGTGACCCAGGGGAGGATCATGCCCCCCAGATAGCCGGTGACGCTCTCGCTGAGTGGCACGTACTGGCCGTCGATCCAGCCCAGTCCGTAGCTGAAGATCGCCAGTGAGAGCAGACCGGTGAAGTAGATGGGCAGGGACACACCGCCGAGGGCGATGACCATCGCACCGCGGTCCCAGATGCTGCCCCGCTTGAGCGCGGAGAGCACACCCGCCGAGACGCCGAAGAGCAGCCACAGCACGGCGGCACCGAGCGCGAGACCCAGGGTCACCGGGAAGCGGTCGGTGAGCACCGGCCAGACGGCCTGCTCGCTGCGGAAGGAGTAGCCGAAGCACGGCGCGGAGCAGTGAGTGACATCGCCGCCGGCCGAGTAGGTGCGGCCCACGAAAATGCCCTTGAAGAAGTGCCACACCTGAATGAAGATCGGGTCGCTCAGACCCAGCTTCGTCCGCACCGCTTCGACCGCCGCAGGGTCGGCCTGCTTGCCCACGAAGCTCGTGGCGATGTCCACACCCGCCCACTTGGGGACGAGGAAGAAGATGCTGAAGACCACCAGGATGATGACCGCGAGCATCACTGCGGCGGCGAACAGCCGCCTGATGAGGTAAGCGAGCACAGCTTACGGCCCGCCGCGGGACCGCGGGCCACCGGAGGTCGTCCGGTGGCCCGCGACCACGCCGCGCCGGCCTTCACCTGCCTTTCGTGCCGTACGGCGGGTGTGCCGGGATTACTTCGTGGACTTCAGGCCGAGGTTGACGAAGTCGTAGTAACCGCTGTACGCGTTCGTCGTGTACACGTTGGCCAGTCGCGAGGAGCGCCAGTTGAGGAGCCGCTCGAAGGTGAAGGGCAGGTAGTACGCGCCCTCACTGACCTTGTGGTTGATCTCCGTGGCGGTCTGCGTCTTCGTCGCCTCGTCCTGCTCGCTGTTGTACTTGTCGAACAGGCCGTCGATCGTCTTGTCCTTGATCATGGCGAAGTTGTTGTTACCGCTCTGCAGGATGTAGCTGCTGGCCCACAGCGGAATGCCATAGCCCTGGACCGACGGGAAGTCCGGGCCCCAGCCCATGATGATGATGCCGAGCTTCTTCTTCTCGACGTTCGAGGGGCTGCCGATGATGCCGGCGCTCTGCGAACCGTCGTACTGGTAGATGTCGGCGGTGATGCCGACCTTCTTCAGTGCCGCCTGCATGGACGTGGCCGTGGCCACCTCCTGCTGCTTGTTGTTGCGGACGGCGATGGTGGTCTTGAAGCCGTTCGGCTGACCGCAGGCCTTCAGCTCCTGCTTGGCCAGGGCGTCGTTGCCGTTCTTGTTGGCACCGGCGATCTTGTACGGGTCGTACTTCTGACCCTCGGAACCCGGGACCGACGGCGGCAGCATGTTGGTGCCGATGTCACCGCCGGCGATCGGGCCACCGCGCGCGGTCTGCAGCGACACGTGGTCGGCTGCGTAGATCACGGCCTTGCGGCAGTGGATGTTGTCGAACGGCTTGACCGTCTGCGGGAAGACCGCGTAGCGGATGAAGCCGGAGACCGGGTTGTCCAGGTTGGCCTTGTGCTGCTTCAGGGCGATGGTGCGGCCCTGCGGGCCAAGACCCGTCTGGCTGGCGTCGACGTCGTAGTCGCCGTTGATCAGACGCTGGTCCATGTCGCTCTGGTTGGAGGAGATGTCGAGCGAGATCTTGTCCGGGTACGCCTTGCGGACGGGGTCCGAGGACGCCTTCCAGTTGGTGTTGCGGACCAGGACCAGCTTCTTGCCCGGGCTGTACGACTGGAACTTGTACGGGCCGGAGGAGAACGGCTTCAGGCCGTACTTGGACTTGGTGTCCTTGTCCTGGCGGACCGGCGAGGCCGAGGTCATGGCCAGCACCTGCTTGAAGTCGGAGTTCGCCGACGGCAGGTGGAAGACGATGGTCTTGGCGTCGGGCGTGTCGATCGCCTTCAGGCCCAGCTTGTCCTTGGACGTGTCCTTGTACGGGCCCTTGTAGGTGCCCTTGGGGTCGAGCATCTGCTGCAGGTAGATCGGACCGCCGGACAGGACGTCCTGCGCCCAGACGCGCTCGATGCCGTACTTGAGGTCCTGGGAGGTGATGGCCTTGCCGTCCTCCCAGGTGATCCCGTCGCGCAGCGTGAACGTGTACGTCTTGCCGTCGGACGAGACCTTGCCCTCGTCCGTGGCGAGGTCCGGCGTGACCTCGGCGCCCTTGGCGCCCGGTTCGGTCTTGTAAGTGAGCAGCTGACGGCTGTAGTAGCGCGAGAAGTCCCACATGAAGCCGTAGTAACCACGCGTGGTGTCCCACGAGTCGGCGTCCTGGGCGGTGACGAACTTCAGCTCGCCGCCCTTCTTGACCTGCGAAGCCTGGGCGACCTTGTTGTTCGCGGCGTCGAAGCCGGCCGCGCCGGACTTCGAACCCCCGTCGTCGCTGCTGCCGCCGCACGCTGCCATGGTCAGCATGCCGGCGACCGCGGCAGCAGCGGCCAATGCCTGCTTACGCCGCCCTGAGGTGCGTTGGGTAGTCACGATCTCGGATCCTCCGGTTTTGATGAGAGACCCCGTGGGTGGATGAGCTCACGGGACGCTTTGGGGTACGGCAGTTCAGCGGGAACCCTTCGGGTCGAGCGCATCCCGCACGCCGTCGCCGAAGAGGTTGAAGGCCAGAACGGTGATGAAGATCGCCACGCCGGGGACCACCATGAACATCGGGTCCGAGTCGTAGTAGTCGATCGCGGTCGAGAGCATCTGCCCCCACGAGGACGTGGGCGGCTTGACACCCACGCCCAGGAAGCTGAGCGCCGCCTCGGTGAGGATGTTGGTCGGGATCATCATCGTCGTGTAGACGATGATGGGCGCCACGAGGTTGGGCAACAGCTCCTTGAACAGGATGTAGAACCGCCCGGCGCCCAGGGATCGGGCCGCCTCGACATACTCGCGCTCACGCAGCGAAAGTGTCTGGCCGCGCACCACACGGCCGATGTAGGGCCAGCCGAAGAAGCCGATGACGAGGATCATCACGAACACGCGCACGCTGGAGCCGGTCAGGCCCAGCATCTCGTTCGGCATGACGGAGACCAGGGCGATGATGAAGAGCAGCTGCGGGAAGGCCAGCAGGCCGTCCATGACGCGGCTGATGACCGAGTCGACCCAGCCGCCGAAGAAGCCGGCGAGGACGCCGAGGATCGTGCCGAGCACGACGGCGACGATCGCGGACAGGAAGCCGACGAGGAGCGAGATCCGGGCGCCGTAGAGGATGCGGGCGAGGATGTCGCGGCCGTTGACCGGCTCGACGCCCAGCAGGTGCTCGCCGCTGATGCCGCCCAGGGAACCCTTGGGCGTACCGAACAGCGGGTCGATCAGGCTCTCGTGGTAGGCGTCGGGATCCTGCCCGATCAGGTCCGTGATCACGGGTGCGAGCAGGGCGATCACGATGAGGACCAGCACCACGACACCGCCCGACAGGGCGAGCCGGTCCCGCTTGAGGCGCTCCCAGGCGATCCGGCCCAGGGAACGCCCCTGTACGGCCTTCTCGCCGGCGGTGGCGACCGCCGCTTCTTCGGCCGCGCTCGGGGCCGCTTCCGCGGTCGGCTCGTGCAATGGTGCCGTCATCTGGCAGGGACCCCTCTTCTCAACCGGCGGTAGCCGGCCCGCACTTGCCGCTGTAGCGGCGTGATCAGTCCGTCGTACACGGGGCGAACCCCCCTGGAGCGGGAGTCTTCAACCCCCCTGGAGCGGGAGTCTTCAACGCTTTGGCGATCTGTTGCCAGACTTGGCGGTGAAAGGATGCGTAAACGTGATGCAGGCAGGTGGGTTCCGTTATCCGGACAGCAGGTAACGGCCGTCGGACGAGGGATATTACGGACATAGGAGACTTAGAAGGATCTTCTGGCGCTATCTACGCGCGCAGATCAGGTCCTGCCCGGTATGGACCAAGCGTTCGTCTCAGTATCCGCCGTGCACCGGCGGATAGCCGTACCCGGCCGCCGGCGCCTGCACCGGGGCCGCTGCGTGGGCCTCGCGGTCGTAGAAGGGGCGGGCGCTCGCGCGCAGCCACAACGCCACCGGGTCGTACTCGTCGGACATCGCGACCGTCGACACCGGCAGCCCGTCCGGGACGGCGCCGATGGACTGCTGCATCATCGCCCGCACCGAGTCCACCGCGGGCGGGCTCGTGTCGTACACGTCGAGGCCGATGGCGAGGTACGGCGCCCCGAGCGCCGGCTGCACCCAGGCACGGCGCAGCGAGCGGACCGCCGGGGTGCGGTGGGCGTTGTGTGCGAGCTGGGCGTAGAACTGCGGGATCTCGACGGCGGGTTCCGACATCCGGAGCGGACCGGGGGCCTGGCGCTCCAGGCCGGAGGCGATACGGCGGAGATCCAGCCAGGGGATGCCCACGCCGCCGCCCGGGGCGTGCGGGTTGAGCCAGAGCCCGAAGTGGTCGGGGTACAGGGTCCGGGCGACGTCCAGGCCGTCGACCACCTCGTACGACCTGTTCCAGCCGCTGGCCGAGAGCTCCTGGGCGGAGGTGACGCACGGGGCGTAGCCGTACCCCTCGACCTCCATGTTTCCGTACTGGGCGTCCGGGGAGCCGGCCTGGCCGTGCCACAGGAGCATCCAGACCTGGCCGGAGCCGGGCGTCGCCAGGGCGCGAAGGAGTGCCTCGTAGGCGTCGTAGCGCCCCGGCGTCACCTGGCGCAGCATGTGCTCGACCTGCCCGGTCGTGGTGCCGCTGGCGCTCACGTGTACCGCTCCTTCTCTGAGATGCCCCGCGTATGGAAACAGCTTAAGCGCCCAGGGGCCCGGGACCTGGTGTGCGTCCAGGGCCCCGCGTTCCTGAGAAGTCTCAGTGACCGTACTGATAGAAGGGGCGGACCTGTTCCCTCATCCAGTTCGCCACCGGGTCGTCCGTCACGTCCAGGAGGACCAGGTTGACCGGCCAGTGGATGGGGACCCTGGTCACCGCCCGTTCCAGGGCCGCCAGTGGGAGCGCGCGCAAGTCGCCCTCCCGCTGGGAGAGTTCGACGCCCACGAACATCACCGGGTCCGCCGTCTCGATCGCGGCCAGGCAGCGGCGGGCCGTGACGACCACGCCCGTTTCCGCGAACTCCGCCGCGGCCGCGGCCAGGAAGTCCATCGGGTCGTCCTGCCAGTCCGGTTCGAAGAGCTTGACCCGGCCGCCGGACGTCGGGCCGTCCAAGGGGGTGCGGCCCAGCCGGCACAGCTCGGCGACCGCGGCCGGCGGGAGGGGGACGCCGATCACGCCGTCGGGGTTGATCGCCAGGCCGACCTGCGGGGGCAGACCGCGGGCGAACTCGGCGGCCGGGGCGATCGTGTACGACATGTGGGAGCCGACGACCTGGCGGAACTGCTCCTCGGAGCTGAAGACCGGGACGTGGGCCTGGCCCTCGATGTCCAGCGTCGGCAGGTCCAGGGGGCCGCTGTGCGGGCCGCCGCCGCTGGGCAGCGGGATCCAGACGTAGCTGCGAGCGAGTACTTCGAGGATCCGGCCGCCCGCCGAGGGCATGCCGAGGGAGGCCGACAGCACCTCCTCCAGTTCGTTGCCGGGCCATCCGCCGTGCGGATGGGGGTGCGCCTGCTGGGGAAAGTCCGCGGGAAGATCCGCTGGGAAGTCCATCTGTGTCCGACCGCCTGCTGTGAACCACTGCTGAGAACGACTGCTGAGGCTGGAAAGGCTAGCGGGTGGGGCAGACAAAAGAGTCAGCCCGTGAAACCGATCCTGCGCAGCACGTCCGCCGCGTCCCTGTCCAGCAGCACCGCCGAGCCGACACCCTCGGGCAGGTCGCCCCGCTCGACCGCGCGGATCAGCCGGCCTGCCGCCGTGCGGTGGCGCAGGAACGCGTAGCGCGAGACGCCGCGGCCGCGCTCGCGCTGGCCCTGCAGAGCCGTGCCGGGCGTGACGTCGAGCAGCAGCAGATGCAGGGTGCCGGCGCGGCGACCGGCCTCGCGGGCCAGCCAGTCGCGCACCCAGGACTGCGTACCGCAGTCGTGCACGACGACGCCCTTGCCGCTGCGCAGGGCACGGCGCAGTCCGGCGAAGTGGGCGAGGCGGACGAGGGGCCGGTAGAGCGCGTACGGCAGGAAGCGGGGTGCGCGGGCGTCCCAGCGGTCGCGGGCGTCCTGGGAGTCGATGCGCAGGCCCCGCACCGCGCGCTCCATCAGCGTGGACTTGCCGCTGCCGGGCAGGCCGGTGATCACCACCAGGTCGCGGGGGCCGAAGAGCAGGGCGTGCGGGCTGTGCCCCGAGCGGTCGCGCAGGTCACGGACGACGGCCCGGCGGGCGCCGCACACCTCCTCGGCCGGGGCCGCGGGCTGCTCGGGCAGCGCGACGGCCGAGGTCGTGGCGTACGCCGTGGTCCTGTTCACCGTGATCGTCCTCCCCTGGGGCCGGGTACGGATCCCTTGCCCGTCGAGTGTAAAGAGAAGGTAATGCGCGGCGCCCAGCGTTTTCGTGATCGTCCTGCCACAAGCCGGTTACAGGTGCGGCCTGCCGTGTCCCCCGGATGCATGCAATGATGTGCGCGCCAACTGCATACCGGCCGTTCGAATCCGCGCGGGAGAGTCCCCGGTGCAATGTCACGCATCACTGGGGCGCCGAAGGAGCAAGTCCCTCCCTTGAATCTCTCAGGCCCCGTTACCGCGCGGGCGAGGCACATCTGAAAAGCGGGCCGCTGCGACAGCGGCTCCACCCAAGGTGCAAGTCAGAACCCACACTTGTGGTCATCCACAGCTGTGGTCATGGCGAACCTCTCAGGTTCCGATGACAGATGGGGAGGAACGACCTCGCCTGTCATGCCTTGGAGGACGACCGTCCGATGAGCAGTACTCCTATCCGTCACACCGCGCTCGATGCGCTCCATCGCTCCCTCGGTGCGACCATGACCGACTTCGCCGGCTGGGACATGCCCCTGCGCTACGGCTCGGAGCGCGACGAGCACCTCGCCGTGCGCACCCGGGCCGGCCTTTTCGACCTCTCGCACATGGGCGAGATCACGGTGACCGGGCCGGCAGCGGCCGCCCTGCTGAACTTCGCGCTCGTGGGCAACATCGCCTCCGTCGGTGTCGGCCGCGCCCGCTACACCATGATCTGCCGGGCCGACGGCGGCATCCTCGACGACCTGATCGTCTACCGGCTCGGCGAGACCGACTACATGGTCGTCGCCAACGCCTCCAACGCCCAGGTGGTGCTGGACGCGCTCGTCGAGCGCGCCTCCGGATTCGACGCCGAGGTGCGGGACGACCGGGACAACTACGCGCTGATCGCCGTGCAGGGCCCGGAGTCCCCGGGCATCCTCAAGTCCCTCACCGACGCCGACCTCGACGGCCTGAAGTACTACGCCGGCCTGCCCGGCACCGTCGCCGGCGTCCCCGCCCTCATCGCGCGCACCGGCTACACCGGCGAGGACGGCTTCGAGCTGTTCGTCGCCCCCGGTGACGCGGAGAAGCTGTGGCAGGCGCTGACCGAGGCCGGCGCGCCCGTCGGCCTCGTCCCCTGCGGGCTGTCCTGCCGGGACACGCTGCGCCTGGAGGCGGGCATGCCGCTGTACGGGCACGAGCTGTCGACTTCGCTCACGCCCTTCGACGCCGGGCTCGGGCGGGTGGTGAAGTTCGAGAAGGAGGGCGACTTCGTGGGACGTGCGGCGCTGCAGGAGGCCGCCGCCCGGTCGCAGGAGAACCCGCCGCGCGTCCTGGTCGGCCTGGTCGCCGAAGGCCGCCGGGTGCCGCGCGCCGGGTACCAGGTCGTGGCCGGCGGCGAGGTGATCGGCGAGATCACCTCCGGTGCCCCCTCCCCCACGCTGGGCAGGCCGGTCGCGATGGCGTACGTCGACGCGGCGCACGCGGCGCCGGGCACGCCCGGAGTGGGCGTGGACATCCGGGGCAGCCACGAGCCGTACGAGGTCGTGGCGCTGCCGTTCTACAAGCGCCAGAAGTAGACACTGGGCGTGGGCGACCACGTGCACCGGACGTGACCCCGCGCACATTTTCCCAGCTCACACGCCTTTTCAGCAGTCACCCATTCATCAGCACTCCCCCGCGTACAGGAGAATTCAAGCCATGAGCAACCCCCAGGACCTGCGCTACAGCAAGGAGCACGAGTGGCTGTCGGCCGCCGCGGACGGCGTCTCGACGGTCGGCATCACGGAGTTCGCGGCGAACGCGCTCGGCGATGTCGTCTACGCCCAGCTCCCCGAGGTGGGCTCCGCCGTGACCGCGGGCGAGACCTGCGGCGAGCTGGAGTCGACCAAGTCGGTCAGCGACCTGTACTCCCCCGTCACCGGTGAGGTCACCGAGATCAACGAGGACGTGGTGAACGACCCGTCGCTGGTGAACTCGGCCCCCTTCGAGGGCGGCTGGCTGTTCAAGGTGCGCATCACCCAGGAGCCGGCCGACCTGCTGTCCGCCGACGAGTACACCGCCCAGAACGCCGGCTGAGGAGCCGTAGAAGCATGTCCGTACTGAACACGCCCCTGCACGAGCTCGACCCGGACATCGCCGCCGCGGTCGACGCCGAGCTGCACCGGCAGCAGTCCACCCTCGAGATGATCGCCTCGGAGAACTTCGCCCCGGCCGCGGTGATGGAGGCGCAGGGCTCGGTCCTCACCAACAAGTACGCCGAGGGCTACCCCGGCCGGCGCTACTACGGCGGCTGCGAGCACGTCGACGTCGCCGAGCAGATCGCCATCGACCGGGTCAAGGAGCTGTTCGGCGCCGAGTACGCCAACGTCCAGCCGCACTCCGGCGCCTCCGCCAACCAGGCCGCCCTGTTCGCCATGGCCCAGCCCGGCGACACCATCCTCGGCCTGGATCTGGCGCACGGCGGCCACCTCACCCACGGGATGCGGCTGAACTTCTCCGGCAAGCAGTTCGACGTGGTCGCCTACCACGTGGACCCCACGACCGGTCTGGTCGACATGGCCGAGCTGGAGAAGCTCGCCAGGGAGCACCGTCCGAAGGTGATCATCGCGGGCTGGTCTGCGTACCCGCGGCAGCTGGACTTCGCCGAGTTCCGCCGGATCGCGGACGAGGTCGGGGCCTGGCTGTGGGTCGACATGGCGCACTTCGCGGGGCTGGTCGCGGCGGGTCTGCACCCCAACCCGGTCCCGTACGCGGACGTCGTCACGTCCACCACGCACAAGACGCTGGGCGGCCCGCGCGGCGGCATCATCCTCGCCAGGCAGGCCTTCGCGAAAAAGCTCAACTCGTCCGTCTTCCCCGGCTTCCAGGGCGGTCCCCTGGAGCACGTGATCGCGGCGAAGGCGGTCTCCTTCAAGGTCGCCGCCTCGGAGGACTTCAAGGAGCGCCAGCAGCGCACCCTGGACGGAGCCCGGATTCTGGCCGAGCGCCTTGTGCGGGACGACGTGAAGGCCGTGGGCGTCGACGTCCTGTCCGGTGGCACGGACGTGCACCTGGTCCTGGTGGACCTGCGCGCGTCCGAGCTGGACGGGCAGCAGGCCGAGGACCGGCTCCACGAGGTCGGCATCACGGTCAACCGGAACGCGGTCCCGAACGACCCGCGCCCCCCGATGGTGACGTCGGGCCTGCGCATCGGCACGCCGGCCCTGGCGACCCGCGGCTTCACGGCCGAGGACTTCGCCGAGGTCGCGGACATCATCGCCGAGACGCTTCTGCCGTCGTACGACGTCGCCGGGCTGAAGGCCCGTGTGACCGCGCTGGCGGAGAAGTACCCGCTCTACCCCGGGCTGTAGTCGGCCCCCCGGGACACCGCGCACACTGGGAGGTGTGCGCGGTGCCCCAACCCTTGCACCACCCCCGTTCTGAGGAGTCACCGTGGCCATCTCGGTCTTCGACCTGTTCTCGATCGGCATCGGCCCGTCCAGCTCCCACACGGTCGGCCCGATGCGCGCGGCACGCATGTTCGTGCGGCGACTGCGCAACGAGGGGCTGCTGGACTCCGCGGCGTCCGTACGTTCCGAGCTGTACGGCTCCCTCGGCGCGACCGGCCACGGCCACGGCACGCCCAAGGCGGTACTGCTCGGCCTGGAGGGCGTCTCACCGCGGACGGTGGATGTGGAGACCGCCGACGAGCAGGTCCAGCGGATCAAGGAGACGGGACGCATCCGGCTGCTGGGCGAGCACGAGATCCCGTTCTCCTTCGACGACGACCTGAAGCTGCACCGCCGCAAGGCCCTCCCGTACCACGCCAACGGCATGACGCTGTGGGCGTTCGACGCCTCCGGTACGGAGCTGCTGTCGAAGACGTACTACTCGGTGGGCGGCGGCTTCGTCGTCGACGAGGACGCGGTGGGCGCGGACCGCATCAAGCTGGACGACACGGTGCTGAAGTACCCCTTCCGTACCGGGGACGAACTGCTGCGCCGGGCAAAGGAGACGGGCCTGTCCATCTCCTCCCTCATGCTGGAGAACGAGCACGCCTGGCGGACCGAGGAGGAGATCCGCGCGGGGCTGCTGGAGATCTGGCGGGTGATGCAGGCGTGCGTGTCGCGCGGCATGTCCCGCGAGGGCATCCTGCCGGGCGGTCTCAAGGTACGGCGCCGTGCCGCCGTGTCCGCCCGTCAGCTGCGGGCCGAGGGCGACCCGCTGGCGCACGCGATGGAGTGGATCACGCTCTACGCGATGGCGGTGAACGAGGAGAACGCTGCGGGCGGGCGCGTGGTCACCGCCCCGACGAACGGCGCCGCGGGGATCATCCCCGCCGTCCTCCACTACTACATCAACTTCGTGCCCGGGGCCGACGAGGACGGAGTCGTCCGCTTCCTGCTCGCGGCCGGTGCGATCGGCATGCTCTTCAAGGAGAACGCGTCCATCTCCGGTGCCGAGGTCGGCTGCCAGGGCGAGGTCGGCTCCGCCTGCTCGATGGCGGCGGGCGCGCTCGCGGAGGTGCTCGGCGGATCTCCCGAACAGGTCGAGAACGCGGCCGAGATCGGCATGGAGCACAACCTCGGTCTGACCTGCGACCCGGTCGGCGGCCTGGTCCAGATCCCGTGCATCGAGCGCAACGGCATGGCCGCGGCGAAGGCGGTCACCGCGGCGCGGATGGCGATGCGGGGCGACGGCTCGCACAAGGTGTCCCTGGACAAGGTCATCAAGACCATGAAGGAGACGGGCGCGGACATGAGCGTGAAGTACAAGGAGACGGCGCGGGGTGGGTTGGCAGTGAACATCATCGAGTGCTGATCGCCGCCGACACCTCGGTCAGGAGGCGCTCGACCTGCGCGCCCCATCGCGAAGCGATCACCAGGTCACGTGCCGGATCCACCCACAGCAGGTGGCTGCCGCCGTTGCCGCGGGCGCAGCGGCCCGTGCGCGGGGCCCGCGGCCGCACGGTGCCCTCGTCGTTGAGCCACCAGGACAGGCCGTAGTCGGACCTGACCCGGCAGGGCGTCCACGACTCCGCGATCCAGCGGCGCGACACGACCCGACGCCCTCGCGGTGTGTCCGACACCTGGTCGGCGAGATACGACGCCATGTCGTCGATACCCGCCACCGGCCGCTCCGCCTGCGCCCGCACGGCCCGCACGAGCGCCGCCCCGTCCACTCCCGTCCAGGGGTCCGCGGTCCGGTTCCCGCTCTCCAGGACCTCGCCGTCGTGCCGCGATGTCACTGCGCCCGCACCAACCCCCGCCAGATCCCGGCAACTTCATGTCCACTCGCCCGGCGCGCAGCGCCGTCACGTGTTCCTGTGAAAGTTCCCCCGAAGGCTACCGTCCAGTAATCAACCAGCCCTAGTCTGCCGCCGACTCGGTGACGGACCAGGGGAGTTGGCGTATGAACAGGGTGAGACGGTTGGCCGCGCTGCTCGGTGCGGCCACGCTGCTGACGGCGGGGGCCGCGGGCCACGCGCAGGCCGCGTCGGCGAAGTTCTCTCAGACGACCGCCATCGGTACGCACAACGCGTATGAGAAGGACAAGTACGCCTACTTCGCACAGGCGTTGGACTCGGGAGCGTCGCTGCTCGAGCTGGACGTCTACGCGGACAGCCTGAGCAAGCGCTGGCGGGTCAGCCACAGCAACCCGCTCGGCAACGACAACAACTGTGAATACGCCGACAGCCCCGACGAGTTGTACAGCCAGGCGCGCAACCAGGACCTCGGCAGCTGCCTGGACAACATGGCGGCCTGGGAACAGCTGCATCCGGACCACGCGCCGATCGTCGTCAAGGTCGAGATGAAGGTCGGCTTCAACAACAACGCCGGCCTCGGCCCCGAAGAGTTCGACACGCTGGTGTCGCAGAAGCTCGGCAGCAGCGTCTACAAGCCGTCGGACCTGCTCGGCTCCTCGTACTCCACGCTCGACGCGGCGGCCAGGGCGAACGCATGGCCGTCCCGCGACGACCTCAAGGGCAAGTTCCTCTTCGAGCTGATCCCGGGCACGGTCGAGCAGTCCAACCCGTTCGACACGTACTGGACGGACGAGGAGTACGGCGACCATCTGCGCGATCTGTACGCGGCCGGGAACATCTCGGCGGCGCAGGCCTTCCCGGCGGTACTGGGAGCGGCGGACGGCGACCCGCGCACCGGCCGCTACGACGACGCAACGATCCGCCCGTGGTTCGTCTTCTTCGACGGAGACGCGGCGACGTACGTGAACAACGCGTACGACACGTCCTTCTATTCGGCGAACCACTACTTCCTGATCATGACGGACGCCTACAACGTGTCTCCGGCGATCTCGTCGACGGACCCCACGGACGCCGAAGTCGCCGCGCGGCTGGCCCTGTTGGCGGCCGATCACGCGAGTGTGATCACCTCGGACTGGGCGGCGAAGTCCGCGTCGGTGCTGGCCTCTGTGGCCGACAGGAGCTGACGTCTCCACCTCGTTTCCCCATCCGGAACGGATCACCCGTGCCAAAGTGGGGGATACATCAACCCCTGTCCCCCCACCGGCACTTCAGGGAGTCCCTCCATGCTGCGCGGTATCGACGTAAGCGCATACCAGTCCTCCTCGTACGGCACGGACGGCCTCTCCTTCGTCTTCATCAAGGCGACGGAGGGCCGTTCGTATGTCAACCCGAGACTCAGCGCCCAGACGAAGAGGGGCCGCGACGCCGGCCTCGTCGTCGGCTTCTACCACTTCCTCTGGCCGGGCAACCTCCAGGCCCAGGCGGAGTACTTCGTCAAGCACGCCCCCGAAAAGGCGGGCGACATCCTCGCCGTCGACTGGGAGCGGAACAGCGAGGGCACACACGCGAGCAACGCGGAGAAGGACCTGTTCATCCGCAAGGTGAAGGAACTGCGGCCGAACAACCAGGTCGTGCTCTACGCGAACAGGGATTTTTGGCTCAACATCGACACCACGTCATACGCCGGCGACGGCCTGTGGATCGCCGACTACGTCACCGCGGGCAAACCTCGCATCAAGGCCAAGTGGCGCTTCCACCAGTACACCAGCGAGCCGCACGACAAGGACGTCGCGGACTTCGCCGACAAGGCGGCGCTGAAGGAGTGGGCCAACAGCGCGTGACGGCTACCCTCGCTCGAGGGGGTGGGCGACGTGGAGGAGCTCACGGCTGCTCGGCTACAGCGCGCAGGTGTCGTCAAGCTGTTGGCCGAGCTGTATACCGGGGTGGCCGAGACGCGGCTCTTGGTGGAGCCTCTCGGTGGGGATCTGGCGCGGGTTCCGGATCAGGCGGTGCCGCTCGTCCGCTGGTACGCCATCTGCCGGCTGACGGAACACGGCGCCTTTCCCTTCGCCCTGGAGGGGCTGCTGGCGGCCGTTCTCGCCGAGTACCCGGGCGCACGGGTGCTCAGGGAGTTCCTCGACGGTCACCGCTCCGGGCTGCCCGATCCGGCGCGGGTCCTGTTTCTGATGTCCGGGCCCCTCACCGAGCAACGGCTGGCGCTGGGCGCGGAGTTCGACGGCGTTCAGGACGCGGTCAGGGTGCCGGGATCCCGCCGTATCGAACTGCGGGTGCGGGCGGCGGCGCGCAACGACGACGTGGTGTCGGCGCTGGACGACGGCCGCCCGGACGTCCTGCACTTCGCCGGGCACGGCTCCGCCGACGGTTTCCTGCTGATGGAGGGACCCGACGGCACGACCGCACCGGTGCGCACGGACTGGCTCGCGCAGGCGCTGACCGCGATCGGCGGGGTGCACTGCCTGGTGCTGGCGAGCTGTCATCTCGGCGGTGATCTGGGGGACTTCGCGTCCTGCGCCGATTTCTCCGTCGGTGCGGAGCATCCCCTGCTGGACGAGGACGCACGCTCTTTCAGTCGCGGTTTCTACGAGGCGCTGCGCCGCGGCCGGGACGTACCGCGGGCGTTCGCGCTCGGCACGGCGCAGGTCACGATGACGGCCGGGGACGCGCACGGGCTCGTTCTGGTGGGGCGGGCTGCCGTATAGGGTCCGGCCCGAGGCGCGACGGTCATCGTATGGAAATGGAATTGGAAGAGGGGAGTTTCTCGTCATGGGTGGGGCGGTCAGCGCGGTCAGCAGCAACGGGGTGTACTCGTTCACCAAGCCGAACCGGGAGAGCATCACGCTGCTTGCCGGGCTCGGGGTGGAGGGGGATGTGCACGCCGGTACGACGGTGAAGCACCGGTCGCGGGTGGCCAGGGACCCCTCGCAGCCGAACCTGCGGCAGGTCCACCTCATCCACCAGGAGCTGTTCGACGAGGTGCGGGAGGCCGGCTTCGAGGTCCTGGCCGGGCAGCTCGGGGAGAACGTCACGACCCGTGGGATCGATCTGCTGGGGCTGCCCGTCGGAACGCTGCTGCGGCTCGGGGACGCGGCCGTCGTCGAGGTCACCGGGCTGCGGAACCCCTGTCTGCAGATCGACGGCTTCCAGGGCGGGTTGCTGAAGCAGGTCGTCGGGCGGGACGCGGACGGTACGGTCCGGCTCAAGGCCGGGATCATGAGCGTCGTCGTCAGCGGCGGGGTGGTGCGGCCCGGGGACCCGGTGGAGGTGGAGCTGCCGGAGGGACCGCACCTGTCTCTTGAGATCGTCTGAGCCCTGCGTCTGCCTGCGTCCGCCTAGGACTACCAACTACTGCCTACGTCCGTGCGGCTCCTTATCCCCGGAAGTCCGCCGGGCGTTCCGGCGAAGCCTCCGCCAGGCCCTTGGTGATCGGGGCGACGCCGCCCCGCATGCCGTACACCGGCGTGCCGGGCTGCTGACGCCAGGAGTCGTCGAGGCCACCGGCGTCCACGGTGTCGAAGCCGAGTTCGTCGATCAGGGCCCGCACCTTTCGCTTCGCCGCCTCGTCGTCACCCGCCACCGGGAGCGCCATGCGGTCGGGGGCGCCGGCCGGGCGGGAGCGGTCCAGGAGGTCCTGGGCGAACGTGCCGTTGAAAGCCTTGATCACGGTGTGCCCGATCCGGCGTGCCGTCCAGGCGCTCTCCGTGAGGCCCTCGTCCTCGATCTCCGCGATCCTGCCGTCCCGTCCCTGCGGGTAGTAGTTGCCGGTGTCGATCACGGCGACGTTCTCCGCAGCGCCGTCCAGCAGGCCCGTCGGCAGGTTCGGAATCGCCTTGACCGGGATCGTGATCACCACGATCTCCGCACCGCGTGCCGCCTCCTCCACCGGCACCGGGGTCGCACCGGTCTCCTCGGCCAGTGCGCCGAGCGTCTGGGGGCCGCGGGAGTTGGCGACGGAGACGTCGTGGCCGACAGCGGTGAGCCGCCGGGTGAGGTTGCCGCCGATGTTGCCCGCACCGATGATGCCGATCTTCATGACAGGCCTTCCCAAGGTCGAACCACACGCATATGTCCTGGTGGGGTGAACCTCGAGACCTTCCGGGCTATTCCGGCGGCGACGGCGACGGCGACGGCGACCAGAGAGTGGAGCGGGCGGATCCGGCGCCGGACATGACGAAGGGGCGCCCGTTCCCGAAAGGACCGGGCGCCCCTCTGCCGCTCAGGTCACTTGTTGAGGTGCGTCCAGAACTCGTCGAACGACAGCACCTTGTCGCCGTCCAGGTCACGGCTCTTGATGATCACCTCGGCGACCGCCTCGGTGACGTTCCAGTCGCCTCCCTGGGCGAGGGCGGTCTTGAACTCGGCGGCGGTGATGAAGCCGTCACCGTCGGTGTCGATCCGCTGGAACTCCTTGCGCGCTGCTTCGATGTCCGCCACCGATCCGCCCCTTCTCCGTACCTGCATGTCTTGCCGTCCTGCTGACGCAGGTCAGATTAGCTGGCCGCGCGCGCCTCCAGTGCAGCGACCACCCAGGCGAACTCCTCCTCGTACGCCGGGAGCGTGATTCCCTTGAGAACGGCCATCAGTTCCCGGTACCGGGCCAGGCGCACGTTGTGGGTCGCCTTCATGCGTTCCAGTACGGCGGCACGGTCGTTCTTGCCGAGCAGCTCCTTCAACACCTTGTCGGCCTCGGGGGACTCGGGGGCGACCTCCTGCTCACGGGCCTTCCCCACCAGCTCGATCAGCCGCTTGACGAACCACATTCCCGTCCCGCGATGGGTGCCGGGCGCCCGGTCGACGGTGTTGAACTCGGCCGTCTCCCGCATCTGCGCCCGGAACTTCGGATCCTGCATCATCTCGGCCAGCTCCACCCAGGCGTCCACCTGCTCGGGCGTCGGGTCCTGAGGCAGGTTCATCGCGCTGGAGCGCATCCGCTCCCGGATGTCCGGGTCCGCCACGTCGAGCCCGTGGAACATCTCCTCCACGAACTCCTCCATGATCCGCCTGCGCTCGGCTGCCGAGAGCCGCGCCAGTTTGTTCATCAGGGTCATCTCCTCTGCGGTCGAACCGCGTCGCGCCACGGTCGACAGCACCGCCCGGGTGGTCCTCAGCGAGCGGATCTGCGCGTCCAGCGCCACCACGTGCGCCGCCGCGACCTCGGCGACCGTCCGCTCCCCGTCCAGCACCCTGCGCACGTCGTCCAGACCGAGGCCCAGCTCGCGCAGGGTGCGGACCAGTTCCAGGCGGGCGGCGGACTCGGCGTCGTAGAGCCGGTAGCCGCCTGTGGAGCGGGTCACCGGGGCCAGGACGCCCTCGTCGGACCAGTAGCGGATGGTCCGCACGGTCAGGCCGGTGGACTGCGCCAGCTCGCCGATGGTGAAAAGACCGGTGCCGTCATCGATCATGTCTGGAAGTCTGGGCCTTCCAGTGGGTGGAGACTCAAGGAGCACGGTGAGGGAGACCTTGCGGGACATTCCCGACGCGGGCGCCCGCGGTGTCTTCCCGCCCGCGGACGGCCGCACGACGGTCCTCCCGCAGGCCTGCGACCGGGACGCGGGCGTCCTCGCCTTCACCACCGCCCGCCACCTCGTCGGGGAGCCGCTGTGGGCGCAGGTCGTGCCGGGGAACGCCCGCAGCAGGCGGGCGTTCCAGGCGGCCGGCTACCGGACCGTCAGCTCGGAGGCATTGCTCCTGGCCCGGCCGGGTCTCAGTGCCAGGGCTCGTAGTACGGATTGCTCTCGCAGTCGCTCATGATCTCGGTCTTGGTCTTCTTGTCGACCGGGCAGACGCCGATGACGTACTGCCGCGCGATGCCGCCGGGGAAGGCCACCTCGACCTGCTCGGCCCATTTGTGGGTGTCGCCGATGGTCTTGTTGACGTCGACGCCGCCGGGAGCGTCGATGTAGTAGTTGTAGCCCGACTTGTACCAGGTCTTGTACAGGTCGTGGTCGTACGTCGTCGACACGTACGGGGAGGGCTGGTTGACCAGGACGTACTGCTCGATGTCGTACTGGCCGTCGATGACGTCCTTCGGGTGGAAGCCCTGCTCGAAGACGACGCCCGGGCCGCGGTTGTCGCTGCGGTAGAGGGTCCCGCAGGTCTTGCGCCAGACCGGCGCGGGAGTGATGCGGACGACGTCGACGCGGCGGTCGGCTGCTGCCTTGACCGGGTCGGCGAACTGGGGACAGGCAGGGGCGGCAGCCCTCGCGGACGTGATCGTGGGGACGGTCGCGGCCGTCGTCGCGAGGACGGCCGCGAGGGACAGCACGGCGGCAGCGGCCCGCCGCCGCAGGCGAGTTGTGATCATGCGGTGCACGATCCAGGTTCCGTGGCGGCGGGTTGCGGATCATCACTCGTTCGACGGCGTGTCCGCCCTTTTCTCAACTCACCGTGTTTCAGCGGAAGATGCCCGTGTGGCCGAGGGAGTAGCGGCCCGGCTGCGGGTACACCGCGAGGCCGTGCGGGCCGCTGCCGACCTTGATGCGGGCCAGCTGGGTGCCGGTGCGGGTGTCGATGGCGTACACCTCGGAGTTGTAGCGGCCCGACAGCCACAGGACCGTGCCGTCCGCCGAGACGCCGCCCATGTCGGGGCTGCCGCCGCCGGGCAGGTGCCACTTCTTGGTGAGCCTGTTCTTGGCGAAGTCGAAGACGGAGATGGTGCCTTCACCGCGGTTGGAGATGTACATCTCGCGCGAGTCGCGGCTGACGTAGAGGCCGTGGGTGCCCTTGCCGGTGGGCAGCAGGGTGGGCTTGGTGAACTTGTCGCCGTCCAGGACCCACACACCGTCGGCCATCATGTCGGCGATGTAGAACTTCTTGCCGTCGGGCGAGATCTTGACGTCCTGCGGCATCGCGCCGTGGAACGGCAGCTTCTCCTGGCCGATCACCTTCATCTTCGCCGTGTCGACCTTCAGCAGTTCGCCGCTGAACTCGCAGGAGACGATGAAGTAGCGGCCGTCGGGCGAGAAGTCCGCGTGGTTGACGCCGTAGCAGCTGACCGGGACGGTCTTCTCGCGCTTCATGGTGTGCGCGTCGCGGAAGACGAGTTCGCGGTCGAGCGAGGCCATGACGATCGCGTACTTGCCGTCGGGCGTGAAGTAGAGGTTGTAGGGGTCGTGCACGTCGACGGTCTTGCCGGCCTTCCCCGTCCTGGGGTCGATGGGGGTGAGGGTGTTGCCCTTGTCGTTGTTGACCCACAGCGTCTTCAGGTCCCAGGACGGCACGACGTGCTGGGGCTGCTCGCCGACCGGGATCGTCTCGATCACCCGGTACGTCGTCGGGTCGATGACCGAGACGGTGCTGGAGTTGGTGTTGGGGACGTAGACACGGGACGGGAAGTCCCTGACCACCGGGGAGAGCCTGTTCGGGCGGTCGGCCGCGTACACGTCGTGCGGGTCGAGGACGGGCGGCATGCCCGGCAGACCCCGCATGGTCGTGTTCTTCTTCGCCGGTGCGACGGCGGCCCTGCTGCCGAGGGCCTCGTCCTCGTGGTGCCGGGCGCCGGTGCAGGCGGCGAGGGTGCTGAGCGCGGCGAGGGCGGCGGCCGCGATCAGGGCGCGGGTGAGCCGGGTGGGGGTCATCAGCTGAACAGCTCCGTGGTGGTCACGGCGGCCAGGCCGCGGTGGGCGAGTTCTTCCAGTACGACGGGGAGGGCGGCGACCGTGTCCGGGTAGCCGAAATGCAGGCTCACCACGGATCCGGCCCGGACCTCGCCGAGGACCTTGCGGGTGACGGCGTCGGCGCCGGGCCTGGTGTAGTCGAGGGAGTCGACGTCGTACGAGAGGACGTGCGGATAGCCGGCGCTGCGGGCCAGACGTACGACCAGCGGGGAGGCGAGGGGGGCGCGGGAGGGGCGGAACCAGGTGCCGATGGAGCCGGTGAGGTGTTCGAGACGGTCGGCGCAGGCAGTGATCTCGGTGCGGGCGTCGGACTCGGACATGGTGTTGACGGCCAGGTGGCGCTGGGTGTGGTTGCCGAGGTCGTGCCCGCCGTCGAGGATGCGGCGGGCCAGGTAGGGGTGTTCGTCGAGCCAGCCGCCGACGGCCAGGACGGTGAGGTGGGCGCCGTGCTTCTCGGCCTCGGTGAGCAGGGAGCGGGCGACGGCGGGGTCGCCCTGGCCGTGGAAGGTGAGGGCCACTCGGGGGTGGGTG
>Ga0307512_10002919_pt1 | contig 20694 bp, 19 predicted proteins | sample 14_EM_MG_FD_200267 | JGI IMG/M metagenome (GOLD analysis project Ga0307512, IMG submission 200267) | Populus trichocarpa ectomycorrhiza microbial communities from riparian zone in the Pacific Northwest, United States - 14_EM | ecosystem: Host-associated > Plants > Roots > Unclassified | place... | reverse complement strand
TAGCCACATAGATCTGGCGACTTGGAATGATGTGTATAATTAGTAAAGAGAGAATTGCATTTTGCGCACAGGTAGAAGGAACGCGAGGAGAGATTTTTGCAACGTCACCCATCGCATTCCAGATGCATGCGTGTACCCAATGAACCCATTTCGATGTATGGTCACAGTTGGCCCCAACGCCAGAGTGTTTGTTTGAAATAGGAGACCGACAGAGGGAGAAAAACCGGTGAAATATCGATTGGAGGGCGATATGCAACGCGACGAGTGGTATTGAGACCGGGTGCGGAGTAATCCGCCACCGGGGAGTCTCTGACGTCTCTGACGGAGCGCGTCCACTCTGACGGAGCCTTTCCGCCCGGACGGAAATATTTTTTGCTGATGGTGCTTGGAGCCGCTCAGACCAGTCGAGAAATGTAAAGGTGCGAATGCTGGCGGTCAGCAAAATAAGGATGTAGTAGGGGATACGGTTGCACACGGGCGTGAGTGAGATCAAGTGTAGGAATGATTGTGAATGTATTCCTTACTGGGCTAAGTCTCCGTCGCGATGTCCATATCAAGTTCACGCCCACCCGGCGCTCGACACCACATGTGACGGCCTGGCAAACCTTGCCCCGCATTTCTGACAATGGTAATACATCATCACTCTGGTTTAGGGCAGAACTCCCGGGCTGCTGAGTAGATGTCGAACAAAGGAAACATCCCGCGTTCACGCTCGTGCGAGCTCCTATCTCCCACAACTGTGCAGTACAGCCAGGGTGACCTGTGGGTGCACAGGGAAACTCCACCTCCAATTGACTGGATTTCCGGAGGTGGTGAAAACCCGTGCCCACACCATTTGTACTGGACTGGGTCCCAACCAAAGAAATTGAAAGATGGAAATGCCCAATTGACCTAAACCTCCATATCTCCATTCCTTCGATTCCTCCACTTTCATAATGAGACTTCCTTCTTCTTCGCGGGTCATTCGGATGGTCTTGGTGGAACTCAGCGATTCGTTCAGGAGCATTCTCGACAATTTCGAGCGGCTCCCAGCTCATGGGTATGTAGTCAGACCCTGCTCACTGAGTAACGTAGTGTAGTTTCTGGTACCGCAGCTGAGAGTCAAGGATCTGTTTGACCTCGCTTTCCTCCCAAATCCTCGAGTATTACTGGATGTGGTTCCGACCATAGTTGCCACATGACGGGCGGTGTGTAGTGCTGTAGCTGCGCCACATGGAAGACGTTGTGATTCCGCATTGTTTTGGACAATTCTAGTTTGAAAGCATTCTCACTGATGATCTTACTTACCGTATACGGTCCAGTGCGCTTGTATTCGAGCGTCGTTCAGGACCTACTCATTGGGAACGGTTGCATCAAGAGACAGACTCTGTTTCTGACTTCGAAGGTCACGATTCTTCCGCCAGCGTAGTTTGATTGCTGTGCCTGGGATTCCAACAATCCATCCCGGAGAAGCCGGTGAGTCTCTTCTATTCCCGATACCATTGCATCTGCCAGTATTTCCGAACAGATATTTGATGGGGCTCTTGGTGGCATAAACTGCGAGGGCAGGTGGTAGTGGTAGTTGGCCCAGAATGGAGTCATCCGTGTTGAGTGATGAACGGAATTGTTGTAAGCAAACTCCGCTAAAGATAAGAGTTCTACCCAGTTGTGCTGCTCGTAGTTGAAGAAGGCCTGTATGTACTGCTCCATGGTCTGGTTTCGGCCGTTCGGTCTTGCCATTGGTCTGCGGATGGAAGGCGGTCGAAAGCCTGTGCTTGATTCATCGGTGAGAACACACTCGATTCCTGAATCGGCTGTTAAACGCCTTTCCGTGATCGGCAACAATGTCATCTGGTACATGGTGTTTGCTGATCACATGTTGGAAAGACATTTGTTCCAGCTCTGGTGAGTCGATATCCTTCCTGCAGTGGAGAAAGATTGCCATGTTCGTCAATCGATCGACAATTCCAGAGATTCTGGTTACCCCGCGGGCGGTTAACTCAGGGAGGTCCGTGTGGAAGCCCACGGCGACTCCATCCCAACAATGGGACTGTGGTGGTAGCGGCAAGTTTGTGCTGTGATGGTTGTGCCATGGTGCCTTGATTTCGTGGCATGGTTCGCATCTGGCGATGAATTTTCTGCCGTTCGCATTCATTGGGGGCCACTGGAAATCCCGTGATACTAACTTGGCGGTTTTGAGATCTCTGTAGTGGCCGGATTGCTGGTTTCCGGTTGAAACGGCATATCACTTCATAGCGAGACAGGTTATCCTGTTGTTTATATATCCCTCTTTCATAGGTGAGAACTCCGGCGGTGACTTTCCATTCGTTGCCCAGTTCTTCTTATGGTTTCTCTATACTTTGCAGGTCAGGAATATCGACGGTCGGAATGCCGATAATCCTGTATATGACGTCGACAGCCAACGTGTCGATTGCCTGGGCTGTTTTGGTTCCTCCAACGAGGTCATCATAGGGTTCAATGGTGGAAGTTGCCAAGGTTGCCAGTAGTCGCAAGGTCAGTCTCTCGTAACCTATCCCATAGTCCGGTCACCTTGATCGTCCATGTACCTGGGTTTTCTTTTCTTCAAATTGTTCAATGACGAAGCCGTAAGAGGATAGAACTTCCACCCACCTGGCGTGTCATAGGGAGAGCACTTTCGAGGTTTGGAAGTACTTGGGATTCTTGTGGTCGCACTGCATCAGGACCTTGTGATTGGCACCCTCGAGATAGTGTGTCCATTGATTCGTTGCCTTCACAATTGCCAGGAGCTCCTGATCATATGTGCCTAAGTTCTGTTCGTCTGGAGAGCATTTTCGAGAGTGGAAATTGACTGGGCGAAGTGTCCTGAATGTGTTATACTGGTTACACATGCCGGAGAGTGCGAACCGGCTTCCCTCGGTCTGCAGAATGATTGGTCTTTGAGGGGTCAAATGGTGGAGGATTGGGGCACCGTTGAAGTCCTTCTTGAGCTGTCGAAATGCGAGTTAGGCATCCTAAGTCCATTCCCACTTCTTTGAGCCTTGTGTCTTTTGCAAGTTTGATGTGGGGGTAGTGAACTTTGCATGTTTCCAAATGAATCTCCGATAGAAGTTTGTGAACCTGAGGAGATCCTGCACAGCCCGAACCAATTGCAGTGTCGGCCAGTCTTTGATCGTGGAAATGCTGTCTTACTCCATGGCGATTCCCTCCGAATTGTTGACAAATCCTAGGAAGCCGACTTCCCGAACTCTGAATTGGCACCTCACTGTTTTGCTATATAGCCCGAAGTTCTGTAAGCATTGAAGCACTTTTCGGAAATTGTATTTGTGCTCCCTCTGATTGGTCGAGTAGATCAGTATAACCTGAAGGTAACACGCGGACAAGTCGTCATCATGAGGCCATAGACAATCCTCCATGTAAGCCTGAAACATCTCCGGTGCATTTGTCAACCCAAAGGGCATAAATCAGCATCTGAACTGACCATAGCTGCTTTGCAATGCAGTCGTGAACACGTTGCGTTCTCTGATTCGGATCAGGTGGTAGGCATTTTGGAGGTCCAGTTTACTGAAGATCCACGCTTCGCGCACTTGACTGATAAGTTCTGAGATGAGAGAAAGGGGGTATCTATTCTTTACGGTGCCAAGGTTGAGAGGTCGATAGTTGACACTCAACTGTAGTCCTCTGTCTTTCGCATTCTCAAAAGGACGTGGCACTGCGGCCGAGGATGGTGACCGTTGAATGAAGCAGTTCCCCAGGTATTTCTCGATGTAGACTTTGGGCGTTTCCAATGTGAACTCAGAGAGATTGTAGATCCGCGTGTATGGTATTGTGTAGTTGGTTTTCCGATTCATCACGTGGTCAATTGGCCTGTGCGGTGAGACTGTCTCGGCCTTTTCCTTGGTCAAGATCTCCAAGAATTCTTGATATTGCGCTGGTTTGCAACCCGCATCATCCGTTATTACTATCTCCACGTTATCTGTGTCTATTTCTATTCCCATTAGCCCTGAGTGCATTGTAGTGTGCTTTTGGCAGAGTGGAGATGGGTAGGGGTCCCTGGATAATAGGATCGGACAGTTGGTCACAATTGACCACCTCCGTGGTTCAGTTTCTCTCTTCGTGCTTAGGTGAGCTGGTAGCATTCATTCAAGCACCGTCACTGTGTCACTTTTCTGCCGCAACTACTGCGCCTGCAGCTGCTCGCGCATTCGACATCCTGGAGATTCTCTCACCATCGGTGATGCTTTCCATAGATGATCCCATCAACCTTTGACATTTTCCAAGTCATACGGTGAATGCCTCGACCACTCCCTCGTTAGCTAGAAGGCGGCCAAGTGTGGTAGTCCGGAGTACTTCAATATCGGGGGGATCATTGCGATTGGTATTTTTCTTACCGTCTTCCGGCAGAGATCTCGCGTGATCTGCTCCCGGAATCTTCGCCCATTGGGATCCATCTGGCGTTTGTAGGGCTGTCAATCGATCTTTATCTCAGTCCATTTCCGGGTTCCTCCCCATGAACCATGTCAAGCCAAAGACCAGGTCGTATGCCTTCATTAGGATGACCAAAACCTCCGATTCCTCAACCTGTTAATGGTGTACAAAATACTGAACCAAGAGACTTGCCTTTTGGCTCTCATTTGCAGACATCATCACCTGGACATCGAGACCTTGGGTGGAGGTGAATCCTGGGTCGTGGGGCAATGTGAGTTTCCAGAGTAGGCTTGGTGATATGAAGATGCTAGTTGCACCGCAGTGGATTAGTCCTTTGACTCGCTGCATGTTGCCGGGTATGGTTTGTACAAGGTCTTCATGGATGCTATGCGCCGAATCCGGTCCCTCTGTGCCGGTTAGGTATTGGCTTGACATCAGAGTCCGACAATCAAGAATGACTCTTGATTTCAAGGTGATTTGGTGAGGTTGTATCTCATCCAAGGCTGCAATAAAGGCTCAGTTTCCCAAGTTCTCCAATCCTAACTCCGTATTGTCCAGCCTCTCCCATCGAGTTTGATATCGAGAGAGGTGGACTGGTCTTTGTGGTGCTGCGTGTCGAATGACTTTTGGTGATTGATTTGTTTCCCGTCATAGCCGCTGGTATTGCTGGAGATTTGCTCAGGTGGGCACAAGTTGAGGTTGTTGGTACCGAGGTAGGTTTTGTGGTCTCAGGTGCTGCGGCGAGTGCATTCCCGGTTTGCCTTTCAACCTTAGTAGACTTCCTTTGAAAGCCACTGCGCTGGTGTTATGTTGGCACTGCTGCTTCCACTAGGCTTTTTGGACTTGCCTGATTTTGAATTACCGGTATTGTTGGAATTATTGGTAATACCGGAAGTCTTTGTTGCAGGTTGGCAGACGGATGGTGGAACATTATGTTTCTCATTGCCGCCTTTCTGAGACTCATGTGATTGCTCCTGCTGTTGCTTTCCCCCAGGCGTTTTGTCATCCGGTTTGAACTCTGGGGCCGCAGTGCAGTCGGACAGTTGGTCCAGTGTGTCGAACATCTCTTTGCCGCTGGACATCCAAGGTCTGACATTCGTCTGAAGCACGTGCCACAGGGCGGCCCATGCCATGTCGTATAGGACCACTTCATGCCTTATAAGATTCCAGCCGGCTCTCCTACACTTTGCTTTCAAGTGGTTGGCATAATCTCAGACTGATTTGTTTGGTGATTGCTGGTACTTGGGCATCGCTTTTGTCGCTGAATTGAGTTGCCAATTTGTATCTCCGTACATCTTTGAAGCTTGCTCGTGAAGAGTTTGACGTTCTCTCAACATGGGTCCTTGGCCTCTCGTGGGTCACTAGCCCACTGGGATGGGTCCGCATTTTCAGTCAGTCGCTGAGTCAAATTTGGGTGATCATTCCAGGTGTCGAGAATACAGACTACATACTTGACATGATCGGGATCACATGAGGGGAATTGGTGCTTTTGCGAAGCACAGTTCGACTGTAATGTTTTGAGGAAGGTATCAAGCTTCTTCGCTCCCTTGCAGTACTCTACGTGGTCAACCAGCATAGCCATTTTGGACTGATTTCTGGGATTCTTCTGTCTGTCAGTGGCTCGGCTCTGGTCGAGTTGGAAAGCATTCCGGTGCTCTCTTTCTTCTATTTGGCTTACTGTTTGTATAGGATTATTAGTAGCCGCCGATGGTGCTCAGACATCTCCTTCAATTCGTTAGCTTCGGTGATCTTTGACAAGTTGTCGTCTTGGCCACATTTATCCTCAATTTCTAAGAGTGTTGAATTATCTTCTTCTTCGTCTTCATCTTTGTCTGCATTGTCAGGATCGCGGGCTTCCTTGTAAACTTGAGTCTCGAGGGGATTGGGCTTCATGATTCTGTCTTCCAGAAGTATCGACACGTGGCAGATAGGAATAGGTGTGGTTCGGCTGAGTGATTCTCGAAAAGATTCCATGCTCGCATGCCAGTCAGCCATACGCAATTGTCTTCCCTGGATCATCCTCGGAGGGATGGAGGTTCAGAAACTGTAATTGTTCGATTTCTGGTCTGTCACGACGCATCAAGCAGAGAGGCGAATTCGTGTGATCTTGTGAGCGCAATTTATCGGATTGCTGAAAATCCAAACATAGTGTAATGGCACGTCGGCCAGCGCTCGGCAGTATAAGAATTCAGTATGGTATACTGTTGGACACAGGCCCGAGTGGGATCAGGTGTAGAAGTAACTGGTGAGAAATTCGATACAAAGCAAAGTCTTTGTCGAGATGTCCGTATCAGGCTCGTAGTTACGCGGCCCTGGACACCTCACATCACTGTCGGGCAACCCTAACCACGCATTCCTGATCACGCCGTTACAATGAATCAGACATGCTAGATGTGCCAATGCCGGCTTACAATCTAACTTTTGGCTTACTGTGGTTCCACAAATGAAATTCTGTCCTTGGATGGGCTCGCACTCAATTGGCTACACAGCATTCACTGACCTCCAGTGGAGTAGAACAAATGACACAGCTGACAATGGTAGTCACATCGAAGATCTCAGAATCCCACAGTCATAACATCAATGATTAAAACATGCCATATAGTCCAGATATATGGACACTTGGTGGGGCCTGATTTAGCGATATACTTGGTGGTCAAGAGTTTGTCGCTATATGCGTCCCACACCTATCAACATGCACGGGGCTGCTTGGAGTAACTTCGCAAGCCAACAATTTGAGTTAACCAGGACATGAAAACCCATCTGCTGGACGTGAAAAGCTGGGTGCAGTCGGGGAATTTGTGGCAGAAAGAATTACCCACGGAGTTGCTTTGGTGACTACTATCTGGTTGTCGAGACCCAAATCAAGTGACAAAACAGTAGGGCTTGGCTTCGTAGTGGGCCAACTGTGGGTATCAAGGCATCCTTGCTTACTCTATGTTTCAGTTCTCCTGTGCCACCATGTTCTTGAACACATACACTATTCCAGACCAGATGCAGCAGACAGCTGGATGCCGAGAGAAGATGGGAACTTTGCGTGAGCAAGATACGCGGCATTCATGCACGTGTTTGGCAAGGCCAAGGTTGAAACAGTGGCACCGTACTGCCCAATTGACTGCGCAGTCATGCAGGGGTTTGGGTTCCAAATACAAAATGGATTCATCTACAATGTCTCATCAGTCCAACACGGAACTCTGAAGGCATGCTTCAAGGCGAGCCTATGCCATATATTCATTCTACAGTGATTGTGATCAGCAGCTCCCTCCACAATCCTGAGGATGAACAGAGACCCGCTGGCAATGACATTGCATTGACTAACAGGCACTCAATTCGGTGATAAACAACAACTCGTGCCCACTGCATCATGTCTTGGAGATGCTTCACTGCATGCACAGAGCTGAAATATCGGCTGTGCTGGATATCTGGAACTCCCAGCTCTGTGTGCGGATGCAATAAGGTAACACATTGAAGATGGCATTACGGACCTGCTGTGGCTAGTTCGAAAACTCAGTTAAGCCATTCTGATTTAGGAACACGTTTGCCACTTGCCATTGCACAATCATTACCAACCGATCACCCAATATTGAAATCATTGGCGAATGCCTCATATGCAATATACTGATCAATCAAACCAACATAAAGGCATTCAATTGTAACACTAGAAAAGTGTTTGAACAATTACCTCAATTCAGCCTTCATTGCAAAGCTGAAAAGTGCCAATTTGCAGCTACAGTGTTCAGCTTTCTCAGATTGGTCATCAAATTTGACAATATTGGCAATGAATGAAACCACATACCAATGGTTGAAAGCATGCATACTCCCGTGTCAATCCGAGACATACGAGTGCTTCTAAGCTTCACACTCTCCTCCCAATCGTTCATCTGCCTTTACACCAGAGTTATGGCACCAATCTCCAAATTACAACTCAATTTGATAGGCAGATGGGAATGGACCTGAATGGCTCAAGACGGATTTGGAATACTAAAGAACACATTTGCAGAAGCACTGAGTGACCAGCATTCCAACCTGGCAGATCCCAATATCCTCCAGACAGATGCAATGGGGAGAGAAATACCGTGTATTCGGAAACAGTCTTATACTGTCGGCATCTGCATTCAACTCAATGCCTTGCTCAGATTTGTTCTGCAGTGTGATAGAACTGTGATGACTATAATCGGGTTATCCGAGCGTTTAGGGAAACCTTGCGACAATGGCGACACTATGTCAACGGAGCTAATCCCATGCTTTAGATATAGTATGACATCAAGAATCTTGAGTATTTCCAAATCTCCCGATTGCTATCTCAGAGCAATGCAAGGTGGGCTGTGATGTCTTTGTTATATGGCATCATTGGCTACTCTTTGAAGGAAATATTGACCCAGCAGAGAAACCATTAAGATGGCCGGATTTCAAGAAAAGCTATGAAAGGTCTTTTGCACGACACTTGCCAACTCTGGTAGCACCCACCATTGAGTAATTCAATGATATCCTGCCAGCAATTATGGCTCCCCAGCATACCGATCTGCAAGCAACTGATCTGAAGAATGACATCTGCTACCCTGTTCTTTTTGACCTGGTGGACAAGATGGAACAGTACATACAGACATGAACCTGCAGTGGAAAGTCATTGTGGGAGACCTCACCAACAAAGGGTCAATTTTCCGTTCTAGATGCACTCAGCAACCCAGTGATAAGTCTCTTCCAAAATAATCCTGTATCCAGACACTTTGAAGACCTGAAGAAAACTGCTCTGGAATATATTTACTGCTATCACATAGGAATAGATACTACAGTATTGAAGTGTATTGCAGTATCCATAGTGTGTCAACTAATCATAGCACAACGCCACGCATGATATGCAGTAGACATGCCGCTGCCACCACCTCACAACCCCCTTGATGAAATGACAATGAATCCCTTCCCTGACCTGAGGAAATGGAACAAGTATGCCTAAATCATGGTTATTGTAACATTCGACCAAGTATCCAAGATCACAATCCCCCTGCGCAAGAGAATGGTTATCAGCTCACCACACTTGGTACGTATGGTTTTTGATCCTGAGAGCTGCAAGCACTGCATCCCAAACATGGTTGTGACAGACCATGCAATACTGTTAACCAGCCAATTTGACATGCAAGTCTGCTCTGTCATGAGCATTGTCCACCAAGTTTCCACTGCCATCCACCCACAGTCCAATGGACAAACTGAGTGCCAGAATCAAACCATGGCACAGTACCTTCAAGATTTGTTCAACTATAAGCAAGATAACTGGATTGAACCCCATCCTCAATTGGAATTTGCATCCCATGACTCAGCGCATGAAGTGACCAGGATGGAACTTCTTTTGGGGATGTACAAATGGAACCCTCAGATCGAGTTCTATACACCAGAATACTCACATACAAAATAGGCAACCTGTGTGGACTCCACAATAGAGCTTTTGGCGGAGATTCAGCTGACCATAGGCCACAAAACTTTTCGAAACTAGCAATGTGCGACAAATTACACAGGCAGAAATGAAAATACATTCCACTTCAGAGGTAAAGCACGACCCTCGTACAATTATTTACAGCCAACCAACCCATGTAGTAGGTTCCAGCAAATGCGCATGGGGCCTTTACCTGTCAGTCAAATCGTCACTACCATTGCTCAATAATTATACTGGCTCAACACGATCCAGAACCTGTTCATGATTCATTTGTCACAACTTGTTTTGTGCGCACCTCGTGTTTCAGGCCGGTGATGAATTGTACGTGACCCAATGCTCCTTGACCACTCGGAAGAGCTGAAGGTCAATTGCATTCTTCTCTCTTCTCGGAAATATCACGACATTCACTATGTCCTTCAGTTCCCCTTATAAAGGCATCGATGTGTGCATCAGTAGCCAGCAGAAGACTTCTGCAATGCTCAGAAGCTGGTATAAGCACTCCATACAACAATTCTGAGAAGCTGCGATAATTGAAGAACTGGATCCGTTTCAGGTTCGTATCTTTCTATCATTCTCTGTTTGACTGGATGGGGTGCTGTACAAGTTTCCTACGTACAGACTATACCACCGTCAGATCACACTGAATTGAGGTGCAGTTTACCCTTGACCAGTTGCTACAGGACGACAGTAGGATCTGCATATCCTTTATTTGATTGTTTGTTTGCCTACTTCGCTGTGTAGGTGAAGCAGCCCAGACAGTGTGCAGCGAGAGAGGGGATCATGCAATGGCAAGGTATTATACTGCAGGTAAGGATTACTATGCTGGCATATAATGTGGCCAGGTAAAATGAATGTTCAAATGACTGCTTGTTTGAATCATGAGCCTCCCCATAAATCTTAGAACTTACACATAAATGTGCAATCACTCTGACCACGCTTGCAATCCGATTCCACAAAGCATGATCTCTACTCCTACTTCACCAGATGCTGGCATATATGCCCTTACACTGATCCCAGACTGTTCGTTGAAATAGACAATTATATTAAGCAATATAGAGTAATTTACTTTAAACAATCTAAATGTTACAACAGTAGATACAAAGAAGTTCCACATTTAGAACAAACTAGAAACAGGAGTGTAATTAGAATCATGATAACTAACTTCATATGAATGGTTTTAACCAAAAATCTTGACATTTCAGCAATAAAGTTGAGGTTTTTAAACCTGCAGACTATCAAACCTGCAATAGATATAGTGATTGGGAAATCCATAAACTGATAGAGTGCACTAACAAATGTGAATATTAAAGTGATCCATGTTTCTGATATTGCAGGAACTTATATAGCTGGAAATCTTGAAGTGAATTTTAATCAGTAGTCTGCTCTTGCATTCAGATTTTGACTTTTTGTTAATATTTTCCCAAGGTGAAAGTACTATTCTCAATCTGTTGCTTATCACAAGCACCATCTCAAAAAGTCACAGCCTAAGAGTAACGAGTACTGGGATAATATTGGGGTACACATGTTCAATGGAGGTATAAATAGTGGGTGCTGTCAGGAGATATAAAGATGGTGTGAGTTCAGTTGGTTTTGCAGCCAGGACTGTGTAGGATGAAGAAAGTGATGTGAGGTGGAGTGACATATCAACTGAGCTGTTGCAAGATTGGATGATGAGGGGTGGATGTTTTCATAAAAAGTAGTATTGGTAATCTGTATGATTATGAGTAAGAATGTGGATGGAACATTGGGGCATGGCAAATGATTCGGTAGAGGTGGATTTGTAGTATGGAATATCAGGAAACTGTTCATTAATCACCGGATGCCTTTGGTAGTGTTTGGAAGTTGAGTCATGAGAATCACAGAGTGGTCGAATCCCCTAGTTAATGGAACCAATGCTGTGGCCTTCAGGTACACCTGGGAATGCTGGCTATGAATCATTTAGAGCTTAGAAAGTTTGGTGACAACAAGGGAAGTATGTGGAAATGCGGGGTGCAAGCCTTGACACACATGGGCACACAGACTACAGCCTTTGGCATGCCTGGGAATGCAGGCAACACTTTTGAGAGCATGGGTGAATGCAAGCAATAAGGTCCAGAGCACTGTGTTACATTGTATAGCTGGCAGGGAATTATAACGACTTCTTTGCAAGCAGTGCAGCTGTGCCTGGACATTGCAGTTACTACTTATCAGTAAATACTGTTTAAACATCACATACTCTGTGTGGATGCTGATCAATGTATTTGTATATCTACGGATGAATATTGCTATCCACCTATACACAGTCAATATTGACTGGGTACAGGTGGTGGGTGAAACCAATTCGGGGTACACCTGAAGATGGTGATCCAGCGAGTTTGGAGATACAGTCTGAGGTTGTAATCTACCAAGTTTGGAGACGCGGTTTGAGGCCATGATAGATGGAGTTTGGATATACAATAGGAGGCCATCAGCATATGAACTTGGAGGCTGGAATTGAGCGAGTTTGAAGATGCAGTTGCAGGCCATGGTTGTGCGAACTTGGAGGCAGTAATCAACCGAGATTGGAGATGCAGTTGGAGGTCTTGATCGGATGGATATGGGGGATATGATGGTTTGACTTTCGAGGCTCACTTGGAGGCATTGATTGAGCGAAATTGGCACAGTACTTGGCGGAGTTGAATCAGACGGAGGTCAAGATGGAGGCATTTGATGAGGAGGCGGTTGATCTAGAGGCGGGTAATCTGGGGGAGGTTACTCTGGAGGCTATCGATCTGAGGGTGAACGAACTTGAGTGTTCGATCTGAAATGTTCAATTCGGAGGCATTCAATCAGGAGGCATTCAATCTGAAGGCTGTTGATCTGGATGCAGTTGATTTGGAGGCAGTTGATCTGGTGGTGGTCAAACTGGAGGCGGTCAATCTGAAGGCGGTGAATCTGGAGGCAGTCAATAGGGAGGTGATCGACCTGTAGGCAGTCGATCTAGATGCACTCTGTCTTGGGGCGGTGGATATGGGGAGGGTTGATCTGGAGGTTGGATCAGGCAGCGGTCAATCTGGAGGCGTTCCCACATATGGAAGTGGATATGGGTGAGGTTGATCTGCCGTGGGTTCATCTGGAGCTAGTCGTTCTGGAGGTTGTCAATCTTAAGGTGGTTGATCTTGAGGCAGTGGATCTGGGGGCGATACTTCGGAATGCGTGATGGGTTCTGAGATTGTATTTATGGGATTGTTAACTCACATCAGTGGGTATGTAATGCGTTTACTTTACGTTTGAGCTCTCCCGGGAAGCTTGCCTGGTGGAGGTAGATCTTGTTGGGAGACTCATTGGAAGCTGAAGGAACATCCTGGGATCAACTTGTAGTTGTGAGAATTGATGGAAGACAGTCAATCGTAGTCAGATGCTGCACTCAGTGTATTCTGAACTTGGTATATACTGAACTGTGTGTATGCTGTGCTCACTGTATGATGTACCCACTGTATACTGTACTCAGTGTGCATTAATGATTATGGCATGGAGCTATAGACAGGGATGACTTAACTATTTGTTCTAGGGGGATGGTAGGGTTATGGGCAAGAACAAGCAATAGGGTATGATGCTGGGAATGTTAAGCAGGATACGATGGGATATGGGTAATTGGGTGTACAATCTTCCCGATTGTGCTTAGAAAACTTCCAATTAATATACAGACTAGCCATACTGCGTGTTGTATCCACAGTCACTGAAATTGCAAATTGACCTGCAAACGAAAATCGCTTAAGTCACGTATTCTCATCTTGATGTCAAACAGATACCCACATCGTTTGGTTTCTCGGCCTGCACTTTACCATCTTGCGAGAATACAGAATGTAGTCATCCCTCTCTCTCTGCCCTTTCCATGATTATAACTTAACACCAAGAACATCATATACCAAATGCAGCATACACTGATGATAGCATGCACCAAGTTCAGCATCAAGTTATGATGTACTGACTCTGGCTCCCAACTAGTCTGTCACCTGATATCTCTCAGCAAACCATGTTGTACTCTAGACTCAATGTTCCCACTATTATAAGTTACCCAATCAATTGAATCTCACCACCTCTCACTCCTCCCAATCGACTGCCTCCAGATTCACTAACTGCAGATCTAACACCTAAAGATCCACCAGCTCCATGGAGTCCTCCAATAATGCTCGATTATGACTTGTCAGTGGATTTCCCTAATAGCTCAATCATACCATTGAAGTTCCCATGATTGTAGACTCTTAGTGCATCTCCATACTCCCTCACTCATGGCCTCCATGTGCATTTCCCAACTTGTTTCTTCACAGCCTGTAAGTTTGCAGAATCATGGCCTCCAGTTGCATTTCCAAACCAGCTCAATCACGGCCTCCAAATGTATCTCCAATCTCATTCAATTACATTCTGCAACTGTATTGCTGAGTTCACACAATCTGGGACATCAAGGGCATCATACACTTTACTTGTTCATGGCCTCTATCCAAGTCAATCTCCAAACTGGTAAAATCTCTACCCCGAAAGGAATCTGGAAGTTCACTTGTTTCACTGCCTCACACACCCTACATATTGCACTTAAGTGCTGTCTGCATCGAGATTGACCATATGTCGATGTGTTGACACACCTAGTGTTAGCAACGGGTCTGGGTAACCCGCCAGCGGTCCAGGTAATGACCGGCAGTTCGGTTTGGTTCAGTTCCAGACCCAGCCAAAAACCAGAATCTCATTTGTCTTGGCGGGTTGTTACTTGGCCCGGACATAGAACCGCGGATATTTGGCCGCGTTGGAACCGAACGGCAGTTCCAAATTTACTGTTCCTACACCTTTGGCTCCAATTCAGTATATGAGTTCTGATCGTACTGTGACATGATCAGTCTGTAGATAGTGCAGAATGATGAGCTCTTTCACCTCCATCATTCAGATTTGTGATCCAAGTGATATTCGTTGAGTGGGTGTGAAAAAAGGCGCAATTCAGAGCACAATTCGCGGGTTTTCGATCGCGACTACACAAATATTGGTCGTATCGCATATGGGATCCCAGGAGGTGAAAGTACACATGAAACTGCACAATCTATGTACTGATCATATCACAATACGATCAGAACTCAAATACTCAATTGGAGTCAAATTTGTGAGGTTGAAATGCCGGGTTTTTGGTGGTAAAACCGGCCCAATTGCAACCATCCGGGTTTTCATGTGGTAAAAACAGTTGCAACAGTTCGGTTCCGGTCCCAACCCTAACCCGGAACCGTTCTAGCAGGTTGGAACCGTTGCTAAAACTAGGCACACCTAGATTGATAGCATATGCTGAATAATCATGTATCAAATATTCTTCTGAATGTAGTAAAGATGAATGTGATAGACGAAATGGATTGTGCTTAAGTGACCCTTTGATGCACCTCTGTGAAAATTCAACACCAAGATTAAAGTCCCATGCTGAGCTACCCAGAAATCTCATATCCTGCATGTGAAGTCCCCCACAGCCCCTGGCTGAAGGTTTCAGCAGCTCTCGACATCTCCATCTGACCTGCTCAGATATTTTTGTCGCTTCTAAATTTGGCTAGTCTGTAAGTCAAATTATATCGCATCTTGAATATACCTCATAGCTGCAGGTGCTTTCCAGTGTACCTCACAATGCTCAGACACCATCTCTGTGGGAGTTGCATAGCTCGACTGAGACCTGGGATCTTCCGGAATTACCTAAGTGCACAGGTGAGGTCAAACAGAGTATCTGGGAGATTTACCTGTAGTTTTCAGACTATTTTCTATCTTGCTCATGAAAGCAAGGTGGTTTGGTATTGGAGTATTTCCATTTCTGTTTTCATTATTCATTCTCTTGTGTAGCTAACCAATAGACAATTTTGGAAAAACAACATTTGACTTCTTATCCTAATTCCTGGATTTGCCTCTCAAGGTCAAATTCTACACATGATATTCTGTTTGCCAATATTGCCAATATTCCACCCTGTCAGTTGCACAAAGTCCACTTGATCTTTATTTTTCCAGTTTCAATATTTCAAACTGTATCAATTACAGGTGCCGCTAAATTTTCATCTTCTTCAATTCTCATCCAATTATTTACCAAAGTACATTTTGCTTCCTATTTAAACCCTCTTCACCAGTCCAGTTACTTCCATCTTACCTTCCCAATCATTCCATAATCAATACTTCTCCTATATGGTGCATATGTATTCAATTCCCAAATTGAATTTTCCATAACCAAAATAGAGTGATAATTGTATCTACTACACTCAGGACTGTAATATCTGACAGATGCATTTACATGTTGTAGCATTGCATTGTGAGTATCCACCTCTAAATCATGTCGGGAAGCTGCTCCAAAGTTGTTTCCGCATAACGACAGATTCTATCTCAGGTAATGAACTTGTCACAATTTGATATTGCCAAATGTTGGCCATGATTCATAGATACTAAGAGTTCAATGGAATGTTGTTTTGTTGAATAGCTCAGGTGGGATTGACAAGGTGTAAACAATGAAAAACGACATTGCTATGAAAAGCAGACAATAGAAAGGATATTTGTACAAATGATTTTCTTTAGCCAACAAAGTGTCTGGTAATTATCAGACAATAGTATCATATATTATAAAACAAACATTATAAAGCAATATAGTACATTAATGTATACTAGTATATCCTGACTGTAGATAACAGCTAAAGCTGATTCTTCTCAACTCTGTGGAAAGATAGACATTCCATATAAAAGAGATGAATCTGGAGAGTTACAGTACATTCAGAATCTGACCAGTGTACTTTCGTGTCATCATGATATATCTGTGAACTGTATTATTACTGTCATAAGTTGGTTGAAGTGTAAATGAGTTATCAGGCAAGAATACTATAATAGTCGAATTTCAGAGTTGAATAGCTTCAGCCAGTTACATTGAGAGATACCTTGAAGTTCAAATAACAAATAGCAAAAGATATTTGAAGCCAGATGCCACTGAGGAATGTTACTTAGAATGCAGAATAGAAGCTTACAAGTACATTGCAATTGAACCAATATATTACAAAATGGTTTTCGAAGCTAGATAGCCAGTTTGGGAACAAGTAATATTGCTTCAAACAAAGTCTGAAAACACCATATCATTCTTTAATTGCGCAGCTGAAAGATCTTGAACTCGGAATTACTACTTGCTTCTCTTGACATTATTTAACAACTGATATATAGACAGAGTAATCATATCTACATAATGCTGTATCCATGTATCAATCAAGTTACGCAGGAGTGATTTCTTCTGGCTTGGAATGGTTGGTAATCGAGTACATTAAATGACCCCCTGGTGAGGAATGTCATGTTTGAATGAAGTCACGTGGAAACTATAATTCAACAAATTGCGGATCGGATTGGCTGCCATGATGAGGTAACCGGACTTCTGGTGGATCAGTGAGTATATGTAACAGCGAGGTCTTAGACTAGAGGTTAGGGTTGCTACACCGGCACGTCATGCTGCTGGGTAAGTGACAACCTTGAACAGACTGCTTGTGAGAATCAGGATCTTCACCGGGAATCCTACCACCGACTCATACATGTGCGATCACTCTGACCGTTTGCAACCGTATCCCTAAAAGTATAATCTATTTTCTTACTTAGCTGGAAGCTAGCATACCTGCCCTTACACAATTCTCGGTCTTTCAGTCACCGGATACGTTTTGCTACAGTTATTCAATTGTACCCTCTTTTCAGAAGCGTCGCAACATGCACACACCCTACAAATCCAAGCAATTGACCACTCAATGCCTCCAAAACGGATGAATGGACTTCCCATACGCAGTTCCAATGAGCGTAGGAGTGGTGTTAACAATGGTTCCGGACCGTCACATTGGGTCCCTGTCCAAGTCATAACCGAACCGTTGCCGAATTGGCAGTCCGGGTTGTCAATACCACCAAACCGTCAATTCATGTCCGGTTCGATCCAAATCTCCCAACTAGTCTGAATTGGGAGGGTTCTCAGCAGGTCGCCCAGCGGCTCCGTCTGTAGATTCATATAATCTTTTGTTTCTGCAGTTTGATAAGTGTATATTATCAAAATTAGGTATTCAACAGCCAATAATCTCTTTTTGCATCCTTTGCAATCTGCAACATTGATTATTTTGGAATATGTGTGTTCCTTTTATACGTTACATTTTTAGCTATGGAGGCAGTCAATAGTTCAGTCATGAGCTCATTTATTCGCACAAAGCCTTGATTACACAATATGCAAGCCCAAACATTGTTGAGGCTCCGTTGACGCTCAGTTGCATGATGAGGTAACCTATGTGACTTGCACAGTTTCAAATGAAAAGGCTGCCACGACATCGTCTATAAATCATTACCACATTGCGACACCTAGATTACCCAATACCCAACCCCAAATATGGTTGACACTCCATTGACGCTCATTTTCAGGATGGGACAGGAAGCGTGTCAGTAATATTTTTAACATGAAAGGCAGCCAATACCTGGTTTATGAATGGCTGCAACTGAGCGCCACTTAGGTTACACAAAATGCACAGCCAATAATCGTTGACGCTCCGTTGATGCTCATTTTCAGAATGGGGCAGTGACCGTGTCATATACTGTTTTGCCAAGGAAGGCTGCCATTAAGTTGGTTATAGATAGCAGTGACCAGGTCACATTTCCATTACCGTACTTACAAGACGAAAAATGGTTGGCGCTCTGTTGACGCATATTTTGAAGCTGGGGCAGGGAGCCTGATACTATGATTCTTGACGTGGAAGGCAGCCAATACCTCGTTTATGAATGGCTGCAACCAAGCATCACTCAGGTTACCCAAGATGCACAGCCAAAAATCGTTGACGCTCCGTTGACACTCATTTCCAGAATGGTGCAGTGATTGTGTCTTGTACTTTTTTGCCAAGAGAGGCTGGCAGTATGATGATTATGGATAACAGCAACCACGTCATCTTACAATTACCGTGCTTACAAGACAAAAAATACTTGACGCTATGTTCACGCTCATTTCAATGTACCATGTAGTCGAGATCTGCTGCCGTTGATAATTGCAGTCATAAAGATTTGAACTTTGTAGATGCCTTTCTGAGTGATCAGGAATTGGCTCCATGGCATATCCGAGCCATGTAATATTCCAGCACTAGTCGCTCTCAACCGGTTGAAATTTATATATCTTGCCATATAATGCAAAACGCCCCCTATAGCTTTGTGTATTGAGCAATATTCTCACGTGACTGGTCAATATTCATCCATAATACTTCTCAAAATACAATGCTCGGTCAAATTACATAATGAACTTGGTGATACCACATTGACGCATTCTGACCTACTTTCTCTTGAGCTTCTTATTCCTCCTGGTTTCCATTATATCCACCGTCATCAACGCCTTGTCAACCTTCTTCTTACGTCGTCGTATAGGCCCAATCAATGCAGGAACATTCAGTGCGGCACTCACATTCCGATGCTCTGGGGTGTCTGAATCCTAAATGCCGTTGTGCAATTTCATATTTGATTCATCATCTGCCTCCCAGTTGTCTTTGCTGTAGTTTGAATTATCCAAGTCCCAATTCCAGTTAAGCCAATTTTCAGTGTCTGGAATGCTATCAGGTGAGCTATACATATCACTTTCGGCAGGATGGCGGTTGATTCGTTTGATTCGGCGGACATCCAATACTTGTGTTCCACCTCCAGGGAGGTACTTTGAAGAACAAGCTGGTGGCACAGGTCATTTTTCCAACAATTGAGATGCAGCCGCACCATCATGTTGAAAGTTTGACCAGAATGCATTGACAATCTCCTCAGTATGTGAGATTTATCCCATGGCTGTCATTTGTATATGTAACGGCATTGTCAAGCGTTCGTGGTTAGGGTTGCCGGACGGTCACGTGAGGTGTTCAGTGCCGGGTAACTGCCAACCTTATATTGACATCGCGATGGAGACTTAGCTCCGTACCGAATATCTTACCACTTACTTCTACACTTAATCTTACTCGCGCCCGTGTGCAACCGTATACCATATCATATCCCTATACTGCCGAGCGCCGGCGTACGCGCCTTGACACTATATTCAGTCTTTTCCGAAATCGGATACGTTTGGCTCACGAAATCACGTGAATTTACCCCTTTAATTGACGCGTCGCGACAGACACGAAATCAACAGTTACAGCCAATCACCCTCCATTCCTCCAAAGAGAATACAGAGAAGCCAATTGCGCATGCCTAACACGCGTGCGAGCATTGAATCCCTTCGAGCATCGCTCAGCCGAATCACGCATATTTCTGCGGGCCACGTCTCGGGACAACCAGAAGAGGGAATCAATGATGACGATCCGGCCGAGACTGAAGTTCACGAAGAAGCCCGCGATCCAGACAATGAAGATGAAGACGAAGACGAAGATGATTCAACCTTACCAGAGGGCGAGGATAATCGAGGCAGAGACGACATTTTGTCAAAGATCACCGAAGACGACCAAAGGGAGATGCTTGAACAGAACCGGATGCTACTCAAAGTCCTATTCGAACAACAAGCCGAATGGAAGGAGGAGAGAAGCCGAATGCTCACCGAACTCGACCGCAGCCAAACCATCGACAGACCGGAGAATCCCGGAAATCAGTCCAAGATCTTCAAGATGGTGGACCCCTTACGGTACTGCAGCGGGGCGAAAGAGCTGGATAAGTTCCTCGAAACATTACGATCAAACTTTGCATCCCATAAGCACCTATTCCCAACAGGCGATCCCGATCAAGTCAAGTATGCAGTCTCTTTTCTCGACACCTGGAATAACCACCCAGATACGACTCAGCGACAGACGGAAAATACGGACCCATCAGATTGGGCTAGCGACCTACGAGAGGCCAAGGACCCGTGTTTAGAGAATTTTGAACTCTTCGCGAACGAGCTTCAAAAGACATACGGAGATAAAGACAGACGT
>Ga0307512_10002918_pt1 | contig 20697 bp, 23 predicted proteins | sample 14_EM_MG_FD_200267 | JGI IMG/M metagenome (GOLD analysis project Ga0307512, IMG submission 200267) | Populus trichocarpa ectomycorrhiza microbial communities from riparian zone in the Pacific Northwest, United States - 14_EM | ecosystem: Host-associated > Plants > Roots > Unclassified | place... | reverse complement strand
GTAATTATAGGAATACGGTTGCAAACGTGGATGCGAGTGATAGTAGGTGTAGATGTATAGTAAGATTATCGCTAGAGATCTAAGGCTCGTGGCAAGCCGACTATATGGAATGCCCGTTACCCGGCCCGAGTCACGTGCCGCCGTTACATACGTGATGGCTTACCAAGTCCACTGCCACCTCTTCCGCTCACCCTGGGGTTCGGAGAGCCACCAGTCGAATGCTTTGCAAGTTGATGCTACTTCCCCAGCGCACACAGTGCGTCCACTGCGGCTGCCACCATGTGTACGAATAAGCTCACTGAGCGAATCACATACTTGTCACACCCAATTGGGACTGTCTGAGAACCAAATACCGTCCATTCCCACGTGGGGATACGACACATCAATTGAACCTCCGCGCGCCTTGAATACATGCTGAATCCGCTTGTCCCCTGAGAGTGCCCAGACGGTCAATCCTCCGGCAGCCCCGTGGATCCGCAGTTTCCCGGCTACAAAATAAGATCGTCTCCATTCTTTTCCTGAAAACCGTCTTTGTATGCCATCGAATGGGCACATATCCGTATTCGCTCATTGGCGTATGTTTGATGAAATTGAATCAGTTGGTGCAGATGGCTCTCTCTGCTCACAACAATCAGATTCGGTCGTCCAATCAGGTGCAAAAGATGATAATTGACAATGGTAATTTCGAATCGTAACTGCTAGCCACTTTAGAACCTTCGGGGTCATTATACTTCCCATTCGGAGCTGCGACACGATCTGCGATTGCTGCTCCATATGGTGAACTCTGTCCATCAATAGACGTAACATATCGGTAATCATAGTTGTATTATTGCATAGCCGCTGCTGGAACCTCTCGCAGCATCCGTAGGGTAGATGATCCCATTCAGTTGTGTAGAAGGTCATCGCGATTGCAATTGCCATCGGTGACATCGCTAGATGTGAATCTTGCGTATCGCTTAAATCCGCCGTGATCCTCCGTCGGTGCACTTTGATCGAGGTATGTGCCCGTATATCGTTCATTGGCTATCATCAAAAGTGAACTGATGTAGGACCAGCTTCGGCATTACCGGTGACGCAACACTGTGCTGTGTGGGCTTTGGAATCGTCCCTGTAATCATCAATTGACTCAATTGGAAGGTAACTTATCCAATCTCATTGATGGTGCAATTGAAAGCCTTTGAGTTCTCGTATGAATTCGTTGCAATTCACTCCGACCAACTTGGTCACCGACGCGTCTCGTGGCCAGTTGGCCTCTGGTATCAACTCGGAATCGTCTCTGTTAATGTTAACCTCAATTGGGTGTACTTCCTAACCCTACTTGCTTCTGGAATCTGTCACTGTCAATTCCGGACGATTTCTCCTTCTTAGATGTCGTGACGCATCTCGGGCCAATTGGCCTCGGGAATCCGCACGAAACCATCTGTTACCATCAACCTCAATTGAATAGACATATCAAGACACTTCGCTGATGCAATCAGTGCTCCTAAATCTGTATGATCTATCACATGTATCGTGACGCGTTGGAAAGGGGTAATTCACGAAATCCAGTATGCGAAACGTATCTGAAATTGTAAGAGCGATAATAGAGTAAAGGCATTCGCCTGTGTATGGCATCGTAGGAAGGTATATCAGTAGATACAGTTGCAAATGTGGATGTCCATATTGGAGAGTAGTATGAAGGTAATATTATCGCTAGAGATCTAAGGCTCGTGGCGAGCCGACTATATACAGTGGGTATTACCCAGCACTGGACACGTCACGTGCAGTCGTGCCGTTACAGGGACATTGCATACATATTTGGGAAGTTGTATACAAGGACATGTTGAAAAGACTGACCTCATAAAACTCAATTTGGGAATCATGCACTGCTGTCAGTTGCTGTGTCACTTACCGAGCCCCGACAAGAATTGTTGACGCTCCGTGGGTGCTCAATTGTAGGCAGTGCACACGTTACGGTTAGTATCATTTTGCCGAGAAAGGCAGCCGGTAGGTTAATTATGGGTAAACACCGTTCTATAGCCCTTAGATTGTCCATGATGCAAAACCAGAAATCGTTGACGCTCAATTGACGCTCATTGTTACGGGGTGGTAGCAATATCGTCACTAGTGTTTTTACCTATACAGGCAGCCAATAGGTTGATTATGGGTCAACGCCGTTCCATAGCCCATAGATTATCCAAGATGCAAGACCAAGAATGGTTGATGCTCGGTTGACGCTCATTTTTAGGTGGTGGTAGCGATATCGTCATCAGCGTTTTTGCCTATAAAGGCAACCGATTGGTTGATTGTGGATCAATGCTGTTCCATAGACTGTAGATTATCCAAGATGCAAGATCAAAAATCGTTGCAGCTCCGTTGACGATCATTTTTAGGCGGTGGTAACGATAGCGTCAATAGCATCTTTGCCTGTGAAGGCAGCCGATAGCTTCATTGTGTGTCAACGCCGTTCCATAGCCCGTAGATTGTCCGCGATGCAAGACCAGAAATCGTTGACACTCCATTGATGCTCATTTTTAGGTGGTGGTAGCGATATCGTCATTAGCGTTTTTGCCTATAAAGGCTGCCGATATGTTCATTCTGGGTCAACGCTGTTCCATAGCCCACAGAGTATCCAAGATGCAAGACCCAAAATCGTAGACGCTCTGTTGACGCTCATTTTCAGGAGGTGGTAGCGATATTGTCCGTAGCATGTTAGCTTATCGAGGAAGCCGATATATTCATTGTAGGTCCATGACGTTCCATAGCCCATAGATTGTCCAAGATACAAGACCCAAAATGGTTGACGCTCTGTTGACACTCATTTTCAGGAGGTGGTAGCAATATCATCACTAGCAATTTTGCCTATAATGGCTGCTGATAGGTCAATTCTGGGTCGATGCCCGTTCCATACCCCTTGGATTATCCATATTGCAATACCAAAAATCGTTGATGCTCCGTTGATGCTCATTTTTAGGAGATAGTAGTGATGTCGTAGCTCGCATTGTAGGCTTCAACGGCGGCCAATACCTTGATTATGCATCAATGCGACCGAGTGTTTTTTTGATTATCGAACTCATAAGACAAAATATTGTTGACGCATCGTTGACTCTCATTTCCAGGATCGGGCAACCAGCCTGTCGCTTTCATTTCTACCAATAAACCAGGTCAAGACAATCTCTTTGGGAGGATATGACTATGCAGCCCTTTGTTTGCCGATAACGGAAGACCAAAAATTGTTGACGCTCTGTTGACGCTTACCTCAATGACATACCAACAGTCATTGGATGGTTTAAAAGTGTATGTAAATATACATAACATTGTCATTGGCAGCCTATGAATCGTTTCCATGTATAAACGTTTCCATCCAAATGCGTCCAAGCCTTTCAATTTCAGATCCACAACTGGATACGTTATCTGAGTGTTAAATGGCGTCAGTCTAGCACAATTCAGCGCTCTCGGCCGGCAATTAACTGCACGTAGACCCGTACACATGTTTTAGATATATATAGCACGAGTTCCTCACCTTTCGTTATCCAGCTCATTTCCCCCAATTTCCCTGACCTATCATCAGCAATTCTCAAAATCTCTACCATGTGGACAAGGTCTGGGTAGAGAGTTATGCAGTTGAATGCATGAACAAATGCAGCATGACAGTCGTCATTCATCCCGGTTCGCGTTGTGCACTCACCGCTTCATGTATGACTTGTATGACAGCACTGACTTAAATGTTAATGAGTTTCGTCTCTGATTTAGTCCTAGTATTCTGACTTAACAGTAACCGTCAGGATAATCTCAAGTTTATTGGTCATCAGTCAATGAGATTTGGAATCTAGACCATTGTCTTGGCCCATTCGACTCTTGAACATGCACAGACTAATTAACACGTCTCAGAATTTGTTCACGGAGATCTTGTGAAAGCTGACACAGGGAGGAAAATATGTACATGAATCTCTTTTCCGAGAGATACAATGTCAAAAATATTAATTTGACTGTTCACTCCTCCTGGGAAGCGGAAGCCATTACTATCTCAGTGTCCGAATCCAACCACATTATTGTAATTAGCTTGGGACGTGATAAGCAGGAGTGGAAGTGTACCTATTCAACAAGCTTCAATTGCTTGAACAGAGACGAATCTGGTGCGGTGTAAGGCAGGAGAGAAGGAATCCCTTTATGGGTCTGAGGTTTCCCTGAATCAGGCCTCATTTGCGTACTCCCTGGTTAAGAAGTCATATGTGGCATTCGCGATTTTCCAGGCACGCTAGTATGAGTCTCCATAGGCTCACCCAATGCCGTCAGTGCAGAGGAAGCTGCATCATATACCGTTTGCAGTTGAACGACAGCTAGAACCTTCGATTCGGTCGTCTGGTACTTGGTATCTCCCTCACGGAAGATTTCGGCTGACTCTCCGCAGCCTCGTTGCGTCAATTCATCTAACTTCATCTGCATCTGCCGAAAATCCTCAATGCGATGCTGTACCATTTTAGATATTGTGCCCATCACTCAGGCGGGATGGTGTAACGGCACGGCACGTGACGTGTCCAGGGCCGGGTGACGTACATTATATATAGTCGGCTCGCTACGAGCCTTAGATCTCTAGCGATAATCTTACCTATATATCTACACGTATAATCACTCGAGTCCACGTTGGAAACGGTATCCACTCAATTACAACAGGTGAGCCTACGTAGCCGGGCGCAGGCGTACGTGCCTTTACATGATTATCGCTCTTCAGTAAACGGATATGTTTCGCTAACGGGATTTGCGAGTTTACCCTGATTTCGAGAAGGAAGATTCCAAAGTCAACACTCAGAAATCACTTTGACATGAGTCTAGAGGACTGCCAATTACACGAGCGATGAGTCTTAAGAAGATCATCCTTCAGTCAAGTCATTGAAGGCAGCAGAGATGATTCCGATGATCCAATGGCCACCGAGACGCGTCACAGCCAATGTCGACAATTACTACAAGTACCGAGAATCGAGTCTAGAACCCCTCCCCAACGAAATATGTCGCATACAATCAATGCGGACGATGACCTACCGACGGCTGCAATCAATCACCGATTGGCAGAGGAGTGTAATGACGATCACATTGCCCCTTAACACGTCGATTCACCAGCCAAGAGATATCCACGAAGTTGGAGACAATATTAGAGTCAACACGGCTACATCAAACCAATCAACACACCGACGAGGCGCTCTCACGAGACTAGCTACGAAGCCCAGCTAGGGGAAGCCGAATGAAGCCCATATACGAATGAGAAGCAGCCTACCGGCAATGAGCAGCCTACCTGCAATGAACGCCTACGAAAGTGATGAAAGAAGCCCACTTAGGGAGGAGAAAGAAACCGATTTACGGAGCAGAACAATTGCACTATCCATGTACCTCAACGGAGTGGATGCTTTCCACGACTGAACGATATGTGCCTCGGATATGAAGTACTCTACAATTGAAGTTACGTACGAAGAACTCTAGAATCGAATCACACCTAAGGCGGAGAATCATTGCGCAAAGAGAAGTGCACTACTTTCAAAGTACGTCTACAGATACATTACTCGAATGCAGCGCCATCCACGAGTCAAACGCGCCTACCGAGATCAAGACCCTACAAATGAGAACCATTGCACACTGCGAAGTACATTTACGGTCGAGACCTTCACATTTCCAAGATCGACTGGGACTGCGAAAACCACCCAGAGAAGATATGACAGAATATATAAGATGAACGAGAGGAGATAAAAGATACAGGATGAACTGCGTGCACGTGGTTCGGAAACCATCATCCAGAACCTACAACCTGCGGAACTCTAACAACGGTGCACGCCAGCGTTCAGGGAGACCGAGGTCAGCATTCAGAAACCCGGGTATGGGCGAGGGATATGTATGCTTTCTGGCAGTGAGCTACCATTATGAGGGGAGAACCCGGAGATATACGGATCGCGAAAGCGAGTATTGTCGTTGCAAACCCATGTGGCTTGCAAGATATGGTGAATACCCACCTCGGTCAACCCGAAGTGAGAGGTGTTAGCAGTGTGCTGCTTCGGGCCGCACAATTTGTGTTCTGTTTGCTAGCAAAGACGTTGCCGTGGCTTTCACTTTACGAGTAGAGGATTGCATTGGATTGCTGGCAGCTACGGTAGAGCGGAGTCATGCGAAAGATGAATATCCTCGTATGCTGGATGCGCAAGCAGGAGCAGCAGCAGTAGTTGCGGCAGAAGAGAGTCCACATGTGAACCTTGAATGACTGCTACTGGCGCGCCGAGACCCGAAGGGAGAGACTGGATGGCGGGGCTTGGCTCCACTGGAGCGAACCCCTAATGACAAGGCCTCATGGATTTTCCACTTCACCGCCTCCACTGTTTTTGATCCATTTGGCTAACGCAGATGGAGCAGATACGGAGTAATATGACAGTGAAGTGGACTTAGCAGTGCGGGAGATAGATGACCGGAGATGAATCACGAGAGAGAGACAATCACTTGTATTTGTTATATGACGATATCGAGGTTATATGAAGTCATACACTTTTTGTGATCACAGACTACTGAATTGATTGTACGAGAGTTGCAATTGAGCGCAGTTATGCAGATGGAATGTCCCAGCGGCATATCTCCACCGAGTACGATCCAGAGCACTATTTAGAGATACCGAATGAAGCAGACGCATGCCAAAGTTACAAAGCCGAATACTCTTCAGAATTCGTTTCGGAAATACAAAGCTACCAAATTACCATGCTGATAGATATGCCGACTAAGCCTCGGCAATCCCAACAACACAGAGGTTACTGCAGAAATCAACTTCCGAGTCAACACCGTAAGAAGCCGTATGAGATTCGTTGTTGGCAGAGCAACGACATTCAAAAGAGAGGGGAATGACCAGACCGGAGTCAAGAACCCCTACCGCAAACTATCAACATACCGGAAGTGCTGGAACAATGCACCGCGAAGTGCATTCACCAATTGAGATGGCTAGTAGCAACAAGCTCACCACGAGAAGAATCGACAAACTTGACTCAAACAATGGCGATAAGTGCACCCAGACAAGTCACGCCCAGCACACCTTGAGATGAATTGAGAGACCCACCCGAAGTAGAGTCGACAAACATTGCGGCGGCAAAATCTGTTTCTCACCACCACTGCCACTCAGCTTGGCAGAGGACTGAGCTACGGCGGGTGTAGGGAGATAGTGGGATAACGGAGATGGACTGTGTGACGGGGAGTGTATATTCGGGAGACCCCGGGGTGGATAGCGTCCTGTCTCATCTTATCATACAACGAATAACACACTCTATCTTTCCCGTCTTTTGATCTCACTCGCTCTTTCCGAGATTTTGTGGATCCTCACGGCCGGGTAGTATCCTGTCTTCTCACACTTTTCCTACGCTCCTCGGGTCAGAACCGCTCTGTCTTACGAATTTCGTTTGGAATTACGCGAGAGGTGCGGCGGACTTTTGATGATGGGCTCTCGGCCTTCTCACTCCGCCGTTTCACCACAGTGTACATGACCAAGAAGTGGCAAACACACCAGGGGTAAGCAACCGATCGCACGCAGCGATTGGAGACGATAAGTGCACGCAGCATACGATGGATGTCAGGTGTACATACATATACAGCTTCCGAGCGAGATACCGAACGACTGCGATATGGCTACCAAATCGATCGCAAACAAGATTCAATATGACCACCGAACGTACTGAATAGCCTACCGACTGGCATCACGAGAGACAGTCGAGATAACTACCAAGAGATGATCACCTAGATCTCACAGCGACGGATATCACTGCCGATGGACTTCACATGGAGATCCAGAGGATTACCGGGAGCCCTACCATACCAAGACACTGGCCAAGACGCTTACCGAATGCCGTACCGAAGGATTAAGAAACTATCGCCAAACGGCATACCGAACTGAATGCCAATCCTCCTTACCGGAAGCCAACCAAATAACTACCGAGAAGCAAACGGATATTCTACCGAAGCTGCCTACCAAGATGGCCACGGAGAAGTCGTGCAACATCACACCAAAGCTATCATCCAAATGACTATTACCGAGAAGCGGTCAACTGAGACCCTACTGAATGCAGAATCAAGAGATGGCGAGATCTACAAATGCAATGTACAAAGCGGCTTTGCCAGAGCGGAAGCGCTCTTGTTACATGGTGAGTATGAGCTACCGAGATGTTGACTTGTTAGATATGGATCAATGATATGCCACCCATGCCGGGTGCAATTGGCGTCAATTGTGCCACCCCCGAATTGTCACTGCGAGTACTATATGCGAATCACAGTCACAATGCCCGGAGCGGAAGCTGACAGCATTGTCCGAAGTCAAGACGGGATCCATGTGATGATCGGCAATTTCAACGACTTTAACCTGGCCAATTCCGACGAATGTCTATGCCTAGAATCAACTTTCCGAAGCATATCCGTTGCAGTGAGGTCGAGATTGAGGACATTGGGACGTCTCTTATGACAGGAGATATTCTTAGTCTGCAGATCAAGCGAAAGCCGAACCGAATTAGGTGTCAAATCACGAAGAGATTACGATTACACTCCCGAAACATGATTACACTGCTACCGAGCCACGATAGCAATGTACAATCGATACGATGAAGAAGATGTCGACGGAGCAACGAGTTTCCAAAGGGGGAGATAACCACCTCTACACAATCAGATCCTACCAACAACTCAAAAGGCCAATGGGAGGCAATCAACCAGGCCATGTAGCGTGAGGTCGACCAGTCAAGTCCTACCGACAAGTAGACAGGCCCACCGGGAGGCAATCTACCGAGACACGCACCAAGAAGTCAACCAAGAGGTCTACCTTGTCGACCAAGATTCTACTGAAGCCGCCTATCGAGAGCGCAACCATGAAGTCGACCAGAGAGTCACCAATGCGGACTTCAAATGATTACAGAATCAACATGAACTTATGAGTCAATGCCAAGTACCGATGACTAGCTGCAAGATATACTCTACAGAGCATGGGGAAGCACCGCACAGAGCGCAGACAACTCTTGGGCGCTTCAACTTTGTACGTGTAACCATGTTAGACAAACCTACGTGTTAGATATCGACCACTAAGACGAGAGTGATGTATATGATCAACGATCGCCGAAGGATACGACCGATGCTGGCTGCGGAAGCTCCCATCGATGCCAAGTAATGAGTGGAAGCTCCACCACCCTGACGATTCCGACAACCACCTATGCCGAGAAATGAGCTACGAGAATGATGGTCGGTGGAACATGGGTTAGGAAGTTGAGATGTGGATATGGGATCACTTTTGGATGTTTTTTGATTCTCTCTTCACGTCTTCTCTTCTTTGGATCACGGCGCGTGATGTGTCCAGGGCTGGGTAGCGCCCATTGTATATAGTCGGCTCGCCGCCAGCCTTAGATCTCTAGCGATAATCATACGTTTCTATCAACACCTATAATGACTGGAGTCAACGTTTGCAACCATATCCACAGAATTACCGCAAGTGAGCCTACGTAGCCGGGCGCAGGCGTACGTGCCTTGACAGATGGTCATCTTCGCGCAGCTTGCACTGCTCAGGACCTCCTTGATCATACTCCTTGTCATCCCCATCCTCGCCATTGTCTGAAATTTCAAGATCACTCAGACTATCTTTGATTGCATTCAAAATCTCCTCAAATGATGTTTCAGACATTGTGATTGTCAATCCCGCGTTTTCGGCATTTATCATATCTTACTGCTCCTGCTTAATTGCTGTGTCTGCATCTGCAACACGCTTCCTGCCACAGCGGTCTCTCCATCCACATCATTGTTAATCCATTTCTCCCACTCTTCGTTCCTTCAAAAGTGGGTTTCACGTCGGTCCCTTGCCGCAAGCAAATTTTTGGATCACAAGCTGCACAATGCTTCCAACACTCAGACCTATTCCACTTCCATGCCGCTCTTGCCATCATTGGCTTGAATACATCGTCAAGTAGATGACTTCGTCGATTTGCCATAATTGCCTGCTGGTAGGGGCACAAGGTTGTTTTTTGAATCATTGGCCATTGTATTTGCTATTGACTTTGATGATAGTGAGATGTTGGATGTTGCATGATATGGACCACATGGAGGCAAGCTGTGTCTTTTATGTCAAGGTTGGTAAGCTTAATAAACTTGAACAAAGCAAAATCTGAGTTTTGACCGTCACTACATTCGGAATAGCAATGCCAACCGTATATCATTTCCTGTTTTATAGTGTATGTTTCATGCAAGATCCCGCGGAGTTTTTGAGACAAACATCTGGAGACATCATTTCCAACGAAAAGTGTGCTGTTTATATCTCACAAATTATGAGATGGGGGCAGTTGTTCACCGAGGTGTATCCCTGTTAACCAACATGCAACATCGGGCCGACTTGTGTCACATTGTGGGACAGTTGGAACCCCGTGCAACTTGGAGCTATACGCAGCAGGATTCATAGGTTGTACAACATGCCAGTTGGCTGTTACGCATGCCTATTTGACTTGAAGCTAACTATATATTATTCCCAAATTCCCAAATCTTTTCATTATCATCTTCCTCAGAATTTCCAAATTCCTTTCGTTATCATCTTCCTCTTCACTTCCATACCACCCAATCATGGCACCTCAGACCCCTTGGCATTGTTCAACCAATCTGAATCGAGCAGAATGAGGGGCGCTTCATCCAATATGCCTCCCTCTTAGACCCAACTACAACGCCGACACCACTTGGTTCACCGCGACGCTGCAAATACAGCCAACAAAAAGATGACCCTAGACGCACACTGAAAAATAGTCTGTAAGATGGGTAGCAGCAAAAATAAAAAGCAATATGCGATCAGATGTAAGTATGGTTGTCTCGAGGTGGACAGCTGTCAACAAACCATATGCCATTCAGCTGGTGTAGAGAGAGCGCTGCGTGACCTATTCATCGGCACCCGGAATGGGAAACCATCATGGTCGACCAAGCCATTCGACTGCACAGTCAGGGTAACAGAATATCACGATGTTTGGAGCACTGGCACTTGCGCGGACAAATTTTCTGATAAGAATCCCTGAGAGTGGATGAAACAGGCTTCAATCTCCTTAGAGGATGCTACAGAAGCGTACATGGTTGATGTCATTGCCGAATCAACTATGTAAATGCAGTAAGTTATTACTTGAATGTTTTCTACATGTCTGCAACTATGGCAAGGCGAGGAGGTCGGGTACAGCTAGAACAGTCTGACATATGCCTTGCGTTGAATATGGCTAAAATGGCCAAAGGAGGGTATTCGCGTGCTGCAATTGAGGAAACGCAATATGTGATCAGCAAACATAGTGCCGTGGTCCGAGAAGATACGAAGCGGGGAGTTGAGTTTCCTCGACATAAGATTGTGAAGGCTGCAATGGAAAGACAACCGGCTATGCTTCGGGATAATCAATTGGACGGCGCCCTTTCTTGCCAATATGGTAAACCAAAGAATCCCCAGACACGCTGGAGGCGCAAGGGAACAGGTGCAACTCCACCAGAGTGACTCAGTGAGCCAGCGCTGGAACGAACAATACATCTGATCGGAACGCCACCTGCCCCACCCGGTATCAATGAGGAATCTCACATATCCGAAATCGAAGGTGTGCCCCCGGGATATGTGTATATACATACTCCTCTTCCCAGCGCTCGATTCTTCAATCTTAACGCATATGCCAGGAATCGCAAGTGCAATAAAGATTTTAATCCAGATTTACTGACTGATGAAGGAACATCAACTGGTTAGTACACTATCTGCTGTGTGGCAATGCAGCTGACATCCATGTTGCAGACGACAGCAGCCTCTTAAGCGAAATTGACAGTGAAAATGAGCATTGATGGAATGGAAAGAGATTTTTGTGTGTATTATTATCTACAATTAGCAGACACTTGAAAGTATATTACAAAGGATACATTTATATGTATTATTAAAGAACAATGTAGTAATGAAAGCGAAAATACATGAAGACAATACAAAGGCTGCGAAAACACCATTAATGATATAATATGCCAAATCAACTGATAACAGATTGTGTATACGCACATGGTAAAATGAACATCAACAGAGCATCAATGAATTTTGGTCTTGGAGTCAGGTAATTCAAAAGTGATTTGGTCTTAACTGTGCATAATCAATGTATCAGCTGCCTTTATACGAAATTAACATAGTGACATGCTCCCTGCCCTATCATGAAAATGTGCATCAACAGTACGACAACGATCTTTGGCCTTTCATCATGAGTAATCAACGCGCAATGTGTCAGTGGCTGACTATATAGGATGTTTTGACCGTTGTTCTAGCCTATAACACTTATCAAGTCTTAGTTGCTCCATTGAATACAAAATGAATTGTTACTGTCCGGGAGGCTGTCGTAGGAATGTCGCTTGGTCATCTGCCTAGAGAGGCTGCCAACCCCTTCATAATGGAGGTCTGCAATCAACCGCCACTTGGATTACCCAAGATGCGAGAACTGGTATCGTTGATGGTCAGTTGAAGCTCATTTTCAACATCGGGCAGGAAGTGTGTGGATTCCCATTTTGACTATAAAGGTGTCAAGGCACGTACGCCAGCGCTCGACTGTGTAGGCTTACGCATGGTAATTCAGTGGATATGGTTGCAAATGTGGACTCAAGTGATTGTAGGCATTGATGTGTAGTATAATTATCTCTACAAATCAATGGCTCGTGGTGAGCAGACAATATAAAACAGGGGCTACCCGGCCCTGGACACGTCACGTGCAGCCGTGCCGTTACACAAGGAGGCCAAAACCTCATTAATGACTATCTGAAACCAATCACCACTCAAAGTATCCAAGATAAACTACCAAATATCGTTGACACTTCGTTGACGCTGATTTCCAGCATGGGGCTGGTAGCACGACTCTCCATTGTTTGATTATAAAGGCGGGCATCGAATTCAAAAAGAACAATGACGTACCATTTTTAATATTTTACGATGAATAGTAGGAGCTTGGAATTCGTCCATAAATAGAACACCCCGTAATGCAGAACCGGAGATTGGCCCTGACGGGTCTAGGCAAACCCGGTGAAACAGGTGGGTTGATGGATACAGGTCCATGTTTGGAGTGCCAAGAAGCAGTGGGTCGGGTTTTTGGACAGGTCAGGAACCGAACTGAACCGTTTATCCCGTCCGAACCCGGACTGCTGGCGGGTTACCTCGACCCGTTGCTAACACTACCAGTGATTGTCAGAAGCTTACATTCTCAAGTACAGGTACATTCATGCTCTTATTATAAGGTATTCTGAGTATGTCTTGTATGTCCTGAACGCATGCATGCGCACTCAGCTGGTATCTTCAGCTGAGTCTAGCATCTCCAGCTGAGTCTGGAATGACCATCATCTTAAAGTGATTATGCATCACCCGATGAAGCCATACATCAGGGAGATAAACCGTATATGCAACAATCTGTGTTGCATGAACCTGACTTCAGCTGAGCTGATGTCAAGGCACACAGCCGGTAAGGCATAAGGAACCCAACTACCTTGTATATATCTCGAATATTTCTCCTGCTCTCCAGTCTCTGTACCTAAGTCTATTCACAGGGTTCTCCCCTTCCATATTTCAACAATCTGCCTACTTCAAGCTACACCTATAAGCAATTTCGAGTAGCCAACAGTCCATGCTTTCAAGTTAGTGCCAATCGGAAATCTTAGGGCTCTGTCACTGATAAACAGAAACAGGGAAGTGAAATACTTGCACGCAAAATGCCCTATAGCTCCCATTAGTCTTCTTGTTGCATGTATATATAGATTTGACACGAGCTAACCGCTAGCTAGGGCTGATGGCACACTTCTCTCTCATATATAACTCGAGTCTTTCTCCCTCTCTCTTCTCTGTATCTTAAGTCTATACACGCACACGGCTCTCCCCATATTGCAACACTTCTTATTGCATAAATAAATCTCAGCCTTCGTATAGCCGGAGATGATGGCTCGTCTAAGAGACTGCGAGATTGCTGTTAGACGAATAGTATTCAGCCGTATCTATACATATATGAGTACGTACGCATTCTCACTTGTATGTCCATATATATAGCCTTGTAGCCCTTCTTAGATAGTATAATCATTTTTACTATCTCTACTTTGAACACTTTTTTGCTGTCGAATAAGCGAGTGATATTGTGTGAAAGTGTATAGTAAGATCGCTGGAGCAATCCATTGAAGTCCCTTCTTAGAATCACGAGAGATATTGTTCTGGCAACATTCGGAATTAAGACAGTGTGGTTCCAAATAGATGTAGTCAAATGTCTGATATAGGTCATTGGGGCAGTATTGGCAACGGTTCGAATCAGTCCCGGTTCGGACAGTGATCTTATCCAGGTGGTGCGGTTCAGAGGGTGGAACCGGTTTGATATATCCCGAACTGATTTGCAAGTAAATCTCATTGATAGGATCAGTGTTGCATACATAGATCTCAGCCTTCGTATGGCCGGAGATTGCTGTTGGGTTGAGGGCATTCAGCCGAATCTATACATAGATGGGTGCGTATGCATTCGCACTTGTATGACCGTATATATATGGCCTCGTAACCCTCTTAGATAGTACAATCAAGCTTCTCTATCTCTATTTTCAACAATCAGTGAGCAGGTGGTAGCGAGTGATATCGAGCGAAAGCGTAGTAAAAGCTTCGCTCGCGCACTAACTCGAAACTCCTGCACCTTCAAAATCCTCCATACCGGTGAACAGAGACACTCGAGTGACCTACATCTTGTGTGGCATCAGGAACTTATGTAATTTAAGTATACGGCTGTAGATAGGGTGCGGCTGAAGTGCGGAGTTAACTTTGACTATTTTACAGCTTGATCGCTATTCTCTTCATCAGCAAGATGAGCCCAGTGGTCTCCCACCGATTCCCCAAAACTCCGCACAAATTTCTTAGACGATCTTTCTATACCTGTCACGCTATTGTTGTTTCCGGGCCAATGTCTAAACGCCTCTATGTTTTCAGGGAGACCGGGATACATCTCAGCGTCACCCTCGATCAACTAAGAGAAGCGCTTGCGGAAGATTAATGTTTTACGAAGTACGAGAGGACGGTTACTCAGCTGGAAACAGATATCTTTCCTTCCTGCGTGGAAAACAACACCAACACCGGGCTCATATCGTTTATGCCGAACCCACCAAAACACCTTGAACCATTCGTTAGAGGAGACGTGAACTCGACCCACCTTGATATGGAACATGGTGAAATGCTCATCGATAAGATTTTTCACGGACTAACCCAACTCTACCCCACACTGCCGGACCAGAGGGTTGCCATAGAGAAAGTTTGAAACCCTCTCGAGTCAAGGGCGCAGGTGGAGGCGGTGATCGCAGGGAGTGGACTAAGGCTCCAACGATTCATTATGGGTGTGCTGATTACATTGTAGTGTTATTGTAGTGACAGGACTCGACGGCTAAGCCTACGGATCTTGGAGAGGAGAGAGTGAATTAGGAAAACTGTGGCTGCGACATTTCTTTTCCGGAGATTTTCCCAATTGCCGTACAACAATTTACGGTTACTATTCCAAGCTTGATAGTCATGGTGTCCACAGGATACGGGACTACAATGCCGGGTTTCTAGAGGAAGTCATAAAAGCCCAGAAGAAAGAGGTAAGTAGGGAACAACAACTGAAGTTGCCACTGACAATTCTGGAAGAGTACAAGACCAATCATTTTCATAGACCATAGTTTTGGCGGAATAATAATTTGTCAGAGTTTGGTTCAAGCACTAGAGGAATACCACCGCCAGGATTCAATGAAGCATGCGATATTTCAGGCTACTAGAGCTATTTTCTTTCTCGGTACTCCACACCGCGGGCTTCTAATTAATGATATAATCAGCATAGTCAACCATGAAACCCATACGGAACAAGCAAGCCTTGTCGAATCCATAGGGAAGAACTCTAATGAGCTTAAGCTAGAATTGGAGAAGTTTCTTGGAATTGTACACAACTTTAAAGTTTTCAGTTTCTACAAGCAGTTCAAAACAAAAAGGCTAGTGAAGTAGATACAATTCCTATATAGGGTTTACATGAAGAGATGTACAGACAGGAATTAGGGTTTGGATGGCCGTCTCCGCAGAGATGGCGAACACTTCGTCACCGTCGACACTGATTCCACTTTGCTGAACTTCCCTCGGGAAAAGGAAACCCCGGTCGACGGGGATCATTCTACCATGGTCAAGTTTGACGTCAAGCACCTTCCTCCATACACTACTGTTGCATCAGATATTAGCAAGCTATTACAAAACTTTGGTCGAACTTGTTGAGCTAAACCCCGCTAATACATTTAAAGCCGAAGAGGAGAAGGCGAGAACTTTGGCGGATGGGTTATTAAGGGAAACAATTGAGCAAGAGCGCAGAATGGAGATTGAGAAGCTATTGGAAGATAAGCTTCGAATACTGGACAACATTGCGCTGGAGTTGGCCGGTTATAATTCTAAGAACCCTTTGGAGAGCGTAAACAGTGCCCTGTTAAAGAGTATAGCTGGAACATTGCACCGACGCAGGACCTCATCCGGTGGTTTCTTGAAAAAGGGGCCAGTCCAGTTGCACACTGTTCTCGCGAACAATGCTGCGCAGTCGTTGAAGCGGTCTTCCGTGGCCATGAAGCGGCTCTACGGGTTATGCTAGAACATGGTACTGATCCAAACTATCAATATTCTAAACAGTATATCAAACTGTTGCATTTGGCAGTGGCGGAAAGGCATATTGCGGTTGTGAGTGTGTTAGTTGAGATAAATGCCAATATTGAGGCCTCTGCATGATGCGGCCAGCGCAGGATATGAAGATATCGTTCCATTGCTTCTTGATGGAGGTGCTAACATTGAAGTCATTGATTGGGAGGGTGGTGGCACAGTTCTCCACCTCGCAGTTGCAGATTTGAGCGATTCCGTCATTAATCTTCTTCTTAAGCGACACGTAAATATAGAAGTGAAGGACAAAGTCGGTAGGATTGCACTACAAATTGGAGCCGCATTGTCAACCGTGCCCACTGTTCGAACTCTACTCTGTCACGGCGCAAATGTGAATGCTGTAGATTTTAACTCATTGCATTTGGCGGCAGAAAAAGCTAACTTAGCAAATGTCAACATACTACTTAATCACGAAGCGAACATTGACGCCATCAGCACGACGGCTGGAACGGCTCTGCATGTCGCGGTCAGTGACGGAGAGATAGACATTGTGCATGAGCTGTTACACAGACCTGCCAACACCGAGATATTGAATACCGATGGAAATGCCCGCCGTTGTGTGCTGTCTAGATGGCCAAGCCGGTTCACATCAAGGAGTTAGTTATTCGGTTGTTTTTGGAGTCTGGGGCGAAAGCCGGTGTCCTCAGCTTAAAAGGAGCCTCCCCAATCCACTACGCCGCGCAAAACGGGAAAACTGATATACTCCGGTTGCTCCTGAATCACGGAGCCCAAGTGGACCCTATTCTACCCTGCCACCATATCACACCACAACAAGTAGCAGCCGCTAAGGGACACCTCGCTGTCGTGGAACTCCTACTTCAAAAATAGGCCGATATTAACGCAAATGACTGTGACAACATAACACCGCTCCATCAGGCCACCAATAATGGAAAGCTGGACATCGTTGCTATACTACTCTCGCGAGCAGCCGATATGGAAGCCAAGAATGCGAACGGTTTCACACCATTTCTTAATGCAGTAAAATCTGGCAAAGAAGATGTTGTCAGATTCCTTCTTGAACGCGGTATCAACAAGGATGCTACGAATAACGCTGGTAAAACTGCTTTAACAATTGTCGATGAAGCCAGTCACATTGCCGTTTATACGGTGCTCCTCAATTACCCTCAAGTGATCTCTATAGGAGTTCCACCACAGCCATTATGGCAACACTCCACACAGCCGCACTAATATTCTACACATACCCTCAGCTAGTGTCTCAGTTTTAATAATACCAACCATATACTCCACTGCCAAATACTTTAACTGTCGAGCAATCTGCTTTTCACTCAAGAACTCCCTCTCCGTATCATGATCGATTTTTCCAGGGGTCTGACCCACGGTTTCTTCCTTCGCCGGGGGTAACTCCACGATATCTGCCTCCCCGCTGAGATTATCTTCTTAATTAGCTACGAGAAATTAATAGCGATACATATAACTTTATTTACACTTCATATATTGTGCAACGCATGTTCGCTTGGCTTTTGCGCTGTGTGACCTGGTAGAGGCAATGGATACTACGTAATGTTTCTATTATATTTACACTTTTATGAGGTAGAAAGCAGATGATGAAGATGTAGATTTTGACAGATTCTAAGGGGAGCTAGGTATCAGGAGGCGTTGGACTAAAGTATGATAGTAATTAGCAGGTGTGGGGACAGTTGTATTGCCCCAGGTGCACCAACTAGACTAGAACGAAGAGGTGACAGTTTGCCAAATGCTTCCATATGGTTCATATGTGAATTAGATACTCAAGAACGCAACGTAAATATATCAAGAACTACTGTGTCCTATAACTGGTGTTAGATGAAGTAGAAGAAAAGTGATCTGGATTCGGAACCGCAAGTCCCTATTCCATTTCTTGTTGCTCACCATGCGATAAGAGTGGACACACCGAAAATCAAAAAAAGAGTTTTCGGACACAGCCTATGTAGATAATAACTGCTCTAGTAGTCTACCTACACTTGACCGAAATTATTTGTGCATGGTGGAAGTGCCCTCAGTGCTGGCCAATGCTTCACTCAGGAGGTAGGCTGAACTCGGGTCTATCCTGCATGACATCGGGGGAATGCTGGAGTACCTCCACCACACACAAACAATTTCGGTCAAGTGCAGGCAGACTACTAGAGCAGTTATTATCTACATAGGCTGTGTCCGAAAACTCCTTTTTAGCTTTTCGGTGTTGAGTTCGGGTGTTCAACCTTCGGAGTTGCACCGTAAAACTGATCACCTATTCGGGGACGTAAATCCTCCAGCACCCTGGATCGGGCGGGGGCTGGTACACGAGCTTATGTACACCCTAAGGGGGAAGAGAAGAAGGGCACAAGAAAAGACACCGGTATATACTCACTGCGTAGCCCCATTCCCAGTGCCGTTTCCAAGGTGCCTTTTCCGTCCTATATAAAAGAATACTAACATACTTCTTGCACTTAAATGCCTTTTATTTTGATCTACGAAAAGCGCTTCCAGTGCTTTTAAAAAGCAATTTCCGACCCTTTTATAGTAAACGAGTCATTGCAGGCGGAATTAAAGTTCAATCAGACACGTAGAGCGTGTTCAGGAAATGGGACACGGTTCAACTGAGATTGTGACTCTCCCGAACATAAAACTGACGGCAGATACGGTTGCACTACGACTGAGGAAAATGTGAGTAAAGACCGACTGCACACAGATCTCCATTTTAATGTATACGTAGAGTACACTATAAGCACAGAAACACTGATATCGATTTCTAATCACTCCCAAAACGCCAACACGTAGTACCCCTTCATCACACACCCTTCCTCCCAACCGGATCCTTCCCGCATATTTGCTACATAGCCACCTCATACTCCTAGTCAACTGCATCTTTACTAGTCCGTGGCCGCAACGTCTCAATAGCCCTCACAGTAGCCAGTTCCTTAATCCCCTTCGCAAGTAACTGGCGGTACACATCTAGATCAATCGGCCACACCCGGTGTCTGTGATCAGTTGTTGCCGGGAACATGTCTGTGATTCTTATCGACGCGTGCTGTGGTGGCGAGTCAGGGACTGGGAGGACTTGCTGTGGCAATGTCAGCACAGTACCGTGGAGCGGGAAAGGAGTCATACAATCGCATCTCCATCACGCGCTGGGACACCAGCCGCATTCAACCGCCAAAATTCCATTGTGGCGGTGAGATTCGGTGCGACCCAGTCGTCGATGTTTATGGCTCTGGCGATGAGATGGTAGAGGTCGGCATCACTGACTACCGAGCCGTCGTTCGACGCCGTGTCATCTTCCGACTCCTCCTCACTACCCTCAACCTCGAGCCCAAACTGCAGCCTCCCCTTCCTATTCCCAAATCTCCTCGCCAGACCCGCCATCGTTCCATCTCGTTCCATTTCACCTCGCCGTGTCGCCCTTCGCGCCTTATCCTCCGTTATAACGCAAAGCACAACACACCTTACCCCCAGCCCTTCCCCCTTCATCAACCACTGCCTCGCATCTCGCTCTAGATCTGTGTGTGGTTCCGAGAACCCAACCTCAAACACTACCGCGATCTTACTCGCCTCCTCCACACCTCCAACCACAAACGCTCCATCCGGTGTCTTCTCCCACGCCGCCTTCTTCCTCCCCTTCCCCCCCTCAACCCACCGACACGTTGGCAGCTGCACCGTCGGACTACTTATCAACACGACGTCCTTCTCGTCCTCTGTCAGGAACTCAGCGCTTCGCATCATCTGCCGGAATATATGTGAAACCAGCAACTCGGCGGCGCGGTGTACGGGGCGGACCATAGCACAGATGCGAAGAAGGCGGTGGTCGGGGTCGTAGCTGTAGCGCCGGCGCTGGGATTGACACTCTTTGATTAACGACGCGAGGGAGAAGAAGCACTTGCTGTCGACCGAGGAAAGGATGAGGTCGCCGTCACCGGAACACTGGGAATCGATAAGACGACGGTTACGGTTTGCGGTTGACTTGCGCGCGGTGGGGGGGGTTTTGGTGGGTGTCCGAGGCGGCGTGTGGGTGTTCGCGCGACGCGATGCGCTAGAGAGGGGGGGCGAGGACTTTGGAC
>Ga0307512_10002917_pt1 | contig 20706 bp, 9 predicted proteins | sample 14_EM_MG_FD_200267 | JGI IMG/M metagenome (GOLD analysis project Ga0307512, IMG submission 200267) | Populus trichocarpa ectomycorrhiza microbial communities from riparian zone in the Pacific Northwest, United States - 14_EM | ecosystem: Host-associated > Plants > Roots > Unclassified | place... | reverse complement strand
CTGATGGCATTCAGCCGTACTTGCACTTTCATATATATTGGCCTTGTGGCCCTCTTAGATAGAATACAATCAAGCTTCTCTAGCATCACTATTTGAACAGTTGGGTTTCAAAGGAGTACAGCACTCAGACAACCGTTGGCACTCATGCTACGAGCTACACGAGAAAGTTAATCCACAGACAACCTGACCCAGCAATTATTTTCAGGAGGCGAGGACGGGGAAGGGTCAAACTACAAAATTGTCTCGAAAGAGGGGTGATAAGTAGGAGGGCTAGTGAGGTTAAGCATCAGTCGCTGCAACGAGTCATCAGTGAACAATCGAGAACACATAGAGCTTGGCCACGGGAAAGGGGTTTGAAGTCTCCGGAGCTGACAACACACGGAGCTACTCCCAACGCTGGAGGCCTCTAAGATTATGAACCACAACAGTTCCTCCGTGAGCTTGCCATAGAACCAATCGATCTCACTGTTGGCATCGCCGGCTTATTTTCAATCAGCGTCGAAGTTCCGAATCAGATATCCACCGCAATATCCTACAGCACCGACTACCACCTCTTCGCTACAAAAATATCCGCTGAGTGTTGTCGGTTGTACCGGCGGGGTAAAACAGTCAGACTCGCAGACGGCGGAACACTACAAGATCCTGAACTACAGCAAGAAGTTCGGGAGTTACTGGCATGGGATATCTACTTCTTCGGGGAAGAGGAAATCGGAGAAGTTGCTACAGGAGATTTCTTCGTTTGCAGATAAATTCCATGAACTTGTGCCAATTCTAACCTCCTTGACATATCGAATGGAGATTCCGGATCCCACCCCACCCCTGAAATACACCGAGCAATGCACTCACCAGGGATGTAAGATTCCACGCCGGCCACCGCGATACATGCTGACTAAGGGATTTACCCCGAAGGCTACCAGAACTAAGGCGGGCACTAACTTTAGCGGACTTAGTACGGAGCCTATCTCCCCGCCAGCCTCGGGGTTCGTGCGGTGCCTATCTCCCCGTGAGCCTCGGGCCTGAGTAGTGCCTTTCTCGTGATGCTTCGCTCTTAGTGATTTGTTCTTAGTGCTTGAGATGATCTCTTTCTTTATATATGTCTATCTTCTTCTCTCTCTGTACGATAGACAATTGAGCTTCTCAATTCTTTCTCTTTTGCTCTCATCAATACATCGAGCGATGACACCCTCAGAGCTTATTCTAACCTCCGGGATACCTCTAGCAAGGACTGTGACAAGGTTTCCAGTGCTTGTTACGTCCTTCGGGACATACCTGACAAACTCAGAGCCATTACCGGTCCCATCAATGGCGAATGATGCTCTGCGTTTGACACGCCACCGTAACCGCGTCGAACTTCGAAATCCAGAGTCAAGTTTTTGACGTAAAAAGAAACATATCCGTCGAATTACTGCTGCAGCCGATAAACGCGCGGTCCAAATCATGGTAAATGAAGGTACTTATACAGTAATCTTTCGCGGGCTCGTCCTGTTATAAATCCAAGGTACTGACTGGTATGCAACAGAAAATTACTAGAGCTTCAGGCAGTTGATTTTTGGTGGTATGCAGGTGTTGGTAGTGTATCTGGCATGATCTTTTTGAATTGAGATTGTACGCCTTGTGATGCCTTGTACCGGCATGATTGACCTGACAGGTTACACCACGATAAGCGAAACTGGAGATCGGTTAGGCGTTAAGGATCTCTAACTTTGTTCCTATGTACTTGACAACCTTATAAAACCGTTATTATCCCGTGCTCGCAATGGAGACTGTGGGCCCTGTGCAGTAAACCTAATAGATCAGATCGGTCAGATATGACCTATGGCCGGGCCGGTCTATGCCAAGGACGGCTTCTGAAATCAGATCTGACCGGTCTACAGATTAATGGATGTCTATCTGGCCGGTCTATAGATAACTACAGATATACCAGAAGAGCTCAAGTCCTTAGCTGGGTAGGCCAGTGTGGAAATCAAAAATATGTGTGCGCAAACCCCGGGCATTGTAGTTTGCTTTTGGGCCCGCATCTCATAGATGCCGGTAGATAGCTATGAATACTCACGGATTTCCCTCTAAGCGACAGACATTTGTAAATACCTACAGTTATTCATGCCAAGAGTAGATATCTACAGATATTCAGGCTTTTTCGACCTTTGGTCTGGTCGGTCTATGCTATGGGCGGCTTTGGTAAGAGTGGCTGGGCTTGACCGGTCTACGAATCTATAGATGACAGGGCAGTCGATCTGACCGCTTGGGAACACTGGCCCTGTGCAAATACCTGCGAGAAATAGCGCTCTTTACCGTACAGCACTGATAGATTATTTACAGCTGATTACACTAAGGATGGCAATTGTTTGTCTCGTTCGTCTGAAGGCTGTTGTGACCAATTCGTGTTAGCCGCCCTTCAACGGACGGGCGTTACCATCCATGGACAGGGCGGTTCCATAAATGGAACAAATAAAAATATGCTTTGCTTATAAAATAAGTACTACTGGATATTTCTTTCACAAGTCCGCTTCGCTTTTATATATCTTATTTACAAGTCCATTGGCTTCACTTCGCTTCGATATATTTCTTTTACTTTGCTTTGCTTCTATCTATCTGTTTTGCACGTCAGTTGGCTTCGCTTTACTGCTACTTTTTCAAGTAGCAGGATAGTATTGACGTGAAGAGCTATATATAGAGGAAATTTTTTGTCTTCGTTGATATTACTGGCTTTATCTGTAATGGCTTTACTCAGCCAACTGTACTAGCAATTAAATTACTGGCTCTCAATAGTCCTCTTAGTGGCACAGATTTTATTTGATATTTTTTTCACTTGTCCCGTTCACGGGTCTATGAATCGTGGTACTATTTATAGAAGCGCCCTGTCTATGGATGGCGATTCTATGAATGAGTTAGAACAGCTCGTCTTGGCCCGGACGACGAATTTCTGGGAGCCTTCACCTTGGACTGTGGATTCCAGTCTTTGTGACAAGTAAAGCTGCCAACCTAGAGTGTTGAATATCCGAGTGGTAAAGCGGCAAGTGGCGAGTGACCTGGGATAATGATACCTGAAGACTCGATGTTCTCGGTATATATGGCGAGTCTTTCTATCTTCTCTCTGTATTTTAGTCTATGCACACGGTTCTCTCTATATTGCAACATAGAGGGCCCTGCAGGCTGTCTAGTGATTCGTCGATGATCGCGAGTGATGAAGTGATGACTGAGGGACGACCATTATACGGCTGCAACAACCAAAAGATTGCGTAATATCTCCCTGGGACATAGTATAGTTTCATGGTACACCCTATAGCGCGATTAGAACTACCAAAACCACATGCTGAAACCCACAGGCACGAGATGTCACTCGGCAAGTACCCACTTGCATATTTGCATGTAGAAGTAGAACCCTGACCTACTCTATGCGTAACTAAATTCTATAGATAGTCATAGATCCCCACATGGATATGTACGCGGGAGCTAAGACGAGCTCTCTTACTGAATATAATCAATAATCTTCGAAAAAAGCAACATTTGTTCCGCACTGCCTTGGTTTGAAATTTGAGCATTGGACGCCTTAGGGCGACAAAAGCAGTGGCCCGGGCTGGACAACACCCCAGTTTCTCAAATGACTACTGTTCGCACTGACCGTTGCAATCCCTGGATCGCACTGTTAATTGCCTAAATCGATGAGAATTCTCGAATTCTCGAATTAATTTTACCTAGAGCCTAAAGTCTCTGACGAAGTGACTTCGTCCGTATCACACAATTGAACAAAACTCGGCATTCGCATCCTATGCAACATAGGCGTCATACAAAACTAGAGAGCTGTGCCGGCTCCATTTGGAGCGGGCCGCAGTGCGAGCGATTTAGCGCACTAACAAAGCCGGTCCCGATCCAATCCCCAATCCTGTGGGAGAAACAAGTGGGAAGTCGTTCTGTTCTTAAACTTTCACAGCCGTTTGTTAAAGAAATAAGCTTGCACTCATCACTTATACAGAGGCGGCATCTATATATGCTACCGGCTTGGTAAATATCCGCCGGCATTTGCAATTACCGCCAGCATCCATATGCATTTACATATACCCCTGGCATTTGTAGGTAATGCCGGGCCGCTGACGACTTTTAGAGCTCCCGCCAGATTTAGCCTATTTGTAGCCGGTAAATCGCCGGCCGGGCCGTTTGGGAACACTGAGTGTTTTGAAGCAGTCAGATCGACCGCTCGGTGATCTAAAGATGGAAATACTGGTCAGATGTGGTTGGAAGTTTAATAACCGTCTCATCTCCGAGTACACTCGAGCACCATCTGCAAGTACTCTGTCTTCCAAGTGCGCCTCCCAGTGCGCTCGAGCGCAGTCTCCCAGTGCACTTAGGTACCGTCTCCCGCCAGCCCAGATCGACGGTATAATGAGCAAGACGAATAAGTTTGGGCAAGATATATATATAGGTCTGAGCCTAGGATGAATGGAAAATCCTCATAGCACACGGGTAGTTCCGCTCGAGCGCGAACCCATTTTTCGTAATGCTACTCTTCCGAACTAGTTGGCACATCTAACACTGAATGTAAATGCGGATTTAGGTTTCCGACAAACTTACAAATGCAATAAATACATAAACGATAATTGAAGTCTAAACTAAGATTTTACAGTACCCAAAATACGGTGATAGAAAACTTCATTCGTGGGCCTATATACATGCCGGTACCGCAGCTTATCTGAAAGTCAAAGACAAGAAGACTTCGGACCACTAGGTTAGAAGCAGGATTAGTAGCTACTTTCCGTATGTCGCAACTCCCAGCCAGCACTGAAACAGGTCTTCGAGATAGTATATAAGCAGTAAGTGGCCCAGCGGCTGTCCGAGCCGCTTACGATGTTGTTATAAGTTGTAACTCGATAACTTTCCATTGTGCCTAAGCTGAGGATTTAGTAACAAAGAGATTTCCAGCATTGCCAGATGTTTTCGTATGAGGAGACTACTTTTCGCTATTATGGTCATCGTGTACGTCCCATATTCTGATGGATCTTCGTAGTCGTTAACTCGACCCGCTCAAGGTTCCACGACGATCATTTGCATTAAAATATTGCTTGTACTACCCTTTAATCCCGTACGTACTCTGTCTTTACCACGCTACATATAACCCGAAGCTCAAGTTTTGTTAATACGAATGGTCACTGTATTGCGTGCACGAGATAATAACGGTTTCCTACGACTTTGTAGGTAGTAAATTAGATACAAATTGCAGGGAAAATCTCATGTGAGAGGAAGGTAGATAAAAGTGAGAGACCCGAAACTTAAGTATTCCGATATCGGAGGAAGTGGCATTGTGATTTTTAGTGATAGCAATACTACGATAAGAAATAGAAAAGAAAGCAGTCCGCAGAGCCGCAGTCTCGGGACGGGTATATGGTGGCTTCATCTTACCTCGCTAAACATCTGACAGACCCCACGCGTGGCGTTTTCGCTTATCTATGAATATGCGGACAAAGAGTTGAAAATTGCCGGGATGACATCACGCACATATCGCTTATCGTGGGGCCCAATCAATAGATCCTCCCGGGGGTAAAAAACAAACTGCCATGCCGGATGCACTTCCGAGACCTGCATGTTGATAGATAAGGTTCGTGACTGCTCTTTTAGACTTCACACTTTACTCTTTCCCGTTCCCTACGCATCTTGGACCTGTAGACCTGTACCTTGACAGTCATTGCTCTATAGCCAATACACACGGTTCTCCCCTTCACTATCGCAACACTGCATGCCACCAAAAATAGGCCACATCACGCTCCAATCGTTTTCTGTCACATGTCAGTAGTTTGAATTGTGACAGGACTTTCTTCCGGAGGCTGGGCATGAGAAAATAACGGTTACGGCATACCTTTCATCAACCCTCATTTTGGCTACCTGTTTTTCCGCCTCATCAGCTCGCGACTTTATGTCTGTAGCTGCCCCGGCAGCGATTCTACAAATATGGTTTTTTCGTGCCCGTCGGATACCCGAGACCAAATGGGTATGCCTGTTACGAATATGACCCGTCGAACGCTGAGTCGGTAGTGGTAACTGTAACGGCTCAGGGGTCCCCAGCGGTGTCGCGATGGTGGGAATCGCAGCCGGATGTATCGCAGAGGTCTGAACGGCCCCGGTGTCTCCAGCAGCGCCACTCCACCTCGATGGGCGGCGGGATCGGCACAAGCTCGTGAAGTTTATCAACAAACCAAGGAAGCTCATGCAGCAACTTACCCGACTTCCTTTTCCCCGAGAGTGCCCATTTCAATTTGTTGAACGCCGATGCTTGCTTCTGTAGCTTCTCTGCCCTCTCTCGAGGGTAGCTATAGTTTAATGCACTCGGTATGATAGAGTTGCCCGACCTCGGCAAGAATGTGATGAACCCCGAGCCCCTGACTCCGTGCTGCTTCTTCACCCCTTCCGCATCTTCGAAGAAGCAAACCGCCCAAGCGAGCAGCTCACACACCGCACCCAGCACTTCCGAATCATGAAGTAACTCGTGCTGTTGGGAGGATACTCCTACTTGTATAAGTCCTACCGCTTGACCCTAGCGGACCACCTATGGTCGTTCGATGTTGGTCTTGGTAACGAATAGCTGGTAGTCTTCACCGTAGGTTTTGACAGCCGAGAACTGATCAATAGCTTCGAGGCCGGCAGAAAACAATCCAGATACGCCGAGTACACCGAGTGTGAGGCTGAAGGGTTCTATCTGGTTAGTCAGTACTAGAGCAAGTAGAACGGCGTTGGAGAGGTGAGTGCTTAGAGTCTCGATGGATTTGAAGCCCTTCGTATGTAGTCAGATAAATGTGATTATTCGCCCTCCTCGCTAACCTCGCTCTCCTTTCCGTTTCGTGCTCTACCGATGATTTATCGTATGAGGGCCGGGTCGTCGATGAGTGCTGACTAGCTATTCCGTTGGCACACAATCATCTCCCGCACCAAATGCTATTACTGTAAACTTTGCCAGAGTAGTCGGTGATGATGGTGATGGGCATTCGGCATGACAAGGCTCCAGGCAACTATCTATGCTAAATGCTGAGCCGCATGTACGCATGCACTCCACCATATAATTCACTCAGTTACACCAAATCCACACAAGGTAGTTCGGAAATTCAGAATCGCTTCTTCGGACTCAGCTGCCCTGAAATCCTTTACCAGAAACACAGGCTGTCCGCAAGGAGTGGCTTTAAGTTAGAGGAAGCTCGTGAGGCGGTAATATTCCAGCGAAATGGGAGGTTGCACGTGACAGTCAAGTCCGTCTTAGACAATTGCGCACTCAGATGATAGTATGCGGCGAAAGCAGAAACGGTTTGCCGCAGGGTCAAGGAATCGGCATTTTGTGTGAGCTTCGGGTGACGGCGGCGTTTCTAATCGGATAGGCCCGGCATGGTTCATCGCCACGACAGACGGCTCGCAATGCAAGATTTTTCAAACGAGGCGTGGCCCGTTAGGGGTCTAGGTAGTCGAACTACGGTTTAAATGTTTTATTATTGCTTGTCGTGGCCGAATTTTAGAAATAAAACTTCTTGCACTACCGGGGGGGGTTCCTATATGTCGTATGCCATAAAAACGACTCGTTGATGTTAGATCATCTTGTGAGCTTTGTATATTGGTTAGAAGGTACCGATGGATCACTATAGTCAATCTACATGTGATTTTTATGGGTGAAAATTTGTGTTAGTTCAGTTACCAACCCTGCACATTTTCAACTCGGATTTGGGTGATGCAATGGAAGTCTTCTCATGCGAGCACAAGATAATAAAAGTCTCTACGGTTGTTTAGTACACTGAGTATACCTACTATGAAAATAAGCCGTAGAAAGGAAAAGGAGACTCGCGGTCGCTAAGAAACATGACAACAAATCCATAGTCCGATTTAAAACCAGAAGAATAGAGACAACGAAATAGGTCTCCTATGCAATCTGTTCGTATTGAAATCTACGATTTCACGATATGGAGCTAAAGTTCAAAAAAAAACTAAAGTACCGGAGGCACTCCCGAGACCTACTTGCCACCAAAAATTTGCTGGCTATCTATCTATCACTCCAATCGTTTTCTGTCACGTATCGTCAGTATGGGAGGCTTGAGGTAACTTCTTTGCGACGAGGCTATCACAAGGCGAGCTCCTTAGAGGTCATCACTGCCGTTCGTTTACTCATATTTCTTCTGCCTGTTTAGTCGCGGCAGCGGCAATTCGCCGAATATGTTCCTTCCGCGTCCGTCGAATACCGGACATGGACATGGACAGCGACTTACGATGCTCGGTGGGGCAGCGGCGGCCGGCTCCGGATTGGTCTATCAATTTACTCGTAGTCGGTGGTGGGAGAAGCAACGGCTTCGGGGCCACAGGAGTTGAGACAGGCTCTTGAAATTCCGACACTATTATTATCTGATGTGTTTCGGGCGTCGGAACAAACTCTATGAGTTTATCAATAAACCACCCAAGCTCTTGGAGCAACTTCTCCGACTTCCGTTTCACAGACAGTGCCCATCTCATATTCATCATCGTAGAACTCCTGTGTATTCCAACCGCAGACACTAAAGATCGATTCCGTCCTGACAAAACCGCAACGAGTGTCTGAGCAGTGTATTTGTTTTTGATCATCTCGGAGTCTTCAAACAGTTGAATGCTCAGCCCCAGGATTCCAGACGTTGTGGAATGAAACTGCATCACCAGTGAGGCTACCATATTAAGTGGGAGTATCTGCACCCGATAGTCGACTAAACATTTTGTAGTCATCATTTATTTTCCACGACACTACTGTACCGGCAATTGATGATACGTCAGCTGTCAGGGCGAGTGTTTGTATCTCCTGATCAAATACACATGTCAAGGTCAGAACCATGTTGTACCAAAGATTTTTACTGTCGGAGCCCAAAATGAGGTGCTCATGTAGGAGGGGTTCCAAATTCACTGCGGATTTTGGGCTCTCAATATAGATAACTTTCTAAAAATTAACACCATATGAGGATGTGTGTCATATCTACTTTGTGTCAGTCACTATCTGTATCTTGAAAACTATAGGTCAGAAAAAAAGTGTATTATCCGCTATTGCCGGTATAGGAAATGGAATTATGATAACCGAACGGGTTATCACCGGCTCGCCTCTACCAGATACTACAATTTCAACTTTTCATAACCTAGTGGAATGCAGAGGGGAAATATAGACAATTAATTCATTTTATTTATTTTCTTGCGGCTCGCGGTCGCATGCCGATGATTAGAAACAAACAAACCTCCATACTCTATGTGTACGCTGCACATAACCCGAATGCCGGTTGAATGGATCGTGGTACAGATGAGGTTACTTTATTGAGGTGTCTCAACACTGGGAAGCACATACTCCGAGACTATTCATTGGGGTTGCAAGCAAGCTCGTGTACCCGCCCCCGCCCGATCCAGAGGGTGTTGGACGATATACGTCCCCGAATAGGTGATCAGTTTTTGACAGTGCAACTCCAAGGGTTGAACACCCAAACTCAACACCAAAAATCATAAAGAAGTTTTCAGTCACAGCGTATATAGATAATAACTACTCTGGTAGTCTACCTGCACTTGACCGAAATTGATTGTGGGTGGTAGAGGTGCCCACAGTGTTGGCCAATGCATCACAGGTAGGCCAACCTCGGATGGCATCAGGGGTTACGCCAGAGTACGTCCTTCGGGATTCTGATGGATCCTCGTAGTCGTTAACTCGATTACCCGTACGATTATTGGCGTCAAAATATTGATTGCACCACCCTGTAATCCAATACATATTATGTCTTAATCACGCTACATATAATCGGAAGCTCAAGTTTCGTTGATAGTAATGGTCACGTCGTGGTGTGCACGAGGTAATAGCGGTTTTCTACGCCTTTTGTAGGCAGTGAATAGATACAAATGGAAAGAAAATGTCACGTGAATGGAACGCAAGAGACCTATAACTTAAGTACTTAGATATCGGAGGAAGTGACATTATCATCTTCAGCAATAGTATTACTACAATAAGAAATAAAAAGAAAACAATCCGCAGAGTCGAAGTCGCCAGACGGTAATGACTAGGGTAATGACATCATATTACCTCGCAAAACATCTTCAAACAGATCGCGTGGGGATTCGCTTATCTGCATGTGCAACTGGTTGGCCCGCTAATGTCGCTAACTTCTGACCATACGACAGACTAAACCAGGTTCGCTCTTAGTGGACTCGCTTATCGGACGTACACTTAGCCGTTTCAAACTTTAAAAAAAAAAACAAAGTGTCGGATACATTACTGAGCTCTGCATGCTATAAAAAATGGCCTATTTCAAGCTCCAATCATTTGCTATCACATGTCAGTAAGTTGAAGTTTGACAGGACTTTCATCCGGCCAAGAGCGACAGAACCACAGGAGGCAGGGTACGCGAAAAGAAAGGTTACGGCATACCTTTCATCTACGCTTCTTTTGGCTATATGTTTATCCGCCTCAGTAGCGACTTTATTTTTATAGCCGCCCTAACGGCGATTCAATAATTATGATTCTTCCGTATCCAGCGAATGCCAGACACTAGCTTTGTACACCCTCGTGAATCCAGCGATGCATTGAACCCTGAGTTAGTGGAAGCTGTAACGGTTCCGAAATCCCCCGCGGCTTTAAGGTTCTCGGAATCGCTCTTGATGGATCGCAGAAATCTGAATGGGCCGCGGGAATCTCCAGTGCTCCTCTGCTTCGATGAAAGGTGGGGACAAAGCACAAGCTAGTGAAGTTTATTGCATGATAGGTCTCTGTCTTCTTATGGCCGGAGATGAGTCTCGTATGGCCGGAGGTGAGTCTCGTATGGCCGGAGGTGAGTCTCGTATGGCCGGGGGTGAGTCTCGTATGGCTGGAGGTGAGCCTCGTATGACCGGAGATTGCTGTCGGCCTGAAGGGTCTATACATAGATGCGTACGCACACATTCACACTTGTACTCATATATATATGGCCTTGTGGCACTCTTAGATAATATACAATCAAGCTTCTCTAGCATCACTATTTGAACAAAGTTTATCGATGAACCAAGTAAGCTCTTGCAGCAATTTGTCTTCCTTTCTCTTGGGAACGCCTGTTTCATTTTGCTAAGGGTAGAAGCTTCCTTTTGCAGCTTACCAGCCTTATCCCGGGGGAAACTATAGTTGAACGCCGGCGGTATGATAGAGCTGCCAGGCCTCGACAGGAATGTGATGAACCACTGAGTAGCACTGTGCCGTCGCCACCTCCGTATCTTAGAAGAACCAAACCGCCCGAGCCAGCAACTCACTCATCGCGCCTTGTACTGCCGGATCTTGCAGCAGTTTGTGCTGTTGTACATTCCCTTGTGCCAGTCCCACCGCCTGGCTCCGGCGAATCATCCATAGTGAAACATTTTCTCAAGCAGTACACTATCACCACGGAGTGTTTCTAGGTAGTTCGTACGCCCTGTAGATCGATTACCAAAGTATATATGTTGCGGCTAAATTAGTGGTGTTAAGTGACTTGGTATAGCAAAATGAACTTTGTATAGGGAGTTGTGTTCTAGGGTTATATCTTGAAATGAGAGGACAAACTTATTTTAAATTAACTGTATGTTTGAACATTCTGCATATATGGCCATTGTGTAGGGGCCGCCATCTCCGTCGCTGACCGCCGTCCTACCACCAACAACTCCACCACTTCTAAAATTTCCACATACCCCACGATACGCATATATTCCATGACTCCATTTCAGCCATACTTCCCTTGTTCACTGGTAAACACAACCATTGCATGACCCATACCAGTCTTGCTCTCGTTTTTAGTATTGTTGTTTGGCTTGGCATTCCCGAACCCATTGAATGGTATTTCGTTAATGTAACATCCTTCACTCGGTACATTGAAAACTTCAATGCTCTAGAAATACTCTGTATGTCGCAGGAAACCTCACACCATTCAATTTCCACCAATCTTTTATCATACCGTTGGAGAATCGCTAATTGTTAAACCACCTATTAGGCGCCGGCACCACCAGTGGCATGCGATGTACAGGGCGTACGGATTGCTAAGAAACATTCCGCTATCATCACAGTGGTCTACCCACTATACTACCCTAATCTAAGTCCTATCATTCATGCTTGGGTACTTCTTAAACGGCAACCACTCATTGAGTATCCCGATATCGGTGATACCCAAGGGGGGCCTGACGCGGTCAAAAAGCTTAGCGAGGTCCTACTAAAGGCCTGGGAAAATATCCCGGACAAGCACTTTAAGAGCCTCTGGCATTCGAAGCCAGATCACATCGAGGCGGTCACTGAAGCGAAGGGCTGTTATACATAGTATTAGATTGGAGAAGTTCTTGTTTGCATGTACTGGCAATGTTTTCTTCGCGCTGTAGACTGAGATAGATATAAGCGAGATGGGGATAAACTAGTAGTACATTCTCTGTGCCAGGGTTCCCAACCGTCCGTCTGGACTACAGCCTTTCGGAGCCTGACAAGGTCGTCCCGTCTGGGGCATGAGTATGGAGGGACTGGTCCGTCCCGGGCAGAAATCTCCAGGACCAGGGTCCGGTACAGATAACCGTGGTCTTGACCGGGGTTGGATATAGTATATCCGGCTCGGGAATGAGAGTTCTGGGACACCTATCCCGAAACAAATCTTCAGCCGAGATGAACTTGTGCCCAAACGGGGATTATAAGCTTCATTAAATTGAATATGAATTTCTGTGTAGGGTCAATTAATGAACTGTAGGGCCCGCAGTCCTGTAGTCTTGTCATGGGGTGCCGTATTCCGTCCAGTCCTAAATGTTGATCCCCGAATATTGTAGTCTGGTCTCGGGTAAGGCCTTGAATGGACGGACGGACTATTGGGATGCCTGCTCTGTATAGGATCTTATCCACAATCTATTCGAAAACTATTCTGTTTTCTGATTCATACTCACCAGCATGTTAATTTCATTTATTAAATGATCGCTAATTATTTTTCTGTCTTCATTGTGTGGTTGTGGCCATTGTGTAGTAGATTCAAATCTTGGGCTAGTGAGGCCACAGTGCCAACATTTGACACAAATTTAAAGCGGTGTGGTTGAAGGAGAGAAAATACGGTTAAGTGTAGGGCTACTTGCGGATGTAGGCTGACCCTGGAATTTATCGTTTGGTAAAATGACCTGTCCAACCTCGAAACCGCTAGAGCGTACAGTAAAAGCTTTTAGAATACTGAACAAATGGTTTCCAAACTAAATGCAAATGACATTATCTCAGGTAGCACTATTTTATTGTAGGGTTATTGTTAAACGAGACGACGATAAAGGATATTAATTTGTTAAGAATAATGTATCATTTCCATTGCTAACTCAATTTAATCTTGCGCATTAATCTCCTTCGTTCCCTCGCTCGATGATGCTGCTTACTAACTCCGGCCGGTCTCTCGCAACAAACGTATTCACCTCCTTCGACCACTCTACGCCAATATCCCCAACACTACACTTGGCCTCCCCTCCAAGCCAGAGATCAAATCCCAGGCCTGCACTGTCAACATTAAATCCTATCTGATAAGCGACCTGCCAAAACTCTCCCAATCTAATAAAGCGGAATTTAAACTGCTTCCGGACATTTTCGGTATTGGTTCTCAATAATGCGGGTTCCAAATTGTATCGAAATTTGCACGCCAATATGTGAGCGGCCCCGTTGAACTGTATTGGACGGTCTCGAAATTCTCCGTCGAATCTGACAATATCGTGTTTAAGCATTCCAGGGTCCTTGCCATGGACGTTGCGTAAGAATGAGAGCTTTGAAAATCCGCAGTCGACAGGCTTGTCCCGTTCAATAATCCAGCGGATACGTCCAGGGAGATAATAACGCCCATCAACCTTCGACTTCATCCGCTCATGTTTTAAATGTCGATGGATCTTTTTGTCATAGGGCTCATCCTGAATAATACCGTAGGATGCACGGCAGCAGCGTTGAGAAACTATTGGTACAACCTGGTAAAGTTGATGTATCCGAGCCAATACTAGTCCTCTGCAGACCACAAGTTGACTGGATTATATGTTAACTAGTATTCTAATACAAGTGGTAGAAGCAAAGAGAAAAGGATGCGTACGGATCGTTGGCGATGAGAATGTTGACTCCTTCTGCGTTAGAATATTGCCCATCTTTGGTGTACCGTTGTTTAAGAAGCTGCTGGACATATTTCGAAGAACCAAGGCCGCCAGAAAGAACAAAGTAGTTCTGCACAAGTCTGATTAGTAGTGGGATAGCATACAATGATGAAGTGCTATTGTATATAAGTACTTATCATCAGCAGGGCAAGACTTACAATTTTCACAGACGGATGATCTCTATGGACTAGGTTAAGTTGATCGTCAATGAGCCTGTATATAGATGGCAAGATCTTCTTAAACAAGCCTTCTATATCGTGCCTATTGGTTATGTTGAAGATTAGCAAAGGATGTCGACATATACCCCTTCGGTAAGATTCTCTACACAACATCCTTACCGAGAAAATATCATACAACCTTTCGAGGCCCGTGCGGTATCGTCTTTGATATTTTTTGCGAGTCCCGGTATTGGTATTTCGAAGTCATCCAGCAAATCGACCCTACTCGTCCCTAAATGGGTTTTGACTGCCTGAAATTCCTCCCCCAATGCGGCATTATTCACAATACAACCCAGGTGGCTCAATCGGCTTTCGACAAGTTCGTTAAATGCTTTATCAATATTTGTGGAACCGACGGCCAACGCTATTCTATTTTAGTAAGATGCACCACAGCTAATATAATGAGTGAGGGGAACAACCATCTATGCGACACACCTGACGGAACTGTGGCACTGTATCCTGAAGGGTTGTAATTTCCATGATCGAAACATCCTAAGCATAATTAGGTGGCGTGACTTTTCAACTCAAATGGGGCGACTGAACCGTTGTACCACCTCCGGCATCACACACAAGTATGATATCGCCACACTAAATTATAGAAATTAATGTTATTGTCGCTTTGTTCTTGGTAGTGGCACTCATACTTTATATCTACCTGTTTCCAGACTTGAGTTGTATATTGCTGTGTGTACCGCCGCAGCTTCGGCTTCATTTAAGCTAATGGTCGCCATATGGCCATCCACGCTTCCAAACCCAGCCTTCTTAATAATCGCTAGATAGTCAGCAACAGTCCCTTCCTTCCAAGTTGCCGGCACACTGAAGTGATATTCCACGTTCATCTCTTGCAGTTTCCTGTCCATCAACTCCTCTAACTGCTTGTTGGTCCACTTGTACAAGTTCTTCAGAAAGATCTCGAAACATTTCGATATATTTTCTCGCGTGACTGATACTTTTAGTTCTGAGTTAACTTCGTCGAGAATTTGTTGGTCCAAAAGAAGTTTGAAATTGTCGTCGATGACGATGTGGCCGTCGTCATGTTGGGACTGAGTTATTTCGAACCCCCATGTAGTGTTTGTGTAGTTGCATGCAATGACGGTAGGGACTTTGTTGAAAGTATCGCCCAACCGTCCGGGCCAGCGGTTAATTACTGGTGGTTCGGTAAGATTGCCGGGTGTCGGAACACAATATGATACGCCTTAATGGGGTCCACCATGATTAGTATGTGCACCAGAGCGCCCGACGTTATGGACGCACATAATATGAACCAACTTCAGGCGCTCCAGCTCACTCACCTGTGTATGTGGTGCCTAAGTCGACGCCAACAATGAGGTCTGGTGCCATGTCGACGTTCTAAATTAGATTGCTTCACCGACAGATAGACTGTATAGCGTTCGCGTATCCTTAAAGGTCTGGTCCTAATATCAGAGTACGGGAGAGTTCCGATGTTGTCGAGCGAAGCTAGGAAATTTGGTTGTCTGAAGGTCCACTATGTGGTATATATTCGTTTGATAAATAAACACTTTCGCCTCCTTGCAAAGCAACGCCCGCATTTGTCTATATTTGTATGTACTGTAAAGTATATACCGCTACTTGGCTCTGTTACACTTGTTCGTGAGAAGCCAATGAATCACGTTGCGTTTAATACAGAAGGGTGGATATATGATTGTGCTTCTGAGTTGATAATTGTGCTAATGTAGTGTAACACCAAAGGACTGTCAAATGACAAAACCAATCGGAAATAATATCCAGTGAAATACAGCCACCAAATCCGATCAGGTATGCATTCGACCTATGCCGGTCTACAATAAGGGCAGCTGCGAGGTTTTCACCAGGACAGTCCTCCCATTACTAGCATCCGTATCTGGCGTATCTATAGATATCTGTACGCCATGCGTAGGGGAACTTTTGATCTGATAATCACGCGCGTCGTTCATGAATTAAGTTTAATAGCAATGACAGCGGTACAGGTTTATCATGGTATATATAGGCTACAGTAGGATAGGCTGATATTTAGGCATTCCCTGTACCGGTCTATGCCAAGCGCAATACTCGCTGTGACTGACTACTCCATATCTGACTGGCGAATACTGATTAAACCTGATACGACGGTAAGAAAGCTTAACTACCCCCGTCGCAACATCTCCTGAAATCATCGAAGCAAATGGATAAGTGATAAATACTCGTTATAATTGATATTTCTTGTATCGGGCACTTACAGTGTCTTAAGTGAGCGACACAAGGTTTGAGTTTGCAGTAATTCCGATGTTTTATACTATATAGGGCGTGATAAGATTGTCTTTCTGTTGTTTACATTTGAAACCACACAGCCGGATTTCAAGCAACGTATATCAACGAGATTGGAACATAACGTTTTTTAGGCAAATTGCGTTGCTCAGTTCGCTGGCATTGTCTCAAACAGCTGTGCGGTATCTTATTTCTACAGTAAACGGACCATTAGCCTCATAGGAAGTGGAATCGGTGGTGAAAACACACTTTACTATCTTTTGTAAACGGAAAGAAAAGACTATTCTCGACCACGGGTCAGCCAATTCGGGAAGTCCGGGACAGAAAGTTGTGAGTTGTAAATCTTGTAATTCATTTCACACCAACCAAAAAGCACTCTCACCACTCGGTATGCCAAGACTTTCGTACGTGGCACCCCACGTGTCTGCTCGTTCAGGCTGCGACAACGACTACCTAACAACACGCACAATAGTGAACTTGGTATCTTCACTTTGACACCACATCCCTACCATCTGCAACCCCGCTTGTACAAAGAGTCCAATCCTCTGCCTATAACCCCAACATAAAATAAAATTAACAATCCCACTGCAACCAACTTATCCACACATAGCTGAACTGTTTTGGCCCGGAAAAAACACGTATCGGCCAAACGCAGGGTCTCATATGATGTTATTGCGGTGAAATATCTCAATCGTCGACAGGGTTCGCCTGCCAGCGCGCGATGATAGTCTGCCGATTTTCGTGGCTATGATGCGAGGTGCGTTCATGGGCGTAGTCGTACTCGTGATTTGTGCCGGATTCTTTTCGAAAACAATAAAAATTTTGAGGAGTAGAGGAAGGGAAGCTACACCTAATCTTAGGAGTTTATCTCATTGCAGGGCAAGGAAAATGACGCGGTTGTGTCCCTCGTGTTTGTATAGTAGCGGGGAAAATAGCGTGTAGGAACTGTCATTCTCTCTTACATGTTGACTAGGGATTTGGCCTGGTGGCTTCTGTGGCATTTGGCGGCTTACAGCCCCCATCGGCCTAAAGCTGCGGGCATGAGGCCGGTGGCTTGCGGCCCCCATTGGCCTCCCGTGCACCCACCAGCCTCGCGTGCCCCCATCGGCCTCGTCTGCCCCCATGCCGAGGAGGAGGGCTCGGCACTGGTACTCGGTTTCGGGCTTCGGCTTTAGCAGTCGGCAAGGAGTTTTTCTTCTCTCTCTTTCGAATATAAATCTACTGTTTTCCTTCTCTTGAATTGGTAGACAATCTATTCTCTTCTTCTCTCTTCTCCTTCATCTTCTCTCGTGCCAACATTACAGAGTGAATACAGAATGATTAAAGCAAACAAACAACTAAACTTAGATGACTAATGAACTTCTTTGGGGAAGAAAAAACTTGTAGTCGGAACAACACACTGCTAACGTACATGGTATTAAAAAAGGTTTACCTACGATTTCCGAAGACCAGTTGCCAGCATATTGTACCTCTTTCTGCATGGCCCTTGTGTGCGGTCAGCACGCGTATGCTGGTGTCGGGTGTAGTTTGCAAGTTCGAATATGCGTGCCAGCAGTTGCTCCAACATCACTTCAACATGCCAATAACCCTCAACATCCACTTATACTCGAGTACATACACTACAGGTTGAATATGCGAGTCAATATCCAGCTCCCACATCACCGTCTCATACGATAGTTGTCATCGGGTCTTCCACTTTGCAATTCCAATCCGCTCGGACGACGGTGCTACAAGAGAAACAGATACCCTCAGGTTATTCGGTAGTCAGCTCAACGGGGAGAGTTACATGCATAATATTCCTATGTGCACACATCCGTCGTCTCCTTTATCTGTTAATTGAAAAATCATTTGGACCCCTTTGAATACCCCCACACCCCCTCACTCTCACTCCCAGTGGTGAACAGCCCCCAGCCGACAACGAACTTGAGAGTGAGCGGTTAGCTAAGTCTTGGCAGGGGTAATTCCCATTCTACAATGCCAAAGCTCAACCGGAAAGTACCTCAGATCCCCTCTTCATTTCAAGATGTGCAGCGCATACCAACGCACCACGACAATGCATCCCAGCCAGCAGAAGATAAGGCGATCGAGAAAGCATTTCTAAATCTCGGATTTTTCATCTCAAGTCATGTAGATCAGTTCTACAAGCTAGTAATTCCGGCTGGAATAAATATCTTCGACTTCGAGCCGACTGAGTCGACAGGTGTTAAAGCAGCCCTTCGGCGATATATTGCTTCTAATGTTTTTAAGCTTGTTGCAGGTATGACGGGTAATATGTCTCGAGGTATGAACAGTATGGTCCCCATGATTGCTCGTTTTCGAATACTAAATCACAACCCTAATATCCCAGATTTCGATGAAGATGAGTTTGCCCTGCGGCTGAGTAGATTACTGCAAACGCTAGAGCCCTACACCTATGACGACGAGAAACTGAAAGACAGGTGGCGACACCACCTCGAAGATATCCTGAGACAAGGATCAGATCTTGAACGGATGGTATCCTCGCAACCTGGCTCCCGATGGCAGGTCGGAAGTCTTGAGCCACCTGTATTGAAATCACGGCATGTCGATATACTAGTGTTCCCATCATTGCTAAAGAATGGCAAAGAAGTTCAAGCGAAGGTAACGCAACGTGTTGAAGGAATGGCTTACAGGTGGGTAGCTTCATTCAACTGAACCGGGTTACCGCTAAAGCTCAATGAATTATAGAAAAAAAAAACGGAAGGGATCGAAAAAAATACTGAGATGTTTACTCTGCAACTACATATCTTGACTTTATTTTATAACTTCGCATAAATAATATAGAGAGCGAGCTTTCGTATTACAAGAGAAATCTATAGTCTGAAAACCATTAACACAAGCACGAGAAAGAACCACGGTTGTACACTCCGAATGCAGCTTGCGGGGCATCTGGAAACAGTTCCGGCAGTTGGGACAAGCAGTGTGGAGAGGAGTCGAAGTGGAAGACTAGCACCTAAAAACAGCCACAAGATTGGATATTCCATAATGAAAATTCGAAATAAAGCCTAATGCATGAAAAAAACCTTCTCCAAACCCAAGCCATCATCTGTAGCGTATACAATGTACATGATTCTATTCTGTCCTAGCCCCTAGTACCTAACGGCCGGTATTAGCAGTGGCACAAAAGCAATATTATACTCAGGATACGTACTTGCATTAACGGTAGTTATATACTGTCGCAGTTCTCGCTTTCTCCGTGTACCTTCTTTTCAAATCTCCCACAATCGTTTGGGATTGATCCGTGTTGTAGTAAGCCCTCGTGGCCTTCTCAATGTACTTCTTCTTCAAGTCTGCCGTGATTGAGAATTCGACTCGGTCTTCTGCAGCTTCGGATTTTATGTCTTCGAATTTGTCGATCGCAACTTGACCTCTCTTTTCCCTTTCCGTATAAGTTCTCTTTAGATCCTCCCCAATTACTATCCTCCCCCCGCGAGGACTCAGTTCTCCATTCTCCATGTTCGGTAGTGCAGCGTACGAGGTCACCTCAGCAACTATCGCCAACTTTGATTGTTCGGAGTAGATGACGTCCGTATAAGCCGGCGGCCCAACCACAGGCCCGTGAATATTTCTCAGCATTGCCAATTCAGTGCTTAGGCCCAACAGAACATTGTGAAGCGCTTCTAGTACCGTCCGGTAGATGATTACCTTCCCTTTATCTCTGAAAACCCAAGCTAATTTGTCCGTTAACCCTAGCATTTCATCTTCTTCCGCCTTGGAAGCGGTAGACCTCCTGTTTAACGCCATACTCGATACATATAATAGATGGTCGGTGCGGCAGAGAGCGGTTTCGATTCGTTGTTTTTGCTCGGAGGTCAGTTGATCAGTTAGCTGGTCGTAATAGAAGCGCACGCTCTTTGCTGAGTCAGTGATGATAGAGAGCAGCATGCCCGCAGCATTCATGTCTTCCTTCGCGGCGGATAATTTGAAGCCATGGTCCGTGAGTTTGACAATTCCCGCGGCGATCCCGAAAATGGGACCGAGAATCTCGAGAACCATTTCTTGTAGATGAGATAGGTAAATAGCGGTACCGAGGATAGTCGTCGAAGAGGAAAGTCGATATCGATAATCAGAAGTTCCAGAAAGCGATTGTAGGAGACGGGCTGAACTTCTTCCAAACGACGTACTTGGTTCCCACTCA
>Ga0307512_10002916_pt1 | contig 20710 bp, 12 predicted proteins | sample 14_EM_MG_FD_200267 | JGI IMG/M metagenome (GOLD analysis project Ga0307512, IMG submission 200267) | Populus trichocarpa ectomycorrhiza microbial communities from riparian zone in the Pacific Northwest, United States - 14_EM | ecosystem: Host-associated > Plants > Roots > Unclassified | place... | reverse complement strand
GCTGGTCCTGTCCCAGCCGCTCGGCGCCGTCGTGCTAGACGCCGCCGGCACCCCGGTCGGCGTCAGTGCCCGGCTCGAGCTGACCGGCAGCCCGGCCATCGTGATCGTCGAGGACGGGGCGCCGGCCGAGATCGCCGGTTGGGCCGGGCCGTGGCCGGTTGATGAGCGCTGGTGGGATCCGGCCGAGGCGCGCCGGCGGGCCCGGTTCCAGATCGGCCTGGCCGACGGTAGTGCCCTGTTGATGTTCCTGGCGGCCGGCCGCTGGTCGGTGGAGGCGATCTATGACTAGGCGGATCCGGCGATGAGCTTCCACAACCCGAAGATGCCCTGGTCCGAGCTCGAAGGCGTGCTGTCCGGCACCCGGCAGATCGGCGATGAGCAGCCGCAGCCGTACACCGTCGATCCGCTCGCGGTGGACGCCGACGGCGGTGACTCGCCCGCCTGGAGCCGCAAGCGCCAGCCCTACACGGCGCCGGCCCTCGTCCGGCCCGCCGAGAAGGTCGTTCCGTACGCCGAACTGCACTGCCACACCAACTTCAGCTTTCTCGACGGCGCCAGCCATCCCGAGGAGCTGGCCGAGGAGGCGGCGCGGCTGGGGCTGACCGGCCTCGCCGTCACCGATCACGACGGGTTCTACGGCGTGGTCCGCTTTTCCGAGGCGGCCCGGGAGCTGGGGCTGCCCACGATTTTCGGCGCCGAGCTCTCCCTCGACCTGAGTAAACCGCAGAACGGCGAGCCCGATCCGGCGGGCCGGCATCTGCTGGTGCTCGCCCGGGGTGCGGCAGGCTACGCCGCGCTGGGCCGGACCATCGGCGACGGCCAGCTCGCGGGCGAGGAGAAAGGCAAGCCGGCGTACGGGGACCTGGAGCAGATCGCCCCGGCGCTGGGCAAGGAAGTGCTGGTGCTGACCGGCTGCCGCAAGGGCGTCGTCCCGGCCGCGCTGGCCGCCGGCGGGGTCGAGCGGGCGGCCCGGGAGCTCGACCGGCTAGTCGAGCTGTTCGGCGCCGAAAGTGTGCTGGTCGAGCTGACCGATCACGGGAACCCGGACGACGGCGACCGCAACGACGTGCTGTACGCGCTGGCCCGCAGCCGGGGGCTGGCCGCCGTGGCCACCAACAACGTGCACTACGCGACCCCGGCCCGGCGCCGGCTGGCCACCGCGCTGGCGGCGGTCCGGGCCCGGCGCGGCCTCGACGACATCGACGGCTGGCTGCCCGCGGCGGGCACCGCGCACCTGCGCAGCGGCGCGGAGATGGCGCGCCGGTTCGCCCGCTATCCGGGGGTGGTGCAGCGGGCCGCGGAGCTGGGCGCGGAACTGGCGTTCGACCTGCAGCTCATCGCGCCGCAACTGCCCGCCTTCGAGATGCCGGACGGGTTCACCGAGATGGGCTGGCTGCGCGAGCTGACCTTGCAGGGGGCCCGGGAGCGGTACGGGCTGCCCGAGGAGGTGCCGGAGGTCTACGCGAAGATCGAGTACGAGCTGGACATGATCGAGAAGCTCGACTTCCCCGGGTACTTCCTGGTGGTCTACGACATCGTCCGGTTCTGCAAGGAGAACGATATCTACTGCCAGGGCCGGGGCTCGGCGGCGAATTCGGCGGTCTGCTACGCGCTGTACATCACCAATGTGGACGCGTTCGAATACGACCTGGTCTTCGAGCGGTTTCTCGCCCCGGAACGCGACGGCCCGCCGGACATCGACGTCGACATCGAGTCGGACCGGCGCGAAGAGGTCATCCAGCACGTCTACCGCAAGCACGGGCGCAAGCACACCGCACAGGTCGCCAACGTGATTTCATATCGGCCGCGGTCCGCCGTACGCGATATGGCCAAGGCTTTTGGCTTCTCGCCCGGTCAGCAGGATGCCTGGAGTAAGCAGATCGACCGGTGGGGCAACGTCGCGACCGTCGACGTCGACGACATTCCCGAGCAGGTCGTCGCGTACGCCAATGAACTGCAGAATTTTCCCCGCCATCTCGGCATCCATTCGGGCGGGATGGTGATCTGCGACCGGCCGGTGAGCGAGGTGTGCCCGGTCGAATGGGGACGGATGCCGGGCCGGACCGTGCTGCAGTGGGACAAGGACGACTGCGCCTCGGTCAACCTGGTCAAATTCGACCTGCTGGGCCTCGGCATGCTGTCGGCACTGCACTACGCGTTCGACATGATCGATTCGAAGCTGGATTTCACCAATCTGCGGCCGACCGACGAGGAGGTCTACGCGATGCTGCAGAAGGCCGATTCGGTCGGGGTGTTCCAGGTGGAGAGCCGGGCCCAGATGGCGACGCTGCCCCGGCTCAAGCCGGAGGTGTTCTACGACCTGGTGGTCGAGGTGGCGCTGATCCGGCCGGGGCCGATCCAGGGCGGTTCGGTGCATCCGTACATCCGGCGCAAGAACGGCAAGGAGAAGTGGAAGATCCCGCACGAGTCGATGGAACGGGCGCTGGCGAAGACCCTGGGCGTGCCGCTTTTCCAGGAGCAGCTCATGCAACTCGCGATGGACTCGGCCGGCTTCACCCCGCTGGAGGCGGACAAGCTGCGCCGGGCGATGGGCTCGAAACGGTCGGTGGAGAAGATGCAGGAGATGCGGGAGCGGCTCTACCAGGGAATGGCCGCCAACGGCATCACCGGGGAACTGGCCGACGATCTGTTCCTGAAGCTGTCGGCCTTCGCCAGCTACGGCTTCCCGGAAAGCCACGCGATCAGTTTCGCCTATCTGGTCTATGTCAGCGCCTGGCTGAAGCGCTATCACCCGGCGGCGTTCTGCGCGGCGCTGCTGAACGCGCAGCCGATGGGTTTCTATTCGCCGCAGACGCTGGTCGACGACGCCCGCCGGCACGGCGTCGAGGTGCGCCGGCCGGACATCAACCTCAGCGACGCGGCGGCGACGCTGGAGAGCACGCCGGAAACCCGGCTGAAGAGCGAGCCGGGCGAGCCGCCGCAGATGTGGGGGCTCGGCGGTCCGGCCGTGCGGCAGGGGCTGTCCACCGTCCGTACGCTCGGATCGGATCTTGCCGAGGCCGTGCAGGACGAGCGGCGGGCGAATGGGGCGTACCGGGATATGACCGATCTTGCCCGGCGGACCGGATGCTCGACCGCCCACCTCGAGGCCCTCGCCACCGCCGACGCCTTCGCGGGTTTCGGGCTTTCGCGGCGCGAGGCGCTCTGGGCCGCGGGCGCCGCGGCCCAGGACAAACCCAACAAACTTCCGGGTACGGTCGTCGGCACCGAGGCGCCCACGCTGCCCGGCATGGGCGAGGTCGACAAGCTGATCGCCGACGTCTGGGCGACCGGTTTGTCGCCGGACGCGCATCCCGCGCAGTTCCTCCGGGCGGAGTTCGACAAGCAGGGCGCGCTGGCGATCGCGCGGCTCGGCGGGGTCGAGGGCGGCACCCGGATCCAGGTCGGCGGGATCGTCACGCACCGGCAACGGCCGGCGACGGCGGGCGGGGTCACGTTCATCAACCTCGAGGACGAGACCGGGATGCTGAACGTCACCTGCTCGCCGGGGCTGTGGCAGCGTTACCGGCGGGTGGCCCGCAGCAGCGCGGCGCTGATCGTGCGCGGCCGGCTGGAGCAGGCCGAGGGGGTGCTGAATCTGGTCGCGGACCGGCTGGTGGCGGTGACGCCGCCGATCAGCCCGGCGTCCCGTGACTTCCGCTGACCGGCCACTATATTGCGGCTTTCGCGTGTCTTGCACCTTTGGTGGCGTACACCAGATGTGCGTCTATGGGGGAGTCCGCATGATTCGTATCTGTGCAGTACTCGCCGCCGTGGCCGTTTTGAGCACCACGACCGCGGCCGCGCGCCCGCAGCACCGGACCGATCTGGTGCTCGACTACATGGCCGACGCCGGCTACGCCGTGGCCGTCCGGCTGCACTGCGAACCGCCCGGCGGCGGCCACCCGAAGCCCGTCAAGGCCTGCGCGACCCTGAAGAAGGCGGGCGGCCTGCCCGCCCGGATCAAGGCGGCCGACACCATGTGCATGATGCTGTACGACCCGCTCACGGCCGAGATCACCGGCACCTGGAAGGGCCGGCGGATCGACTGGCAGCAGCGCTACGCCAACAAGTGCGAGATGGTCCGCGCGACCGGGGTGCTGTTCGCCTTTTAGCCCTTCAGGGGCGCTCGCATGGTGAAGCTCTGCAGCCGGGTCTGATAGCCGAGGTGCTCGTTGAGGCGGCGCATGTCGGCGTTGCCCTTCTGGGTCCAGGTGTAGACCTCCCGGATCCCGTGCGCCGCCGCCCAGGCCAGCGTCGAGCGTTTCAGCGCCGCCGCCACCCCCTTGCCGCGCCACTCCCGGCGCACCGCGGTGAGCGCGTTCTCCGCCCGCTCCGGGTGATCCGCGTCGGCCATCAGCCCGGCCAGGCCGATGATCTCGCCGCCGGACAGCGCCAGGATCATCGCCTCGGGCGCGCCGATCCACTCCGACCGCCACTGCTCGAGGGAGACCTGCACGGGCGCGGTCAACGCCATGTCGACGAAGGCCTGCCGGCCGACCCGTTCGTACGCGATGTCCCACAACTCGGGGCGCTGCGCCACGGTGACGAAGTCGACGCCGTCCGGCGGGCCGGCCGGCGGCTCGGCCCCGATCGAGCGGATCTGCTCGACCTGGCGGTCCACCTCGACAAAACCGAAACGCTCCGTGAACGCCCGGGAGCCCTCGTCGTCGGCGTGGCTCACCACATGCTCCACGCCCAGCGTCGCGGCATAGCCGAGCAGCTCGCCGAACAACTCGGTGCCGACACCCTGGCGCCGGAACTCCGGCAGCACCCGGGCGATGACCACCGCCGCGCCGGCGAGATCGGACCGGTCGGCCAGGCCGGAGTCCAGCACCGCGCCGTCGCGCTCGGCCAGCAGATGAACGGTGTCGGGACCGGCAGCGGCGCGCATCTCCGCGACGGTCAGCGCCCGCTCGTGCGGGACCACGGCCAGCCGCACCCGCCGCACGCTCTCGAAGTCGGCATCGGACTCGGCACGCCGTACGACCACCATGCGCGTCACGCTAACCGGGCCCCGATGCCGTGGCGAGCGACTTTTGCCCGGCCCGGCGCTCGACCGCCGCGCTGCGTGGTGCCGGTGTTGTGGCGGGCGACTTTTGCCCGGCCCGGCGCTCGACCGCCGCGCTGCGTGGTGCCGATACGCTGCCCGGGTGGAGAGCACACCGACGCGCACGTCCCGACCGCTCGTCAGCGCCCGAACCGCCGCCGTCTGGGCCGTGTTGCGGCGTGAGCAGCAGCGCGCCGCCGGCCGCGAGCTGACCGTGCTGGACGTCGGCGGCGGCACCGGCGGCTTCGCGGTGCCGCTGGCCCAGGCCGGGCACACCGTCACGGTCGTCGACGCCAGCCCCGACGCGCTGGCCGCGCTGACCCGGCGCGCCGCCGACGCGGGGGTGGCGGCCAAGGTGCGGGCGATCCAGGGCGACGGCGACGCGCTGGCCGGGCTGGTCGAGCCGGCCAGCGTCGACCTGATCCTCTGCCACAGCGTGCTCGAGGTGGTCGACGACCCGGCCGGGGTGGTCGCGGCGATCGCCACCGCGCTGCGCCCGGGCGGTGCCGTGAGCCTGCTGGTCGCGGGCCGGGCCGCCGCCGTGCTGGGCCGCGCCCTGAACGGGCAACTCGGCTCGGCCACCGCGCTGCTCAACGACCCCGAGGGCCACGCCGGGGCCCGGGACAATCTGCGCCGGCGCTACGACGCGGAGACCGCCGCCGCGCTGCTCGGCGCCGCGGGCCTCACGGTCGAAGAGACCCATGGCGTACGCGTGCTGGCCGACCTGCTGCCCGCGGCCGTGCTCGAGGCCGACCCGCAGGCGCTGCTCGAGCTCGAGCTGGCCCTGGCGTCCCGGCCGCCGTTCCGCGACATCGCGTCCCAGTTGCACCTGTTCGCGCGGCGCCCGTGATCGTCCCGCCCGACCTGCTGCCCGCCGCGGCGCTGCTGCCCACCCGTCCCGCGTACGGAAAGGGCAGCCTCGCCGACTTGCTGCCGAGCGTCTCGGCCGTGCTGGGCGTGCCGGGCGCCGAGGATGTGCTGGGGCTGGGTGCCCAGCTGGACGGGATCTCCCGCGTCGCGGTGCTGCTGGTTGACGGGCTGGGGGCGTACCAGCTGCCGGCCGCCGCCCCGCACGCGCCGGTCCTGACCGACCTCGCCGCCCGCAGCCCCGCCACGCTGACCGCGGGCTTTCCCTCGACCACCCCGGTCAGCCTGGTCACGCTCGGCACGGGTGCGCTGCCCGGCGCGCACGGCGTGCTGGGCTTCACCACCCGCAAACCCGACGGCGGCATCCTGAACCACATCCAGTGGGGCGACGACCCGGACCCGCGGCGCTGGCAGCCGGTGCCGACCCGGCTCGAGACCGCCGCCGCGGCCGGCGTCGCGGTCACCCAGGTGACCCGGCCCGAGTTCAAGGGCACCGGCCTGACCGTCGCCGCGAACCGGGGCGGGGCGTTCCGGGGCGCGGCCGACCCGGCGGCGCTGGCCGAGCAGATGCTCGCGGCGCTCGCGGCCGGCTCCGGCCCGGCGCTGGTCTACGGCTACCACCCGGATCTCGACAAGCGCGGCCACGAGGACGGCGTCGACTCGGACAGCTGGCGCGCCGCCGCCCGGGACGTGGACACCCTGCTGGACAGGCTCACCGACGGGCTCCCGGCCGGCTGCGCGCTGCTGGTCACGGCCGATCACGGGCAGCTCAACGTCCCGGTCGCCGAGCGGATCGAGCTGGCCGACGAGCCGGCGCTGACGGCCGGGCTGATCGCCGTGGCCGGCGAGCCGCGGGTGCGCTACCTGCACGTCGAGGACGGCGCCCGGGACGACGTGCTCGCCACCTGGCGCGAGGTGCTCGGGGAGCGGGCCTGGGTGCTGACCCGCGAGGAGGCGATCGCGGGCGGCTGGTACGGCCCGGTCCCGGCCGCGCATCGGGGCCGGCTCGGCGACCTCGTGGTGATCTGCCTGGACCGGACCGCGGTGCTGGCGACTGGCTACGATCCGCCGATGGTGGGGCGGCTGGTGGCGTACCACGGCTCGGTGACCGCGGCCGAGATGACGATCCCGCTGCTGACTTTTTGTCGTACCCCCTGACTAGCCTTCTCGCGTGGGACGAAGCCAGGCACTGCCGAAGGGGCGCGACCCGCGCTTCGGTCCCGAGGCCGACGACGCGGGTTGCACCGTGCTGCACGTCGACATGGACGCGTTCTTCGCCTCGGTCGAGGTCCGGCGCCGGCCCGAGCTCAGGGGCAAACCCGTGGTGGTCGGCGGTGTGGGCCCGCGCGGCGTCGTGAGCTCGGCCAGCTACGAGGCCCGCAAATACGGCGTACGCAGCGCCATGCCGGCCTCGCGCGCCCGCGCCCTGTGCCCGCACGCCGTGTTCCTGCCGCCCGACTTCACGGCGTATTCGACCGCCTCCGACGCCGTGATGCGGATCTTCCGCGACGTCACGCCGCTGGTCGAGCCGCTCTCGCTGGACGAGGCTTTCCTCGACGTGGCCGGCGCCCAGCGGCTGCTCGGGCGCCCGGCGGTGATCGCCCAGGCGATCCGCTCCCGGATCGTCGAGGAGCAGGCGCTGACCTGCTCGGTGGGCGTCGCGCCCAGCAAGTTCGTCGCCAAGCTCGGCTCGACCCGGGCCAAGCCGGACGGCGTGATCGTCGTCCCGGCCGGCCAGGTGCTCGACTTCCTGCATCCGCTGCCGGTCGACGCGCTCTGGGGCGTGGGGGAGCGCGCGGCGGAGACGCTGCACCGGCTGGGCCTGGCCACGGTCGGTGATCTCGCGGCGGCTCCGGTCGGCATGCTGCGCGGCGCGCTCGGCGACGCGGCCGCCACCCACCTGCACGAGCTGTCCTGGGGCCGCGACTCCCGCCGGGTGGTCTCCGAGCACACCGACAAGTCGATCGGTGCCGAGATGACCTTCGACGTCGACGTGTTCGACCCGGTGCTGATCCGCCGCAGCCTGCTCGCCCTCTCCGAAAAGGTCGGCGCCCGGCTGCGCGCGGCCGGGCACGTCGGCCGGACGGTCGCGATCAAGGTCCGGCTGGCCGACTTCCGGACGGTCAACCGGTCCCGCACGATGCCCACGACCACCGATGTGGCGCGAGAGATTTTTGAGACCGCATGGGCCCTGTTCGAAGCCCTGCGGGCAACGGAGCATATCCGGCTCGTCGGCGTCCGGGTGGAGGGCCTGGCCGCCGCCGCGACCGCATCGCGGCAGCTCACACTGGGTGAGCCCGAGCGCGGCTGGCGCGATGCCGAGGCCGCGGCGGACGCCCTCGCGGCCAGATTCGGCCGAGCCATCGTCGGTCCGGCCAGTCTTTTGGGACGAACTGATCTCCGCAGAACCGAAAATCACCCGCACTCGACGGTCGTCCCGCTTTCCGACCCGCCAACCCCCTCGTAGACTCGTCGGTAAGGCAGCCTGTCGGCTGTCTTGAGTCATCGGTCACACTTGCAGTGCCCGGCTCCGCAAGGGGGGCCGGATTTGCGCCCGGGGAGGAATGCCGTGCCGCTCTCGGAGCACGAGCAGCGGCTGTTCGATCAGATCGAGCGGTCGCTTGCCGAGGACCCCAAATTCGCCTCGGCTGTGCGGGCCAGCGACCCGCGTTTCCACGCTCGTCGGCGGATCCTCCTCGCCGCGTTCGTGATCATCGCTGGCCTGGCTTTGGTCGTCTACGGCACGGTGAGCAGCAACACGCTGCTCGGCGTGGCGGGCTTCGTTGTCATGCTCGGCGCGGCCGCGTTCGGGATGCAGTCCCGGCGTCGGGGTCAGTCCCCTGACCTGCACGCCGTCGGTGGCACCGCGACCCGCCGCACCCGCCAGGCAACCCGCAAGGCGGGCTTGCTGGACCGCCTCGAGGAACGCTGGCGACAGCGCCCCGAGGGCCACCGCTAGCCCCGACGACCTTGGCGGACGACGAATGGCGGCCATCGGGCCGCCATCGCCATTTGCGCGCGCCCGCCCCCACGCGGCGACCCACCGGGCCGCCGCCATTTTCGTGCCCGCACCGGGCGCAGCGGCGGGTCGGGCCCGCTGCCGCCGTTTCGTCCTAGCGCTTGGTCACGAGTGTCACAAGCGGCTGGTTACGCACCCGGGGTTCGGCCCATCCGAGTGGGGATCCGGTTACGACCTTGGACCGTAGGCGGCGCGGAGCACCTCTCGAACCAGCTCGCTGGGCCGTCGGCCGGTGTCGTGGGCTACCCGCTGAAGGACGTCGTAGATCTCATCATCGACACGCACGTTGATGCGGTGCGACGTCCCACCGCCGGCCGATAGCGACGGCCTGCCCGGAGCCTTGCGCGGCGTGAGTTCCTCCGGGTTGTAGCCGGACTCTGACCCTGGCGGTGCTGGAGCGGTTGGCGGCGGCGCTGGGGGTGACTCTCAAGGTGGGGTTCGAGGCGGCAACCAGTGCTGGCGTGTCACCGAGGTCCGGTGACACGCCAGCATTTGGTTTTGGCCGTTAGCGGGCTCGGCTTGCCAGCAGGCGGCGGGGGTTGAATCGGCTAGTCCACTCGCGGGCGCGGCTCAGGGAGAGCATCGCCGTTCCGGAGGCCTCCGCCAGCGTCAGGCGCCAGCGCAGCACCACCGACGGCGGCAGGAGCACCGCCATGATCCGGGTGCGCCGGCCGACCGTGTGCGCCAGCCCTCGGCGCACCTGGTGCAGCGCGTCCGTCAGCTCACTGCCCTGCAGCGGCTGGCGGGCGTAGCGGGCGCGTTCCTCGGCCCGGCCCAGCAAGGTCGCCGAGTCGGCCGGGGATGCGGTCAGTTCCGCGTCGTGGACCAGGCGCTGGGCCGTCACCCGGGGGGTTTCGGCGGGATCGACCGGGACGCGATAGTCGATCATCGTGTCGATCAGTTCGTCCCAGGCGGAGTGGGCGTCCTCGCGGGCCCGTTCCGACTCCACCGTTATCGTCACGTCGCGGGTGCCCGGTGGCGCCGGGCCGGCCGCGTTCACCGCCAACGTCTTCGGCACCGTGGCGTGGTGGCGTCTGCGTCTCAGCAGGGCCCGGCGCATGGCCGGCACCAGCAGCAGGGCGATGATCAGTGCCACCCCGGCCGTGATCCACAGCGGGGTGGTTGAGCTGGTCGTGGTGGTCGTGTTGCCGAGTGCACCCGGGTCGCGGTCCGTGGCCGCCTTGTCCGGGCGCCCGGTCTCGTCGGTGCCCGTGGACGGGTTGGTGCCGGGGGCCACGGCGCTCGACGACGAGGAGGCCGTCGGGTCCGGGCGATCCACGTCGGGGGCCCAGCCGGTGCGGCTCGAGCCGACCACCCCGGCCGCCGGGGTCGCGTCGAACGGAACCCAGCCGAAGCCGGCGAAGTAGACCTCGGTCCAGGCGTGCAGGTTCTTGTTCGTCAGCGTGTACGTGTTGCCGTTGCGGGCGCTGCCCCGGGTGAAGCCGAACGCGACCCGGGCCGGGATGTCGGCCTGGCGCACCATCCACGCCATCGCGGCGGCGTACTGCTGGCAGAAGCCGGACTTGTTCTGGAGGAACGTGGCGATGTCCGAGCCCGACGTGCCCGACTGGGTGGACAGGCTGTAGCTGAACCCGTTCTTCGAGGAGAAGAACTTGTAGATCGCCATGACCTTGTCGTAATCGGTGCGCTGGCCGTCGACCAGCTTGTTCACCTCGCTGATCACCGCCTGGTCCTTGGGCACCGGGGTGAACTGCGTCTGGATCGGGTTGTCCCGGGCCAGCGGCTCGGCGGACCGCAACCCGGCCGGCGTGTAGCTGGCGCGGACGTAGTCGAACGAGTACTTCTTGCTCTTCGAGGTGGTCCGGCTCGAGTACACGACCTGCATCGTCGGGTCGTAGGACCAGCCGCCGTTCAGGCTCTCGGTCTTGACCGTCGACGAGTAGACCGGCGCCAGCGGCATGCTGAGCTTGTCGGTGACCTCCACCGTCGCGTGGTACTGCTGGTAGTTCGCCTCGTTGGTGGCGTTGGCCTCGCGCGGGTCGGGCATGCCGTTCGACACCGGTCGCCCGCTCGGGGTCCGGTTGGTGAAGCCCTGGTCGGTGACCACGTCCGCCACGCCGAAGCGCAGATAGAACGGGTCCGGCTCGTTGGTGGTGACCTTGACCATGTCGGTGCTGGCGGACTGGGTGAGCTGGCCGCTCAGCGACGCGAACAGGTTGACCCGCCCGTTGCCGGTGCCGAAGCCGCCGGTGCCGACGCCGGTGCCGGTCTGGGTCAGCCGGGACAGCAGCCCGGCCGTCATGCCCGGCATGAGCAGCGGCAGCAGCACCGCCGCCGCCACGCCGATCACCGCGAGCCGGCGGCCGGCCGCCGCCAGCGGCGAGGGCTCCCAGACGTCCACGTCGCGTCCGTCGCCGGTGAACCGGCGGCCGAACCGGCGGACCCGGTCGACGTTGTCCGCCACCAGCAACCACAGGAAACCGGTCGCGCCGATGATGAACGGCAGGACGGGCACGCTGTCGATGTACACCGCGACGGGCACCGAATAGATGGCCAGCATCGGCAGACCGGCCAGCGCGGGCTTGCGCAGCACCACGGTGAGCAGGTCCACCGCGATCGCCACGGAGCCCACGCCGAGGACGGTGATGAAGAGCAGACCGTCAAGATCCGGCACCGGTACGCCGTACGAGCGGGTGTCGTTGCCGGCCTGGCTGACCAGCGACCCGAAGTGTTCGAAGGTGTCCACCGTCGGCAGCAGCGACAGCAGTTCCTTGCCGCTCGGGAACATCCAGGTCAGCATGAGCAGCAACACCACGACCATGCTCAGCGCCTGCGCCCAGGTGGGGAAGCGCAGCGTACGGGCGAGCACGGCCCCGCCGGCGACCAGGCCGACGGTGAGGATGATCTGCATCAGCCAGGTCCAGCTGTCGAAGATGGCGGACAGGGGAGCGGCCGACAGCACGGTTGCCGTCGCCGCCACCAGGCCTAGTCGCCGTCGCCCGGTCATCGGCCACCACCCGCGATCGTCTCGGCCATGGCGGCCCGCCAGGCGGAGCCGGTCGAGCCGCGGGCGGCCGCCGGCCAGAGCTGGGCGAGCGCGTCGCCGTGTACCACCGGCACCGAGCGCCAGCCGCTGCGGACCAGCGCGAGGGCCGCCGCGGCGTGCGTACGGTCGGCCTCCTGCCGTTCGCCCGGGGTCATGGTCACCCAGGTGGAGCTGTCGATGGCGAACCCGATGCAGGTCGCCCCGTTGCCGCGCAGCCCGCTGAGCACCTCGGCCTCGGCCGCGGTGAGCGTGCCGAACAGGCCGATCACCAGGCCTCCGTCGGAGCGCCGGCGGACCTGTTCGACCAGGATCGAGATGTCGCCGTTCTGGGCCAGCTTGACGTCGGCCAGGGTGTCCAGGATCGCGCCCTCGCCGCCGACCTCGGTGGCGTCGATGTCCACGCCGTTGCCGGTCACCATGCGCAACTTGTAGCCCGCCTGGCGCAGGTGCACCGCGATGCTGGCGGCCGCCGAGACGGCCCACTCGAAGCTGGCCGTCGGGCCCTCGCCCCGGTGCGCGAACAGGCGGGTGTCGAGCACGACCGTGGCGCGGCTCTCCCAGGGCTGCTCCTCGCGGCGCACCATCAGGGCACCGGTGCGCGCGGTGGAGCGCCAGTGCACCCGGCGCAGGTCGTCGCCGCGCCGGTACTCGCGGGTCGCCGCGTCGTCCTCGCCGTGCACGGCCACCGACCGGGCCCGGCTGTCGCCGGTGCCCGCGTACTCGCCCGCCAGCCGGACCGCGGGCAGCGGCACCACCTGGGGGATGACGGTGAGCCGGTCGACGCTCGGGAAGGACCGGTTGAGCTCGCACAGCCCGAACGGGTCGGTGAGCCGGATCACCAGCGGACCCACCGGATAGCGGCCGCGCACGTCGGCGCGCACCGTGTACGCGACCGAGCTGGCCTGGTGCGCGCCGAGCCGCTCCAGCACCACTCGCGGCCGGCTGCCCAGCGCGTACGGTAGCCGGTCCTCCAGCAGCAGAGTGCCGGTGGGCAGCCGGGACATGTTCTGCAGGCGAAGGATCACCCGGGCGCTCGAGCCGACCGGGGCGCGGCCGGGGTCCAGCGACCGGGTGCAGGCCAGCTTGTACCGGCTGCGGCCGACGTATGCCGCGGCCAGCAGGGGCAGCGCGGCCAGCAGGACGGCCACCCGCAACAGGTCCCGCTCGCCCAGGATGACGGCCGAGATGCCCGCGGCGGCGGCCGCGGCCAGGAAGGAGCGGCCGCGGGTGGTCAAGCCCCGGAGGGCCTCCCGCATGGTCACCGCCCCCGGGACTCGTACTGCGCGCGTCCGTCGCCCATGCTGCGGGTGTCGTACGGCGACCGGCTCCGGTCGTGCGGGAGCGGTAGCCGGTGCACGATCTCGGCCACGATCGCGTCGGTGGTGCGCCGGTTCAGCTGCGCGTCGGCCGTCGGGATGATCCGGTGTGCGAGCACCGGCACGGCGAGGGCCTGCAAGTCGTCGGGGAGAACGTAGTCGCGGCCCTCCAGGGCGGCGACCGCCTTCGCGGTGCGCAGCAGCTGCAGCGTGGACCGGGGCGAGGCGCCGAGGCGGATCTCGGGCGCCTCCCGGGTCGCGGTGACCAGGGCGATCGCGTACTGCTGGACGGCGTCCGCGGCGTGCACGTCGCGCGCCGTGGCGATCAGCCGGCGGACCAGGGCCGCGTCCGAGACGGCGCGCAGGGCGTTCAGCGGGTCGGCCGAACCGTGCCCGTTCAGCATCGCCAACTCTGCCCGTGGGTCCGGGTAGCCCATCGCGATGCGCGCGGTGAACCGGTCGCGCTGCGCCTCGGGCAGCGGGTACGTGCCCTCCATCTCGATCGGGTTCTGGGTCGCGATGACCATGAACGGCGCCTGCAGCTCGTACGTGGTGCCGTCGACGGTTACCTGCCGCTCCTCCATGCACTCCAGCAGGGCGGACTGGGTCTTCGGCGAGGCCCGGTTGATCTCGTCGCCGACCACCAGGTTGGCGAAGACCGCGCCCGGCTTGAACTCGAAGTCGCGCGTCTCCTGGTTGTAGACGCTTACCCCGGTCACATCGCTGGGCAGCAGGTCGGGCGTGAACTGGATGCGCCGTACCGAGCAGTCGATCGAGCGGGCCAAGGCCTTGGCCAGCTTGGTCTTGCCGACGCCGGGCACGTCCTCGATCAGCAAGTGGCCCTCGGCCAGCAGCACGGCGAGCGCCAGCCGTACCGTCGCATGCTTGCCCTCGATGACCTGCTCGATATTGGCCATGATGGCCTCGCTCGCGGCGCGGAACTCGTCTAGCGGCAGTGGGCCACCGGGCTCATCCCAGGTTGGCGTTGTCACGGGCCTCCTCCAAGTCGTTCTTGCCCTTTCCTACGTAAGTACGCCGAAAGGGAACCGAAGGTTCGCGGGCGGCCGGCGGTCCGTGGGCCTCCGGCGCTCGCCGCCCGTTCCTGACAGGTTAGCCCGGTCACAGCAACCCGCCGAGTGGGCCGGACGGGCCCCTTACACCACGTATTCGTACGAACACGGATATCGACTCAGTAAAGATTCAGACATCGGTCTAGTTATCTCTACCAATGCGGTTGAGCATCACGGATCGACGGGCCACAGATGTGTGGGGTGGGATCCGGCGCGGGGGCAAAGGCTCGGCGGGCGGTACCACCTGAGCCCGGCCGAGAGGGGCCTGAATGAGACCGTTATCAGCACCGTCCGTGAGTCGGCGGTGGTGGGCGGCTGGAGCAGGCGTCGTGTTGCTGGCCGGGCTGTTGCCCGCCGCCGCAGACGCAGCTCCGAAGCCGACCCGCGCCGTGGGATCCGCCGACCAGGCGGCCAAGGGCGAAGAACTTGCCAACTATGACTCCCGTACGGAGGTCAACGCCGACGCCAAGAGCGTCGCGGTGGCCGCCAAGGCCGCCAACGCGGCGGCCCTTCGTGTCGCCGCGGCTGACAAGCCGGCCAGTCCGGCGCGCAAGCTGCGTGATTCGCTCGGTGTCCAGGGCGTCGTCGACATCGACAACGCCACCGGTACGCCGCGCAACGTGGCCAAGCTCGACGGCTTCCTGACCGCCACCAGCCGGCAGAAGCCCGAGGCCATCGCCCGGGGCTACCTCAAGGCGCACCTCGACGTCTTCGGCCTCACCGCCGCCGGCGTGGACGCGCTCAAGCTGCGCCAGGATTACGTCGACATCGAGGACACCCACCACCTCAGCTTCCAGCAGAGCGTGGACGGCGTGCCGGTGTTCGGCAACGGCCTCAAGGCGCACATCACCAAGGACGGCCGGCTGATCTCGGTCGACGGCGCCCCGATCGCGTCGCTGCCCGCCTCGCCGGGCACCGCCAAGCTGACCGCCGAGAAGGCCCGCGCCACGGCCGTCGAGAACGTCTTCGGCGACTCGACGGCGACGGTCACCAAGCGCGAGACGAACGCCACCAAGACCACGACGTTCTCGGACAGCGGCAACGCCAAGCTGGTCATGTTCCAGACCGCCGCGGGCCCGAAGCTGGCCTGGCAGACGATCTCCGTCGACGAGGGCTACATCCACGTCATCGACGCGCAGAGCGGCACGGTCCTGTACCGCAAGAGCACGATCGAGAAGGACAACGGCCTCGCCTGGCCGAACTACCCGGGCGCGACCAAGGGCGGCAAGCAGCAGGTCGTCAACCTCACCAAGCTGGGCCTGCCGCCGAACTCGCCGAAGCTGGCCGGCAACGTCGCGCACGTCTACACCGACGTCAACGACGACAACATCGCCAACCCCAGCGAGGAGGTCGCCCCGGCGGCCAAGCGCAGCTGGGAGTACCCCTTCACCGACTTCTCCGCGACGGTGGGCGGCGGCTGCTCGGCCGCGTACCAGTGCTCGTGGGACCCGAAGGTACCGTTCTCCTGGGAGAAGAACCGCGGCCAGAACGCGGTGCAGATGTACTACTTCCTCGGCACGTTCCATGACCACCTGAAGGCGGGCCCGATCGGCTTCACCCGCGCGGCCGGCAACTTCGAGGCCGTCGACGACGACGCCGTGCAGGGCCAGGCGCTGGACGGCGCCAACACGGCGAACGGCCTGCCGGACCCCAACCACATCGACAACGCGAACATGAACACGCTGCCCGACGGCATCCCGCCAGTCATGCAGATGTACCTGTTCCCGGACCCGAGCGACCCGACCGACCCGTTCATCGCCAGCAACTCCGGCGACGAGGGCGACATCGTCTACCACGAGTACACGCACGGCCTCAGCAACCGCCTGGTGGTGGACGCGGACGGCGTGTCGACGCTGAACTCGCAGCAGGCCCGGTCGATGGGCGAGGCGTGGAGCGACTGGTACGCCAGCGACTTCCTCGTCGACGAGGGCAACACCAAGGACACCAAGGCCGACGGTGAGGTCCAGATCGGCAGCTACGTCGCCGGCGGCGGCCCGTTCCGCTCCGAGGCGGTCGACTGCTCGGTCGGCAGCACCGCGGCGGCCTGCCCCGGCACCGCCGCGGCCGGCCCCGGCGGTTACACCTACGGCGACTTCGGCAAGGTCACGGCCGGCCCCGAGGTGCACGCCGACGGTGAGATCTGGCTGCAGACCCTGTGGGACCTGCGCAAGACGATCGGCAGCAAGAAGGCCGAGTCGCTGATCACCCGGGCGATGGAGCTGTCCCCGGCGGACCCGTCGTTCCTCGACATGCGCAACTCGATCCTGCAGGCCGACCTGGTCGTCAACGGCGGCAAGCTGAACAAGACGATCTGGACCGTGTTCGCGCACCGCGGCATGGGCTACTTCGCCGGCGCCGTCAACGGCGACGACACCACTCCCATCGAGGACTTCTCGATGCCGCCGGCCGCGAACACCCCCAAGGGCTCGCTGACCGGCAAGGTGACCGACTCGGCCACCAACGCCGGGGTGTCGGGCGCGACCGTCGAGTTCGGCGGGCACGCCTCCGGCTTCGCCGAGAACTACACGGCCACCACGGCCGCGGACGGCTCGTACACGATCAGCGGCATCTTCCCGGGCACCTACCCGAAGGTCTCCGCCAGCGGCGCCGGGTACGACCCGATCGTCCAGACGATCTCCGTCGGCGCCCGGGTCAACACCCTCAACTGGGCGTTGCGCCGGGACTGGGCGGCCGCGAGCGGCGGCGGCACGGTCGTGGACTTCGACGGTCCCGACTACACGGTGTACGGCTGCGGCCCGATCAACCTGATCGACCAGTCGCAGGGCCAGGGCTGGGGCTCCGACGCGGTGCTCACCGGCGGTCCCGGCACCACCACCGTGGAGCCGAAGTTCATCATCATCAAGCTGCCGACCGCGGTGAACGTGTCCGAGTTGACGATCAACCCGGCGAACACCTGTGGTGACTCGGGCAGCGCGTCCACCGGCGACTTCAAGGTGGAGACGTCGACCAACGGCACCACCTGGACGCTCGGCGCGCAGGGCCACTTCACCCCGACCCAGCGCGTCGTGAACAGCGTCCCGCTGGCCGCCGGCAGTGGCACGAACGTCCAGTACGTCCGCTACACGATGATGTCGACTCAGGTCGCCGATCTGGGCGGCACCTGCCCCGGCAACTTCAGCGGTTGCCAGTTCATGGACTCGACGGAACTGGGCGTCTACGGCGCTCCGGCCGCCTGATCCAGCACGGTTGAGCACCGGCCCGTCCCCGTCCGGGGCGGGCCGGTGACATACCGGTCGCCGTCGCCCGCGCGCACCCGGTATCATGCGTACATGGTCCGGTCGTTCCTGCTTCTTAGCCGGCCGTGCTGATCTCCTAGGCGAGACTCTCAGCACGGCGCCCCCTCCTGCGTGAGGGGCTTTTTTGTGCCCTGAAGCGACCGCCCCGACCCGATGACTTAAGACGAGATGGTGACGATGAGCGAGTCAGATACCCCGCTGTTCCGCTACACGGCGGCGATGGCCCAGGAGATCGAGCCGCGCTGGCAGCAGTTCTGGGAGGAGAACGGCACCTTCTTCGCGCCGAACCCGACCGGCGAGCTGGCCGACCCGACCCACCCGCGGTTCGGCGCTCCGAAGCTGCACGTGCAGGACATGTTCCCGTATCCGTCGGGCGAGGGCCTGCACGTCGGCCACCCGCTGGGCTACATCGGCACCGACTGCTACACCCGGTACAAGCGGATGGCCGGCTACAACGTGCTGCATCCGATGGGCTTCGACGCCTTCGGCCTGCCCGCCGAGCAGTACGCGGTGCAGACCGGCACGCACCCGCGCACCACCACCGAGGCGAACATCGAGCGCTACCGCGGCCAGCTGCGCCGGCTGGGGATGGCGTACGACAGCCGGCGGTCGTTCGCGACAACCGACCCCGAGTACTACCGCTGGACCCAGTGGATCTTCCTGCAGGTCTTCAACTCCTGGTTCGACACCGAGGTCGGCAAGGCCAAGCCGATCGAGGTGCTGATCGGGGAGTTCGCGGACGGTTCCCGGCCGACCCCGAACGGACGGGCGTGGGGCGAGCTGTCGGCGGTCGAGCGCCGCGAGGTGATCGACGGCTACCGGCTGGCGTACGTGAGCGAGGCCCCTGTCAACTGGTGCCCGGGGCTGGGCACCGTGCTGGCCAACGAGGAGGTCACCCCCGACGGGCGCAGCGAGCGCGGCAACTTCCCGGTCTTCCAGCGCAGCCTGAAGCAGTGGATGATGCGGATCACCGCGTACGGGGACCGGCTGGTCGACGACCTGGACACGCTGGACTGGCCGGATCCGGTCAAGCTGATGCAGCGCAACTGGATCGGCCGGTCGAGGGGCGCGAACGTCGACTTCCCGGTCGACGCGGACGACGTCATCTCCGTCTTCACCACCCGGCCGGACACCCTGTTCGGGGCGACCTACATGGTGCTGGCGCCCGAGCACGCGCTGGTCTCCGTCGTGACGCCGGCGCAGTGGCCGGCGGGGACGAAGCCCGCCTGGACCGGTGGATACCCGACGCCGAGCGAGGCGGTGGCGGCCTACCGGGCCGAGGCGGCGGCGAAGACCGAGGAGGAGCGGACCGCCGACGCCAAGGTCAAGACGGGCGTCTTCACCGGCGCCTACGCGACGAACCCGGTCAACGGCACGCGCATCCCGGTCTTCATCGCCGACTACGTACTGGCCGGCTACGGCACCGGCGCGATCATGGCGGTGCCCGGGCAGGATGCGCGCGACTGGGCGTTCGCCGAGGTCTTCGACCTGCCGATCATCCGTACGGTGCAAGCTCCTGAAGGTTTTGCGGGCGCCTTTACCGGCGACGGCCCGGCGATCAACAGCGGCTGGCTGGACGGCCTGGGGGTGGCCGACGCGAAGGCGTCGATGATCTCCTGGCTGGAGGAGCACGGCCACGGCACCGGCGCGACGACCTTCCGGCTGCGCGACTGGCTGTTCAGCCGGCAGCGCTACTGGGGCGAGCCGTTCCCGATCGTGTACGACGAGACCGGCCTGCCCGTCGCGCTGCCCGAGTCGATGCTGCCCGTGGTGCTGCCCGAAACGGACGACTTCTCGCCGCGCACCTTCGACCCGGACGACGAGCACAGCGAGCCCGAGACCCCGCTGTCCCGCAAGAAGGACTGGGTCACCGTCGAGCTGGATCTGGGCGACGGCCCGAAGACTTACACCCGCGAGACGAACACGATGCCGCAGTGGGCCGGCTCGTGCTGGTACGAACTGCGCTACCTGGACCCGCACAACGACAAGGTGCTGGTCGACCCCGAGAACGAGGCCTACTGGATGGGCCCGCGGGACTCGGCCGACTGCGGCGGCGTCGACCTGTACGTCGGCGGCGTCGAGCACGCGGTCCTGCACCTGCTGTATGCCCGGTTCTGGCACAAGGTGCTGTACGACCTGGGCCACATCTCGTCGTTCGAGCCGTTCCGCAAGCTGTTCAACCAGGGCTACATCCAGGCGTACGCGTTCCGGGACGCCCGCGGCGTCATCGTGCCCGCCGAGGAGGTCGTCGAGCGTGACGGCCGCTGGTTCTACGGCGAGCAGGAAGTGGACCGCGAATACGGCAAAATGGGCAAGTCGCTGAAGAACGTGGTCACCCCGGACGACATGAGCGATCAGTACGGCGCCGACACGTTCCGGGTGTACGAGATGGCGATGGGCCCGCTGGACGTCTCCCGCCCGTGGGAGACCCGCGCGGTGGTGGGGTCACAGCGCTTCCTGCAGCGCGTGTGGCGCCTGGCGGTCGACGAGGAGACGGGCGCGGTCCGGGTTACCGACGACCCGCTGGACGCCGCGACCCGCAAGGTGCTGCACCGGGTCATCGACGGCGTCCGCACGGACATGGACGAACTGCGCTTCAACACGGCGATCGCCAAGCTGATCGAGCTGACGAACACGCTGACCCCGCTGCCGACCGCGTCCCGCGAGGCGGTCGAGCCGCTGGTGCTGATGATGTCGCCGTTCGCGCCGCATCTGGCCGAGGAGCTGTGGCGCAAGCTGGGCCACGACGGCACGCTGGCCTACGCGGACTTCCCGATCGCCGACCCGGCCCAGCTGGTGGCCGAGTCGATCACCTACCCGGTGCAGGTGAACGGCAAGGTCCGCGGCCGGGTCGAGGTGGCGCCGGACACAACCGAGGATTCGGTACGCGAGGCGGCGCTGGCCGAGGTCGCGGAGGTACTGGCGGGCCGAACCCCGAAAAAGGTGATCGTGGTCAAGGGCCGCCTGGTCAGCGTCGTCGTCTGATCCGTCACCTTTATCCGAAACAAACGCCCTGTGGCAGCCGAGAGCCGCCGCCTCGCGAGGCCCGCCCTGGTCCGGGACGGCGGGCTGGGGAGAGGGCGGCGGGGGCGCGTCGGGGCATGGCGGTGGGCTTTGGGGGAGA
>Ga0307512_10002915_pt1 | contig 20712 bp, 17 predicted proteins | sample 14_EM_MG_FD_200267 | JGI IMG/M metagenome (GOLD analysis project Ga0307512, IMG submission 200267) | Populus trichocarpa ectomycorrhiza microbial communities from riparian zone in the Pacific Northwest, United States - 14_EM | ecosystem: Host-associated > Plants > Roots > Unclassified | place... | reverse complement strand
GACTCCGTCGGGTACGCCGACTTCCGCGACCTGCGGCCGGTCATCCCGAGCGCCGGATCCAGCGCGGGCACGGCGGCGTTCCTCGCCGAGCTCGACTCCACGTTCAAGCAGTTCGGCAACGTACGTCGGACGGTCTACTCGCTGAACGGCGACGTTTCGGCGTTCTACGAGTGGCTTCAGCTGTCGCCACCGGACGGCACCACGGCAACGCTCGCCGAGGCGCAGCGGGTCGCCCGTGCCTTCCTGGCCGATGTCGCCGGCATGCGAAACCTCGCCTTCGCCGGATCGCGGTGGCGCAGCGACTTCATCGCCACGGTCGACTTCCGCACCCGAGTGGGTGAGAACGAGGCCGCGCAGGGCCCGCTCAGCCGAGTGGTCCTGGGCAAGTCCGCGACATCGTTCAGCGTGCTCGGCGCCACCACCGACACCATCAGCGTCGACCGCCCCGCCGCCGCGATCACTCCCAGCGATCTGGCCGTCGTCACGTCGCCGCTGACGATCAGCGGCCGCGCGCAGGCCTTCGAGGGCACGGTGAACGTCCGTGTGGTGCAGATCAAGAACGGCGTGGTGCGCCAGCTCGGGTCGGGTCACGTGACCGGGGGTGGTGACGTGATGCGGCCCTTCACCGGCCAGATCACCTTCGCCGCACCGAACACCGACACCGGCTGGGTGCTCGCCTCGGAGCTGTCCGCGTACAACGGCGCGGTCACCAAGGTGACGGCCGTCCGGGTGGCTTTCACCGACCTGCCCGGCTAACGACGCGCGGGAGAAACCGGCACCGTGGCACGCCGAGGTGCCGGTTCACGCCGCGATCGCACGGGACGTTGGACCCTGTCGCGGGGTGTTCGGAGGGCCGAGTCTGTAGGTATGCGAAGGATCGTCGAGCAGGTCCCGATCGACCGGGCGAGCGATGCGGATCTGGCGTTTCTCGCGATGGATCGGGGACCGGTCCCGAGCAGATCGCCGTCGTGCTCGTGCTCGACCGGCGGGTCACGGCTGCCGCGGTCGCCCGGGTCCTCGGTGAACGCGTCGGTGCGGTGCCGCGATTGCGTCAACGCCTGCTCGGCACGCCACTCGGATGCGGGCCGCCGGTATGGAGCGACGATCCCGCCTTCGAGCTGGGCCGGCACCTGCACACGGTGCGATGGCCGGAGCCCGGCGACGACCGGGTGCTGCTCGATACGGTCCTTCCCCACGTGCTGGCGCCTCTGCTACCGGATCGGCCGTTGTGCCGGGCCGTCCTCGTCGACGGACCGGTCGGCGGCCGCACCGCTCTCGCGTTCGTAGTCCATCACGTACCCAGCGACGGTCTTGGCGGTCTGGCCGTGCTGGACCGGCTCCTGGACGGCGCCGACCCGGCAAGGATTCCGCCGGCATACCCGCGTCCGCCGGCGCGGCGCCTGGCGGCGGACGCGTGGCGGTCCCGCGGCGCGGCGCTGCGGGCAACGCCGGACCGGTTGCGGCGGTTACGGACCGCGATGGCCGCGGAAGGCGGAGTCGTCGCGGTACGGGTGGAGCCGTGCTCGCTGCTGCGGGTGACCGGCCCGCGCCGCCGGGCCGTTGTCGCCCGCGTTCGCCTGACCGCGGTGCGGGAGGCGGCCCACCACTACGACGGTAGCGTGAACGCGGCGCTGTTGACCGCCGTGGCCGAGGCATTGCGGCAGGTACTCGAGTGGCGTGGCGAGACGATCGGCGCGGTGACGGCGGCCGTTCCGGTAGGGACACCCCGGCGCGCGGGCGGCATGGCCGGAACGCGGTCAGCCCGCTGGTAGTACCGGTACCGGTCACCGGGCCGCTCGGTCGGCGGCTGACCGTGTCCGCTGGCGATGACCGGAGCGAGCGTAGCGGCGTTGAGCAGCACGTCCACGTCACCTGATGTCGACGCCTTGAACGGTTCCGTGCACGAGCACGCGCTACGCGGTCGTGGCTCAGTCCACCAGTTCGCAGGCGCGTTCGACCACCGCGGGGACGGCGGCGGCGACCGGCGGGGTCAGACCTTGGCCGAAGCCGAACTCGGTGCCGGAGACGGCGAGTACGACCAGCCGGCGGGGAAGCCGGCCCAGCGCCTGCCCGAGCGCCACGGTGCTGCCCAGGCTGATGCCGTGGGAGCTGGCCGAGTGCCCGTCGGCGAGCTGGTCCAGAGCGTCGAGGGAGAGCTCGTGGCGGTCGCCTGCGTGACGGCCGTCGTCGAGCACGGCGTCGACGACCACGGCGAGGTCGGCGCCGGTCCACAGGTCGATGAGCCGGGTGGGTTCGCCGTCGCTGACGCGCAGGTCGACCTCGGCCAGCCGCGGGTCGTCGGCCTGCCGCCAGGCCAGCGCGGCGACAACCATCGGGCCGAACCCGTCGTCGCGGCGGTAGTCGTTGCCGACGCCGATCACTACCCGCCGGCCGCCGCCGTGCGGGTTCACCGGCGTTCCATCGTCAGGTCGAGGAAGTGTGTCGAGCAGGAGATGCACGGGTCGTAGTTGCGGATGGCCTGCTCGCACTGCCAGGTGAGCCGCTCGTCGTCCAGGTCCAGTCGGCTGCCGACGAAGCGGCGCAGGTCGTCCTCGATGCTGGCCTGGTTCTGCGAGGTGGGCGGGACGATCCGGGCCGAAGTGATCAGGCCCTCAGCGTCGATGCCGTACCGGTGGAACAGGATGCCGCGCGGCGCCTCGGTCGCGCCGTAGCCGACCGCCTGCCGGGGTGGCACGTCCACGAAGGGTCGTGCGGGTGGTTCGTACCGGTCGATCAGCCGGATCGCCTCGTCCAGCGCGTACACGGTCTCGACCGCGCGGACGAGGATGCTGCGGTACGGGTTGCGGCAGTCGGCGCCCAACCCGGCCGCGTCCGCCGCCTCGAGCGCGAGCGGGGACAGCCATTGCCGGTTCAGGGCGTAGCGGGCGGACGGTCCGACGGCGTAGCGGCCGCGGCCGGCGAGCCGGGCGTGCAGCGCGGTGGAGTGCGGTACCTGTTCCTCGATGATGTGGTCCTCGAACCGCTGTACCTCGAAGGTGCGGCCCGCGGTGGTGGCGATGGTGCCCGACTCGATGGCGTAGCGTCCGGGGCTGACCAGGGCCAGCAGTTCGTGGTCGTGGTGGAAGTCGGGGAAGTCGAATCCGGCCGCCCAGCGTACGGTCTCCAGGGCCTGATCCACGGCGGTGCGTAGCCTCTCGCGCAGCGGCACCAACTCGCGCGGCGACGGAGTCCGATAGAAGCCGCCCACTCGTATGTTGACCGGATGGATCGCCCGGCCGCCGAGCAGCTCCACGATCTCGTTGCCGGCCTTCTTCATCGCCAGGCCGCGCTCCACGAGGTCACGACGGTCCTTAGCCATGTCCAGCGCGCTGGGGTAGCCGAGGAAGTCCGGGGCGTGCAGCAGGTAGATGTGCAGGGTGTGGCTCTCGATCCACTCGCCGCAGTAGAGCAGGCGGCGCAGGTCGGCCACGGCCGGGTCGACCACCACCGCGCAGGCGTCCTCGATGGCCGCGCAGGCGCTCATCTGGTACGCGACCGGGCAGATCCCGCAGATGCGGGCCGTGATGTCCGGCGGCTCGGTGTGCCGTCGCCCGCGCAGCAGGGCTTCGAAGAAGCGGGGCGGTTCGTAGATGTCCAGCCGGACGTCCTCGACGGTGTCGCCGCGCACGCGGACGTGCATGGCGCCCTCACCCTCGACCCTGGCGAGTGACCGCACGTCCAGGGTCCGGTCCGCGCGGTGGCTCATGACTCCGCCCGCCCCGAGTCGCCCGGACCGGCGCCCGGTGGCGGCCCGACGGTGACCCGGGAGAGCTCGATGAACGCCGGTGCGGCGGCGTTGAAGGTGCGGTATGCGCGGACCACGTCCGCTTCGGACATGCCGGTGGCGCGCAGCAGGCCCGCCTGCGCGGCGCCGTTGGGTGTTTCCATCGGGCCGAAACAGCCGTAGCAGCCGCGCTGGTAGGCCGGGCAGATCGCGCCGCAGCCGGCGTGCGTGACCGGCCCGAGGCACGGTGTCCCGTGCGCGACCACCACGCAGACGTTGCCGCGTTGTTTGCATTCGAAGCAGACGCTGTGCGCCGGGATGTTCGGGCGGCGGCCGACCAGCAGCGCGGTGATCACCTCGAGTAGTTGGTGGCGGTCGATCGGGCAGCCGTGCAGCTCGTAGTCGACGTCGACGTGCGCGGCGATGGGGGTGGAGGTGGCCAGCGTCGACACGTACTCGGGCCGGGCGTAGACCACCGAGCGGAACTCGTCGACGTCGGCGAAGTTGCGTAGGGCCTGCACGCCGCCCGCGGTGGCGCAGGCGCCGATGGTGACCAGGGCGCGGGACATCTCGCGGACCCGGTGGATGCGCTCGGCGTCCTCCGCGGTGGTGATCGAGCCCTCGACCAGGGACACGTCGTACGGGCCGGGCTCCACCTTGCGGGTGGCCTCCAGGAAGTGGGCGATCCGGACCCGGTCCGCGACGGCGAGCAGCTCGTCCTCGCAGTCGAGCAGGCTGAGCTGGCAGCCGTCGCAGGAGGCGAACTTCCACACCGCGAGTGTCGTCATCACAGCTCCCGTACGGTCATCAGCGGTTCGGCGCGGGCGTAGTCGACGACCGGGCCGTCGCGGCACAGCAGCAGCGGCCCGAGTTGGCAGTGCCCGCACCAGCCCATCCCGCAGCGCATGTTGCGCTCCAGCGACACCCGCAGCCGGGCTGCCGGCAGGCCGCGGTCGAGCAGGGCCCGGGCGGTGAACCGCATCATCACCTCGGGACCGCACACGAACGCCACGGTGCGGCCCGGGTCGAACCGGGCTGTCGGGATCAGCGCGGGAACCACACCGACCTGGCCGATCCAGCCCTCGGACGGCCGGTCCACCGTGACGCCCACCTGCGCCCCGGCCGCGGCCCAGCGCGTCAGTTCGTCGCGGTAGAGCAGGTCGGCCGGGGTGCGTGCGCCGACCAGGAGCACGACCTCGCCGTACCGGGAGCGGTCGGCCAGCACTGCCTGCAGGACCGGGCGGACCGGGGCCAGCCCGATCCCACCGGCGACGATCACCACGTCGTGGCCGACGGCCGAACCGACGTCCCAGGACGTGCCGAACGGGCCGCGCACACCGATCACCGCGCCCGGCGCGGTGGCGTGCAGGGCCCGGGTGACCGCGCCGACCGCCCGCAGCGTGTGCGTCAGACGCCGGGCCGAGCCGTCGCCCGCCGCCGGCAGGCCGCTGAGCGAGATGGGCACCTCGCCGATCCCGAACGCGGTGAGCATGGCGAACTGACCGGGCGCGAAGGCCGGCACGGGCGCGGCGTCGGGTGCCAGCTCCACGGTGACGGTGTCGGCCGTATCGGCATGACGGGAGACCACCCGGTACGGGTGGGGCAGCGCGGACCCGGTGACGGCGGTCGCGGTTGCGGCACTCACGGCGTGCCCGCCTGGGCCGGCGTGGCGTACAGGTCGAGCAGCCGTAGCCGGGTGGCGTGCAGGCGCTCGGTGATGACCGGGGTGAACAGGCGCAGCATCGCGTACCCGAAGGCGGGATCGGCGTCGCAGCGTTCCCGCACCGACCCGCCGTCGAACTCGATGGTGTCGAGCCGGTCGCGGGCGACCGCGCCGAACTGCCACCGGTACGGTGCGTGTAGCCACGACCAGCCCAGCACGGACCCCTCTGTCAGGGTCTCGATGACCTGATCGCCGCGGCCCGGCACGCGCAGGTCCAGCGCCGCGCTGCCGGCCTCGATGAGCCAGAACCGGTCCGCGGCGCCGCCCTCGGCGAAGATCCGCTCACCGGCCGGGTACGACACCGGCTGCCCCGCCGCGCACAACTGTCCGAGGTGTGCCGGCGTCAGCTCCGCGAAGAAGGGCAGCCTCGCCACCCGGGAGAGCAGGTCGTCCGTCATGTCGTCTCCTCGTCCGCCAGCCGGAGCAGCGACAGGGCCGCCACCTCCTGGGTGATGTCGATGCCGGTCGGGCACCACGCGATGCACCGCCCGCACCCGACACAACCGGACGAGCCGAACTGCTCGTGCCAGGTGCCGAGCTTGTGGCTGATCCACTGCCGGTACCGCGCCTGGCCGCTGGTGCGCACGCTGCCCCCGTGCAGGTACGAGAAGTCCAGGTCGAAGCACGAATCCCAGACCCGCCAGCGCTCGGCGTGATCGCCGGTGAGGTCGGTGACGTCCTCGGTGGTGGTGCAGAAGCAGGTCGGGCACACCATGGTGCAGTTGCCGCAGGTCAGACAGCGGGAGGCGACGTCGTCCCAGTGCGGCGACTCGCGGCTCGCCGCCAGCAGGTCGGGCAGGCCCTCCGCCTGCATCGTCCGCCCCATCCGGGTCGCCGCGTCCGCCACCGCGCCGGACGCGTGGGCGACGGTGGCGTCGTCGGCCGGCCGCCGGGGAAGCGCCGTCAGGATCTCCGCGCCGGCCGGGGTGCCGGCACGGACCAGGAAACGATGGTCACCGCCGTCGGTCAACTCGGTCATCGCCAGATCGAAGCCGGGCCCGGCGTGCGGGCCGGTCCCCATCGACGTGCAGAAGCAGGTGGCCCCCGGCTCGGTGCACTCGACCGCGATGATCAGATTGCCGTCCCGGCGGCCCGCGTAGACCGGGTCGGTGTGGCGGCCGCCGGTCAGGACCCGGTCGAGGACGCCGATCGCGGCGAGATCGCAGGGACGCACGCCGAGCAACGCGTACCGGTGACGTTCGACCGGCTCGCGCACGACCACCGTGCCGTCGGGGGCGCGGTCCGCCGACCACAGCGGGGCGCGCGCCGGATGCAGCACGGTCTTCCACGACTGCGGCCCGGCCGAGTGGCCGAACGCGGCCCGATCCGGCCGGTCCCGCAGCCGGTACCGGCCGGCGTCGGTGTCGACCCCTACGCCGTACGGGAGCTCGGCCGCCGAGTCCAGCTCAGCGACGACGATCGCGCCGTCGCGAACCGTGGGGCCGACGATGGTGTAGCCCCGCTCGCGCAGGACATCGAACAACCGCGGCAGCGCGGCGGCCTCGATCAGTACGGGCGGCGGTTGCTCCTCGCGGATGTCCGGTGGCATTTCGCCTCCTTCGGCTCATGACGAGCGTAGTAACCGCTCAGAAGGGACGCCAGGGCCGAAAGTCACGGCCGGAACTCCACTCCGGACACCGCAGATCAAGAGTTGATCGCTGTGCCTCGCCGCGCTCAGGTAGCCCCGAGGCGTGGAACGGGATCGGTGCTGACGATCGACAGCAGCAGGCAGTCATGCGTGCGGACGACGTACCGGAGCACGAGGCCGACCAGCGGTGGCATGAGCCTCATGCCTTGCTTGATCGGAACAAGCCGGGGCTCGGCGAGCTCCAACAGTTCACCGCCCTGCCGCATCCGGCACCCCTGGACGGCCTGGATGTTCTTCACCCAATCGGACCTGCGCCCGAAGTTGATGCCGATCACCACCGCACCGTCACTGCGGTACGCGCGAACAGGCGTGTGGTGTATCTGGCCGGTCCGCCGACCGACGTGCTCCAGATCGGCGACGGTAGTGAAGCCGACGAAGCGGAATGCGATCTTGTTGACGAGGTGGGTGTGTATCGGCGCCAGGATTCGGGGAAAGGACATTCTTCGACCCCCAGTTCATTTGCCGTCGGGCGGCCGTTCGCCCGTGACAGCCGTGCCCGCAGTGACCGTCACTATCGGCTAGATCCTTGGGCTAGCCGGCTCGTACGTGATCCTGCGCTCGGGCGGAGGCCAGCGCCAGGATGAGTCCCGCGAAGGAGAAGGCGGAAAGCGTGTACACCAGTCCGGGGTTGTCCGCCCCCAGGAATTGGCCGAGGAGGATGGTGCCCGGTAGCAGAGACAGGTATCCAAGCACCGCGGCTCCCAAGACCCACGGCCAGGTCCGTCCCACGGCCTGGGCTACGCGCCCGGGACGTCGACCGGGAGCGGCACCGATTCTTGTTGCGCCGAAGCCGACGATGACCCCGATCAGCGGCGGGCCGAATCCCCCGCCCACCAGGAGCAGAAGCACACAGAGCAGGATCAGCACCAGACCACCGTGTCGCCGCTCGACGAACCTGACAGACCACACCGCGACCGCGACCGCGACGATGACGGCGATCATCCCTGTCAGCAGCAGGTTCGGGATGACCGTCAGGGCGGGCTCACCGCCAAGGATCTCGAATGCCTTCGAATCCGGCCACGACTCGATGATCGGTCCTGCTGGCCTGACCGAGCCCTGAAGTATCTCTCCGACCCCGTGCTCGATGCTCGCCAGATCCGCTATCAGACCGAACGTCGAGACGACGGTCCTCGTAGCCGTCTTGTCCCGGCTCACGGCGGGTCCTTCGGGCCAAGACCGTCGTCGAGTGCATGATTTCTCCTCCCCACTCTCCACCGTGCAGGACGGAATCGACGCGGGTCCAGAGGCGAAGGCCCTGCTCAGAAAATCCTTTCGCCTCTCGCCGGACGCCTTTGTCGATCGTAGGAGTTGAGGTGTTGATGGAGATGTGACCGAGCGAGTCACCCAGCGTTGCCGAGGTACAGCCGAAGGAGGTCAGGAAGTCATGTCGGGTGTGGTGCTCGTGGTTGAGGACGATCGAGAGCTGCGGGAGGTCGTCCGCCGGTATCTCGAACGTGCCGGTTACGCCGTGCACACCACGGGCTCCGGTGCTGAGGCGTTGAGCCTGCTGGACGCCGGCGGGGTCGGCCTGGTCGTGCTCGATCTGGGCCTGCCCGATGTGGACGGTGTGGAGGTGCTGGCCGCGGCCCGCCAGGGGCGGGAGGTGCCGGTGGTGGTGCTGACCGCGCGCAGCCAGGTCGAGGACCGCATCGACGGACTGCGCCGGGGCGCCGACGACTACGTCACTAAGCCGTTCAGCCCCACCGAACTGGTCCTGCGAGTGCAGGCCGTCCTGCACCGCACTCAGGGCACGAGCGGCGTGGCCGAGGCGGACACTTTCGGTGGCGGACGGCTGCGGATCGACGACGCACGGCACGCAGCGCACCTCGACGGCGTGGCGCTGGAGCTGACCCCCACCGAGTGGGGGCTGCTGACCGCCCTGGCTGATACTGCGGGCCGGGTGTTCTCCCGCTATGAACTGGTCAACCGGGTCTGCTCGGCGCCGCCGCCGTCGCGCTGCTCACCGCCCTGGCGGCCGCGGGCTACGTGACCCGGCGGCTGACCCGGCCCCTGCAGGCCCTCACCGGCGCGGCGCGCCGGTTCGCCGCCGGGGAGGCCGGTGCCCGCGCGGGTACCGGCGGTCCCGGCGAACTCGGTGAGCTCGCCGACGCGTTCGACACGATGGCCGACGACGTGGTCCGCGCCGACCAGGTCCGCCGCAGCCTCGCCGCCGACGTCGCCCACGAACTGCGTACGCCCCTGGCCGCGTTGCAGGCGGGGCTCGAGGAACTCCGCGATGGCCTGCGCGAACCGGACACTGAACGCCTCGCGACCTTGCACGACCAGACCCTGCGCCTGGGCCGGGTGGTGCAGGACCTCGCCGACCTGTCCGCCGCCGAGTCCGCGGCGCTGTCGCTGCACCGCAGCGACACCGACCTGGCCGAGATCGCCCGCGCCGCGCTCGCCGCGCACCGGGCCCCACTCGACGCGGCCGGCCTGCAAACAGACACCGACCTGACGGTCGCGCTGCCCGTGCACGCCGACCCGGACCGGTTGCACCAGGCCGTCACCAACCTGCTCGCCAACGCCGCCCGCTACTGCCGGCCCGGCGACCGCGTGACCATACGCGGACACCGCAGCGGCGAACTCGCCGTCCTCGAGATCGCCGACACCGGCCCGGGCATCCCCGCCGACGAACTCCCGCACGTCTTCCAGCGGCTCTGGCGCGGACACCACGCCCGGCACATCGCCGGCACCGGCATCGGCCTCGCCGTCGTCCGCGAGCTGGTCACCGCGCACGGCGGCACCGTCTCGGCAGCCTCGCCCACCGGCGGCGGCACCACCGTCACCATCCAACTCCCGCTCGCCCGCACAGGCCGTGCAGATCGATAGGTGGCCGCGGTCGGCGGCGACGGGACATGACCCCGCCGCCGCGACCTGCTCATCACCGGGTGGACCAGTTCTGGAATGTGGACAGGTGATGTTGTGAGGCCATCCGGAGCTGGGTGTAGACCTGCGTGACGTCGGGGGCGCTCAACCCGTCGAGGGCGGCGGTGAGGTCGGCGATGTCGGTCTGCTCGACCGTCACGCCCGCCTGCAGCGCGGCCGCCTGGCCGGTCTGGCCCTGTGCCAGCAGCGTGTCGTAGGTCGCCTGCACGGCCGGGTCGCTGAACTGTCCGGCGGGTTTGCCGGCCGTCGGGTCAGCGACGCCGTACCGGGCCAACAGGGTTTGTACCGCGGCCAGGTGCCGGGTTTCCGAGTCGGCGGTCCGGTCGAAGACGACCGCGTCGTACTTGGCGGCGAACGCGGTGTACAGGTCGTGCGCGAGCTGCTCCTCCTGCGCCATCGCGACCAGCGTCGTCTTCTGCGGTTCGGTGAGGGTGCCTTTCGCGGCCGTGACCGCCGGGCCGAGGCAGGCGCCGTCGCGGACGCTGGTCCCCATCATCCCGGAGCCGCCCATGCCGTACCCGTTACCCATGCCGTACCCGGAGCCCATGCCGCCGCGGTCCCATCCCGGCCCCGGGGTGGACGCCACGACTGGCGAGTCGGCGAATGGACCTACCCCGCCCAGCGCCGGCGCCGCCACCGCGACCCCGCCGAGACCGAGCGCACCCGCGGCCACCAGAACCGCCGCCCGGCGTGTCGTCGTCCTCATCGCTTCCTCCACTCATCGATCTGTTGACACCCCTACCGTGACGCCGCGATGTGCGCGCTGGATGGAACCGATGTGGAGAACCGATGGAGACGCGCCCGGCCGGTCACCATCCGGTGACATGACGCTCGATCTGGGTCGGCCTCGAGCAGGCCCGCCGCGGCGACGCCGACAACAGCGTCGTCCACCGCGGGCCTGCGGTCATCAGGGAAGCCTGACCGGTGCAGGTTCGGGGACTTTCGGCCCTGCCTCCTTGGTCCCACCCGATACACCCTGTAGGGAACAACGCCCCGCCGGTCAAGTGATCGAAATCCACTCCCGTAGACCCGAAGGTGGTAGAGATGAGTGCGGCACCGGCACCTCGATTCGACCCGGGCGGGTCGACGGAACCGCGGCGTGACGTCGCCGCCTTGCCTGACCTGCTGCACGGTCATGCTGGTGCTGGGCCGGTCCGCACCCACCGGCCGGTTTACCTCGATCTGCTGCCGCCGTGCAACGCTGGTTGTCCGGCCGGGGAGAACATCCAGGCCTGGCTGGCGCAGATCCAGGCGGGGCGGCCTGAACAGGCCTGGCGCGAGCTGGTCCGGGACAATCCGTTGCCGGCGATCCACGGGCGGGTGTGTTACCACCCGTGCGAGAGCGTGTGCAACCGTGCCGATCTGGACAGTGCCGTGTCGATCCACGGGGTGGAGCGGTTCCTGGGCGATCTTGCCCTTGAACGCGGGTGGCGCTTCGATCCGCCGGCCGCGCCGAGCGGGCGCCGGGTGCTGGTGATCGGGGCCGGGCCCAGTGGCCTGTCCGCGGCGTATCACCTGGCCCGGCTGGGACACGCGGTCGAGATCCGCGACGCGAGCGATGAGCCCGGCGGGATGATGCGGTACGGCATTCCAGCGTACCGGCTGCCGCGCGACGTGCTCGCCGGCGAGATCGAACGGATCGCCGCGCTCGGTGTGCGGATCACCTGCGGGCACCGGGTCACCGATCTGTCGGCGGAGCAGCGTGCGGGCGGGTTCGATGCGGTGTTCGTCGCGGTCGGGGCGCACCTGTCCAAGCGGGTGGACATCCCGGCCCGCGAGGCGGGGCGGATCGTCGATGCGGTGTCGTTCCTGCACAGTGTCGCGTCGGGGGAGCGGCCGGTGATCGGCCGGCGGGTGGCGGTCTATGGCGGTGGGAACACCGCGATGGACGCGGCGAGGGTGGCCCGCCGGTTGGGCGCGGACGAGGCGCTGATCGTGTATCGGCGTACCCGCGGGCAGATGCCGGCGCACGCGGAGGAGGCCGAGGACGCCGAGCGCGAGGGAGTGCGGATCAACTGGCTGCGGACGATCACCGCGGTCGACGGCGAGCAGTTGACCGTCGAGGTGATGGAGTTGGACCCGGCCGGGCGGCCGCAGGGCACCGGCCGCTTCGAGACGCTGGCCGCGGACACCGTGATCCTGGCCCTGGGCCAGCGCACCGATTCCGGGTTCCTGCGCCAGGTGCCCGGGGTCGAGTTCACGCCGGACGGCACCGTGGTGGTGTCGACGTCGCTGATGACCGGCTGCCCGGGCGTCTTCGCCGGGGGAGACATGGTGCCCAGCGAGCGTACGGTGACGGTGGGCGTCGGGCATGGCAAGAAGGCGGCCCGGCACATCGACGCTTACTTGCGTCAAGCGGTGGCCACCCGGCCGGCCAAGCATGACGTGGTCAGTTTCGACCAGTTGCACCCGTGGTACTTCGGTGCCGCCCCACGCCGTGCACAGCCCGAACTCGCGCCGGCCGAGCGGGTCGTCGATTTCACCGAGGTGGTCGGCGGCCTGGACGACAAGCAGGCGACCTATGAGGCCGGCCGATGTCTGTCGTGTGGCAACTGCTTCGAGTGCGACGGTTGCCTGGGCGCCTGCCCGGAGACCGCGATCATCAAGCTGGGTGTCGGGAACCGCTACCGGATCGACCTCGACCGCTGCACCGGCTGCGCCGAGTGTTACGACCAGTGTCCCGTCCACGCGATCGAGATGGTGCCGGAACAGCAGGGGGTGGCGAAACAATGACGCGGACGACGATCGATGGCAACGAGGCCGCTGTCTCGGTGGCCTACCGGCTTAACGAGGTGTGCTGCATCTACCCCATCACGCCGTCCTCGACGATGGCGGAGCTGGCCGACGAGTGGTCCAACGCTCAGCGGGCCAACGTGTGGGGCACCGTACCGACTGTGGTGGAGATGCAGAGCGAGGGCGGCGCGGCGGGTGCCGTGCACGGCGCGTTGCAGAGCGGCGCGCTGACCACGACGTTCACCGCGTCGCAGGGACTGCTGCTGATGATCCCGAACATGTACAAGATCGCCGGTGAGCTGAACCCGGCGGTGCTGCACGTGGCGGCCCGGTCGCTCGCCGCGCAGGGCCTGTCGATCTTCGGCGACCACTCCGACGTGATGGCGGTCCGCGCGACCGGGTTCGCGTTGCTGGCCTCCGCGTCGGTCCAGGAGGCGCACGACCTGGCGCTGGTGGCGCAGGCCGCCACGTTGCGTACGCGGGTGCCGTTCGTGCATTTCTTCGACGGGTTCCGCACCTCACATGAGCTCAACACCGTCGAGATGCTTTCCGACGACGACCTGCGGGCGCTGGTGCCCGTGGAACTGGTCCAGGCGCACCGCGGCCGGGCGCTGTCGCCGGAACGGCCGTTCATTCGGGGCACCGCGCAGAACCCGGACGTGTACTTCCAAGGCCGGGAGACGGTCAACCCGTTCCACGCGCGCGTGCCGGAGGCGGTTAGCGAGGCGGTGCGGGCGTTGGCCGAGCGCACCGGACGGCGGTACGGCATCGTCGAGTACGTCGGGGCTCCCGACGCGGAACGGGTCCTGGTGCTGATGGGTTCGGGCGCGCAGACGGTCCGCGAGACCGTGGCCCACCTGCGGGCAGGCGGCGACAAGGTCGGTGTCCTGCAGGTGCGGCTGTACCGGCCGTTCCCGACCGAAGCGCTGCTGGCCGCGTTGCCGGCGAGCGTTCGCCGGATCGCCGTGCTCGACCGCACCAAGGAGCCCGGCTCACTCGGCGAGCCGCTGTTTCTGGACGTGCTGGCCGCCCTGGCCGAGGCGCACTCCGCCGGCGAACGGGCGGTGCTGCCCATGGTGATCGGTGGCCGGTACGGGCTGGGGTCCAAGGAATTCACCCCCGGCATGGTCGCCGGGGTCTTCGCGGAACTAGCGCGCGAGCGGCCCCGATCCCGGTTCACCATCGGGATCACCGACGACGTCTCCGGCACCAGCCTGCCCTATGATCCCCTGCTGGACATCGAGTCCCCGCAGACCGTGCGCGCGGTCTTCTTCGGCCTCGGTTCGGACGGCACGGTCGGCGCGAACAAGAACACGATCAAGATCATCGGAGCGGATCCGGGCAGGCACGCGCAGGGCTATTTCGTGTACGACTCGAAGAAGTCCGGTTCGCAGACCGTCTCACATCTGCGCTTCGGCCCGGAACCGATCCGAGCGCCCTATCTCATCGCCCAGGCCGGTTTCGTCGGCTGTCACCACATCGGACTGCTGGAGCGGGTCGACGTGCTGGACCGGGCCGCACCCGGCGCGACCCTGCTGCTCAACTGCACGTATCCGGCGCCGGACGTCTGGGCGCAGTTGCCTCGCCCGGTGCAGGAACAGATCCTGGCCAAAGCCATCGACGTCTACACCATCGACGCGGACCGGGTCGCCCGCGAGGCCGGACTCGCCGGACGTACCAACACCGTGCTGCAGGCCTGCTTCTTCGCCATCTCCGGAGTGCTGCCCCGCGACGAGGCGATCAGCGCGATCAAAACCTCGATCACCAAGACGTACGGCCGGCGCGGCGCTGAGGTGGTCGCCCGCAACCACGCCGCCGTGGACCAGGCACTGGCCGCGCTGCACCGGGTCACGGTGCCCAGCCGGGTAACCGCCACCCGGGGACTGCCGCCGACCGTGCCGCTGGACGCGCCACCGTTTGTGCAGGACGTCACCGCGGCGATGATGGCCGGCCACGGCGACGACCTGCCGGTCAGCGCGCTGCCGGCCGACGGCACCTACCCGAGCGGCACCACGGCGTTCGAGAAACGCAACATCGCGGACATGGTCGCGCTCTGGGATCCCGACCTGTGCATCCAATGCGGCAACTGTAGTTTCGTGTGCCCGCACAGCGTCATCCGGTCGAAGTTCTACGACAAGACCCGGCTCGACGATGCACCGGCCGGGTTCCCGTCGATGCCGTTGGAGGTGCGGGGCCTGCCGGACACGCTCTACAGCCTGGCGGTCTACCTGGAAGACTGCACCCGCTGCGGGCTGTGCGTGGAGGCCTGCCCGGCGCAGGCGCCCACCGAGCCCACCCGCAAGGCCATCAACCTCGCGCCCCGGCAACCGCAACTGGACGCCGGCCGCGAGAATCTCGCGTTCTTCGAGAAGCTGCCCGTCAACGACCGCTCCAGCGTCGACTTCGGCACCGTACGCGGCACCCAGTACCTGCTACCGCTGTTCGAGTTCTCCGGCGCCTGCGCCGGGTGCGGCGAGACGCCGTACCTGAAGCTGTTGTCCCAACTTTTCGGGGACCGGCTGATGGTCGCCAACGCGACCGGCTGTTCCTCGATCTACGGCGGGAATCTGCCCACCACCCCGTGGACCACCGACGCCCAGGGACGCGGACCGGCCTGGTCGAACTCGCTGTTCGAGGACAACGCCGAGTTCGGGCTCGGCTTCCGGCTCGCCGCCGACCTGCACCTGCGCCTGGCTCACCAGCGGCTGACCGAGCTGCGCGACACGGTCGGCGCCGGCCTGGCGGACGCCATCATCGGCGCGCCGCAGCGCCGCGAGTCGGAGTTCGCCGCCCAACGCGCACGGGTCGCCGACCTGCGGAACCGGCTCAGTGGCCTGGACCGGGCCGACCCGGTCGTCGCCGACCTGCTCAGCGTCATCGACCACCTGGTCCGCCGCAGCGTGTGGCTGGTCGGCGGCGACGGCTGGGCCTACGACATCGGCGCCGGCGGTCTCGACCACGTCCTGGCCACCGGCCGCAACGTCAACGTCCTGGTGCTCGACACCGAGGTCTACTCCAACACCGGCGGCCAGATGTCCAAGGCCACTCCCTTGGGTGCGGTGGCCAAGTTCGCCGCGGCCGGCAAGACGACACCGAAGAAGGATCTCGCTCTGCAGGCCATCGCCTACGGAAACGTCTACGTCGCCCGGGTCGCGATGGGCGCCGATCCGCAGCAGAGCCTGCGGGCCTTCCGGGAGGCCGAAGCCTACGACGGGCCGTCGCTGATCATCGCGTACAGCCACTGCATCGCCCACGGCATCGAGATGCGCACCGGGATGGATCAGCAGTACCGGGCGGTCGCCAGCGGATACTGGCCGCTGATCCGGTACGACCCGGTGATCCGCGCGGCGGGCGGCAACCCGTTCCTGCTCGACTCACCACGCGCCCGCATCCCGCTGTCGGACTACACCCAGCGCGAGTTGCGCTACCGTCTGCTGGCCAAATCCGACCCGGCCGAGGCGGACCGGTTACATGCCCTGGCCCAGCAGGCTGTCGACCAACGCTGGCAGGTGTACGAAGAAATGGCCGCCCGGGGCGCCGAACGGTTCCCCGCCGACGCGAGCAGGACCGACTGATGGACCTCACCACCGACTACCTCGGTTTGCGGCTGCGTAACCCGTTGGTCGCGTCCGCCTCGCCGCTCTCGAACAAAGTCGCCGGCGTCCAGCGGCTCGCCGACGCCGGCATCGGCGCGGTCGTGCTGCCCTCGCTGTTCGAGGAGCAACTGCGCTGGGCAGCCGAGCGGGACGCCCGGATGGCCGACGCCGGCACCGACAGTTTCGCCGAATCGCTCACCTACCTGCCGCCCACCGCCGACCTCCAGGTCGGCTCGCGACAGTATCTGAGCCTGCTGAGCCGCGCCGTCGCGGCGGTCGACGTCCCCGTGATCGCCAGCCTCAACGGCGTCACCGCGGCAGGCTGGGTCGACTACGCGGCCGCGATGCAGGACGCCGGCGCGGCCGCGATCGAACTCAACATCTACTACCTGCCCGGCGACCCGGACATCGGTGGCCGCGAGGTCGAACAACGGCACATCGACATCCTCGCCAGGGTCAAGTCCGTCGTGAACGTCCCGGTGGCGGTCAAGATCAGCCCTTACTTCAGTTCCATCGGGGAGGTCGCACGTCGCCTCGACGAGGCCGGCGCGGACGGCCTGGTGTTGTTCAACCGTTTCATGCAACCCGACATCGACCCGGAAACCCTCGCCGTGACCGCGGGCGTGCAGTTGTCCGGCCGGGCCGAGGCGCGGATGCCCCGTTCCTGGATCGCGCTGCTGCGCGGCCGGGTGACAGCCTCGCTGGCGGCCACCACCGGGGTCGAGGACGCCGGCGACGTGGCCGCGTATCTCCTGGCCGGCGCCGACGTGGTGATGACCGCCTCGGCGCTGCTGCGGCACGGCCCGCAGTACACGCAGGTCCTGCTCGATGACCTGAGAGCATGGATGGGCCGCAGAGGATTCACCGCGATGCGCCAGTTGCGCGGCATACTCAGCGTCCCGCCCACGGAGGACGGGGCGGCGTACGAACGCTCCAGTTACCTCGCGGCGATGCGGGAGGCCACCAACCACTACGGCCCCGACCGCGATCTTCGAACCTGAAGATCGTCAGCCAGGCCGCATTTGCCGGCTGAGCGTCGTTTCATGCCGTGCGAGGGCCGGCCTGTTGGGAGGCGGCGGCGCGGGGGTGCAGGTCGGCGAGGGCCAACGGATGGACGGGCGGCCGGAGCGCGCCGGCTCGGGGTAGCGCAGCGCCCACAGCTCGCCGGGCGTGGTCACGATCAGGTTCAGCGCGTACACGGGTAGGTTCGCCGCGATCCAGCCCACCGCGTCGACGATGGCGCCGCCGAGGTCGCCGGTGCGCCGCGCATACGCGGCGATCAGCGCGAACACCAGTTCCGAGTCGGTGTCCCCGGCCACCAGTTCCTCGACCCGGCCGCCGAGTTCCTCGCCGACCTTGTCGCGGAGCCGGTCCAGGCCGGTCACCACGCCGTTGTGCGCGAAGAGCCGCCCGTCCTGCAGGAAGGGGTGCGTGTTCTCGGCACGCAGCCCGCCGGTGCTGGCGTAACGGACGTGGGCGAGGAAGGTACTGCTGGACACCTCCCGGGCTTCACGGGCGAACTCGGCGTCCTGATAGGCGGCGATCGGCCGCTTGTGCACCACGGCGGTGCCGTCCGGATCGAACACGCCCAGACCGACCCCGTCCGGTTCGCGGCGGCTCTGCACGGCGAGGCTGTCCGGAGCGTCGATGAGCCAGAAACGTGGCGGCCACCCGGCCTGGTCGGCGGACAGCCCGAACAGTCGACACATGAGGCGGCTTCCACCGGGTCGCGGTAGCGCACGGCTTCAGTGGTGGAATCCCGTCGCGCCGTGGTTCGGGTGAAGCGGGCCGGGCTGGGCTAGTAGGTCGGGCAACAGTTGGCGCAGGTCGTGCAGCAGCAGGTCGGCCAGGTCGTGGGTGAACCCGTTGCGTACCACGATCCGCAGCACTGCCAGGTCGGTGCGGTTGGCCGGCATCGGGTAGGCGGGCACCAGCCAGCCTCGTTCACGCAGCCGGCGTGACACGTCGTTCACATCGAACGCGCGGACCTCGTCGCGGGTGGTGAACGCGAACACCGGCAGCTGGTCACCGCGGCTGAGCAGCCGGAACGGGCCCATTTCGGCGATCTGCCCGGACAGGTAGATGGCCACGTCACGGGAGGCCTGCTGGACCGCGCGGAACCCGGACCGGCCCAGCCGGAAGAACGTGTAGTACTGGGCGACAACCTCGGCTCCCGGGCGGGAAAAGTTCAGCGCGAACGTGGGCAGGTCACCGCCCAGGTAGTTCACGTTGAAGATCAGCTCCTCGGGCAGGGCGTCGCGGTGCCGCCACAGCGCCCAGCCCACCCCGGGATACACCAGGCCGTACTTGTGGCCCGAGGTGTTGATCGAGGCGACCCGCGGTAGCCGGAAGTCCCAGATCAGATCCGGGTCGAGGAACGGCGCGACCATGGCCCCGGACGCCCCGTCGACGTGCACCGGAATGTCCCAGCCGGTGCGCTGCTGCACCTCGTCCAGCGCCGCGGCGATCTCCGCGACCGGTTCGTAGCTGCCGTCGAACGTCGAACCCAGCACCGCCACGACCCCGATGGTGTTCTCATCGCAGCGGGCCGCCACCTCGTCGCCGGTCAGGTGCAGCCGGTCACCCTCCATCGGCACCAGACGCGGCTCGACCTCCCAGTAGTTGCAGAACTTCTCCCAACAGACCTGCACGTTGATCCCCATGACGAGGTTCGGCCGGCGAGTCCGGTCCGCCGGCTGGCGGGCGGCCCAGCGGCGCTTGAGAGCCATGCCGGCCAGCATGCACGCCTCGCTGGAACCGGTGGTCGAGCAGCCGATCACCTGGGCCGGGTCCGGTGCGTGCCACAGGTCGGCCAGGATGGCCACGCACCGCCGTTCGAACTCGGCAGTCTGCGGGTACTCATCCTTGTCGATCATGTTCTTGTCGACGCACTCGGCCATCAACCGGGTCGCCTGCGGCTCCATCCAGGTGGTCACGAAGGTGGCCAGATTGAGCCGGGCGTTACCGTCGAGCATCAACTCGTCATGTATCAACTGCCAGGCGGTATCAGCCGGTACCGGATCGTCGGCGAGCGCATGCAGCGGCGGAGCCACTTCCTGCGCCAGGACCGGATTGGCCACCGTCGCGAACGGGTTCCCACCCCGGCCCGCTACCGGCCGCCGCGGCGGCTGCCCGGAATGCAACACCATCGCCTCCACCTCTCCATCCCGCCGCGGTGGGCAAGTCTCGCAACGATCGGCGTCGACGAGCGTACTGGTGAGCACGCCACCATGCTGGCGTTCGGGCTCCCGCCGCGGATGGCGCTCGGCATGAGGATGGACATCCCCGCCGGCCTGGGCGTGATGGAGTAGGCGCGTGTGGTCGCCGTGAACGTTTCGGCCTATGCCTCGCCGGAGTGAGCTGGATCGGCGGCAGGTAGGCGGATGGTGAATGCCGCGCCCTTGCCGGGGCTGCCGTGTGCGGTGATCGTGCCGTTGTGTCCGGCGATCACTTCTCGGGCCAGTGCGAGGCCGAGACCGAATCGGCGGTGGTCGCCGTGCCCGCCGCGGGCGAAGCGGGCGAAGAGCCGCTCGGCGTCGGCGGGGTCGAAGCCTGACCCGTCGTCGCGGACGATGAGGGTGACCCAGCGGGGTTCGCTTTGCGGGTCGAGCTCGATCGTGACGTGTCCGCCGGCCGGGGTGTGGCTCAGGGCGTTGTCGACCAGGGCGGTCAGCACCCGGCGCAAGGCGGGTTCGCGGCCGTTGACGACGGCCGGGCCCGCAGCTGTGGGGCTCAGGGCGAGTTCGACGCTCTGGGTTCGGGCCCGGTTCTGCTCGGCGGCGACGACGGCCGCGGCGACCGTGGTGAGGTTGACCCGGGTCAGGCCGTCGCGGTGCCGGGACGGCTGGGAGGAGAGCAGGAGGTCCTCGACGACCTCGCCGAGCTGCCGCGTGCCGACTACGAGCTGGTGGACGTCCTCGGCGATCTCGGCGGTGGTTGCTCCGGCGCGCAGCTCCCGGTCCAGCAGCTGGGCGCGGGTGTGCAGCTGGGTGAGTGGGGTACGCAGCTCGTGGCTCGCGTCGGCGACGAACTGCCGCTGCCGGGTCAGTGCCTCGCCCAGCGGCGCGGTCGCCTGCCGGGACAGCAGGACCGCGCTGCCGGCGGCGAGCAGCAGGCCGATGAGTTCCGCCAGGCCCACCGCCGCGATCAGGCGTCTCTGCTGTTCCCGCAGGGGACCCATGCTGGCGACGACCTGCACGGTGGCCCTGGATCGGCGCCGGGTGTAGGTCAGGTAGCCATTCTCGGCGGTCGTCTCGGCCGGGCCGCCGGCCTGTACGCGGGTCAGCGCCGCGAGGTCCGGGAATCCGCCGGGCGGTGACTTCGTGCCCTTCACCGTGCCGTCGGCCGTCAGCTCGAAGATCCAGGTGTCCGGCGGCGGGTCGATGACGTCCTCCTCGGT
>Ga0307512_10002914_pt1 | contig 20712 bp, 16 predicted proteins | sample 14_EM_MG_FD_200267 | JGI IMG/M metagenome (GOLD analysis project Ga0307512, IMG submission 200267) | Populus trichocarpa ectomycorrhiza microbial communities from riparian zone in the Pacific Northwest, United States - 14_EM | ecosystem: Host-associated > Plants > Roots > Unclassified | place... | reverse complement strand
GGGTTAGCTTTCTATTGGGCAACGGTTAACTCCCTGTGCTGATGAGTTGTACAGAGTGGTCTCAGTGAAAGTAGGAATACGGCCGGTAGAGTGAAGGCTGTCGCTGTCCTGCTTGCTCCAGAGAAGTCTCCTCATTCTGAGCAGCAGAGGACTTGGTTCGGTAGAGCAACAGAGGACTCGGTTCAGTAGAGCAGCAGCAGCACAGCCTAGACAACAATCATGCCAGTAAAGAGCGAAGACTTGAGCTACAAACAGCAGTGTCAGATTAAAGCATTGCGCGATACTGCAAAGTGGTCTTTGATTCCGCAGCCACCTGGGCACCGGACGAATGGAGGTCTATGATGCAGAGCTGTGGGCAATCGGACTCGCTCTCCGGGAGTCAGTGAGGAAGAGGGACACAATGCAGACACACGGAGTGATGAAGGTAGCCGTTTTCAGCGACTTGCAAGCGGCCATCCGACGAATGGAGCACCTAGAACCGGGGCCAGGGCAGCCACTAGCCAGGTGGATCAACCGGAGGGCGAGGACTCTTCGCGAAGTCGGTATTGAAACAGAGATCCACTGGGTCCCGGGACACACCGGCATCCCCAGAAATGAGGAAGCAGACCGCCAAGCCAATCTAGCACGAGAGGGCCGTAGGACAGGCACAGTGAGAGAATGAGTGTACAACTCGGCGGCGAACAGGACAAGAGGAATCTCAGAAGCAAAGCCGGCGGCGAAGGCTGAATGGGAGGCCGACAAATGCAGTCAGCACCACGGCTATGGACTGAAAGGCAAAGCTGGAAGCAAGAGACCCATCCCAATGAACAGTGTGAAGCCTCTGGCAGCCAGGTTCTACTGACTGAAGTCCGGACACGCGCCAGTGGGGACGTACCTAAAACGGTTCGGACACCTAGATGATGACAAATGCTGGTGGTGCGGCGGCGGAAGTAGGACAGCCCAGACGCGGGACCATCTCTTCCGCCACTGCAGCTGATGGCAAGACCAGCAGAAGACGCTCTGGAAAGAAGTGGGAAAAGCGACGGGATGGAGAGCGGGCAGATGCCAACACGTGAAAGTCTCTGAGCTGCTCTCCATAGAGAAATGCGACCAAGCGGTGATGGACTTCTTGGCGGCCACTGATGTCGGGAAGTTCCTGCCCAAAACGAGCGGAGGAACAAGTGCCGGCGGGCAACGGGCGGAGGAGTAAGGGCCGGCGGGCAACGGGCGGAGAAGAACGGACCGGCGGGCTCTCCTTGATTTCATCCCTTTTCCTTTGTATTATATATCTGCCACTTTTGGATGCTTTCTTTTGTCAAGAAGGGGACGACGGGTAGTAGGAGTGGAGCTCCGCCATCTAGCCAGCCAGCCCAGAGGCGGAGGGGACTAAGGGGCTGTCATACTCTAAGTAGAGTGAATACAGTATGATGGAAACAAAAACAAAAAGTGGTCTTTGAAGTAAGTGCGATTGGTTAGAGAGAGTGAGTAGGTGTTAATAGAAGTTGGTAGGCAAATCTCCATTGCGCAGAACATTCCGATCAGTACTGTTCACCGTATTTGCAGCCTCCCTGCTACTCCACAGAAGTTCCAGTGTGGAAGGTAGAAGATTATCAATACACCAACCCGGAAGTATCTTGTCAGTATCGCTACACAAGATGCCCACCATTGTCGCCTTCCATATTCCGAAGTTGCCAAGATTGCGGGGGTTCAAGCATGTGAAAAAACTCTTCGTGCTGCCTCTGCAGCAGAAGGTTATGGCTGCTGTTCAGTACGTAAAAAGCCATACCTTACTTTGACAACTAAGCTTAAACGCCTTTGAGTTGCAGAGGAGGATCAACATTGGGCATGAGATATGTGGTGAAGGTAAGTTGTAAAGACCCACAGGTGCAGACAATACTGTGTCAGCAGTATAGTACCTGATAGTATGGCAACAATAGAGTTATATGGACCGATGAATGTTATATTTGGCTTGGTGGGACTGCAGGCAAAGTGTTTGTCACTCGTCAAGTAGGAGAAGAATGGCTTGATGAGTGCCTTCTTCCCAAATTCAAGAAAGGGAACTCAATTATGGTATGGGGTGGCATACTTGGCGAAACAGGTACAAAAGTTTTAGTACTTTGGGAGAAGAATCATTGGGGAACAATTACAGCTCAGACCTATATTGACCATATCCTTCAGGCTTCTCTCTGGCCATTTTGGTTCTGGGAGAGCCATCTCTGTGGACCTGATTTGCATGGAAGACCTCTCTGAATTATGGAAGACGGTGCACCTGCACACTGTGCTGGAGCAACAAAGGCATGGCAAGATGAACACCATATGCCCAAGCTTGTGTGGCCACCATCCTCTCCTAACCTTAACCCAATTGAGAACATCTGGCATCTTCTAAAAACCCGGCTCAATAAGTGGAATCCCCGCCCCACAACTATGGCTGCTGTCAGAGTTGCAATTTTGGAGGAATGGAATGGTATCACCATAGATGAGATCTGGCGGGTGGTGGATAATATGCCCCAGCGAGTGCAAGCAGTTTTGGCTGCAGAGGGAGGGCATACAAAGTGGTAGAAGGTTTCGATGCTAAGTGTGTATATTTGGTCATGTAGTGTAGATTATAGAACATGCATATGCGATATGCAAACCCCTTGTCATCATGTGCATTTCCCGATTATTTTTGCCAATGGCTGTAGTAGTCATTGCCCAAGCTAATGCACTATCCCTGCTGGAAATTTGTGTGGATTGAGGCTAAAAGTTCGCGATTTCGTCTTCCATACGGGAGAACCCCCACCATGGGGCTGTCTGCGATTGGCAGGAGCAGTTATCAGTTCAGCTAGCCGCTCGATCGACATGCGAATAAGTTGTTCATCCGACACAGGGATGTTTGACCCCGCTCATCGATAGGCTAGTACGCAACCAAAAGAGCACAATGGTATAATGCTCACCTGTTTTGTTTATTCTTTGGGTTCTTGGACGCGTCGACGGTGTCTAATGCTCGCTCTAGTCAGAGCAATGGTCGGTATAGAGTGTGTGCGACTGGCTATGGTTGTGACAGCCAAAGAGTAGTATGCAATTGCCTGTGCTCTGGGTCCCTCGCACACATCGTCTTCTAAAACCTTCAAAACGCGCCACTTCCAGAACGCACTATCATCCGAACGCACCTTTTCCAGATCCCATCTTCAAAGTCCAACTTTCACGCCGCAGAATACAGCATACTCCAGTTACACCCAGGGCTTCTTATCCTTAAAGCTACAGCGACTAAATCTAGCAACACTATGGCTAGCAGTAGCGGCACTAATTACCGAAGACAAACGAACAGCTACGATACAACTGCGGCGAACAGCTACAACACTATCGATAACAGTCGTAGCTATTTAGCCTCGGGGCACATTGAGGTTAAAGACTCGACTTTCCATATTTGTACGCCAGTCTGTTTCACTGTTGCAATAAGAGCTGACAATCCCTCTGTTTAGGGGGTATTCCACGAAAACATACCATTCCAACCCGTGAAGAATTGGAAAGGAGAGGTAGATGATCTTCTTTGGACAAGAAGCGTTATGGTTTTTATAACTGATCTCGTTGGCTCTAGTTGATAAAGAAATCAATTGGGAAATTCTCTCGAGCCAGCTGTCTGTTGCCGACCAGGACAAGCATCGATCTACGATCTCACGTCTTGACTGGAACGAGCCAAAATATTTTTGGATCACCAAAAACCATGATTTCACGCAGTGGGAATCGAATAAGAGTTCGCAAGCTTTTTGGCTATCTGGACCAGATCACTGCGGAATGACAGAAGTGTCCTCGCACATCATCGCTGCCAAGGAGAGAGCCGTTCAACCAAACAGTTCTGTACTGTACTTCTTCTGCTCAACAGCAACTACAACTCGGGGTTCGATCTCCACCGTCTTCGCTCACACGCTACTCCACCAGATTGTCCGCTCTTCGAGTGCTGACAAAGCTAAACCGATCGCTACGACTTTCCTTAAGTCCCTCCTAGGAGAGAATTTATTGCGTTTCAAGGGGAATCTTTCTCCATCGACGTTAGTGGAAACCATCCTTGATGCTCCTGACAGAGAACTTCATAGAGCTTTATTGGAGGCTATTAAGAAAGCAGATATTCAAGAGTTGTTGGTCATCATCGATGGGATTGACATCACTGCACAAGAGGAGGTAGTGTTTGTTCAGAACATCTACTCCCTTGTGAGGCATACAATGCATACAAGCCCAAAATCCAAGGCTTTGATTACAAGCTCACAAAATTCGGATCTACAGAACACGCTAGGCAGACTACCGTACATCGAGTACGACAAGGAGCGGAAAGGTTTGCTTATCCGCCGTCTCTCTGGCCTAGATCCTAGCTAACCAGCTAATCCAGAGTGTCTTCGTTTCCTTTGGCATCACGACACACAGTATGCCAAAATTGTGAAAGAGCATCATGGTTCGTTGGAATGGCTCTGGACTCACCCACAATACCTGAAATGGTCCGCATCAAAAACCTCCAGCCTTTTACTCATCGAGGGGAAGCCTGGTAGTGGGAAAAGCACCCTTACTAAATATTTCCATAACAACCTTGTAGAGAGAGAACCAATTGCCAGCTCAAGTACCGTGGCGCACTACTTCTACACATTCCGTGGGACCGATCTAGAACGTACTCATGAAAATATGCTGCGGTCAATTCTGTACAGTATACTTAAGCAGGACGAGTCAACATTTTTTCATTTCCAGTTAGAATTCCGGAAATTTCGACACCCCAACCTGTCAGAATGGCCATACGACTCTCTGAAAACTGTTCTATCCTCTTTTGCAAACAACCCCCCAACGAGACCACTTTACCTCATACTTGACGCGATGGATGAGTCAGATGAACCGGACAGACGTGATATCATACAACTGATATGCAGATTATGTTCGGCTAAAGACTCTCGTGTAAAGGTTTTTCTTTCAAGCCGTCCAGTTGCCGAGCTCAGACACCAGATCGAAGATTGCCATCATGTTATTAGGATGCAGAATGAGAACAAGGATGATATTCAGAAATTTGTAAACGACTTCCTCCCCGACCTCAAGTTACCTGGTCCCATCCTCCGTAATGCTGCCGACTATATAATAGGCAATGCTGAAGGTGTGTTCGTTTGGGTACACCTGGTTAAAGCCGAGCTTTTTCGAATGCGCATAACCGGCCATAACGATAAGCAAATTATGGATGGTCTAAAAGACCTACCCACGCAGCTGATGGAGTTTTACGATTTAATGCTGAAAAGGCTGGAGGATGAAGGCAGCGACTTAGATATCCAGGATGGAATAACGATCTTTAAGTTCGTTCTGTTTACAAATCGCCCCTTGACTGTTGCAGAACTGCAACATATTCTTGCAATCCAACATGTTCATTCTCTCCGAATTAATCCCGATAACTGTTTGGCCCATTTATATCTGGAATTCAAGGATAGCCTTTACCATGAAATTGAGAAGAGAATTATGCACTGCGGAGGTAACTTTTTGGAAATTACTGGTACTCCTTTGACAAAGACATTGCAAATATACGACTAATTACCGCTGTAGCGGATAAAACTGTTCAACTAATGCACCAATCCGCTCGCGAGTTTGTTCTCCGGATTGATAAGAATAATCCAGATTCGAAGTTGGTAATTAGCAATAAGGAGGAGGTCCACATAACAATTACTATGACCTCAGTCCGGTATCTGCTGCTTTGTTTCGTCAACCCTAAGTCTACCATGCGAGATAATTTATCGAAGATCAAGAATTGGAATTCGAACGACTTTCAGAAATATGCCCGATATATGAATGAGTGGTCATGGGTTTACTACGCACTTCACAATCTCAAATACCACCATGGTCTTTGTGGTCAAACGGAAAGCGTTTCACAGCTAATCAATGAGCTGATCAAACAGTTGACTGAGAGTCAAGGGTCCGAATATCTTGGGCATTGGATGGCCTGCTACTTCGCACGACCTAATTCTGCTTGGGATTTCGTATGGAATATGGCAAATTTTCAACCTCTGCGATACATTCACAGTCAAAAAACTCCTGAGGACTTCAAATACAAAGTTCTCGATACCGCTGCAAAGCTAGGCTTATTGCAAGTATTTGATTCACTGATACAACCATGCATGCATGTTGATACTCAAGCCAGGAGTGGAATGACTTTGATTTCGTGTGTGAGGAAGGGGCTTGTGAACGCCTTAAGCGTGCTGCTTGACAGAAATGAGGACTTAAACGCTAAGGACATTGCAGGGCGGACGCTGTTGCATCATGCAGTTGAGAATGAACATAAGGCTATTGTTGGACTGTTATTAAAACGGGGAGCCAACAAGGCAGTCACAGATAAACGTGGAATAACAGCACTGCAACTTGCTCTTCAGAAATTGTGGGTTCTGTCCTTCTATTAACCAAACCCCATCTGTTACTCAGAGTTAACCTGAAACGAATGAACCTATGGTATAGTCCGTGAGTCCTGCCCTGCTGAGGTAATGAATTGCTTATAAGAGATGTATGTCTCGGTTCAACAGTTTGTGAGTTCCAGAATAACTATACTGCTGCGATAGCTCGTACTTTACTGAAGCTTAATGACTGAATTTCATAGGGAGTAAGTCGTTGATACATACGTATGGCAAGTGATGAGAAGGTATTAACGAGAGCGCGATGTTTGATCGGGTAGCAAGTAAGTATTTGCACTAGTATGTCACACTAAGCTATGCTTTGCTGATTAGAATCAAACAGAACGTGAGTTTGGACCGTTTAGTAGTGTTTACCGTAGCAATGAGACTTCTAATATGAACGCTATGACCCGATTTGATAGTAGGTAAGCTTATCTCAAAACGGCTCAAAACGGCGTGTACGATTATACAGTAGGTGTGGGCAACAGGCTGATTTGATAGCTGGTGAGAACCGGAGAAGCCCCCTATATCAGAATATCGAGATTTAACCTAGGTTTAATGGTTCTGCTAAATAGCCAGTGAGTTTTTCAATACATTAACGGCACTCGTTGTGTGAAGTTAATGTATCGATTTAACAGAATGTGGGTCTCTGAAAAACTATTCTATACCAAATATGGTGGTTGACTTAGCTGGCGTGGTTGATTTATGATTAGTTAGTAAGTTTACTTCGCTATCCCTTGATGATAGTAGTTAAGCTGGGGCCGATGGCTTTATCCGACAGCTAGTGAGTTTCTGAACCAACAACCGCCCGGCGATGATTGCTGTCTAACCTGAGCCCGATGGTTTGGTCGGACAGTGAGTGAGTCTCCCCGCCAACAACGTACAATGCATTACGATGATCAGTGGCTAATCTAAGTCCGATGGCTTGATCTGATAGCAAGTTGAGTCTCCACCATCCACCAGCACCGCGATGGTGATCAGTGGCTAATCTTAACCCGTTGGCTTGAATGACAGCGAGTGAGTCTCCGCAAATAACCTGCTCCATGATGATTGGTAACATGAGGTTAATGGCTTCATCCGACAGACGGTGAGTCTCTCCGCTAACATAGAATGCACTACAATAATCAGCGGCTAACCCAAGCTGGATTCCTTAATCCGACAGCGGGTGAGTCTCTGCGCCAGCAACGATGATGGTGGTTGGTAGCTAACTTGGGCCCGATGGCTTCATCCGATAGCCTGTGAGTCTGAGTCAACCACTTGCATAATAATGATGATTGGTGGCTAAACTGAGCCCAATGGCTTAATTTGACAGCTAGTGAGTCTCTCAGTCAACAACTAGCCCCGCGATGATGATGGTTAGTGGCTAACGTGAGACCGATGATTTGATCTGAAAGTTAGTGAGTCTCCCCCAATAACCTCTATTGTAAGGATGATAATTGGTAGCTAACTTCAGCCTGACCGATTAATCTGAAAGCTAGTGAGTCTTCTCGCCAACAATGATAATGGATGGCTGACAAGAGCCCAATGGCTTGACATGAAAGCCGGTTAGTCTTCCCGTCAACAACTTGTACTGCACTACGTTAATTGAAGGCCGATGGCATGATTCTACAGCCCGTGAGTCTCTCTGCTAGCAAGCTGTACTGCACTAAGATGATTGGTATCTAACCTGGGGTCAATGACGTTATCCGACAGCCGGTGAGTCTCTCTGCCAACAATATATACTGTGTGATGATTGGTGGCTCACCTGGACCCGATTGCTTCATCCGACAGCTAGTGAGTCTCCCGGCTAACAACCCGCACTGAGATGATGATTGGTGGCTAAACCAGAGCCCGATGGCTTGATTCGACAGCTAGTATATTCCCTGCCAACAACCAGCCACGCGATAATGATAATTAGCGGCTAACATGAGGTCGGTGGTTTGATCTGATAGCTAGTGAGTCTATCTGCCAACAACTTCTATTGCAATGATGATGACCGGTGGCTAACTTAAGTCCGAGGACTTGGTATAACAGTCGGTAAGTCTCTCCATCAACCTGTCTGCACTACAGGTAATAGTAGCTAAACTGAGCCTGATGGCTCGATCCAACAGCCGGTTAGCCACCCTACCTACAACCAACCTCGGGATGATGATGATCGGTGGCTAACCTGAGCTCAATTGTTTAATCTTATAGTTAGTGAGTCTCTCCGCCATTGATCTGCACCGCGATAGTGATCGGTGGCTAATCCAAGCCCAATGGCTTGACCCGTCAGCGGGTGAGTCTCTCCTCCAGCAACTTTCACTGCCAAGCGATGACTGGTGGCTAACCCAAACCCTGTGGCTTGATTTGACAGCAAGTGAGTCTCTCCGCCATAGACCTGTACCGCAATGATGATAATTGGTGGTTAACTTGGGCCCGATGACTTGAACCGACAGCATGTGAGTATTTAGTCAACAACCTGCCTGCAATGATTGGTGGCTAACCCGAACCCGTTGGCTTGATCCAACAGCTCGTTAGTCTCTCAACCAACAATCTGTCCGCGATGATAATCATCGGTGTCTAACGTGAAGCCGATGGTTTGATGCAAAAGCTAGTGAGTCTCCGCCAGCAACCTCCATTGCCATGACGATGATCAGTGGCTAACCTGAGCCCGACTACTTGATCCAACAGTTAGTGAGTCTACTTGTTAAAACCCTGCACTGCGATAATGATCATCGGTGGCTAACTTAGGTCCGATTGCATCGTCCGGCAGCCGGTAAGTCACCTTGCCAACAACCAGCCCCTCAATGATGATGATCGGTAGCTAACCTGACCAAAACGGCTTTACCCGGCAGCTAGTGAGTCTCTTTACCAATAGACTGCACCGTAATGACTAGTAGCTAACCTAAGCCCGATCCCTTGATCAACAGCAAGTGAGTCTCTCTGCCAACAATTTACACTGCAATGATCGCTGGCTAACTTGAGACTGGTTTCTTGGTCGACAGCGAGTGAGTCTCTTCGCCAACAATGTGCAGAGCGATGATTGCTGGCTAACTGGAGCCGGATGGCTTGATTCGATAGCTGGTGAGCCTCTCCGCCACCACTCTGCACCGCGATGCGATGATCACCGGCTAACTTGAGCCCGATGGCTTGATTCGTCAGCCGGTAAGTCCCTCCGCTGCTACCTTGCCCCGAGATTGCTGGCTAACTTGGGCCCGATGACTTGATCTGATAGCGAGTGGGTTTTCCCCGGTCACCCTATACCGCGATGCAATGATCGCTGGCTAACATTAGCCTGATGGTTTAATTCGACAGCTGGTGAGTCTCTCAGCTGACACCCTGCACCGTAATAATAAGCGGCTAATTTTTGAGGTCTTAATTGAATAACCTGTGCGTTTAATACCCCTTTGTCGCCACTATCGCTGACTTCTAACTGATTGTCGCATTATAGCCCGTGAGTTTCTTCCTGGCATTCTACGCCCATCCTGCTAACCCGGATAAACTGGGGTTACTCGTTAGCCCGTGAGTACTCCTAGCTGTCTATACTACGTTTCGTTCTTTGCTAACACGGCCGGCTGGCACTTTTTGAAGAATGTGAGTGTTCCTTTATGGCACAGTCTAGAGCAGTTTTGTACTTCAGAGCGATGACTGTTCTTCGTTACAGAATCGACCTGCTGTATTTTGGCGAAGACGAATAGGCACTGTTGATATTAAGGAATTGCGGGAAACTAGGGTGTGATAAGGGAACAGCTGGACTTGACCGTAATCTATTGCACGAAGAAAAATGAGAGAGCTAACTTCGGGTCTCTTAGAGCTAATCGCGATTTTCTAGACCTCTTAACGGAGACATACGAATCAGGAATGGTGTGAAGCTCTCTAACCGACTGGCAGTGTGGTGTGTGATTCACGGCGGAGTGTTGTGTTAGTAGTGTAGTTGATGTCAGAGGATAGCAGGCTCGGCGTGGAAGAGAGTCACGTTCATAGTTTTTGTATAAGGTTTTTTGACAGAGTTGGTGCTCTTTTCCTATTACGGGTTTCTCCCACAGGGTTTACCGTATAGGTTTTTATTGAGGCCAGCGAGGAAATATCATGTTGTTTGGAGCGCATCGAGAAGGGTGAGTATTGTACTTTATAATTCTTTTCAGTAGTCAGCCGTGTGCACAGCAAGCTCATTTAGGTAAAATATGTGGATTTCATCTCCTTTTTCTTTCGTACAATACATGTTTCGCTATCTTCACAATTTCAGCGTTGATTCCCGGGAGTGAGTGATATTTTGTGAAGTGACCGACCGGGAGTTACTTCGCCTTCGGAGTCGCCCTCCTTCTGTCAACAGCACCTTGTTCCATCACCCCTTTACACGCAACCACCAGCATTACCGTACTCAACAATATATTGGAATATAAACGAGACTTCTATGTGTCGCACGCAGTTCTCCCAAACAATTAATAAACGATACAATTATATTTATCTTGTATGTAAGTATCTCGCGTTACATCATTCCCTTGGTGACCTCCGACCAGAAACACGCTGCGCACAAATATCCAGCTCATTCCCAGCTACATCTCGGTTCATCTAAACCACCCCCTCATAAGCCCCACCCCAACCCACACTCACATCAAGACCAGCTCTGCCCGCCATGAAAGGTCGAGTTCGTGAACTCATTATGCTTCGAGTTCGTGTAGGTGCGACTGTTATCGGTGGTATTATTGCTATTCGTAGTAGTCGTATTGTTGCTGTTCGTGGTGGTCGTGTTACCGGTGGTGATCGTATTGTCTCTGCCAGCGGTATTGTGGCTGTTGGACGTGTCGCCGGCGCTTTGGTTGTTGGTGTCGATGTCGCTGGACATTGTCGTGCTCGGGGTAGCTACTACCGGAGTTAGTTGAGCCAAAAGACAAGCAGATCTGGGTACCTTTAGTGTGCTGCGTTTGGTGGTGTTAGACTCGGGCTTGAAGGTGAGCTGATGGTGTGCAAGATGTGGGTTTTTGTGCGGCGGCTAGGCTCTACATTTGAGCCTTATGATGAGGGGTAGCACACCCCGCATTGCCGAATTGGGCTGGGCTGGTCTGTATGAAACATAGATTGTCATACGGTTTTATTTTCGCTCGCGCTAGACAAGGGTGAACGGCGACTGTTAACATTCCAGATGTAAGACCACGTGGGTGTGACACACTACGTGCCCTGTCTATCCTGAAAGCTTATCCTGCATAGATAGCGGTTTTCTCGAGCTTCCGGGAGGGTGGTGCGACACCAAAATTAAGAGAACCAAAGAAAAAGAAACCAAGGTGTGGCTCGATGCAGTCTGTTTCCAAATCGGACAAGCTCTTGGGAAAAACACATCGATTGTGTGGGCACCACATTCTCGCTGCCTAAAATGCCAAGACTCTGTGTACCCACACCGAATACTCTGCTCTATTTGACTTCGCGGAGAAACAATTGTGGTGTGCGATCGGTAAACTCCCAGAGGAGAGTCCAGCCGACACCTAGGGACCACGATGACTCGATACCACGGTCGTTAAAACGCACAATTATAGCCTCGTCACGAGCGCCCGTATGAACACCATACCTGAATGTATACATGTACCATGTTTTGGAGGGGTCAAGTAGCCATAACTAGCCTCAAGCTGCTTGCTGATATGTATATATAAGTAAATGAATACATCAGTCAATAATAATTATCACATATAACTACCGTCGTATTGGAGGATGTATTCAAGCTACGAAATGTTACCAATTAAGGGAAGGACTGCTCTTAGCAAGCTCGACTCCTAAATGCCATTACTGTTGGCATATAACCACATACTACATAAAGAATTTATGTGCTTGGATGGCCTTTCGTGGAGATCAACGATTGCACCAGTTCTAACAGCAGTGTGCCAAGGATCGTTTGGTACTGGTTCAGGATAAGTACGAACCGATTCCTGATGGTTCTAATAATGTAAGAAGCATGTTTCATGCAAACCGGGGGGTAATAATGTGTTTCGTCTGATCATTTAGGTCCAAAGTGGAGGTAGATTATAAATGTGCAGAATCGTCGTCGGGTTATGCCGGGTCACAACCCGTCACTCTGCAGTGCTGTCAATGAACCTGTTGCGAATGTAAAGCGGAAGAAGTCTATTCTACTATCTAAGGGAGAAGCTCTGTCTTTATATACATGAAGGCTTAGAACTCTATAGAAGTCTATGGAAGCTCACGATCTCAGTGTATCGGCGACTTCCTTTCAGGCATTATAGTAACAGAACCCATTAGAAAACCGAAGAATGTAGTTTACTACACGTTATCGGCGTTGTCTCAAATTAGGAGCTACTAGTTTGATTTAATCTCTAGTAGAACCGCTCGTTTGTAGGTTCCAGGGGAAAGCGATAGGCTATGGCTATTAGCCATTTATGGTGATGCTCAATGTGGAACCAACGTATTGGCCAAGAGGGTGTAACGAGGACATTTATGTAGTCGTCCTCTCTCCCGGCCCACTACTCGCCAGGAAGACTAGCCATCGCAACCAACTGTCGTGATAAAATTGAGGAGAGACCGTATAACTCCCTATTCTGCCCCTGTCTTGAGTGTAGTGTCAGACTGGTGAATGTAGAGACATGTCTGTAGCCCTCACGCAACCGCCAAGGTAACTCTGTGATCTTATCTTACCATATCTTGCCATATTTGGACTGTTCTATGGTTTTATAGTATCCTGAGATATTTAGGCTATCGACTGACCTCTTTACAGTAATGCCCAGTAATGTCAAATTCAAACGGAGGAATAAAAACATGGCGTAGAGCTGACAGATGCGGCAGAGGATGTGGCAAGTATTAGAAATACGGACGTTAGCCTAGCTTTTCATTATCTGTGCATAATGACCATATATTCTCACTCGCACCGTCGAACCTTAAATTTGGTGTGTAAAGAGGAAGAAGTCTATTGAGCTATCTAATGGAGAATCTCTGTCTTTCTGTACAAGAGAGTATGGGGCTCGGTAGAAGTCTATGGAAGTCCATGGATTGTGTTGCATATATATAGAGCTGATACGAGCTGACCGCCAGTGAGGCTGGTTGCACACTTCTCGCTCTTATATAACTCGCGTCATTCTCATTCTCTCTTCTCTATATCTAAGTCTATTCATACGGTTCTGCCCTTCACTATTTCAACAGATTGGGAATACCAGTGGCGAGTGAAAACTTGTATATGAGTCTACGAGAGCTTATGAACCAGTTCGCCGAATCCCAGGGTATCGGGGAGTTCTTTCTAGACCATATGGTAACAAAATTGGTGACGAAACAATTGTATTTGATATGGTCCATCAGGTTAACAAACCCGCCAGTCCGCGAGCTGTTAACGGCCGGCTCCCAAACTTCTGCCCGGTCTGCCCATCGGCCATCAAGTTTACAAATCGGCCTAAGCTTGCGAACTGATGTGGTTTGTCAACCAGACGGAACATACTCCAAGAACCGTCCGTAGATGAAAGCGGGGGTTGCTAATGAACAGACAGTCACTGAAATAGAGTCCGCGCGTTGGCCTACATCTCTTCTTGCAATCGAGATGCTAGATGGCTGAGTCAGTGGTAGGATACGATAGTACCTCAGCTCATCTAGTTTGTCGCCAGGAGAGCGCTTTTGACGCCTGGAAATACTCCAAGTTATGATTGCAGCCTGCTAATACCTTATACCGGGCATCATGGATATCACAGTACCGTTATTTCATCTAAAAGCTCCCTGACCTAAATATAATAGGTATGATCCGCAGGCGAACTTTCCCACTAGTAGACGAAGTCTACTGGCCAGACTCCATACAAATCCACCTCCTTCCATTCCCAGGATAATGGATTTCACAGGGTTGAAGTGCGGGAAGTAGGTGCTTCTGTGAAGGCTTTGTAAAGTTTGTAAAAGGCCGCTCCACTTAGATCATTCCCACTTATGCTTACCATGGTTTCCGGATTCCTATGCCTTGGCCGGCTAGGTTTGGTTGAAGGTGTGCGTACACTTGCGGGTGCATCCGGGTGCCGTTGGGTTCCGAATGTACTTAACCTTAGTCGACGCTGGGTACACTTTTAAGCTCGCTTGAGTTGTGTTGGCCCCAAGTGCACATGTTCTTGCCGGCCCTGTTCCCTTATGTGCACTTGCCCTCTAACATCATTGCTCCATTGTTCCGCTAAGTCGAATGTCAAGATGTCAAGGTGTTTCTTTCGTACGGGGTAACATCGCGACCGCTCTTCCTCTCTCTTTACCCACTCACTACCAGCTCATATATTATTCCACTTGTTCAGATTGTTGAATTGTATCGCCGTTCTCACCTAACTAAGCAAAGTCTTTGTATTTCCATTCCTTATTGAAATGATACTTGCCGGATTCCGAATCCAACTTCCCCACAACCCACCGTCTACGTTTACACGGCTACCTCGCTTAATTCGCTACGCACGCTATCTAATACCTAATTTTCATCTAAATGCCAATTTTTATACGCAATTAGGGAAATGCGTACACAGAATATGCGTCAAATCATTAAATACACTAGTAAACGCACGACTAAGAGGAGTCATGCGCTATAAACGCGTAATAATACGTAGTGAATGCGTAAAAATAGATAAAAATTAAGGATGAAAATTCTTAGCCGATGCAGTTTTGGACGTTACACATTTCCTCTTCTAAAAGAATCGATGAAAACCTAACATTATTACTGGGAATCCACTCCCGGCTCTTATCTCCCACCCACGCTGCTTTAAGCAGCTGGTTCCATCCGAGAGTATTTGAATTTTGAACAAATCGTAGTGTGGTAGATTTATCTATATGATGCAGCAAGAGTCATTGTGCTTAGTACAGCCTTTGGATTAGCATTGCAGGCACTAGCGATCAAGTATCTTTTTGTAGTTGTTACTGTAGAGGTATTTCACAAGTGGACATGCTGTTCTTACTCTATACCCTGTCGCCGGTACTTGCCATTTACTGGAATGAAGCAAAAGCGCTAAAGAGGAATAATCAAAGGTGCGTGTCTTGTCCAACCATGAAGTGCTACGTAGGCTGTGCTCCCATTTTTGTTTTGTCGGTAGACACCCCTCTCCCACCACGCTGCACATTCCATATGTAGTAGCTTAGTCTGGTTCACAGCCAATGTTAACCCTTCCTTCTCTGAATGGGTAGGAATGAGCTATTATCGGCTGTAGATTTATTATAAGCGGGCATGCAATCTAGCCTGGCTTTCTTGTGTGGTTCCACGGCACATGCGTTGTGTGGGGCGATCACACCACCTTCGGTTTTCCGGCTAAATCGTCTCAACCTTGTTTCGTCCTTATCTACTGCGGTGCTTGCCATCGTGATTCCCTATTCCTTTTGCCTCGATAACGTACACAATCAAATCTATCGAAGCATCATGTCCTTTCCCTGGTCAGTGCGGAACGGTCCACAGAACGAGCAGGAACATTCACCGCCGAAGCCTCGTACGTTGCGGTTATCCCCAATACCTACATCAGTCGACGAGAATCGTCTTCGGGAATACCTTGGTAATCTAGAATGCGAAGGAGGGTTTGAGACTGAGAATGTTTTGGCATTCTCTTTGGCACCATTTATCGACTGGTTGGTGGCTACTGTAACTTTTGATCGGGACCCGTTTGTCTTTAAGCAATGCCTTCCGGGATATACTGTTTCCTTCCAGCTTCCCATCACGTTGGACGAGTCAAGGGAGGATATTACCGCCGACTGTGATTTTCATGGTATCACTCCTCTATACCATCCTCCGGAAGAGCCCTCATACGAGTAAGTTAATTAGTTGTCCCAGCTGTACAAAACAAAAAACTAAGAACTTGGCCATAGCGTCATCGCTGTATCTGGAGTGTCTGCACATGCGTTTGGTTCATGGAGGTCTCCTCATCAACCTCACGTAATGTGGTTGCGAGATGTCCTCCGAAGAGATTTTCCCGGATTCAGGATTCTTACCTGGGGATATGAGGCCGACCTACGGGATAACACAGCCGTTAGCAGTATCTTAGGCTTCTCGAGACAGCTCCTAACAGCGGTTCACGCAGCTCGAGACGGGAATGGAACGGTATAGTAATTCCCATCTCTTCCATAGCGCTCTGCTCATGCACTAAGGATAAGAAACGACCATTAATTTTTGTCGGCCACAGCCTTGGGGGTCTCGTCATTAAACAGGTGGGTTATATTTGTGGTTCATTGTACGTATCCTATTATTATACCTGCCATAGCCTTTCAAAGTGACACACGAGGAAGTAAGACAATATTGCGTGCTTTACTTGCCAGCGTCGCAAAGATCCAGGCAAAAGAGCTAAAAGAACACTTTCAATGTACCTCCCGATCATGGCCCGACAAAATATTGACAAAACCATTCTCCTTGTGGCACACTACCCTCTCATATACCTCCAAAAAAGGATTATCTCGGGTTTATTGACTGAGCGTATGGCCTTGGTCGAAGCTGCACACAGCAGGTCTGAAAATGATAAAGCCATCCTGCGCTCATGTGTTAGTCTTTTTCTTTTTGGAGTACCAAATCGAGGTCTCAACGATGAGAATCTTCTGTCTCTTGTAGTAGGGACAAAGATGGTACCGTTCGTGCAAAGCTTGATGGAGGGCTCGGAGCTTTTAAGGGCTCTTCATGTGGCCTTTCTACGCAGCTATAAGAACGTTATGAGATCTTGCTATGTAGTGTCCTTCTACGAGACACGAGATACGCCAACAGTTCAGGTTTGTTCCCTGAGCCGTACCACCAGTGGCTTAAGCGATGTCTAACTTGGATTCAAGTTGGGGCCGGATGGAAAATGGAGGCGGACCGGCAAACCTATTCGTATGGTGACACAAGATTCTGCCACTTCGTTCATGCCAGAAGAGGAAGTACATAATCAGATAGCAATCTATGCCGACCACTCGAATATTGTTAAGTTCACCGGCAGGACTGACAAAAATTACTTGACCGTACGTTCGAAGCTAAGAGAGGTGCTTGAGAAAGTTCCGGCCATTTTACTGCAACGTAATGCACACACAGCAAACAGTATGTAGACACAGAAAGAGTTTAGTTTGTAAAGACTGACGATGACGTACTGAATCCTTTATCGTAGACACGGATTCATCCGCTTACTTTATGGTTCCCTTCTCCAGAAATAAGCAATTTATTGGAGCAACTGGGAATATTTCGCGTTTAATGGACAAACTTGATGGCGGTGATTTCAACAGCCATCAAAGGCTGGCACTGTGGGGGTTAGGTGGTGTTGGGTAAGTTGCACCGATGGAACAATGAAGTTACATGGTCACCATATGCCTTGATGTTGATGAAATATATAGAAAAACCCAGGATATACTTGATTTTGTATACGAGTACCAGGGAACTCTGGTGTCTGTGTTCTGGATCCACGCGGCAAGCAAACTCCACTTTGAACAGGATTATCGAAGGCTGTCTCAAGTGGTCGGAATACCTGGTAATGATGACCCAAAGAAAGATATTAGGCCAATTGTCAAAGTATGGCTTGAGAGTCCAAGCAGTGGTAATTGGATTATGGTGCTGGACAATGCGGATAACAAACTTGATTTCTTCCCGGATAAGCAACAGACCAATGCCAACGAGAGCGGGGCGAACGAGAGTTTGGCAAATTTCATCCCGCATGGTACGAAAGGAATAGTGATTGTTACTACAAGAGACTATGAAGTTGCTGACCGGCTTGCTGGTGGCATGAATACGTTGGATAAGAAGGCTATGGACCCAGTAGGTGCAACGCAGCTCTTCCATCAGCGGTATTCTAGAACAGATGGTGTCGGAGATTCGGAATCGATTGCCATTTTGCTCAGGGCTTTGCAGTACTTACCACTTGCGATTGTACAGGTCGGGGATTTTCTACGTCTGAACAAACTGATCTCACCATCAGATTATCTCACAAAGTTCATCAGCACAAGAGAGTCTCAGAAGTATCTCCTCTCTAAGCCTTTGAGTGACCACCGAAGGGACCCAGATTCCAACTCTGAAACAATTTTGACTACATTCGCAATCACTTTCCGACAAATCCAGGAGCAATCTCCTCTTGCAAGCTCTCTTTTGAATATCATCGCATGCGTTGACCATCAAGGAATCCCATACGAGTTCCTGGCTAGGTGTGGAGTAAACAGCACCATGGACGAATTCATCCTCAAAGAAGCTATCTCCAAGCTTATCAACTTTTCACTTCTTACTGCTATCGAATCCTCCAGAACATATGAGATGCACTCCCTAGTCCATCTTTCAATCGAGGTCTTACAGTCTCCACACGAAATGGATGCTGCTGTTGAATCTGCAGCTAAGGCACTAGCTGAGATTCTTCCAGATGGAGAATCTGAAAATCTCACAACGTGGAGGATATATCTCCCACACACTTCTACATTGATTAGAAAAGTCCGTACTGAATCAATTCATACTGCTACGATACATTGTCTCCTATCATGGTACCTTCTACGAATGAGTAATTACTCCGAAGCACAATGGTCTGCGCAAATATCCGTGAAGGTACGAACTGATTTGCTCGGACAAGTACACCCAGATACCTTGACCAGCATTCACTTCTTAGCATTCACATACAATCGTCAGGGGCGGTGGGATGTAGCCGAGGAGTTGTACGTGCAGGTCGTAGAGATGAGGAAGCAGGTGCTTGGTCCAGAACACCCTGATACCTTGCTCAGCATGGACAATCTAGCAATGACGTATCACTACCAGATGCGGTGGCGGGAGGCCGAGGAGCTGCAGATGCAGGTCATGGAGACAAAAAAGCGAGTGCTTGGCCAAGAGCATCCAGGTACCTTGGGAAGTATGGGGAACCTAGCATTAACATACTGGGGCCAGAGGCGGTGGAAAAAGGCCAAGGAGCTGGAGGTGCAGGTCATGGAGACGAGCAAACGGGTACTTGGCCAAGATCATCCGGATACCTTACTCAGCATGCATAACGTATCTTCGACATACCGAAGTCAAGGACGGTGGAAGGAAGCCGAGGAGCTGGATGTGCAGGTCATAGAGATGAGCAAGCGAGTACTTGGCCAAGAGCATCCGAATACCTTACTCAGCATGCGTAACCTATCATCGACATACCGAAGTCAAGGGCGATGGAGGGAAGCCGAGGAGCTGGATGTGCAGCTCATAGAGATGAGCAAGCGAGTACTTGGCCAAGAGCATCCGGATACCTTACTCAGCATGCGTAACCTATCATCGACATACCGAAGTCAAGGACGGTGGAAGGAAGCCGAGGAGCTGGATGTGCAGGTCATAGAGATGAGCAAGCGAGTACTTGGCCAAGAGCATCCGGATACCTTACTCAGTATGGACAACCTATCATCGACATACCAAAGCCAGAGGCGGTGGAGGGAAGCAGAGGAGCTGCATGTGCAAGTTATAGAGACAAGTAAGCGAGTGCTTGGCCAAGAGCATCCAGATACATTACGCAGCATGGCGAACCTATCATTGACATACTGGAACCAGAGGCGGTGGAAGGATGCCGAAGAGCTGCTGGTGCAAATCGTGGAGATGAGCAAGCGCGTACATGACCAACAGCATCCAGATACCTTGATCAGCATGAGCAACCTAGCATTGATATACTGGAACCAGGAGCGGTTAAAGGAGGCCGAGAAGCTCCAGGTACAGGTCATGGAGATGACGAAGCGAGTGCTTGGCCAAGAGCATCGAGATACCTTACTCAGCATGGGCACCCTAGCATCGACATACCGGAGCCAGGGTCGATGGAAAAAGGCCGAGGAGCTCGGGATGCAGGTCTTAGCGGTGAGAAAGAGGATACTAGGCCCAGAGAATCCAGATACTTTGACCAATCTCGACAAGATCTTATTGACTTCTTTTTAACGGATACGCTGGGCTTTTGCCAAGATCTCGGGGTATCATGTGATTGCTTGGCTATTACGTGGGTTGCTATGTTCAGTATAGTTCTCTAGACATCTTGTTCTTTAGTTCTCTCCTAGTCTCATCATTCCTTAGTACTTAGACAATCGACGAGTTTTCCACGCTTACCGCAACGCGCGTGTCAACATTATCAGTCCTAAAGTCGCATCGATGAAGCGATTGCATTGATGGCTTCAGTGGTGGCTCTCAGATCCTGCATTCTTGTCTCGAATAACTCATATAAAAATCTTTCGACAGCCGCTTTTGTGCATGGAGGAAACTTGGAATGATGGATATGTGATATTGCACTACTATCGTGCTGTGTACGTTTATACTCCTCCCCAACAACCAAACTACGATGTAAATGCCGGTGGGTTTCAGTAGGAGCATTTGTTAGTTCTAATTGCGCGGTATGGCGTACTATACTACAGGGTTGTCAACAGGAGGAGTAAGGACCGGCGGGCTCTCCTTGATTTCATCCCTTTTCCTTTGTATGATATATATTTGCCACTTTTGGATGCTTTCTTTCTTTTGTCAGAAGGGGACGACGGGTAGTAG
>Ga0307512_10002913_pt1 | contig 20718 bp, 28 predicted proteins | sample 14_EM_MG_FD_200267 | JGI IMG/M metagenome (GOLD analysis project Ga0307512, IMG submission 200267) | Populus trichocarpa ectomycorrhiza microbial communities from riparian zone in the Pacific Northwest, United States - 14_EM | ecosystem: Host-associated > Plants > Roots > Unclassified | place... | reverse complement strand
GCCCCCGCCCCATTACACAAAGCGCCATTTGATTGGAACCAGGCCTTGGTCGAAGTCAGCGATCTGCTTGAAGGCACCGGTAGACAAGTCAATGGAGTTCGAATTGGTACAGGTAGGACAATCATCGGCGGCAACCACGACGACGGTTTTGCCATTATCGGTGTTGGTGATCTCCACCTTCTTCCCGCATAGGGGGGATGCATTACCACTTTGACCATACCGTCGCTCATCTTTGACCGGAGTGAGTTCAGATTGAGTCGGCTTCAAAGAGGCACTCACCCATGGCGGCAATCAAATCGTCATCAGAGTGTACCTTGCCGCAGGCCCCAGCATTGCCCTTCTGGTAGAAGAAAGTGGCACTGGGACGGTATTCAGTGATCCGTAAGAATGGACGGAAGAGGACGTACAAGCCACCGAAATTAAAATCACCACCATCATCGTTGCCAGCTTTTGTGGGAGAAGGCGATGGCGAGGCCGCCTTGGTGTGAGTGGTTTCAGGGGCAGAACTGGTTTCAGGAGAATCGGGTTTATCATCTTTGGGTTGTGCAGCGGGGCTAGTCGTGTGCACAGGCGATGGTTCAGGTGAATACACAGGTGGCGACGAAGTTGGTGTATCGTGTTCAGCAGAGGATGTCGTGACTGCAGGCGAATATGGGGTTGGAGTAGAAGGAGGAATGGACGAATCTCCATCGTCACAATCATCACCATCATCCGCGGTAGAATAGCACTTGCGATCTTGAAGGACGGCGTTAGACTGGTCTTTCTGGATAGTACGTGAGTTATGCAACAAGAATGGATAGCGACGGGCGATCTCACCAAGAGAGGATGGCAGCATTGATTGAAATAAGTGGTATTGTGCTTTTCGTAGCATTTGAATTCAAGGTACCGGGCGTGGTATACATCGTAAGACTGCAACAGATGCTCAGAAAAATGGCCCGGCAGAGACGACCAGCTGGTGGATTAACCTCGAGGATAGCCGTTTCCCAGCCTTTGGGAGGGAATCGGTGTCGAATGACGTGACCAGCGACCGCAGAAACGACAGCAAGACCGAGCGAAGCGACGGAAAGGATGCGAACCATTGTAGGGAAAAGACAGTTGTTGTAAGGAGAGAGTGGAGAGCGAGTTGGATGTAAAGTGAAAGGAACGGAAAGGGAGAGGTTCGGATCGAGAGGGAGGAACGGGAGAGGGAGGGGAAGAGAATGGGAGAAAAGCAAAAAAAAAATAGAAGAGGTTTATATATGAAGATGGATACGCATGGAAGTGTAAAGGACATAAGTGACTGAATTGGGAGGAGCGATCACCCCATTAGTAAATCTTGGCAACGACAGGGCAACAACCGTCAACGGTCAAATTACTGCCGAGCGCCGGCACCGCGCGCAGCACCTGTCACAACATTCTCTTGGCTTGTCCTCTTCGCTCCGCGGAACGGCCTTTCCCACCCGCACTCGCTCCCCATCCTCACCCGTCCAATCAGTTCAGTCAGGTACCTGGTTTGCAATCCACTCTCCCCTCCCCTAGCTAGCATTCATCTTTTCCCTTCAGGCATGACAAAGGACCCTTTTGCTTCCACTACGTCTCTTGACGTCAATCCCTTCGATGACCCTTTCGCCGACCAAGACACTGTCAACAAACCGTCTCAATATTCACACGAGCTCGCCGCTGCACGGGTCGCCGACCTTGACCACCGGGAGCAGGATCTAGAGCGTAGAGAACGCGAGTTACATCAAAAAGCTGAAACCATCCGAAAACATGGTCGTAACAACTGGCCTCCCTGTCAGTGCCCCCAATCCTCCACACGCATTCGAAAAAAGCATACACGCTCATCTCTACCCATATTCTCCATAGTCTTTCCTCTCGTTTACCATGACATATCGGAGGAAATACCTGAAGCATCGAGGCCGCTCATCACACGGCTCTACTTACTTTGGCTTGTCCTCGCGGGGACCTTGATTGTTAATATGGTCGCCTGCATATTTGTTCTCACCTCAGGAGGGTCAGATGGCCTAAAAGATTTAATCGCCAGCATCGTGTATGTACCCGCTTGGACGGGCTCGCAAGTTGACTAACGACTTTGCACAGCCTCGCCCCAGTGATTACTGTTCTATCGTTCCTGCTATGGTACAGGTGTGTGGCTGCGGCTTCGTATCATCATATCGAGTTCCTTTCCTGTGACTCCAGGCCAATCTATAACGGATATATGAAGGTGCGGTTTAAGCTTAATATTCATCAGCCAACCTGAATATCATCCCCAGGAGCAATCGCTGTATTTCTGTACGTGTGACCGTGCCACGTTCTCTCTTTGCCTATCGGTCCATTTGTCACAGATCTTTATTTCTTCTTTTGCGGGTGGCACTTGGCGTTTAGCTTGTATATGTGAGCCCCTCTCCTCTGCTTTCGGGAGCTTTGCTGACTGACGTGAATGGGCGCTGCAGGCTACTTGGTATTCCAAGGTAATCTCACGACTCCAATTCTTCACCTTGACCTTCATTCTTGACCCTCTTTTTACGCTAGCACCGGTTCTGCTGGTATCATCCAGACAATTCAGAGGTTTTCTCATGGTGCCTTGTTGGCTGGAATCTTTGGTATCATAGCTACCGTTGGTTGGGCCATCCAGGGTTTGGGAAATGCCTTTTATTATCGTCAGGTAATTTTCTTTCGGTCATGTGGTTTGGCGTTCATTCACTTCTGAGGGCAGATTTGGGCCCACCACAATGCTGCTGGTCACACAATGGAAAAGGTGAGAGAATCGTCTAGTGGTGTAATTTGTGTCTACCGACATTTGACACATTAGGCTAAATCCGAGCTGGCAACACAAGGGGCAAAGTCCTACTTTATGCGAGGATAATGATCCTTTTTTTGTTTTTGTTTTCCTCTGTTTCCTTCAGAGAACATTACATACTGTACAGCTACCTAGCAACAGCCCGAGTCTGATGTTGATGTGATTGATCGCGTCCCCCTCTTCTTGAGATAATCGATAATCAATTATCAGTCCTCATTTGGCCGAAAAGGCAAGGCGTGTGCACAGGGTCGGAGATTGAACGACGGAAGGAATCAGCCAAACCAAGTCAAATCTTTTTTTTGCTTTAACCCACCATCGTCATCTAAGGTCAGCGCTAGCCATCATCTCTCGTCTGTCTCGTTCGACCTTCCTTACTTTTTCATCTAGCCAAAAAGCAAATTAAAAAAAAAAATACTAAAAAAAATCACATTCATAAAGCGGTTGTCTCGTCTCTTTCCTGTGTATGTTCGCCTATTCCTTCTACACCTTTAGCTTCGCTTCTTAATACGGATCTAGTCGCAGAAAAAAGTCATAAAGCAGTAACGACCCCCCATTCAAATTCCACCTAAAACATAAAATGTCTGCATCACCTGTCCCGGCTCCGGAGGTTCCTCCTCAGGTTCCTGATACTCCTTCGGCCGCGCCCGCGGCAGCGTCTTCCTACAACGCTCCCCCGCCGTCTGTGGCGTCCGCTCCCTCTGCTTCCCTATATGTTGGTGAACTGGATCCCACCGTTACTGAGGCTATGCTGTTCGAGATTTTCAATATGATTGGCCCAGTTGCCAGGCGAGTTCGATCACCCCCGTCGATGGCCCAGTGAACTGATGACGGACTTGTGCAGTATCCGTGTTTGCCGTGATGCTGTCACACGTCGTTCTTTGGGTTATGCTTATGTCAATTATCTCAACGCAAGTGATGGTAAGTGACCGCGATGCTCTTTCACACGATGTCTCATATCCCGGCACCCAGGCGAGCGTGCATTGGAACAATTAAACTACTCTCTCATTAAAGGACGCGCTTGGTCTGTAGTGTCTAAGGTTTTGTCCTGGGTTGAGCTCATCTCCATCCCCAGCCGCATCATGTGGTCTCAGCGTGACCCCGCCTTGCGGAAGACTGGTCAAGGCAACATATTCATCAAGAACCTAGATGAGGCCATTGACAATAAGGTTGACCTCCCGCATATCCTTCAGAGGAGAACGTACTTATCATCAGCAGGCACTCCATGACACCTTCGCCGCATTTGGTAACGTTCTATCTTGCAAGGTCGCTACCGACGAACAGGGCCGCTCCCGTGGCTATGGCTATGTTCATTATGAGACAGCCGAGGCCGCAGATACTGCTATTAAAGCTGTCAATGGAATGCTCCTCAACGATAAGAAGGTGTACGTTGGGCATCATATATCTCGGAAGGTCGGTCATCACATTTTGGGTTGCATGCCATTTGACGCATTTTTTTATAGGAGCGCCAATCCAAACTCGAGGAGATGCGCTCACAGTTCACGAATCTGTATGTCAAAAACATCGACTCTGAGGTGACGCAGGACGAGTTTGTCGAGCTGTTTGCGAACTACGGCTCGGTGACATCTGCTGTCATACAGGTGGATGACGAAGGTCGTAGCAAAGGTTTCGGCTTCGTCAACTTTGAGACTCATGAACAGGCACAAGCGGCTGTGGATGGCATTCATGATTACGAATACAAGGGCAAGAAGCTCTTCGTCTCTCGCGCCCAGAAGAAGTCAGAGCGTGAAGATGAATTGCGGAAGACATATGAGGCAGCGAAGTCGGAGAAGATGGGCAAGTATCAAGGCGTGAATCTTTACATCAAGAACCTCGAGGATGGCATCGACGACGAGAAGCTTCGTAGCGAATTCGAGCCCTTCGGTACTATTACAAGTTGCAAGGTTATGTGCGATGAGAAGGGGACATCTAAGGGTTTTGGCTTCGTTTGCTTTTCGTCTCCTGACGAGGCTACCAAGGCAGTCGCTGAGATGAACAACAAAATAATTGGGACCAAACCTCTCTACGTATCTCTCGCTCAGCGTCGTGAAGTCCGTCGACAGCAGTTGGAGAGCCAGATTGCTCAGCGTAACCAGATCAGGTTACAACAAGCCGCGGCCGCTGGTATTCCTGGTGGTTACCTCGGTGCTCCCCCTATGTACTACCCGTCCGGGCCAGGTGCTTATCCTCCCCAGGGTGGGCGCGGTATGATGGCATATCCTCAGTCCGGTATGCTCCTAAATCTAGGACTCTGAGTAACTTGTTCTGACGGTGATGTTCAGGTATGCCTATCCCTGCCCCATATGGTCAGGCGCCCCCACAGGGCTATAGTAATATTCCTGGATACCAACGCGGAGCTCCTCGACCTCCCATTCCTCGTGAAGGCGGACCTACTGGCCAACCTGGTATTCCACGTGCGACAGGAGCACCTGCTGTGGGCGGTGCTCCTGTTCCTCGCCCGGGCCCTCAAGGAAGCATTGCACCTCCCCGCGGAGCTCCTGGTGTCGCGCCGCCACCTGCGGGCCGACCTCCGCAAGGCTACAAGGGCAATCCACCTGTTGCCCGCAATGGACCCCCACCTGCTCAGGCTGGCACTGCCCCACCTCCTGCAAGCACTGGCACCTTACCCTTGGATACCGCTATCCTATCCAGTGCATCTCCGATGGAGCAAAAGCAGATGCTTGGCGAGGTGATCTATATGAGGATTGTTCCGTAAGTGTTCTTCTTGCGTGGTCTACCACCGTCTTATCCCCATTTCGAATCCAGTGCACATCCCGAGCTCGCTGGCAAAATTACGGGTATGCTTCTAGAGATGGACAACGCGGAATTACTGCACTTGCTTGAGTCCCCGGATGCCATGGCCGGGAAAGTCAACGAGGCTCTGGCCGTCCTACAAGAGTTCGCTCAGAGGGATGATGCGGCTGCGGGAGCCGCTTGAGTGGCACCATCATCCACCTTTTGAAGGCCTTGTTTCCGGTGAACCCTCCTGTTGGCTCTGTCTCTGACTGGTGTTGATTATCCTGTTGACCACGCCTATTCGTATCACTCCACCTCCGACTGGTATCCCTATCGCTAGTTGTGCGGGTTTCGTGGGGGTCGTTCGTTTATGTACTTGGAGGGAATAGAGATGTTGCAACTGCTTAAGATGCGTGTTGTGTCGTTGTACGAGAATGTGATTGGCGATGGTGATCTGAGTTACGGGGTATAGTGTGTTTGATTGTAGTATTGACATTATGTCGCGAAGCAAAAGAGAGAGGAAGCAAGACCGAAAGAGGTAGGTGCAGTGGGTCATACGATGCTTACGCACTTTTTATAGCATGGACTACGTGTAACCTGTTCTCAATGTGCACGAGGGGATAATATAAGTCCCGTTGTGCGGCCTCTGTAAGCATTTTAACATCCTTCTCGTCGAGACCCGATGCCAGTAAGAGGGGCCGGATGGCGAGGATAAGGAGGTCAGACTCCATCCAAGCCAATTGGCCGACGGTCTGAAGGGTTGGATCTAACGCCAAGATGACAAGCCTCTCAGAGGGGTGGACGAGCCAAGAGGGAAACGCGTACCTTTTGGCCAAAACCCGACGGGGATGTCAGCGTGCTGTTTGTAGACCTGGTCATACCACCCAAGGTCATGGACCAGTTCCCCCATGCGTGCCGGCACCGTCGTATCAACGCCACGCATCGTGAGCGCACGTTTAACTTCTTCCGCCACGGCACACCAGCCGGGGATGCCAGATTTAGCAGGGGAGGACGTAAACTTGCCGTCCGCGATGGGATGAAGGTCAAACTCGATAAGAATGAGTACGCCACCGGGGCGAAGGATGCGAGTGAGTTCGCTCAAGAAGTGAGGATAGTCATGGATCTGAAGAGCGAGAGGTTTGGGATGTTGTGAGAACAAGACCCCTTGAGAGGGGTGAGGAGGGGAAAAAGTGGCACGCGACCTACCCCTGAGTGCATATTGCGGGCGTGTACGACATCATATGAACCGGAAGGATATGGCAGGCATCGGCAGTCAAGATTACAAAGTTCGAACCTTAGTTGGGGGAAAAACAAATCAAGCCACGGGGGAGGGAAATGGGGGAGGAGAGCGTGGATCAGAGGATGGGGTATGACGTGATGAAGTTTGCGAGTACTAACGTGCAATTGGAAGGTACAACCCTGTGGCAAAAGCATGTGCCAGGGAAGTGTCAAGTCAATGGGGCTGAATCGAGAGCGGTTGCGCCATCAGAAACTTTGAGCTTACCGGGGTTGTAGTGGTGCAAGGTCCACACCCGTGACTTCGACGTGAGGAAATTCGTCGGCCATGTCGACGGCCCTGCGTTACGTTAGTCTTCAAATTTGGCCCCAAGATAGACGCGAGCTCTCTATAAGGTTTGATGATGATTCCACTTACCACAGCCCCCCACCGGTGCCCAAGTCCAGCACGCGGAGCTTCTCCCCGCCAGTGTCGCGATCAGGCGAGAGCACCTTCTCGACGGGTCCCACATAATTTTTATTCCCGAACACGAACCGGATCATCCTGTGAAAGAGGTCGAAGCGCTGGCGGGTGAAAAGGGTGCCAGTGCCCGTGCCGAGCCAAATTTGATCATCGATGATAAGCCGTCGTATCATGGAACGCAAGCGAGCAAAGAACCCTACTACGTACCCTCAACTCGTCTTCATCGGCAGGCATAACGTATCGGGGATTGAGGGTGTTGCACCGTCTGCCACCGATGACGCGAAAAAAGTGTTCGTGATCGCGTGGCGTGAGGTCGACGACTTCTGGGGGAACGCACTCGACACACATAACGTCGAAGGGGGGATAAGACAGAAAACCTCGAACGGATGGGGCTCGTGAGCACTTTTGAAAGGGCTCGAACCTGGGGGTTGATATACCTTCCGAGCGTGTGTACAGAGATCTATCGGACTACATTTCAAATGTAAGTACACCTTGATAGTCCTCCCAGCCACCGCCGAGAATCGACCTTCGACAGCGAAAACGCCCCGCATGGAAAACACTTATCGAATTCGCTAGATACCGCTCACACAATCGGTTTGATGTCGTGCACAAATACCGTTCTCGTGGCCTCCCCATGCCATCCCCTGTTACCGCTAGCACTCACGAGGAACCGAGCACCTGGATCGACCACTTGGAACGATCATCAGAAAAGGGCCACATTTGTCCAAAGATGCAACTTCTCGGTTTTAGACTCACGCATTTGAGAGACCATCCCCCCATGGTGGCCTGGGATGATCTTGAATTGCATTCGTCCCCTAGTCTCGCCTTCCCCGGCTTCTGCCGCATTCCACAACCGAATGTTGTCGTTAGAGGCGCTGGAAAAAAGTGCCCATTAGTGTTGTGTGGCGGAATGGGGATATATATCGATAGGGGGAAGCGAGGACCAATCGTGTACCAGCTTGCGCCACCTTTTGCACCGTCACCAGGTGTACGCCACTTACCAAGCAATATGACGCCCGTCCGGAAACGCAACTATACAGCTCACGATTCCAGAGCTGGGGGGATTCCTGAGGGTCTTGAGAAGACGTGGAACCTCCGCGGGACCAGTCCGTCCGAGCTGCCGTACGTCCCACACGTCGACAGTACCGTTTCGTCTTCCGGCGTAGATCTGGCCCCCGTTTGGGGACCAACATGCCTAAGAAATGAAAGTTAGAACGCCTGCGAATTGAGGGGTGTCACACGACACTAAATGCAATTAGCGCGGGACTGATGCCGTACCGAGAGGCACCATGGGGGGGTTTTCTCGCTCATCCACAACCGACCTACACCATAACCAGAACCAGAGGGTGCTCGGCAATCCCACAGAACGACCTGGCCGTCCATGGCTGCCGTCATAATTATATCGTGAGAGAATGCCGCGAAAGACGTTGCATCTAGGATCGGAGGTGCGTTTTTGGGTGCCGGAGCAGGTGCTGGTGGGGGCTTGGGACTCGGCACCGCAACAGGTGCTGGCAAAGGTGGAGGGGCAGGGCCCGCAGATGGGACAGACAACTGTGGAGGGGCGGATGATGCCGCCTCTGGAGAATCGTCGGGTTCCCCTTCCGCATCAGGTTCATCACCAAACAACGAATCGGCCTCCGAATGTGTGTCCCCATCTACAGCCAGATGAGCTTCTATGGGGTCATGTGAACGGTAAATTGTGCTGTCCAAACATATATGCGCCTACCAGTTGGTACACCTGCCTGGCTGGAGGGGTCATCTCCAGTTGTGGGTTGGGAAATCTTGCCCTGCCGTCCATGGTCGACCGAAGCAGACGAGTTAAGTGCGCTCTTGATCTGGCTGAACTGGGGAGGCACATTGGGATAATCGGTGCTCAATGGGCGGACTGCAAGCGCGGCCAGCTGCGTGCTGTGAGCAACGAAGCGACGCGTTATCTGGCCCGTGTCGAGGTCCCATTGCTTGCACAGGAGTGTACTCGTAACGTGATGGTCCGACAGAGGGTGGACAACGTACCAGAGCCTGACCGTCCCAGCCTGCTGAGAAAAAACCTCGCTCGTCATGCTGAAGCGAAAGCGCTGAAACAGGGCCGCGATGACCCTGCATTACGTGGAACACACGGCCTGGTTCATGCCTCACGGTGAAGATATTGATCTGACCTGTCTGTGGATCCATTAATCACAAATTGTATGTCCTCGGACAGGCAGGATTACCAACATTAGTTCCTGATAACCCCCAAAGCGCCTCGTTGTGCAAGGCTAGACTGTGGACGGGTGAACGCCCAGGCTCTGCGGATGGCGAAGATGTTTCAGGATTCTCCCACCATGACCTGACTTGGCCAGCTTTCAGGGTGCCTTCGACCACACCTGCATGGTGGCGTTGGGGGGCAGTCAAAAACATTTTCCCATTTACTGCCGAGAATATGTCGTAGTCGCGAATGTAACCATCTTCTGAGCCCGTGGCGAGGTGAGTCATGCATGGGGTAGAGGCAAGCGAATGTGTTGGTACTGGGTGAGGAAGTGCACAGATCGCTTCTACGGTATATGAACGGGGGTATAGCACAGAGGGTCGAAACCGTGAACGACGCGCGGGCGAAGGAGACAATGAGCGCGTCTTTGGCGAGGGGGGTGTCGGGTCTTTCGCAAGGCCGTCAGCAAAAAAGGATTTATGGGACATGGGGAAACATATACCTTGAGGTGATCGTCGGAGCGTGGGTGGGGGTGATGGCAGTTTCACTGGGAGAGCTACAGGTAGTTGAGGAACAGGAGATGAGACAGCTTCGGGGGCAGTTGAATCTAGTACAGCATCATCCTCCTCGTCTTCGTCTTCTTCATCTTCTTCGGAGTCCTCTTCGTGGGATTCCTATTGCAGGCCCAGTCAGCGGTTCCGTAGACGATATATGAGCGGTTGGAATAGCAAACCGCGTCACCATCCGTTGCTTCCTCTGCGCCGGCCTCGATAGCATCGAATAACTCTTGTTCGATGTCTTCCTCTCCTTCGTTGTCGAATTCGCCATCATCAATTTCCTCTTCGCTATCGCTTCCGGGCATCGCGGAATAAAGGGAAAGCGAGACGTTACTAGTAGTAGCGGCGTAATCGTGACCCGAAATCAGTAAACCCACACGCGCGGATCGCGGCGGACCGATGGCGGACAGACATCATCTAACCGCTTACCATGGTACTCTCAGACTTAGGAAGGAGGCTCAATGTTGCTCTATCCTCATTCAATAGGATACCTGTCGTTGACGAGAAGGTATTCTCACAGACTCGCTCGATACGCGCATATACTTACAGATTTTAGGTCTTAGATACACTCTTGAAAGAGGTTTGCGCAGCGCTCCTCGAGTCTGATGTCAACGTCAAACTAGCGTCTCAACTGCGGCAAAAAGTCCGTGCAAAAGCGAAAGCTGCATTCGAAAGTGGTGGAGAAAAGGCTAAAGAAGCAAATAGGAAGCATGTCGTACAAAAAGTAAAGTATCAATGATTGTGCATTCGCATTCCCGGATCCCTTGTTCCCATCTAATCAATTATTTTTGCAGGCTATCTTCGATGAGCTAGTTAACTTAGTGGACCCTGGGATAGAGCCCTACAAGCCGAAGAAGGGGTATCCGAACGTGATCATGGCTGTCGGTTTGCAGGTATGTAGTCGCGGTATTGCTTGTCGCTCGTCCTCATCTCGCCTTAGGGAAATGGCAAGACCACTACGTGTACGAAGTTAGCTGTACACTATCAGAAGCGCGGATTCAAGGCCTCGATCGTTTGCGCTGACACGTTTCGTGCTGGGGCATTCGATCAAACTCGCCAGTCCGCAAGCAAGGCTAAAGTTGCTTACTTCGGTTCATACACTGAAACCGATCCTGTGGCCATCGCCGCTCAAGGCGTGGCCAAATTCAAGAAGGAGAAGTTCGAGGTGATTATCGTCGACACTTCCGGGCGGCATAAACAAGAAAGCGAGCTCTTCGAAGAAATGAAGCAGATCGGCAGCGCAGTCAAACCTGACATGACAATACTGGTCCTGGACGCGAGTATCGGTACGTGGTCCTGCACTTCGCCACACTCCTCCTTGACAATGCCCTCAGGTCAGGCGGCCGAAGCTCAGAGCCGCGCTTTCAAAGAGAGCGCCGATTTTGGGGCTATCATCGTAACGAAAATGGACGGACATGCCAAGGGTGGTGGTGCCATTTCTGCGTAAGCGATTTACCAATCATCAATGAAATAAGATTAACTATTTCCAAAGCGTTGCCGCCACGAAAACGCCCATAATCTTCTTAGGGACAGGCGAGCATCTAACGGACCTGGATCGATTTTCGCCCCAACCATTTATATCGAAGCTTCTGGGCCTTGGGGACGTGCAAGGTCTGATGGAACACATGCAAGATCTGGCTACGCAAAATCCCGATAGACAGAAGGAGATGGCCAAGAAGCTCGAGGAGGGCAAATTAAGTATCCGTGACTGGCGGGAACAGATCCAGAACGTTATGAACTTGTGCGTGGCTCCTCATGAATGCCCTTATCTCTAGGACAAACGACGTTTCTAGAGGGCCTATATCCAAGATCGCATCGATGATTCCAGGCCTCTCCCAAGACCTTCTACAAGGATCCGACGAAGAGGGTGCTCTCCGCATGAAGCGCATGATCTACATCACCGACAGCATGTCTTCAGCGGAACTGGACTCGGACGGCTCTCTGTTCATGGAGCTTGCAAAGGATGGTAAGCCAATTGGTCTCACATGGCGCGTAACGCGAGTTGCGCGGGGGAGTGGGACAACCGTACGGGAGGTTGAGGAGGTGCTCTGTCAATATCGAATGATGGCAAATATGGCAAAGCAGGCAGGCGGTAAGAACGGATGGCTCCAAGCTATGCAAAAAATCCAAAACGCCGGGGGTGGACGTGGGCGTGGGGCTGGTGGTATGCCCACGCCCGCGCAAATCCAAGCAATGCAGGTACGCGCATTAATGATATATCGCTTCTGCAAAAGGTATCGACGCCACGTTTTTTACTTTTTTTCAGAATTCGCTGCCGCCTGGCATGCTCCAACAGATGCAACGACAAATGAGGAGTGGCGGGGGAATTCAAGAAATGATGAAAACCTTAATGCAAAGTCAGGGTGGCGACCAAGCGGACCTAGAAGAAATGCAGCGCATGATGGGCCAGGTAGGTGGTTTAGGGGGCCTAGGGGGATTGGGTGGAGGCATGCCAAATATGAACGACATGTTCAAACTGATGGGAATGGGAAGGGGCGGAGGGGCAAGGTAGAAAGCTACGCTACATGAAGCCAGTCACACGATACGCCACCACTTCACCTCATGAGCAGGTTTCGTCATACTGTATTATCATGCCATGACCCATAAACTCTATACGCGACATGAGCGCAACAGAGAGCAAAACTCAAATGCGAGGCCCTATAATGCCCTTGTCACTTCCTCTGTTGCTCCCGTCTCCAGCGCTTCTTCTGTTCCGACGCAGAGGATTTATTGCCAAAAATGAAAGCGCTCGTGTGTTTGTCTGTTCCAGTTTTTCTAGAACGCAGCGTAGGACCGGCAAATATGATCTCACAGGTTCGGCCGAAGAACGGGGTCAGGAACGGTGGCAGTTATCGGTGGTACCATTCGAAGAAGCCACTTACCAACCACAGGCCCCAAATTCCTACTAGGCCTGTGCACGCTGAATACACTTTGGGGAGGCTCCCAGCGCCGGTTGTATTGTATGAGAGAAAAGCGCTCAGGAGTGCGAAAGATACCATGGGCACGACGAGAGGATGAGCTGGTGGTTCCTTCTCTGCGAGCGCAGGTACCGGGGCAGAGGAAGGAATCTGTGTGCAAAATGACTCGGTTATTTGGTTTTGAAAGGGGGGAAGATATCCCGAGTGAAACGGTTCACATTGACAACGAGGCCAACGGCCGAAAATACAAACAGAAGGCCGAAATGCAAGGTCAGGAAGGACTCCAGTGGCGTCAACGATTGTTGAGATTGGCCGATAGCGAATTGGAGGATCCGGGGCCAGAAAACGAGGGCACACGACCATGCCAATAAACTGGATTCGGGGGTTTGTTAGAATGTTCACTAGAAGGTGACGATAAGCTGCGCCACAAACACGGCACTCGTGGCCCAAGCCCAGGAAGCGGTTGTGCTCTCCCTTGGCTCCTCGGGATGTGTTAAGGGTGGTGCTAGGGCTGCATCTCCAGAAGCACCTGGCGGTGTTGAGGATGCTCGAAACTTGTCGGATAGATCGTGCAGTTCAAAGTCTGACGACATGGGAGATGTGGTGTGATCTGCGGATCGGCGTTGTCCGTGCTGCGCAGGGGCCGTTATGTCATGGCAGCTAACTATTGATCACACGACACTAATTGAATCGACACATCACATGCGATAGATACAAAGAGAAGCGAGAAGTGACACATGAACAGAGACAACAACGCTAAATAAATCACAATAGAGGGGCCGTTCCTGGCTAGAATCTGTCCCTTACCATCCCCCAGACCCTGATCCCCAACCGCCGTCGTTCTGGATGAGCGTCGTTCGCTGGTTCATCCCCACTGGATCAGGTTGCCCAAATCCGGTGGAGGGGGGCGCAGCTCTTTGACCAAAGGGCGTTTGATACCCAGCCAGAGGCGTCTGCCCAAACCCGGACACTGCCGACTGGGCTGGCGTTGCGCGTCCAGCCATGGTGGAATGGTGGACACTTTGTCCGCCGTAGGGGTTTGGAGTACGCCCAGGTTGACGTACGGATGCACGCCCCGGGGTCGCCATTCCCGACAAAGCTGGTGTACGACCTGGGGTGCGTGCCCCATATGGCGTCTTTGAACCAGTACCACCCCCCAAATTCTGAGAGTCGTGGATCTGGCGAAGTTTGAAGGCATCACAGAGTTCAGGAACGCCAGTGGCGGGGGTTTCAAAGAGGTAAAAGGCCTCTGGGGCAACACGGACGGGCTAAGTAGAGTTTAAATTGGTCATGCATGTAGCAAACAGTAGATAAGCGCACCCAAGTTTGAACAGTTGAACTTTTGTTGGCCAAGAAACAGAGGTTGAAGTGGCCAGGACGCTTCCGGTTGAGGGTAAACCCATACGCACTCTTTGATGGGTTCGCAGCGACAAAGTTCTTCAAGAATAGATCTGAAGAGTAAAGCGGATGAGTGAGTTGTTACGGGGGGCCAAGAGATATACGAACGTAGTTCATCCTCAGGACCCGATTTGAATTTATCAAATGCCATAAGCTCTTCGACCCGACGTGTTAGGGCTTGGACATGGTTGACGATAAGTTCGTCCAAATCCGAAAACTCGTATTTTCCGTCGATGACTAGTTGTCCTCCAATATTTTGCCCAGTCGGGTCAGCGTTCAGCTCAACGACATCTGTGTTCAGAAGAAATCAAGGACAAGCAAATAGGTGATGTGCAATCCGACTTACCGATGTGTTGGAATAGTTTGTCGTCTACCTTCCATGTCACTGCGAGGTGGTTCATCCCTTTAGACGAGGGTCTGATCACAACATCACCTCGCTGTTGTCGGTCGAGATAGGCTTCGGCGGCTTGGGAGTTGAAATTGTGAAAGTTTGGGTGTTTGATGACACGCCGAGACCGGTCAACCTCAGCTCGCTTCTTCCTCTCCTGTAGCTCCCTATCCCGGTCACATCTTGAATAATTCCAACATTCATCGTGCTTCACCCGACGGAACTGACTATCGCCCTCTTGCACATCACCGGGTCGAGCGGAGAGCTCAACGATGATGCTGTCATGGACCAATTTGAGCCCAATGGCAACGATGACTGCGGCTAATGTCTGGCCCCTCTTCACATAATTGTCGACGCGAATGGTTGTCTCCCGTTCATCCGTAAGGTAGGACGCATTGATGACGCCCTCAAGGCCGGAGTCAAGGCGCACGCCAACGGCAGTTTGCCTTATCCATAGAACATAAACAGAGACGATGAGCCCCATTCGCAAGGTGCGTTCTGTTTCACCCGAAAGCATGGTGACGACATCCCAGTCATTGGGGCTTGGAAGCGGGCGTCGATTGTCACCAAAAGGTCTGATAAGTTCGGATCGGATCAAATTCAGGGTATGGCGCTTGCGTTCCCCTCCGGATTCCATGAGGCTGATGGCAAACTCGTCAAGGTTGAGCTCATCCAGCTTCCTTACATTGTCATCATCTTCCATGATGAGCGATACAACGTGGGAAGGATGTTCTCCATGGATATCTTCCTCGTCGAGTTCAAGCGCGTCTGTGGCCATCTTTCGTGCAAGGTCGTAGTCTTCGGGGTGGATACGGGTGGAATCCAGGGGATCCTGTAGGTCAGAGTCTTCGGTGCTCCTTGACTTGGATGGCTTAGAAAATGACGACTCTTGCGGGATGCGAAGGAAACCGGCTGCGTTCAGGAATATCTTCGTCGTCATCAAGGAAGCTTTCACGAACTGATCCCGGTTCGAAAGGTTCCCCCCCTGTAGAGTATCAGCACGTAGTAAAGAACACAACGTTGTGGAAGGACTGACCAGCGCGCCGATCTTCTTGACTAGAGCTTGAGCTTTCCTAGGTCCCAAACCACAAACATAAGGAAGAAGGTGTTGATAGTAAGGGTCTGTCACGGCACGGTTGATGTCGACCCCGATACGATTGACACAGTCGACCAAGCCTCGTTCCAACGCCGTCAAGAGCTTCTCCACGGGCATCAGGTGCTGGTATTCCTCCTCGAAGGTGATTGCGGTGATGTTCGAGCCCAAAGCGGCGTACTCATTCAGCGGGTTTTGCAAGTAGCGAGCGAGGCCAATGCAGTACTTGACGATGGGGGAAAATGACGCAAATTCGTCGCCCACGCGATTGCTGTGCTGGTACTTGCGCGCGATCTCGTCGAAGACATAGGTGATAGCTATTCGAGAGAATTCCTGCGCCTCGTCGGGATTGACGAAAGAAGTACCGTCTTCGGCCCAGGTAACATGTAAGGTTTCCTTGATCTGCGAGGATAACTTAGTGGTAGCCACGGAGAAACCTCCGATTGCAATGACATCGGGTTTACGGCGGCGGACAAGATCCCTGAATTCGTCCTGACGCTCAGGGTCATTGAGGTTGTCAATCCTTGTGTGTTCGCGGAGACGGCCAGCTTCATCCAAAAAGACAAGCGTAATATGGTCCTTTTGAGGGTCACCTTTGCCCCAGGAGACAGCCAAAATGGCGGGCGTCTCTCCAGGTTGGAAATCGGCCATTTTGAACGGCGCGACGTCTACCCTCTGGGATTTGTTAGCAGGCGATTCCCTGGTTACTTGGGTGGGACCTACCTCGCGTAGCGTTTCACCACACCGCCGGGATAGTAGGTCTTCTACTTCCTCTCGTAGCCACTCGCGGGTCCATTTGGCCCCATGAGGTAAGAGGTGTTGCTCGATCGTCTCGGTGATGACCCGTCTTCTCTCGGCATTCCAAGCATTGACCGTGTCACTGAAACTATCGGAAACGAACGCAGAAGACAATTCGTTTTCGAAGTCGCTTTTTTCATCGTCTGACAGTGTAATCGTGACGGTGACGAAGTGGTTTGCTTCAGCCGCTAGAATATTCAAAAACTGGTGGGCGGAGCGGAGATCTTCCACTGGTTTATTAAGAAGGTATTTGAATGCCTATCACGGCATAAGTAAACGTGGCAGATGGAGACGTAGAGACGTACGAAGTAGGGGTGATGCTCATCGATCTTGTTTAAACCCCTCTCGGTCGGTAGAACGGAGACTCGTGCGAAACTCTTGAACTTTTGCCGGACCACTTGGCGTAAGAGTGGGTCCTTACCTAACTCCGTGGCAATTATCATGCGAGCACGGCGAAGTAGGTCCGAGACTGGCAGGGCCTTGGTGGGATCAGGATCTACAAATTGTTCTGCATACGATTCGGGAGCCAAGTCCTGATCATCCACCCAGTAAGACTTCGTCCCCGAGACGAAATTCATAACAATCTCGTGCGACTTTATTCCAAAGCCCTTTACAAGACCGTTAGTCTGTGAGCGTGTTGGTGAATGCGGCCATACCTCAGCAAGTTTCGATACCACGCTGTGTTTCGCTAGCTCATACGATGAGATTCGGCTGGGCAACTTCTTCTTTCTGGAGTATGTTGCTTGATCTTCGTCATCGTGGAAACGTAATTCGAACTGGTCCCGATTCTTGTCCGCATTTTTGTATTTCAGTCCCAGCCATTCGGTAGCATCCGAGACCATTTCAACGCTGTCTATCTTCCGCCGAATCTCCATCTCGTAGTATTCGTCGGTGACGCCTAGACGCGTATAATAGGTCTCAAGGACTCGTTTTCGCTCGAGGAGTGAACGGTATTTCTGGCCAAGGTCAAAAACACGCCAGAGTTCGCTCAGTGATAGTAGTTCGACACGGGTTCGAATATCTTGGGCGTTGAAATACGAGATGTAGTCCCGCTTGTGCACCCAAATGTACGGAACTTCAAACTGCTGAATGAACAGGGACCTAAGGGAGAATGTGATCGAAGAGACGAGCTCTTCGAGGAGATGGAAATATTGGCCATCTTGACGGAAGTAGTCCCGCTCCTTGCACTCCGACAAGCGAGTTAGAACCCATGTAGAAGCATCGTCCAGGTCATCTAGGGTCAGTGGCACAAGCGTCGACAAACCCGATGACTGCGTGAGAGTCGATGCGGCAAGTTGGAGGCGTTCAGGTGTATCCTGGTAACGTATCAGATCGTCTTCCTCGGTAAGCAACCTATCGCGGATTTCGGACGGCTCGAAGACCTGGTGACATTCATGAAATAAAGAAACAGAAAGAACAAAATTAGCACCCACGTCTTGGAAACTTGTGTCTGGTTTAGCAAGGATATCATGGTAGTTGTCGTCGTCGTCTACCAACGCCCACTCATAGTCACGACCGTCACCAAAGACCTCATAGATTTCATCCCAAGCGCTGCAGTCGATTAGCAACCAGACATAGCAATACCGACATTGGGGCTCACCTTGCGTCAATACCTGTCAGCTCTGGATGGGAACCGAGGGCCTTTCGCCGCTCCTTTTCTAACCGCCTCCGCTCCCTTCGTCGTTCTTCTCGTTCTTCTTCATCCATGTCACCATGGCCCTCCTCTTCGTCGTCGTAATCGATGAAATTGTCCATATCATCCATGTCTTCCTCGTCCTCACGCCCTCCAATACCCTTCTCATCGTCCCAGATGCGGGAGATGTCATTTGACCGTGACGTGATTGGGCCTCCCAGGTCAAGGTCATCTTCCGAAGACTCGACAACGGACTTGCGCCTGGATGTAGATGCAACAGGAGGAGAGCGGGAATCGCGTCCGCGTCTTAGGCGAGTTAACTTATTCTTGCTACGCGCAAAGGTTTCCCCAGTGTTCTCCTCAAGAAGTTCAAGGTCGTCGTCCTCTAGAACTTCTTCTTCATCTAGGGCTTGAAGACAAGGAAGCTCAAGTCAGACCTCCACCTTGATAAGTAACCAATTGCACCGACCTCGCCGATGATGTTTTTTCCGCCTTTTACGCTTACGCCTTTTCTCTTCCTCGTCGTCTGGAACCTCTTCTTCCTCCTCGTCCTCATCCACAATGAAACCGTCCCTGATTCGACGCGCCTCCTCCTCGTCGTCTTCAGGTTCATCAGAACTGTCCGCAGAAGGAGGGTCATTGGCGTCGTATTCGTCTGCGTCCACAAGCATATTATCATCTCCCTGTCTCTGACGAGACTCAATCTCCGCAGGAGGCGAGGACATGATAGAGTGTTGGAGATTGACGGTGGGCAAAAGAGCAGGGCAGGCACAAGGGATGAATCGAGGTGGAGCGCTGAAGTGCTGCACTTTCATGAACACGTGCCAACGAGATTAGTCAGCACATCCACCAAATTTTAAACCGAGTCAGATATATGCCGTAGTACATCGCAGTCAAATTCAAGTCAGTGAAAGCCAATGCGTATTGAAAAGTGTTATTTCTGCTCAAAGAGCGTGTATCCTGGTCACGGTGTGCGATGTCATATATATCCATTCGGCCATTTATCGTGATTATTCAGGTACCGCTTTCGTTAGAAATGATTCAAAGGTTTTTCGATTTTGCACGTCGAAGTATGTCATGGTTTCTTCGCTGCCGATAGGCGTTATTTACGGCTATACCCTACTCATAGATGTCATAAAAACTTCAAGTAAGACAATCAATCCACGAATGTTTTATTCCTTCTGTTGGACCCGCTTCCTAATACGTGTCCAGGATGAAACGGAACCCACGCAAAGTACGGTGGACTAAAGCTTTCAGGAAGGCTGCAGGGAAGGAGATGGTTATCGTACGTATCCGGTTTCTCTCCTCCGTTATTCCCTCATGCATTTACCCGGATCATTCCTAGGATTCTACTATTGATTTCGAGAAACGCCGGAATGTCCCAGTTCGCTATGACCGTGAACTTATGCAGACCACCCTCCACGCCATGAAACGGGTTGCGGAAGTCAAGAAACGAAGAGAGAATGCGTTCTGGAAGAACAGGTATTTTATGAAAGCTGTCACGGTTGAGAGGAAGCTAACAAAATCTAGGATGGCCACGAGCCGGGAGAAACTCAAAGCCCATCGGAAGAAGTTATCGGAAAGTCGAACTTCTGTTCGCTTGCTCGAACCAATGGCCGATGCACCGACACCAGAGAAGATCAAAACAAAAATCAGGCAAGTCGAGAAGCCTAGGAGTGCTCTTGTTGTCGGAGAAGGTCGTTCTATGGGTATGGAGGTTGACTAGCCCTGATGCGTGTTGGGTTGGTGGGGATCGGCAGTCCTTTGTGTACCTTCTACGCAAGTGACTATCGTGTTGCAACATCACACGGTCACACGAGTTGAAGAGACTAAAAAATCATAGAGGATATATATTTGTAACTGACAGTGTGTGTGCGTGCTCCATCTACCGATGCTTGTACTTTGCGGCATTATCGTGGCGAATCTCTGGGTCCATGGTATTATGAAGCCCGAGTAAGGTTTTACTGACAGCCTCGCTAGCGCCAATCATGGGCCTCAAGACAGCAATCGGCACAGCTCGAATAACAGCACGAACAGGCCCCTAGATGAAGGTAATTAGAATCCGAAAAAGAACGAGTATCAAAGAACATGCCTCGCTCCCAGAACGTTCGAAAACCTCCATAGGCACTGCAAGGATGGTCTGGGCTGCAGAGCTGAGATTTCGCCTTATGCTCGTGTACGCAGATTGTATACCCTCCCTGACGTCGACCGGCTGTTCGGCATACCTACTGATAGGCTCTGTGGTCTCTTCGTCCGAAGTCGAATCATGAAAGCCCGTATCAATGGCATCCTCGGATGGATGGGGAACCGTTTCGGCGAGGACAGTCTCGTTGAAATTACTACCCAGCACGTTTTCGGCCTGTTCTAGGATGACCTGCGTTCCAGTTGCCAGCTGCGCACCAAGTTTGACTGCTTCCATTGCCGTAGACCTAACGAAAGCCTTTGTTCCCTTCTGTAACCCACGCACTACGCGCCCATCCTTCCTGTACTGGGCAATTGGCAGCAGAACTAGATCCGCAACACCAGAACCGACGTTG
>Ga0307512_10002911_pt1 | contig 20726 bp, 26 predicted proteins | sample 14_EM_MG_FD_200267 | JGI IMG/M metagenome (GOLD analysis project Ga0307512, IMG submission 200267) | Populus trichocarpa ectomycorrhiza microbial communities from riparian zone in the Pacific Northwest, United States - 14_EM | ecosystem: Host-associated > Plants > Roots > Unclassified | place... | reverse complement strand
TGATGGCCCCGCTCATCCAATGATCGTTTTCTGTCAAGTGGCGGGACGCCCTAAAGCTCCCTTACTCTGTCCCTTCATCTCTCTACCTTCCCCTTCTCTTTTTTCTTCGCTTCCCTCCTTGCCGGTGGGCTACCTTTTGAGGCGCCCAATTCCTAACCTCCCGTTCTTTCCCGCATTTCATTTCGAGGGTCAATCATGTCGTGCCAGAGCCCGGACCCAGCAAATACCGTCACGGACAGGCTCAATCAACTCCTCAGCAGTGGAGGAAATGGATACGTGCTTAGCTTGTGCCCTGGTCGACAGTATATTATCACCCAACCTCTGGTCTTCGCCGCTCCGAATCAGGAGATTTCGACTCAAGGGTACCCCACGGGAGATGAAAGGGCGACTTTGGTCGTGAATGGACCCGTGGCGGATGGAACCGGACACACGACCGCCGTGGATGGGACATGCAGCAATTGTGACGGTGTGAAGCTCAGGAATATCCAGGTACGCTCTTATCGGATAAGGACTCCATGCTTTGACGGAGCTGAGATGTGCCTCGTAGATCAATGGGACCAGGGGCGGCTCCCCGCCCACCACGGGAGGTGCTAACATCGAGATGGGAGGCGACAACTCCGGGCAACTGGTGAGCTATCTTCCAAAAACTGCTATCCATAGGATTGAACGTGATTGTCGTCAGATCGAATACGTTCACTCATACGACCCCCGCTCATGGTCTTGTCTTCACATCGCCGAAGGTCCATTCACCTGCTCTGGCGTCATCATCCAGAACAACGATATTGGTCCTTGCGGCTCTGATGCGTTCCAACAGTGGGCTGACGGTATCAGCCTCAGTTGTGCTAACAGCATTGTCCGAAACAATGTCGTCTCTGACCCTACCGACGGCGGCATCGTTGTCTTCGGCTCCCCGGGCAGTCTCATCCAGAACAATACGATTACAGTCCAAAACGTATGTCTTTCGTCCAGATCGGGGATTTTACTGAGGCGCCTCTTTTCCTAGGCAACGTGTCTTGGTGGAATAAATATGGTGGATTACGATCCATGGCGTATGTGTGATCCATTCTCTGCGTGAGCTTTGGTTTATCCCTTTGCAACAGAGGGTAACTACACCAACACTATCGTTCGAGACAACACCATCTTTGGCGGGTTCGCATCCGACAACCCGGACTCTCCTACTGAAACTAAAGGAGTGAACGACGAAGATGCCATTATCAAGTCAGTTGCAGGAGGGTCTTGATCCCCCTCTTTTTGTGCTAAATATACCTCTTGCATAGGATTGGTATTGCAATTGGACCCAGAACTTGGTTTGGTGATCGGTACCTCAAGAACGTTAGTTTCTCCGGCACAGTCTTGAGCAATCATCTCTCCGGCGCGTTCGGGTATGCCGTCGCCATCACCTCCGCTCGCAACTTCACCATACAAAACAACGATTTGTTCGGAAACACCACCTTCATCGGGTCACGAGGCCCCAATTGCACTACCTACGACAGTACCCCCACCCCTCAGCCTTTCGTGGTCGACAGGAATAACACGGATGGCTTGTCGCTTCAGTCTGACTTCGTACAGATCTCTGACGGAGATGCGTTGACTTGTATCTTACCACCCGACGGCGGAGACTACTGGCCTTTCCGTGACGATGGTCCCTCAAACAACAATACGTCATCTAGCGGGGGCGGAGGCTCAACACCTAACGATTCAAACGGTGGTGGCGGAGGACTATCTGGCGGTACCAAGGCTGGTATCGCTGTCGGAGTTATTTTGGGCGTGGCTCTGATCGCTGTCGCAACGTATTTCATCCGCAAGGCTGCTCTGAAGAAACAGCAAGGCGGAGGGGTCATACGTATCACCTCAGAGGACGATACGTGGGAAGGGAAGCGAACAACCTATCCCCCATCTTGAACAATCCTTTAGACGGACTCTACGCAATGCTTAGATCTTTGGCCGCATCGATATCGCACTTTATCCCGGGTCTTCTTGACCCATTAACTTTCTTTACCCTATTGTGACCACTCACTTCATTGTTCATTCCGTAGACTTGCTCTTCCTCTGGTCCATATTTGTTACTGCTTATTATCATGCCTTCTGTTGTGTTCGTACATCTTCTATTCCGAACTTCTTCCAGAGATCATACAGTATCATTCCCTGTCCGCTCTTTGATGATCCATATATCCTCTCCCGCCTATTATTCTATACGCCCGTCGGACTGTCACAGCTATCGAATTATTCTCCCTACAGAAATGCATTATCTGGATTGCTCCATTCAGAGGGTCCCAGAGGACTTTATTGCCAAGGCTGATACCGAGAAGCGAATTACACATCAAGTGTACGGAGATGAAGTGTTTGACCCCAACAGGTGTAGGGTTAACCCCAATTACTGTTAGCCGTTTTCGCAGGAAAGCCCCCCCCCACGCCGAAGCCAAACCCATGGCCCCGATGTCTGCACCCAGGCTAAAATAGGTATGTGATGTCCTCGGTTTGGGAAAGCTGGTCGGCCACAGCGAGACCGACAATGAGCAGAATGCAGCAAGGATGGGAATAGGATGTTCCGTGAACTACGGGCCATGCCACGGTTTGAGAGAACCCCGCCATTGAACGGCACGAACAGCTATACCTCAGGTGTATCCTCGGTGGGGATCGGTGGGAGCAGGGTTCTTGCAAGACAGAGGGACTTATCATATCGGTATAGCAGAAGCGCAGGGGTGCGGACGGAACTGCGAGAACATGCACGTCGTTCCCATTGGCATTCACCTGTGTAATATCAGCCACTAGACTGGTACTATAGGACCGAGAGAGGAAAGATGATTGTGAACACGTTTTGGTTGGATGTCGGATTCGAGGGTGCCCGCATGTCGGCAAACTCCGCGCGTCGGTTGTGTCTCCACTTCCACAAATACTTGTAACCTTAAACCCGACATCCTCTTACAGACCCCGAAGCTATGGCTTTACAAGACGACAAACCGTGAGGCGTCACAAACTGAACGTCGCTTTTATCCACCGCTGAGTCCTTGTCTACCGCTCTAGGTATCTTGGGGTGACGCGACCCATCACAACCGCCGAATCGAACCCGAGAGAAAAGGAGGTTACCGTTACTCTTATGGAAGAGCTGAGGAGACAAAAGACCTTTGAGAGCGAACAGGAGGCCAGGACGCGGTGAGTTCTCTCTGCCAGACTGCCGCCCACTTTTCTCCCTCCGTTCCACTTCCATTGACATCATCGACCTCGACATTCCAGTGAAATCGTTCTAGGGAAGGTTGCGGCTCTCGTCAAAAAATTCGTCTGCCAGGTTTCAATCGCCCGTGGTCTCTCAGAGGCAACTGCTAATGCTGCGGGTGGCAAAATCTTCACCTTCGGTTCTTATCGGTTAGGCGTCCATGGTCCGGGGACCGATATCGATACTCTTTGTGTCGTACCTAAGCACGTGTCAAGAGAAGACTTCTTTGACGTATTCGAGGGGATGTTGAAGGAGATGGACGGTGTCACGGAGGTCTCGGTATGTTACAATATCGCGTATCAATTCAGTGGTGTTACTGACTTTCTGCGCCGCACGCAGGGTGTCCCAGACGCGTATGTGCCCGTAATCGGGACTGAAATAATGGGGATCCCTTTAGATTTCACCATGGCGAGGCTGGCCTTGTCAACAATACCGGATGACCTCTCCCTAAAAGACGACAATCTACTACGGAACCTGGATGAACGTTGCGTGAGGAGTTTGAACGGTAGGACCGGAACCCCATATGAGACCATCGCCCTTTTGACATCTTTCATAGGTTCACGAGTGACCGACGAGATTCTGCGGTTAGTACCAAATGTGGAAGTATTCCGGGATTCATTGCGGTGTATCAAGCTCTGGGCTCAACGTCAGTCTAACCTTTCCCATCCGGGACGAACGTGTGCTCATCGGTTTAATTGATTAGGGAGAGCCATTTATTCCAACGTAAGCGGATTCCTCGGTGGTGTAGCTTGGGCCATGCTTGTTGCTCGGATATGTCAACTGTACCCAAATGTTTCGGCCGGTGCTATCGTCAGCCGGTTCTTCATTATCATGCACCAGTGGTAGGTGCTGGTGAGATGGGTTTGCATCACGCTGACGTCGCCTGTAGGTCTTGGCCTGAACCCGTTTTATTGAAACAAATTGAAGATGGACCTCTCCCCGTGCGTGTGTGGAATCCGAAGGTGCTCATCGCAATGTTCCCAGACAACCCTGCCTTTGCTGAGCAGGGTCTTGTAGCTTTATCCCGGAGACAGATCACATCGCATGCCAATCATCACACCAGCATACCCTTCGATGTGTGCTACACACAACGTAACAGCATCCACGCAGATGATCATGACGGATGAGTTCAAGAAAGGTAGGAAAGCCCTCGCTTGTTGTGTTCAGCGCGCTTATTCCTTATTTTAGCGTCTGAGGTAGTGGAGCGTGTTATCATCGGGACCGCGGAGTGGTCGGAGCTGTTTAAGAAGCATGACTTTTTCCACAAATACCGGTACTATCTGCAGATCGTTGCATCAGCGGCCAATGCAGACCTTCAATCGAAGTGGTGCGTCCTTTGAAGCGTTCGGTCAGATTAGTCCTCGTAGTGAGTCTGGGACATAGGTCAGGTACAGTCGAGTCGAAGCTTCGACAGCTGGTGATGAAGCTTGAATATGTTGAGTCCCTCGTAATCGCACACCCCTTCATCAAAGGCTTTAATCAGGAAGTATACTGTCTAACGGACGAGGAAGTACGTGCTGTCGCTGAAGGTGAAATCTCGGCGGCATTGTTGAAAAGGAAAAAGGAGGATTGCGAGGGAAAGGAGGGTAGGGTGGTGCACACAACGACGTTCTACATTGGACTGGCAGTCGAGCCTAAACAACGTGAGTCGTCCGTTTCTTAAAATTTTTGATGCCTCTTTGATACCGGCCTTTCTTCAGCTGGACAGCAAGGACCACGGAAGTTGGATATCTCATACCCAACAAACGAATTCGTGAAAATGGTGAAGACCTGGGATAAGTATGATAATGCAACAATGGGTGTTATCGTACAGAATATTAAGCGGTGCGCACTGCTCGTTAAGTGGCTGACGTTACTGGATGTCGATGCAACCCCCAGATCGCTGTTGCCGGACTACGTCTTCGACGCAGGCGAGAGACATAAACCCGCCCTCAAACGACCAAATCCAAAGGTGAGTCACTCCACTTAAACATTTCCTTGTTTTACTGAAGATTTTATGGTACAAGGGAGCGGGAAAGACGGACAAAGGGTCTCCAGACTTGCCTAACAAACGAAGAAAGTAGGGATAGAAACGATTGCTCCTAAGTTCTCCTCTTACCTCCCTCGGGTCTGATCACCTTCGTTATAGGTCTTCACAACATCCGTCGGCGGATTCTACGACTGGTGCTGTTCAGACAGCTCCTGTGAAAGCTATACCCAATGGAAATGGTCTGACGGTCATCACACCAGGCTCTATGACTGTGACTCCGTCTCCTGCTCCTGATGTACCTGGGATCAAGCCTCCTGCTCTGTCGGCCCCTATCGCTACTGGTGTCACCAGCCAGTAGTCTTGTGAGGTCAAACGAATGATGTCCAGCCTCCATCCCGGCATTATGGTGATTTCAAGGTTCTCTCTCTGTCCTCTAAGTGGAATGGCAGGAACAACTGCGAAAACACTCGCAATCACATTCGTCGATGGTTTTCTCTCTGGTTTCTGTTTCGTAATATTCTTTTCCCGTTTGACAGGACTTCCTCCAGCACAAGCAGCCCGTGACATTTCACCAACCAGGAATCATCGAGACGAGAAATCTGGTTTACGAGTGGACAATATCATTACCCCCTTCGTTATTTCATGTTTTTGGTTTTTTGTGAATTGTCGGCCGCCCCCTGCCCTAGAAGCGTGGCTGGCTAAGGTTGTGGTTCTTCACTCACTCTCACACGTACACCATTTTCGCACCTATCCCAAACCTCATCCTCATATTTACATTACCCTCGCCCCACACCGCCTCGGGTTCGCCAGCGTAATTCACCCTCCCTCTCACGATCAATTCGTTGTATTTGTTCCTCTCTAAACCTCCTCCCTAGTCTATTTGTTTGATTCTTATATATACGTCGTATGCGCGATAGGAACGGCAATGTAACTTTTTGGATTCTTCCTGTAGTCGGAGTGGTATCAGTCCAGTCACCGGTGAGTATGTAGGTCGGTTCCCGCGAGTTCGAGCCGACGGACGGATAAAGATCGGAAAAAGTGGATGGCAACCCTTGCACCAATTGTGTGATTCGGGAATGATTAGCTCAACTTGCTTGAGCACAGCCTCTTGCCTCTTATCCTCACCAACCGCTTGACCTCCCGGACACCCGAAGTTTATACCATGTCCACATTCCATGATACCGAGCTCCTTGATTATCTCTCCTTCCGTCAATCCACCCAGTTCAATTACCATCGCGCCACTATCGATGTACAAGAGTACAAGACGCTGCTACCCCAGACGTTGAGATTCGTACAACAAGATCTCCCCACGAGCATATTGAGCGTCAGCGACGATCCCAGGTTTCTTCTGGAACTCGGTATAAGGTATCTATTTTCGTGACCGCCGAAGCGAATCGTTCTGAAATCCTAAATCGACGACTGGCTAGAGAGTGGACAGGATACGGTGCACCTCGGGACAAACCTGCAGCGGCTGCGAAGTGGACGGTTCTCGCAACCTACCGGGAGGACGTTCCACTCTCCTTGAGAGCGCGGGCGTATTCCTCACTTGCGAGAGGTTGGCTCGATCTAGCTGTCGAAAATGGACCCGCCTTGAATATCAACTACCTCTATGACGCTGGGAACAACGCGAACGAAGCGATTGCCTTGGGTCTCATCAGCCCTGCGGCGCTGATGGTCGCATCGAGGATAGAATCCGCAGGGTTTAGGCGACCCGAAGACAATAAATTCCCCGAACATAGCACGGAAAGGTTTGAAAGGTTGACAGACCTCTGGGAGGCCTTTGACGCCCGTACCGCAGAGATTGCCGAGGAGGGTTTGAAGAGAGAAGCCAAAGTGTCCAAGGACCCGTTGGGCTATTTCTGCGCCGCAGAGGATTGCGGGATCGTGGCGACGAAGAAATCTACTCTGCGGAGATGTGGAGGAGGGTGTCCTCGTGCGTTTAAACCCTCGTATTGCTCGAAATATTGCCAGAAGGCGGTGCGTTTCCTTTCTTATACCCCGAATGATGTCGTTCATTCTCCTTGCAGGATTGGAAACACCACAAGCCGTACTGCAGACCAAACGCTACAGAATCGAGTGTTCGTTCGGCTGGTAGCACAAGCGCAACAACTAGTGGGCGGCGACCGAACCCGCCGGAAGATCCGAGATCCGAGGGGCTCCAACCAGGTGCAGAACGGTCGATTAACGTGAATGTCGGCGGGAGAACAGTCCAAGTTGCTTCCAGTACACTTGAGCCGCAGATGATGAGAGAGATGAGGGATGAGGTCGAGGGGATGTTGTGAAAAGTGAGGTTTTCCTTTGCTTTTTTAGACTTTCTAAATCTCGAATATCTTGGCTGAGGAAGGGGGCAGTTTCAGGACCCTGACCGTTGCCTGGGGCTCGAAATGATACAAATCACGGTGGCTGACACCCGTCATGAATTTAGAAAAAATATACCTTGGCCGTGAAAAGTCACTCGGTTAGCTGCCTCTGGAAATTCATTCGGAGTCGGAGGTTGGAGGGAGATTCGAGCTTTTCCAGCGTTTATGCTCTCATACCAAAAGCCTTGGAAGTTGTGCTTCATGTATGTATTCAAGCTCCATGATTTTGATGTCGTCGTCAGACATGATCGCGAAGTGAACCTATATGTATGCATTTATGTTCCCCAGCTTCTCAGATGACCTTGATGCGTGATACATCGGGATTAATCTCCTTGAGTCGAATGCCATTCACCTCCAGCGTCACCGATCCTTGATCGATACATTACAGCTGTGTTCTGTAGGAAACGATCTATCGAAACGCAAACAACTGTAATCGCAAAGCAGGTATGACAGGAAACAAGTGACGCCGAGGGTCCTGCGCGGCATTTCGATCCATTTTCACCTTTATTCCATAATACAAACTCCGCATGGTGACCGATGGCCGGTGACCATCAGGTTAGGTGAGCACCGTTGTGCGGAAAACACACATACAGGGATATATTCATATCGTGTCGTGAAGACGTGAAGTATATTAAAAATGTATACAACAGCCGTAATGAGATCATAAATACGTCTGGGACCCTGTCGAACGCCGCAACGGGGGAGTAAATCACCGCTCTACGTGCTCCGGGTGATGAGGCTCTGTCGTGCGAAGCCGAAGCGGCGGCCTTTCAACGGGAGCGGCCAGAATGACTCTTCTTGGATCGATGTCCATGAAGTCGAGGTAACCACCGACCCTGAATTCATCGGTCGACCAGATCCTCTGATAGGTGTACGAAGGGAGTAAGCCCTCTCCCGCACTGAGCGGTGAAGGAGATCTGAGCCAAACTCGAATGCGGTGCGTGGCACCTGCGGGTTTTGAGTCGAGAGGGATGGCGTAGATGTGGCAGCTTAGTTCACTTGGTGGGAAGTCCAATCGAACGACCATGTTTTCGAGAAGGGCTTTACCAACCCCTCCAGCTTCATATTCGAAGGTGAGGGAGTAAACGGATTGCTTAAGCCATTCCCACCTGTGTCAAATAGCCGTATTCATCAGTAACCGACCCTGAACGGAGAACGTGAGACGAGTGTTAGAACCCACTTGAGGATGAAGTTCACTTCTGCCTGGCCGACGAGGCATTTGTAAAACTGGCGATCGGATGCTTGACACCAGGGACAGGCGTGTATGGCATCCGGGATCGCAGTGAAATCAGGGTCTGTGCCTACCCAGAGCGCATCGTCGGCGAAGATCCGTTGGTCGACGAGTTGATGGCGAAGCCAAACACGCAACGAGTACAGACACTTCTTGGGAAGGCTGTGTTTTGGGGGGAATAAGCTGACAGATCGTTGTTACGATCAACCGACGAAACCGATATTCAGGGGACGACGTACAAGACACTGAACGTGAGCTGCCGAGGGTCGAATGCGAGTTTGAGAGTGACGGGTTCGCAAATACTCCGGTGTACACCACCTGCCTTGTACGATAAGGAGAATGTGTAGTGATCTGGCTTGTCCTCCGCAGGGGTGACGCTTTAGATTGATGTCAGCGTGGATGGTGCTTTGTATCTCCGAACTATGACATACGCAATCATGAAGTACATTCGCGTCTTGTCCGCAATAAGGCTGAATGTTCGGATGAACTGGTTGTCATCCTGCTGAGCCGGCCTCCTGTAGAGAGAAGAAATCGTTAAGAACGAAGAAGCCGTTTGGGTCCCAACCCGTAAGAGACGCACGCAGCAGATGGGATCAACTCTTCCTGGCTCCAGGAGAGGTCGTTAATAGCGGGGGTCAAGTATGGGGAAATCTGAGGAGGGGTTGGAGGCCATGGGTTACTGATGGACATAGCTGTCTCCTTCCTGCCTTCGAAGAAACTGGAATGGTAACTGGCCGGTGAGCCAGGTTGCGGTTCATCAGCTGGTGGCGGCGGCACTACAAGGCTTCTGTCAGTTTTGGGCGAGTTGCTCGAGTTTAGCTTCCGATTGAGGAACATGGCAGTAAAGTTCAACACGAAAACCGAAGAAAACCACAGCGGGAGGGTGAGGGTCGTCAACAGTGGAGGGTCGGTACTTATAAGTCGATGACCGTCCGAGTGTCAAGCGGATCCACGCTTTACATACGCGGGCAGATGGACGGATGGGCGGGGGGTCGGGAATCGGGAATTCGATTCTGAGACGTTTCCCGGGCCGGGCAGATTGATGCACAGCAAGTGAGATCGCGCGCGTTCGTGCCACCACAGGCTGCGCACCCTTCCACCAGCTCGTCTCAGGCGGGTCGGGGTTCTCAGCGCGCGTCAGGGCAACCGGCTGGGACAAGCAGTGCAGTCTGCCAACTTCTTCTTCTCTGGGAGGATGAAACTGTTCGTTTGGACTACCAGTCAACGTTTTGTGGGCTGGAAAACTTTCCGCTGGACGAGAAATCAATATTCAGGGACTATAGATACACACAGATGGAATGTACTTGGGGCAGGGATTTGCGTATTGATCGCAAGGGTTCGGCCGTCTAATCCTAAAGTATATTTTCTTCTAGCAGTGTTACCGGCTGATCGGACCAGACGGAGCACTGGCAAGCTGGACCTTTTTGCACAGGTCCATGCTGCCTCTCGCACGACGATCATCAAGATGGTTGAGGTTTCACTCGACTCTCGCCGACAACGCCGGCGGTGACCCCAGATGGCCAGGCTGGCAAGTTGTTGTCGGAATCGAAGTCCACGCTCAAGTAAAGTCGAGGAAGAAACTCTTCTCAGGTGAGTGGTACATCCTCTAGGGCTGTGCCGGTTATTCGCGCTTTCGACTGAAACTTCGGAGATTCTTGGACCAATGACCCGCCCCAACCTCCATCTACTCGCGTTTCCGCCTTTGACGCGTCGTTTCCCGGAACCTTGCCGGTTCGTGCTCCCGACCTGTTCTTGACTCACACTCGCCGAAACTCTGACTTGCAGAGGCTGAATCCGACCTGCGTCGCTCTCGGGGTTAGGACTGCATTAGCCTTGAACTCAAACGTTCAACGCCGTTCTACCTTCGATAGGAAACACTACTTCTATCAGGACTTACCGGCCGGATACCAAATCACTCAACACTACGGTACGACCCTCAGTCAGAGATTCACCCTTCCATCCCCGCTAACTCGTCAATAGCTCCCATCTCACTCGGGGGTTATCTAACGCTCGGCAATGGCATTCGTAGAGTTAGGATCAAACAAATTCAGCTAGAACAGGTGCATTCTTCTTTCGTCCCCCCCGTTTTAATCGCTTTCCTGATGTTATTCAGGACACGGGGAAATCAATCTTCGATATTCGTCTTGGGAAGTCGTCCATAGATCTGAATAGGGCTGGGACAGCCCTCCTGGAGATCGTGTCGGAGCCCGACATGAGGTGCACCCGTCACCACTGCCCTTATTTTTCCCAACTAATTCTTTAAAGGTCCCCTGAGGAAGCTGGGGGATATGTTAGAACGTTACAAGCACTCCTTCGTGCGGTTGCCGCGAGCGATGGGAATATGGAACAGGTAAATCTTCATTCCACTCCCACATTTCAGTGGGATCTGAAGTGTTCTAGGGATCACTTCGTTGTGACGTGAACGTTTCGGTCAATAAACAAGGCGAGCCTGCCGGAACGAGATGCGAGATCAAGAACCTGAACAGCGTGAAGAACACGCAGGTCGCTATCAGTAGGTGGAACTGATCATTGTGAGAGAGTTGAATTCTTAGCCGGGAGAATTGTAGCTTCAGAAGTGTTCAGACATATCAAACTTTTGACGTCTGGCCAGGAAGTAAAGCAGGAGACCCGGGGTTTTGATGAAGACGGAGCGGAAACGTACTCGCTTAGGAGCAAAGAAGACGCTCCGGACTACAGATATATGCCGGATCCCAATATCCCGCCTCTTCTCCTGACCGAAGTAAATCCATTGTCCCTTTGAAGCTATTCACCTGGTGCTGATATAAGCATAGCGTTATATCGAGAAGATACGTTCTTCCATGCCAGAACTGCCCGATGCCACTCGCAAGCGGTTACTCGCCCAAGGTCTTTCGGCCCAGGACACGGATGTCCTCATGACCGCGAATGCAGGTCGCGAGGTGGGCATCGATGGCGTGTTTGGTCGAGGTGGTGTAGTCGCATACTTCGACGCGGTTTCGGTAGGACGGGACTCCAAGATCGTCGTGAACTGGATCGTTCAGGTTCTGTTTGGCCAACTCGCTGCGAGGGCCCAGACGTTTACCGAGAACCCCATAACTGCCGCTCAACTGGGCTCGTTGATCGATATGGTCCAGTCTGGCGTCATCACAGGTGATCTTTTTTTCCTGACAATATGCTGTGTTACTGTGAACCTTACCGGTGTTTTTGATAGGATCTTCTGGAAAACTGATTCTGAGGCTCATGTTGGATAATCCATCGTCTAAAACTCCAGAAGAATTGGCGAGGGAGCACTCTCTTATCGCCCTTGACAAAAGTGATTCTTCTATGGAAGCTTTGTGTAGGGAAGTGGTGGAGTCGAACCCAGAAGCCACGGACGCTATCCGAGCGGGCAATGTCAATGTCGTTAACAAGCTTGTCGGAAGGGTGATGAAGAAGAGTCGAGGAACCGCAGACGCATTGTCCGTCAGGAAGCTCTTACTAGAGATAATCACGGTGAAAGGCACCTGACCACTCACACCAAAAGCGAGATAGGGGGGATGCATGAGGGTCGGTTATGCTATAATACACACGAGTACTTGATTTCATTGTTTCGTCTAGACGAGAACCTTGGATTCCAGGAAGCCGGTCCACTCCTTTTCGCCCCAGCTGCTGGAAATGTCGCTTACGACGAGTCCATCCCAAAGGACAGTGGGGGAGACATGGATCGAATTCTGACGAGAAAACTTGACTGTTCGAGGTTAGCGACGCTTCTATTACAAGAGCCTGGAACCAAACGTACTGGTGTATTTGAGTTCATCGGTGACCGCCGTACCACCGTTAGGAGTAGTTTTGTGAGTAAGGAGATCAGTCAGCACCCCCCTTTTGTCCTCGCCGATGATGGGCAAGGCGAGCTCAATGAGCTTGGCCCTAGTCTGGGTAGGGGTGCGGTTGGAAGAAGGGATATCGTAGAAATCCTCTTGGCCATTCATAAGGGCGAGGTGGAAATCCCAGAACTTTTGTGGGGAGACACGGGCAACCTGAGAGGGGGGTGATGTTATATCGGTTAGATCTTATCTCGTTCAACTGAGGATCAAGTCCTGCTGGGACTCACAGCTAATGCGACTTCGTGGACGAAGGTTGAGGCACCGTGCCATGGCTGAACTTGTTGCCGGATGATCGTCTTGACCTTTCCGTCGTATTTACCTCCGTTTTCGATGAGAGGCTTGACGGAAGCATTGAAGTTGTTGGTCATTTTACGGCTATTGAAAGCGGGATCGGTCTTCCGGTGTATATGCTGCTAAAGACGATTGGTTTACCTGAAGGGGCAGACATAGTCGACTGTACAGAGGGGCGAGGATGTGAGATAAGATAAAGAGAGGCGGGATCGGGTTCACTCACGAAAGATGTCCAGGGTGTGAGGGGCAGCTGGGTTGCCCAAGACAAAAGGACGAAGGGTTGGTTGCAAGGCCATTGTGCAATACTATAGAGAGAGAGACAGAGGAGATGATAAGCAAGCACCTCCAACCCATTGCGTGCTTTATACCACCAGGTCAGGAGTCGATCAAGGATGAGGCAATGGTAAAATCACGTGCACACGGACGGTCATGCCTGTCACCTTTACCAACTTCCTCGAGCAGATTTCTCACCACCTTGATGCCCACGATGGACCTAGACTGGCTTATCTCCTCAGGGTCACGGGGCCACACGTGAAGGATCTCTTGAGAGAGTTTAAAAACCCCTCAGTAAGCACGAATCATCCTCGGGATCCCAGGGAACGGTCGGGCGGTCCGTGAACTGATCACACAAGACCCTCGTCCGCAGTTGCAAGGGTTATCGAGGTACCAAGGAGCGATTGAAAGCCCGTGGGACGAGATTGCGGTTCGCTACGTCCTGATCGCTCATCATATCGCGAAAAGGAGGCCAAGTGAAGCGTTCAAAGAACACACCGTATTCATAAAGTCCGTGTCTACTAGCGCAGAATCCTCGAATCTCTGGCTGACGCGTCATATAGTCTGTTTTATCGATTCTTCGCCACGACGAGTGGATGGACGCTTCCGACGCTATTTGCTATCCTGAGGGACCTTAAAGACTTGGCATTTGACGTGAATGCTTTACCTGTTCGACCATTGATTGGATGAGCAACTATCTTGACGCATTCAGCCCCCAGGCGGACAACGAAACGCAATCTATGGCGTGCACAGAGGAGGCAGCGAGGTTAGCCTCCAAGGCACTTACGACTTGCATCACAGACCGGTGAGAGCGAGCGTTCCATTGGGATTCAGAAGAGCGTGAGTTCTGAAACCTGACTAGTGCGTCTCCGCCCGCCGAGTCGAGGAGATGGGGTGTGTATTATGTGACGGGGTTGATCATGAAACTGTACTTCAGGGTCTGTATGTCCTAGTGCCCTTTTTTTCTCGAGAGCTTAGCTTGGTCTTCTTGGTTTAGGTCAAGCGGATATCGTTGTCGAAAAATATCCTCAGGGCCATTGATGCTAATCCGGACATTCCTCCCCTGTTGCAATATCCGAGATCGCATCAGGTGTGTATCTGTTGTTCGGCTCCAGTTTCATTGATCCCTTGCCGACTCACCAAAGGTCACCCATCGATATTATATCGGGATGTTAGATTTTCTGAATGAAAACCTTGCCAAGGTGTGTGTGACCCGCTGTTCGACGGAGATTTTGGTGACATGGACTTGTAAGGAAGGCCGAGCAAGAGCTGACATTTGCGTTTTACAATTGCCATTTACAAATGCGGCGTAATCAAGAGTGAGTCCCCGTTGGGACATCGTCAAGTGACCGAAGGTTGCTCATTGTTCTTTTTCCAGGCGCATCCTGACCTACCTTGTCCCGTTACGGATGTTGCGTGGGCACCTGCCGTCATCGGAGCTGCTAGGTCGGTTCCCGGGCTTGGACCGCTTGTATTCACCCTTCGTGGCTGCGGTCCGGAAGGGAGATATCAAGGCGTTCGACACTGCGTTGGATCGGGGAGAAGGAAAACTTTTGGAACTGAATGTTCTTTTAGCCCTCGAGAAGTCACGAGAGCTGTGTTTACGGGGCGTGTTCCGACGGGCGTGAGTACTACTGCTTGGCCATGTTCGGACAGTTTATGAATATGGCCGTTCAGGTGGATAGCGTCATCGAAAGGGAACAGGATGCCCATCCGGGTCTTCCATGCGGCACTAGCCGTCTCGGGGATGGAGCTGCCAGTGGAGGAAGTCGAGTGTTTGCTGGCGAACCAGATTTATAAGGGGTTCATGAAGGGATACATATCTCACGAGAAGCAGATGGTCGTTCTCTCAAAAGTGAACGCGTTTCCGAAGCTAACGGAGAGGGCTAACCCGTTTGCGATCTTGTAGCTTGTCCATATATGTTGCTTAGAATAGGAGTGGAACATTTTACTACAGGGTGAAGATTGTCGAGTAGAAGAAGGAGTGAGGTAAAAGGGCGGTCACTTTGCTGGGAAGTGAATATGCATCCGGTGCGGGTGATCTCTGACGTTCTGAGGGTGGATCGTGGAATGGAACGGGTTTTCTATCTGCATCGGGATGTGAATGCGCCGGGCGAAATTCCCGGAATCAAATAGTATTCGCTTGGTCACGGCCTTGAAAAAGGCGCAATCAGAGTTGTGGCCGGATGTGTCGTCACTCCTTGTCGCGACCCACCTTCTTACCTCCCCCCACACGGTCCAAGCACTCAACTTTATCATGCGTGTCCGTCGCAAATTAAAATCCGTCGATACCGTCAAGGCCCAGTCGCTAGATGAGGTGCGCAAACCTAATCTTGGCCACATAATACCCATTATCGCTGATACTGGTTGGACCCGTTTCTTATTGTCTTTTTGCTGCACAGGTTGCGAAACCGACCTCAGCTTCGACCTCGACCTCGGCCCCTACTTCACCCGCCATCGTTACGGGCGGACGTCTCCCTTTGGAGCTTTACAGCTACATCATCAATCTAGTCGACTCTCTCAGCACTCTTCGTCAGACATGTCTCGTCTGCAAGTTCCTCTGCAACGAGGCGAGACGGAGACTGTACAACGAAGTCGACTTGACCATGCGGCGTATCGCCCCCTTCGCTTGGACGGTGGTTCATAACTCTCACATTGCCCGACGAGTTCGTTCCATCACCGTCACCCTTCCACCCCAGATGATGTCCATGAACAACGGCCGGGGGAAAGACATCGTCGCCATCATCCTCCAATCCCTCACGGAGCTGGAGGATTTGGATATTTACGGTCAACCGAGGATTCGACTTCAGAAACTCCTCAATGTCACCACTCCACGTCTCAAACGGTTCAGGTCCAGCGTATACATCTGCCAGGAGGTTATCGATAGTCTCGCCTCACGTTCACAACTACGGGAATTGGTCGTCCCGGACTCGTATCCTGGTTTCTCCCCCGTTATACCGGATTCGTTCCTTCCGGGACTCGAAACCCTCTGCCTTCCGATGTGCTTCGTACACCACGTCACGAAGATAAATTGGCCGTTGACCCATTTGGCTATCGACTTGTCTCCGTACCGAGATTTGGAATCCCTCATTCCCGGAATCGTCTCACACTTTGGCGAAACGCTCACGAACCTATCACTGATACGACTCGTGCCGACCGAGGGCTATGGGCTTTGTCCTATGATTGATCTCATTTCCGAGTTCGCAGCCAACGCTTCTAAACTGAAATTCCTCACAGTTTCGGTGTGCGAAATCTTGGTGGGTCTAAAACTTGCGTGTCGTCTTCGCACGGTTCCGTCCGCTTACGTCCGATTTGTAGCCCCCAAGATATCTGGGGCGGGTAAAGACCACCGATTGGAGGAGTTTCACGGCGTTAGAAACTCTGGTGTGGTTCGCAGAGGATAGTGTTGATGTCGCTCGGCACGCTCTCGCCATACCCATGCTGTCCCAAGACTGTGGGTATGTCGGAGAGAAGTTCGCAGACGCCGTTCATGGCACGTGTCCGGCGCTGACAAGGTTCATCTTCGTCAACGAATCCAAATACTCCGCGGGTTACCGATGGGGAAGTGATGGGACGAGGTATGAACTTTGTGATAAGGAAGTTGGACCGTACATGGTACCAAGGGCTTGGAGGACGGTTTGAATACGGCCGTGTCTCTCTTCTTCCTTCTTAGATACCTTCTGCTTTTGAAATGGTCGTTGTATCCGTTCCTCATTTATATATTTGAATGCGTACTGTATCGTTCTTCAGCACTCAGTCCCGGTGATATACTGATGTGGCTTATTCGGAGAGAGAGGGGGGACGGGGAATCGTGGATCTTTACTGCTAAGTATGGGGTGCAGGGTCCAGGCGAAGCGTATTCACTTGGACGATCACCGGATTACGGACAAATTCTTCTGTTGGGTTCTGACTGGGAGTCTCATCACGCCCATCATAGACCGCACGAAATCTTTTCCCACGCAGATAAACCTCGTTCGGCCCTTTCGCTTCTAGTGAGGAATCGCAGGACGAAGAGAGCGCCATCCTGCACCAACTGCCGCTTCCTCTTTGTGTTCCTTGCGTTCTCTTGACGGAGATAGGGCGAAGAACCTCTCTCCTCGTGGGTGGTGTTTTTCCGTAACCCCCTTCTTCTCAAGGACTATTACGAAACACGGTTCCAAACGCCCCGGCGAGTGCCCACGAAAGCGCACGAAGCTCGAGTTTCTGACACGTTTGTCATCGTGCGCGCCGCAACACGGACTTGGTCCGACCCCAACGGAGTGTATGGTTCGAGCGAGGTTTGTCGGGTTTTCCATATCGATCGTTCGTCTGGAATCGTTGGATGGAAGGGATCTGGGTGATCTCCACCCCTCTGCGGGATGTTTTACCTAAATTTGATTCCGCAGGCTGCTATATGGCAGAAAGTGCTGTGATCAATTCCATCGGCTTGGACGATGTGTGGTTTACAATCGCGCGTTCGGATTTCCGATCGGAACATATCTTCTGGTTCGTGTTGGGTTCTTTTATTATCTGCCTTTTGAGTGCGAGGTCGTGTGTGTGAAGTTTGTCGTGGAATGTTGATCAGTGATGAACCTTTTTGCAGGCCATGTCTTGGAGTTGAATGGGGGTGGTCCCTTTTTTTCGCGTCATCCATCTGTCGGCAGATGGCATGCGGTCGTCGCTACGAATCCCGTAGTGGTATGTAGAGGCTCATAACGGTGTCGCCATTTTTCGTCTGGTGGTGCGCCATTGCGATCCTCCTTCCTGTCATCCCCGCAGATCTATCTCATCTCCGTTCTATCAGGCACTTGGAAGCTGTGATTTGTGTTGGTTTTCGCCTCTGATCAGCACTGCGAGCTCTGGCTCTCCCCTGGTTGACTCGGGATCCAAGTTTCCGACGTCGAGTCACTCTTCACACAGTTCGACGGCCTGAAGACCCAGAGGCCACTGTGTCGATACAAGCAAGACGTTAAAAATGGGATTCGAGGTTAGTTAGATGCCTCTATGACGCAATGGTACTCTCTGACCCAATAAAAAGTATCTAAAGCTGTCTACAGTTTTCGATGGACCGCGCTCTAACGCTAAATACATGGCGACTTGGTAGGTTACTCGTTTTTTTCACCCATAAAAAAGATATCAACTTATATTCGGGCCGACAGGTAATAAGCGACTGATGCGGTCCAATTCCTTGTTAATTGCACCTCGCCTCATCTGTTCTCTTTTTCGGTGCGATTCTACCGCTTCCATCTCCCTCCATCCCCTGCGGTTGGACCGATTCGAATGACCCACTCTAATTTCTGACAACTCGGCCTCGAGCGTTCTTGCGACTGAGAGAGAAAAGTCACATTTCGATCAGGATCGGTTTCGCGCATCGAACGATTGCTACTCACTCGATTCGAGCACGTCCAAGTTGTTCTCCTCCAACTTCTTATCACCACTTGCCGCGTTCTTCGCCGCCGTATGGAGTACTTCGATGAGGCGTCTCGGGTACTGTTCCTCATCCCAGTGTGGCCGTTTTCCAACCGGAACTTTCTTGGCGAGCGGCTGTTGTCAAATCCACACCTTTGTCAAACGACGGTCTTGATCGCAGTAAACAAAGCACTTACTGATTGGTGGAGGTCTTCTTTAACAAAGGTGTGTAGTTTGGCGACTGCCGACTCGGGTGTTAGCCCCCCGGAGGTTCGTTCATGATGAGATTTTAGCACCGTCGGCTCGCTTACCGTTCTTGATAAACTTGTAGGATGTGTAGGTCCGCCTCCCTTGATTGAAAAATAGTCGGGGTCTGCCGTACCCCAGAATGGTAAATCTGCCAAACTCGTCAACATCCATGGGCTAACGATAATCGCATAGGGTATAGAATCACCCGCCACAATGCCCATTGGGAGTTGGAAACCATAGGGCCCAATGCACCAGCGGGTTCGGAGTACATGCTGATGGGTATCTCGCCCTAGCGCGAAGGTGTGAGCACAGGAAAACCATAGACTCAACAACTTGGTCACTTACGCAGTTTGTGCTCAAGGCAGTGGAGTAATATCCCGGGTAGAGACCCAAGGAATCCGAGTGAGATGACTCGGGCTATGTGGACATGGGAAGTCAAACACTGGAGGGTGGACGCAAGCGAAAGCGGGAACAAACCTGGATGTCAAACGCCCACCCGATTGAGGTGGAGTAAGCGGGAAGGTAAGACATCGCGACGTGGTTGAGGTCGCGCACCCCTCGGGAACGGGGTTGCCGGGGTTGGAACGAGAGACTTAGTGATCCTCACCCTGATGACTGGGTCTTAAGCCGGTACGTTAAAGTTCGAATTTGATCTCTACAAACCGGTTGAAGTCGATCCGCGCTCCAAGGGATCCCGGCCCTCAACTTCTGCCTGATGGCCTCCCCTCGTTCCGCTGCGGCGTTTATCCAACGCCACACCTCTGTGTCACAATGTCAATATCAAGCTGGGATAAACTTATGGAGATGTTGGTGGTGTGACTTACCCACACCCACAAGACTATCGGATGGTCCGATGGTTTAGGAGTGAGACTTTCGGCCTCACCCCGAGTTGGATGCCGTTGTCGGCGAAGTTGTTGCCGAACCTAAGGTTAGTGGGTTTTTTCTTGAGGAGTTGAATCCGCAGAAATTAAATCCACTGAAGTTAGAATCGCTGAAGCCGGAGTTGTCGAAGGGGGTCATATCGAGTATTGGAAGCTCGGATAGCGTTCGAGAGATTTGTAGAGTTGGGTGAGTGGATGTGTGTTGGATTTTCCTCTGAAAGTCGTGGTGCTTATATATACCTCTACCTCTATGTGATGGTAGACTACGAGGCCAGAACTGTCTTTCATCCTTTCAGGTAGCCATCGGTGGCTGCATGCTGTCAAAGCTTCCTTTGTGGATCATGTCGGTTATTTCTGGTTACTTGGATGTGGCGGAATGGGTTCTTTGGTACGAAAGCTTTGAAAGGTTCGAAGTCCTACACCCGACCATGGCCACGAAGCTTGAAGTTTTAGATGTGTCTGACAATCTATTTAGTTGAGGTCCGATGCACGGCCCTCATTGCGCCTCCACAATGTCGGGATTTCCGACCCTCTCGTTCGTCGCTGCATCGAAAAGGATGATGAGGACTTGAAGGATACGGCCGGGGTTCGTTACTCGGATCCGGATCGGTTCTCACTGAGGCCGTGAATACCAAAGATCGAGATTAGCTGTTTGAATCATGGTTTTTCATCTCGGTACGTATGTTGGAGTCATATCGCGAAGAATGGACGAGATCTTCGAACTTCATCCATGAAAGGAACCGTTCATTTTAGCCACCTTTCTTTCGGACAATGAACCGATGAATGAAGAACTTGGGAGAATGAAACGAATGTTCTGTGCCGTTTCTCTCGTCCCTTTGTCCCTTATTCCTTTCCTTTCATTACTCTGATCTACGCAGTGAGGCTAATACGCGCCTGTATTTCTGTAGATGTATGCGCGTCCGATCCCTTTGTGAAGATCGTTACAGATATACCAAAGAGCGTCCTTTGTGGATCTCGCAAACCAGTGATTGCGGTGTTTACTCCTGATTCTCGTAGATTAGGAACGC